>Ga0334886_1000139_pt1 | contig 122015 bp, 113 predicted proteins | sample GraSluR1_MG_9_FD_207232 | JGI IMG/M metagenome (GOLD analysis project Ga0334886, IMG submission 207232) | Sludge microbial communities from methane-producing bioreactor in Wageningen University, Netherlands - Granular Sludge_27_06-R1 | ecosystem: Engineered > Bioreactor > Anaerobic >...
TTCCATCACCCTCAACTCCCAGGACACACTGGATGACGTGGCCCGGAAGCTCAACAAGGCCGTAGCCTTTGGTCTGGGCCAGTCCAAATACGTGGGGTCCGATGCGGATCAATTTGTTAACTTCGTATCCTCCGGAGATGCAAAGGCCAACACGGTGCAATCCGTGGAGGGCACCTTTGTCATCCGCTCCGCCGTGGCAGGATCTAACGGACGGATCAACTTTGCTGGCGACGAGGACGTTATCAAGGCTCTCAGCCTGAACGTCATTCAGAAGGATTCGGAGACGGAGTTCCGGGTCTCCGTCTTGAATGCCCACAACGGGGAATCCCTTGTCTCGGGCGAAAAGATCACGGGGAACAAGATGCTTGGCCTGGTACACAACAATGTGGACGTGGTCTTTGATGCCATGGCAAACGTCAACGTGAGATTTTCGGAGTCTTCGAACACCTTCCTCCTCACCCGGGATGCAGGAAATGTCTATGAAACAACCCTTCACTTGGCGGATAATACCACGGTCTTCCAGATCGGTGCCAACGAGAAGGAGGACATGGGGATCAGCATCGGCGACATGGGAAGCGAAGCTCTCGGGGTACATCAGGTGCTCGTCACCGACCGGGAATCCGCAGCCCGTTCCATCACCGTTGTTGACGGGGCCATCGACCGGGTTTCCAAGCAGCGAGCTACCCTTGGAGCCTATCAGAACCGGTTGGAGCACACCATCAACAATCTTACCACTGCCAGCGAGAACCTCAGCGCAGCGGAAAGCCGGATCCGGGATCTGGACATGGCCAAAGAGATGATGAACTTCACCAAGCTTAACATCCTTTCCCAGGCAGGAACTTCCATGTTGGCCCAGGCGAACCAGCTTCCCAACAACGTCCTCTCCCTGCTGCGGTAGCCTTTGGAAATTTTCTAACCATACGAGCGAAGTCTGTTCGTTTTTCCGGGGGAAGGGGCTTGTCCCCTTCCCCCTTTTTCGTAGGCTTGTAACAGGGAAAAGTGTTGAGGAGGTGGGGTTATGAAAACTTCGGAAATGCGGCCTGTACAGAATGACGAGTCCCTTTTTCGCTACAGCGATCGTAACAAAGAGGGTGTAGCTAATCGAAACAACAAATATATGGCTACGGAAGACCAAAGCCAGAAGAATCTCCTCCAGAATACCGATCTTTTGCGGCAAAAGGTGAACCAGGTGCAGGAGATGTCCGACCTTATGGGGCATTCCTTGCAGTTTGATGTTCGGGAAGAGGCTGGTGTCGTGCAGATTCTTGTAAAGGACAGCTCTTCCGGAGATGTGATTAAAGAAATCCCCCCCGAGAGAATTGTGAAATTTTTGGAGGGAATGAAAGAGCTCTTAGGGAGCCTCTTTGACGAAAAATTCTAGAAATTGTTGAGAGCTATCCGGGTAGTGCCTTGCTTGAACTTTTTCCACTGCTTGGATAGCTTTTGGTCTTTATTTTTTAAAACATACATAAATGGTGATCCTATGAAAATCCTCGTAACCGGTGCAGGAGGCTTTATCGCCTCACACCTTGTGGAATCCCTTGTAGAGCAAGGACATGAAGTTCGTTCCTTTGTCCGATATAATTCGTCTAACTCCTGGGGGTGGCTGGAAGATTCCCCTTGTCGGGATATGGTGGAAATCCTTGCAGGAGATGTGCGGGATTACGATCTTGTAAGGGTTGCAGTCGCCGGATGCCAGCAGGTCTTTCATCTCGCTGCCCTTATCGGCATCCCATACTCTTACGTCTCCCCCCTGGCCTATCTGCGCACCAATGTGGAGGGAACCTACAACATCCTTCAGGCTGCACGGGAGTGCGGAGTGGAGCGGGTGGTGCATACCTCCACCAGCGAGATTTACGGTACCGCCCAATACGTTCCCATCGACGAGGCTCATCCGGTGAACCCCCAATCCCCCTATGCGGCGAGCAAATCCGGGGCGGATCAGTTGGCTCTTTCCTACTACCGTTCCTTTGATCTCCCCGTAACGGTGGTGCGTCCCTTCAACACTTACGGTCCCCGGCAATCCGCCCGGGCCATCATCCCCACAGTGATGGCCCAGATTCTCGAAGGAAAGCGAAAAATTTCCCTCGGTAACCTTACCCCCACCCGTGATCTTACCTTCGTCTCCGACACGGTTTCGGGCTTTCTCGCTGCCACTGCTTCGCAGCAAACTATAGGGGAAACGGTGAACCTTGGCACGGGAAGCGAAATTTCCATGGGCAACTTGGTGGCAAAGATCGCCCATATTCTGGAATGTCCTGTAGAGATTGTTACGGAGGCACAGCGCCTCCGCCCCGCCAAAAGCGAGGTGGAGCGGCTCCTCTCGAACCCCTTGAAGATGCAAAGCCTCACGGGTTGGAGCGCTCAGGTCTCTCTGGAGGAGGGTTTGCGCCGCACCGCTGCATGGATGCGAGAGCGCAAGAGCCTCTATAAGAGCGACATCTACAATGTGTAGGGAAGGTGCGCCTGGGAACCGTAAAATCGCTGTGGTCACCGGCACCCGGGCGGAGTATGGCCTTCTCTACTGGCTCATGAAGGAAATTCAGGAAGACCCGGATCTGGAGCTGCAGCTTATGGTGACGGGGATGCACCTCTCTCCGGAGTTCGGCTCCACCTGGCGAGAAATCGAAAAAGATGGCTTTGATATAGCCGCTAAGGTGGAGATGCTTCTCTCCAGCGACACCCCCATGGGAATCGCCAAATCCACCGGGCTGGGGATGCTTGGCTTTGCGGATGCTCTGGATCGCCTGAAGCCGGATATCCTGGTGGTGCTGGGGGATCGCTTTGAAATTCTGGCAGCGGTGACGGCGGCGCATATCGCCCTCATTCCCGTGGCGCATATTCACGGAGGCGAAACCACCCAGGGAGCCATGGATGAGGCCTTCCGGCACAGCATCACCAAAATGGCGCAGCTTCACTTTGCGGCGGCGGAGCCCTACCGAAAACGGATAATCCAGATGGGAGAACAGCCCTCCCGGGTCTTCTGCGTTGGTTCCCCCGGGCTGGATCATCTGGAGCATATAGACTATCTTTCGAGAGAGACTCTGGCGGAGGATCTGGGGATACCCCTCACGCCCCCCCTCTTTTTGGTGACGTACCATCCCGTAACCCTTCAGGGCAATCCTGAAGCCTCGTTTTCCGCCCTTTTGAAGGCTCTGGAGGCCTTCCCCGAAGCTTCAGTAATCTTCACCCATCCCAATGCGGATACCGAGGGGCGAGGGCTTATTGGGATGATCGAGAGCTACGTTGTCAAGCACCCTCAGCGGGCCTGTGCGGTGGCATCTCTGGGGCAGAGGCGGTATCTCAGCGTTCTCAAGATATGTGATGCGGTGATGGGCAACTCCTCCAGCGGCCTCACGGAGGCCCCTTCATTCGGAGTCCCCACGGTGAATCTGGGGGATCGCCAGAAGGGCCGCCTTAGGGCGTCTTTGGTGTTGGACTGTGAAGAAACATTTGAGGCCATCCAGAAAGCCGTAACCAAAGCCCTCTCTCCGGAATTTCGCCAGAAAGCCGCCCAAACCATCAACCCCTACGGCCAGGGAGGAGCCTCGAAGAAGATAAAAGAAATTCTCAAAAGTACGTCTCTTGAAGGGCTTCTGGAAAAGGCTTTTTTTGATGTATCCTTTGAGGTGGAGTAAGGAGAAAGGTCGGGTTTTCTTGAGACGGAATACGGAAAAAAACTACATCATCGCTGAAGCGGGGGTAAACCATAATGGCTCTCTGGATATGGCTCTGCGCCTCGTGGATGCCGCCGCCGAGGCCGGGGCGGATGCGGTAAAGTTCCAGACCTTTAAGGCGGGGCGGCTGGTGCAGCGGCATGCTCCCAAAGCGGCGTATCAGAAGCAGACCACCGAAGCCGAGGAGAGCCAGTACGACATGCTCCGCCGGCTGGAGTTGCCCTATGAGGCACAAAAAACCCTTCTGGAATACTGTGGGGAACGCAAGATCGACTTTCTCTCCACCCCCTTCGATGAAGAGAGCCTGGACTTTCTGACGGATGAGCTGGGGTTGCAAACCATCAAGCTCGCTTCCGGAGAGGTTACCAACGCCCCGCTCCTGCTCCGCACCGCGCAAAAAGGGGTTTCTCTTATTCTCTCCACCGGCATGAGCACTCTCGGGGAGGTGGAAACCGCCCTCTCCTGTCTTGCCTTCGGATATCTGAAAAAAGAAGGAACTCCTTCCCGTGAAGCCTTTTTGAAAGCCTATGCTTCCCCCGAAGGAAGAGAGATCCTGGAAAATCAGGTTACCCTGTTGCACTGCACCTCGGAATATCCCGCTCCCCTGGAGGATGTGCATCTTCGCTCCATGCTCACCATGAGGGAGGCCTTCGGTCTTCGGGTGGGATACTCCGATCATACCGAGGGGATAGCGGTCTCTATAGCGGCGGCAGCTCTGGGAGCTTCGGTGCTGGAAAAACACTTCACCTTGGATCGCGCCCTTCCCGGACCAGATCACAAAGCCTCTCTGGAGCCCGGAGAACTCGCAGAACTCGTGCGCTCGGTTCGCCAGGTGGAAAAAGCTCTCGGGGAAAGCCGCAAGGTTCCCTCCCCTTCGGAGTGGGAGAACCGAAGTGTGGTCCGCAAAAGCCTGGTGGCAAAGTGCTCCATATCCAAGGGAGAGCCCTTTACATCCGAAAATCTAACCTGCAAACGTCCGGGAAAAGGAATTTCTCCCTTCGATCTGTGGCGCTTTATCGGTAAAGTGGCCCTGAGAGAGTATCAAGAGGATGAACCTCTTGGTGAGTAAAAAACCTTTGGAACACCCTCGGCTTGGCCCTACCCTTGAGCTTGAAGATGTGCAGACTCTTCTTCTTGGCGCAGGAGGGCACGCCTCGGTGCTGCATGATATGCTCCTTACCCTCGGGGATCCTCCGAAAGGGGTTATTGATGCAACTCTGGAGCCCGGAACAACCTGGGAGGGGCTTCCTGTTTTGGGGGATGATGATCTGCTTGCCACCTTTTCGCCGGAGGAATTTGCTCTCGTAAACGGCCTCGGAGCCAGCCCGAACTGTATTCCTCGAAACAGGCTCTATGAGCGTTTTCGGAAACAAGGATTTTCCTTTCCTCCTCTGGTACATCCCTCGGCGGTGCTTGCCCATAGCGTGGTGCTCCATCCGGGATGCCAGATCATGGCGGGAGCTATCCTCCAAAGCGGCGTTACAGTGGGAGAAAACAGCGTGATCAACACAAGGGCCAGTGTTGATCATCACTGTCATATAGCTTCGGGAGCCTTCATAAGCCCCGGAGCGGTGCTCTGCGGCAACGTCTCCATAGGAGAGGGGGCCTTCATCGGAGCCGGAGCGGTGCTGCTTCCGGACATTTCCGTAGGAGCCGGAGCCGTGGTAGGGGCGGGATCGGTGGTTCTGAAAGATGTGGGGGAAAACTCAACAGTTGTGGGAAATCCAGCAAAAATCTTAGGTTCTTCTGTTTTTTGAGATGAGGAGCAAAAGGCTAAAAAATGCGGTAAAACACCGGCGAAGAGAACCTTTTCCCAAGCCGAAGTTATTACTGAAAGGATTAAAGGTACTGCCATGATCGAAGGAAAAAAGGTACTTGCTCTTGTCCCAGCTAGAGCGGGGAGCAGGGGGTTGCCCGGAAAGAACATAAGACCTTTTTGTGGAAAACCCTTGCTCTTGTGGAGCGTGGAGCATGGGCTCGCCTCCTCCTATGTTGATAACGTAGTGGTCTCTACAGATTCCCGGGAGTTCGCAGAAATTGCCAAAAAGGGGGGTGCTGAGGTGCCCTTTTTCCGTCCCGAGTACCTTGCTTCGGATACCGCTGCAAGCATTGATGTTATGCTTCATGCGGTGGATTTTTTAGAAGCCCGGGGAGATCTGTACGATATTCTCGTGCTTCTAGAACCCACATCGCCCCTTCGTAAACCCGAAGATATAGATAAAGCTCTGGAAGCCTTATGCAGTCATCCCCATGCGGAAAGCATAGTGGCAATCTCTTTAACTGAAGGGCAGCACCCTGTATTTCTTATGCACAAAATGCAAAATGACTTTCTGCAGTCCTACAAAGCTGATTTTCGTGCTCTGCGAAGGCAGGAGATACCGCCTCTCTATTTTCTTACAGGAACTGTATATGCAAGCTTTATAGATTCTCTGAGGAGAAACCGGGGTTTTTGCCATGATAAAACCCTGGGCTATGAAGTTCCTAAAAATCAATCTTTTGAGATTGATGATGCGGATGACTTCATTATCTGTGAAGCTCTTCTTAAAGCTCGACAGAGAGAAGATCATGCATAGATGCTTTCGTGCCGATAAAGGAGGGTGAGAGGGTGCTACTTAACGAGAAACAACAGAAGGATCTTTCTCTTTACGTGGCTTCACAACTTAACATGTTTTTCCCTGATGGAAATGTTGTCAGCCCCGATCTCTTTATGGCTGTTTTCTCCCAAACTCTCGAACGTGTGGAATACTGCTTTTCTCATATAGCGGATCGGTATTTCTTTGACGGCGAGAGGGTTCTTTTCAGCCACCTTCATGGGGATCAGTATGGCATGTTTCTTTACTTCCTTTCGAATACCCTTTATCGGGAGGGGGAAGACCCCGCTGTCTGTTCCAAGCTCTTTGCTTTAAACAAGGCTCTTCACGGCGTGGATGCCTTTTATGAGGTGGCTCTGCCGGATATTTTCCGGTGGGTTCATCCCCTGGGAACGGTTCTCGGCAGAGGGGAGTACAGCGACTTTTTTCTTGTCTACCAGCGGTGCGGTATCGGAGCCAATCATGGGGTATATCCCAAACTGGGAGCGTTCTGTTCCATGCATCCCGGAAGCAGCGTTTTGGGAAACTGCTCCATGGGGGATCATTGCGAACTTGGGGCGGAATCTTTGGTGCTGGACATGTCCCTTCCCGAAGGAACCCTCTACGTAGGGACTCCGGGAAACTATAGAACATTTCCTCGAAAGGGAAATACTTCCCCCTGGAGGATATCTGAGGGCAAATGATTATGTTGCCTTTTCTATGGAGAGGAGAACGATAAGAGTGGAAGAGTACACTCGTCGGCTGCAGCGTGTTATTCCTGGAGGTGCCCATACCTATTCACGAGGGGCGGATCAGTACCCTTCGAATGCTCCTGCAATTCTTGAGCGGGGGAAGGGAGCCTATGTTTTCGATCCTGAAGGAAACCGATACCTTGATTATGGCATGGCCCTGCGGGCGGTCAATGTGGGGTATGCAGAAGATGAAATTGATGAGGCTGCCTTGCGGCAGATGCGGAAGGGAAACAATCTGACCCGCCCTTCCCTCATCGAGTTAGAGGCGGCGGAGCTTCTGGTGGATCTCATTGATTCTGTTGACATGGTGAAGTTTACAAAAAATGGCTCCACCTCGGTTACTGCAGCGGTAAAGCTCGCCCGGGCTTACACGGGAAGGGATATCATCGTTCGCTGTGCGGAACACCCCTTTTTTTCCTACGATGATTGGTTTATCGGTTCAACCGCCATACCAAAAGGGATCCCCGAGTCCACCATGGAGTTTACCAAACTCTTTCATTATAACGATATACGTTCCCTGGAATCTCTGATTGCTCAGTATCCCCAGCAAATTGCCTGTGTGGTGCTGGAGCCTGCCACCACAGAGGAGCCGAAGGATAACTTTCTGCAGAAGGTGAAGACCCTCTGCGAAAAACATGGTATCGTTTTTATCCTTGATGAGATGATCACGGGCTTCCGTTGGCATCTTAAAGGGGCTCAGCACTACTACGGCGTAACTCCTGATCTCTGTGCCTTCGGTAAGGCCATGGCCAACGGATATTCCGTGTCGTGTATTGCGGGACGTAGGGAGATTATGGAACTTGGCAGTATTGAGAAGGAGGGGCAGGAGCGCCTTTTTCTTCTCTCCACAACCCATGGGGGCGAAATGGCGGGGTTGGGTGCCTTCGTGGAGACCATCCCCTTTATTCAGAAAAACAAGGTTATTGAGCACCTTTGGGACTATGGAAAAAAGCTTATGACCATGATAGAACGCCTTGCGGTTTCTCATGGTGTGGCGGAGAGTTTTACCGTGTGCGGGGTGCCCTGCTCTCCCAATTATCTTACCCTTGATCTTGAGGGTAACTCCTCCTTGCCTTTGCGTACGCTTTTTTCTCAGGAGATGCTGCGAAACGGGGTTCTCATGCCTTGGATTGCCCTCTCCTGGCGACATGGGGAGAGAGAGCTGGAGATCACCGAGGAGGCCCTGAATCAGACTTTTTCGGTGTACAAAAAGGCTTTGGAAGATGGGGTGGAGAAGCACCTCAAAGGCCCCGTTATCAAGCCGGTTTTCCGGAAGTACAACTGACGAGGGGGGCAGGATGTTAGAAAAACAGACCGACTCTCCTGAACACCTGCTCAAGGGGAAACATATTGTCGTCACCGGCGGTGCGGGACTTTTAGGAAAAACTTTTTGCCGGACCATTACGGAGCATGGAGGCACCGTAATCGTGGCAGATGTGCATCACGAAGCGGCGGCCTCTGTGGCAGCGGAGTTGAATGCCTCCCGCGGGGGATGCGCTACACCATTTCTTCTGGATATCACAAGCGAGGAGTCTGTACAGAAACTCCTGATCTTCCTGGGGGAACGCTTTGATCATCTGGATGCGCTGGTGAACAATGCGTACCCCCGCAATGCACACTACGGAAGAGCCCTTGAAGATGTTGCCTACAAAGACTTTTGTGAAAACCTCTCCCTGCACCTTGGGGGGTACTTTTTGACGGCCCAGCAGTTTGCTCTTTTTTTCAAAGCCCAGGGATATGGAAATATTGTAAACATGGGTTCCATCTACGGAGTAATGGCTCCTCGCTTCTCCGTATATTACGATACACCTATGACCATGCCTCCAGAATATGCGGCCATCAAGGCGGGGATTCTGCATCTGACACGGTACTTTGCCCAGTATTTCAAAAAAGATAACATCCGGGTAAATGCCCTGAGCCCCGGAGGTATCGAAGATAACCAGCCCGAGAGCTTCCTTGAGGCGTATGGTTCTTTTTGCGGCACCAGAGGGATGTTAGCTCCCCAGGACATTACGGGAGCGCTGATCTTTCTCCTCTCCGACGCTTCCTGCTTTATGACGGGGCAGAATGTTATTGTGGATGATGGGTTTTCGCTCTGAAATCAGTATGCAGGTGTGCAAGAGTATCATGCCAGCCAGTAGAGAGAGATGAGGTGACATCAATGAAACACTTTGCAAAGCGAAGAAATGTAAAGGATATTCTTATTTCTCAGGCCCATACTATCATGGAGGCCGTGCAAATACTTAATCAGACATCCTCTCAAATCCTTTTTGTAATAGATGAGGGTGGTGTCTTGCACGGAGCCCTTGCAGACGGCGATGTCCGGCGGGCAATTCTGGAGGGAAAGGATCTTTCCTCTTCCATTCAGGGGGTCTATAACTCCCAGCCTAAGAGTATTTCCTCGCACTCTCTGGAAGCTGCCAGAGAGATCATGGAAACCTATGGCATAAGTCGAGTGCCCGTGGTAAACAGAAAAAATCAACCCGTCTCGGTAGTCTATCTGGAAGATGTGCTCTCTGCGGAAGATAAAGCCGAAAGCAGAAGCAACAAAGTTGTCATTATGGCCGGAGGAAAAGGTACAAGGTTGGATCCTATTACGAGGATCGTCCCCAAGCCCCTTTTGCCGATTGGTGATAAGCCCATGCTGGAACTGATTATGGAATCCTTCGCAGAGCGGGGATTTTCTGATTTCTTGCTCTCCATAAATTACAGGAAAGATTTTATTAAAACATATCTGGCAGAACGGAGTGATCTCCCCTTCTCCATCTCCTGCATTGAAGAAGAGTCTTTTCTCGGAACTGCAGGAAGCCTTGCACTGATGCGAGAGTATTTGAAAGAGACCTTCTTCGTAAGCAACTGCGATATCCTGGTGGATGTAAATTACGCTTCGGCTTTGGAATTTCATCTTGAGAATGAGTGTCTGTTTACCATTGTAGGGGCCTTGAAAAAAATTAACGTCCCTTATGGGGTGATCCACCTCAAGGATGGTGACTTCGACAGGGTGGAAGAAAAGCCCGACGTTCCTCTGATCGTTAATACCGGGGTCTACCTCTTGGAGCCGGAATGTATTGATATGATCCAAGAGGGAGAAAAGATTGATATGACCGATCTCATCGAAAGAATACGGAACCGGGGTGGGAAGGTCGGAGTTTTTCCTGTGCACCGCAAATGGATTGATATCGGCCAGTGGGGAGAGTATAAGCGAGTTTTGGAGTGACGATTTTTCGGGACTTTTAGAGCTTGCCGGTAAGGACGCTCCCTCTTCAGCATTTTTGTAGAGGGGTGTGGGCATGTGGGGAATATCAAAATAGGGGAGAATTTCCAGGTGGCCCCCTCCTTTCAGAGAGAATGGAATATGTAAAATGTGATCTGATGAGGTGATACCATCATGGAGCAAACGCTTCGATGTCTTTGTGAACAAATAGAGGATCTCTATAAAAATGTGGAGAAGTGGCTGGAAACCACGTCTCTGCAAACCACTCGTGAAGAGATTGAAATACATGAGGAGGCTTTTGGAGCGTATGGCGTCCCGGTGCTGATTATGCGAAACGGAGCGGATCGACTGGTGGCAAAAATGGTTCTCGTAGGAGCCCACGTCATCGGAGCCCAGGGAAGAGTCAATCTCAAGGGGAGGCACGATGACGAAATACTTCTTTTTCTTAACGATGGAGGCCCCACCATCGAAAGCGTGCTTGAAGACGGAGGTTCTGGTAAAGCCATAAAAACCCAGCTTTACAAGGGTGTAGAAGAGTCTGGATGGTACTGGATTGAGGATAAGCGGCGTGGAAAAGCCCATAAAGTGAGTAGGGAGCTTTTTTTTGAACTCTTAGGGAGCGTATCGGATTATGTCCTCCAGTGAGGTTCTTGACGATATCTGGCATGTCTATCAAACTACCTTAAAGGGCAATTCCGACACTATAACCCCCCGGCATTCGGGATATGATAAGGATCTGCATACCCTTATTGAGGAGATCGAAACCCCCCGGGAGTGGCTTCCGGAACTTGCCTCGTACTGTGAACAGAAGGGTATTCTCTTTTTCGCCACCCCCTTCGATGTTCAGGCGGTGGATGAACTGGATGAAGTAAGCTCCTTTTTTAAAGATCGCCTCCTTCGAACTGGTGGATCTTGAACTTCTGCGCTACTGCGCCCGTAAGGGAAAGCCTCTCATCGTCTCCACGGGATTAGCGAACACGGAGGAGATCGAACAGGCCTATCTCTGCTGCCGGAATGCGGGGAACGAGCAGGTGATTTTTCTGCAGTGTGCCTCCATGTATCCCTCCCCTCCTCATATTATGAACTTGCGCTCCATGGAGACGCTTCGAAAAGCCTTCGGTACCCCCGTGGGGCTTTCGGATCACACCCTGGGCATTCATATCAGCGTGGCGGCGGCGGCCATGGGAGCCTCGGTAATCGAAAAGCACGTTACCCTGGATCGCACTCTTCCCGGGCCGGATCATCCCTTTGCCATAGAGCCCGGAGAACTCAAGGAGATGGTGCGCCAGATCCGGGAGGTGGAGGCCGCTCTGGGGGATGGGCGTAAGCTCGGCCCCGCTCCGGAGGAAATGGAATTTTACACCAAGGCCCGCCGAAGCATCCACGCCGCTCAGGATATTCCCAAAGGAACGGTGCTCACCCGGGATATGCTCTGTATCAAGCGCCCGGGATACGGTATCTCCCCCCGGCATGTGGATATTTTGCCGGGACGTTCTGCCCTGCGGGATATCGAAGCGGACGAGTGGATTACCTGGGATATGGTTTGACATGAGTATTTTGAGAGAAGAACTTTTTTATCGGGACATTCTGGATGTTCCTCCAGATATTCAGGAATTGGTGCTTTTGTGGCGGAATAGTGATCACGTGCGAAAAAACATGCTTTCCTCAGAACTTATACCGAAACAGCGGCATGCTGATTGGCTGAAATTCCTGAAGAGCCATCCGGAGCGTCAGATCCTTCGGGTGGCTTTTTATCAAGAAACCCCCTTTGGCCTGCTTGCCTGGGCCTTCGAAGAGAAGGGTTTTCGGCGACTCTTTACTTCGGTGCTTGGGGACAACGCAAAGGCGATTGCTCTTTACCTGGATTTTGGCTTTCACCTGGAAGGCCGTTTTGAAAAACATATCCGCCGGGAGTCCGGAGATTTGGTAGATTTGTATTGGTTAGCCTGTTTTAGAGATAACTGGAGCCTTGTTCAAGGGCAAGCATCGATGACACGTGGAATTATGAAGGAGTAAAACTCTCACCGCTGGTGAGAGTTTTCCATGTGGAGGCGCAGGGGTACGGAAGCGAGGCCGGGGATGTTCGGGAGTTTGAGGAGCGTATGTTCCGCTACTACTGCAAAACGCGGCAAAACTGAGCCACCCGCGCGGAGGTGGCTCTCATATCGGCGAGCAAGTGGCTCTATAAAAACGCTGTTCGCAACGCTGTTCGCAAATAGATTTTCCCTTCTCCTTCATGACGAAAAGAGGAAGCTCCAGGGCTTCCGTGGCACGCCAAATTCCCTGGGCATCGTGTTCTCCCCCTAGCTGACACAACCGGGGAGATCCGGGAAATATATGCCCATACGCCAAACGGTGTGCCCTTGCATCAAGCATCAATCGTTCTGCCGTGATCGTATCAGTTCCTGGAGCTTCTTTTTGGATATTTTGGTGTAGCGGAGGATTTTCTCCGTGGGTTCCCCTGCATTAAGCATTTCCATTGCAAATGAAATTGTTTTCTCTTCCCTTCCCAGTTTTTTCCCTCGTTTCTCTGCACCTTCTTCAAAGAGACTCAGCATGGTTTTCTCCTCCTTTGCTGCTTTCTGTCTGAGATGTTCTTCGTACTCTTGCCGCAGGGCCAGGCTTTTAGGGCGTAGGAGCACGTCGGTGAACCGGTGGAGGGCAAGTTTTTTGTCGTGATGCCATCCTTTGGAGTCGAGTTTGTCGTTAAGGATTTTGAGGTAATATACCCTCTCCCGGTCTTTGCGGCCGCTCTGGAGGGCGCAGACTCCTGCGTAGAGAACCCAGTCGAAGGGGTTGTCGCTGGCTTCAAGCTCCTGGGGATCCAGCTCCCAGAGGCGGAGTGCCGGGTATTCGTACCGGAGATGGTTGCGGTAGCTTTTGCGTTCGTACTGCTCCGGCTCACTCTTGGGGCGTTTGGCGGTGAGGATGGCGAAGGAGACTACGTCGGTGATATGGCCCTTTTTCTTCAAGTACCCCAGGCGGAGCGAGGCGTTGTAGAAGAACATCCTCTCCGGAAGATTGCCTCCCTTGGCTCCCTGAACTTCCACGTGAAAGACCAGCCAGAGATCCTTTCCCCGCTTCATGGGCACCTGAGCAAGAACGTCTACGTGCTGTTTGGGGCCGTCTATGGAAACGGTGATCTGGGCGAGTTCCTTATCGAGAAAGACAACTTCTCTCGTGGGATCCACCCTTTGGGCCAGTTCCGGAAGAAGCCGTTCCAGAGCAGGAAAGAAGAAGATCTTGATGATCTCCTTCCAGTGAGAGTCGTAGCTGGCGTTTTTCTTCTTGTCTTCTACACTCCCATCATCCCTGTTATCACCACTATGGCCTTCAAAGTCACTTTCTTGCTGTTCCTCGGAAGGCATATCAATGGTTTCCGGGGCGTGGTCTTCGGTTTTTTGGGATTCCAGTTCTTCGGTGATGGTGTTCCCCTCCCTTTTTTCCGTTGCAGCAAGTATAGGATTTTTAGAAAAATCCTTCAAGAGGCATCTCTGAGGGTTTCTGGAAAGTGTGATGGTGAGGGAGAAGTTGAGCCCCCTCTCTCCTCGGGGTATAATCCACCTTGAAGATACCTCAAAGCTCCTCCTTAAAATTCTGTTTGTGGCCGGGGGAGTTGACTGAGGAGATCAATCTTGTTTTTTCGTGTAAAAGTGTTTCAACTCCTTTCCCTTTTTAGTGAGTCGATACCGTTGCAAGGGGCTTTTAGGTTTGTGGGGCAGAGTCTGCTCTATAAGTTCCTTGTGAAGGGCTGGAAGGAGATATTTTTTTCGAAAGTGCTCATCGTTCTTGAGCCCCATGGCCTCTTGCAGCTCCCGGCGACTCATCTCTCCCCGAAGGACAAAGACAAGTTCAGCTTCCGTGGTAGCTTCCGTGGTGGTTGGTAGATAAACAAGGGTCGTAAAAACGTCGCCCTCCGTGAGTTCCGGATCCTTTCCCCCGAAGATCTTTCCGTATTTCATCAGGTTGCGTACCCCGGAACCCAGCTCATCCACCCGGCCAAGCTCCTTGAAAAAACGTGCGATTACAGGGTTTTTCGGGAAGGGTGAGAATGTTTGCGGATCAATCAAGCCAAAGCCGTGAGGTTTGTTGCTGTTCTCCACAAACACCCGATCTGCCTCAATAATGAGCTTGGCGGGGAAGGGGTTGCGGTATTCTCGATGTATCAAAACGTTTGAGGCAATTTCACGAAAAATAACGTCCCGCAGGCTGATTCGCTGGTCTCCTTCCAGATAGAAGGGATCGGAAAGATGCTTTGCTCCAAAAGTCATAATTCTTTCATAGCTTTCTATGAGATTTGTGCGAACATCATCCCGGTCGTCGTAACGATCTAGATTATTTTTGCGTACAATCAAGTCTGTTCGATGATGGGGAACGGCGCTGAGAATGGTGCTATCTTTACCTAGAAGAAGAATGCCCGCAAGGGTGATTCCGCTTTTTCCCGTTTCAAGATCTTTTTGGTAGAGCTGAGCACTCTGTAAAAGCTCGAAGGGTTCCATGTCGACCCGAGGATGATTTTTTCGTTGAATTGAAACAATCTTTTGTGCCTTTGCTATAAGATCCCCTCGCAAATCTTGGAAGGTTGCATGGGGATAGATTTTGTTTTCTGAATATGCCGTTTGTTTGCAGCGGTGCACCTGAGAGCTTTCGGGAACATAAATTCGGAGAACTATCTTTTCCTCTAACGCTATTTCTTCTCATGAAAAGGATGGGGGCGAAAGAACCTCTTTTAATGGAGCAGGGGGAGGAGTTCGTGCTGGTGCTTTATAAGGCACAAAAAAGAGGGTGAAGCATGCATGCTCCACCCTCCGTAATTTTCGTGATTGTCAGAAAATTTGAGCTGTCCTGCCCTACGCCTCCAGAACCTCCGTAAGTTCCACCGTAAAGTGCAGTTCCTCTCCTGCCAGCCGATGGTTGCCATCCAGCAGAATATGTTCTTCAGCAATCTCCGCCACGGTAACCCGCATGGGAAAGCCCTTGTCGGTGGTTATCTGAAGCATGTCTCCCAGCTCGGGGGTATAGTCCTCCGGCATCGCCTCCGGGGGAACCCGGAAGAAAAGATTTTCGTTCCGCTCTCCGTAGGCATCCTGGGGGGCAATCTGAAGGTTTTTCTGCTCTCCCACCTTCATGCCTTCCACTCCCTTGTCGAATCCCGGAATCATCTGACCCGCTCCCAGAACAAATTCCAGGGGCTCCCGTTCCAGGGAAGAATCGAAGACCGTTCCGTCCGTAAGTTTTCCTGTGTAGTGTACCTTTACGCGTTTTCCTTTTTCCGCCAGCATGAAAAAGCTCCTTTCGGCGTTTTTGATATGCCTTGAGGCCTCTTTATGGTGGCTCAAAGAGGAAGAAGGGCATGTAGCAGACATATCTTGTAATAAGAGAGGGGCGCAGAGGAGTATTCTACGGAAGAGATGCCTTTTTTGCAACCCCGAACGCATCCGGTGTCAAGAGACAGGGGAAATCCTCGATCCGTAGGTTGAGCTTCCAGGGTACTTCCAAAAAACAAAAAACTCATTTTTTAGCCTTAAAGTGGCAAGAAATCCTCCACCTCTAAGGTGGCGGGATGAATTGCCACGGTTTTGCCCCTTCGCCTTGCGGTGGTATAATTGAGTGTAGATGTCCTGTAAAGGTGTGATGGCAATGATTTTCGACACAAATGCGCATTCGGTCTTCTTACTGCACTATCATCTGATACTGGTGGTCAAATACCGAAGAGAGGTCTTCGATGATGCGCTTTCCCACAGGGCAAAGGAGATCTTTTGCTCTATAGCGCCCACATATAAGATCACCCTGGAGGAATGGAACCACCATGGTGATCACGTCCACATCCTCTTCAAGGCGCATCCGAAAACAGAGATTAGCAAGTTCATCAACGCCTACAAATCTGCCAGCAGCCGGCTCCTCAAAAAGGAGTTTCCCCAGATACGGGAAAAGCTCTGGAAAGAGATGTTCTGGAGCAGGAGCTTCTGTCTGCTCACCACGGGAGGTGCTCCCATGGAGATTATCCAGGAATACATCCGTTCCCAGGGAGGGGAGCGAAAATGAAGCAGGTGCGAGCCTACCGTTACCGGATTCGCCCCAGTGGGGAGCAACAAAAGATACTGGAGCAAACCTTTGGATGCGTACGCTTCGTGTACAACAAGCTCCTTGAAGAAAAGCTGGAGCACCACAAACTCACAGGCAACATGCTTCGAAACACCCCGGAACACCTGAAACATGCCTTTGTCTGGCTCAAGGAGGTGGACTCTCTGGCCCTCTGCAACGCACAACTTCACCTCGAAACAGCTTTCAAAAACTTTTTCCGGGATCCCCAAAAAAGAGGATTCCCCCGGTTCAAATCCAGGAAGCAAAACAGGCAAACCCACACCACAAACTGCGTCAATGGAAACATCCGGCTTGAGGGCAATATGCTGCGTCTTCCCAAGGCAGGATGGGTACGGCTGGTCTTGCATAGACAGATCCCCGCAAAGCACACCATCAAATCCGTAACCATCAGCAAGAGCCCCTCCGGGAAATATCACGTCTCCATCCTCTGTGAATACGAGCACTGCGTAGCTCCTTTGGAACCAAACCCCGAGAAGGTTCTCGGATTGGACTTCTCCATGAAAAGCCTGGGGGTATCCTCGGAAGGAGAACGGGCAGACTATCCCCGGTTCTACCGGCAGAGTCTGGAAAAACTTGCCCGGGAAATGCGAAAACTCTCCAAATGCCAGAAGGGAAGCCAAAACAGGGAAAAGCAGAGGAAACGGGTAGCCATCCTCCACGAGCACATAGCCAACCAGCGAAAGGACTTCCTCCACAAACTGAGTGCGCAGATAGCCAATGCGCAGGATGCAGTCTGTGTGGAAGACCTGGACATGAAGGCCATGAGTTCCGCTCTCCACTTCGGCAAATCTGTACATGACAACGGATGGGGATCCTTTCTCCGCATGCTGGAATACAAACTCGCAGACCGGGGGAAATCCCTTGTCCGGGTAGATCGAATGTTTCCAAGCTCCAAAAAATGCTCCTCCTGCGGGCACGTTCGGCAAAAACTCACCCTTTCCGAACGAACCTACATCTGCCCCGAATGCGGTCATGTTATGGATCGGGATATAAACGCCGCACGAAACATACGAACCGAAGGCTTGCGAATCATCTCTCGCAAGCTAGCATCATAAGAACCGGGGGACACCCGGGGATAGCCCGTTGATACTGTGCCTGAATCAGGGGCACTTGAGCGGGAAGCCCCACCTCAAAAGCTATGCTTTAGGTGGTGGGAGTATGTCACGAGCCTTGCCTCGGAAATCATTACCTTACAGTTTCCGGCATGAAATTTCTGCTTCCTCCTCCCCGAAGCTCATCGAGGACATTGAGTGGGGCTACAACCGAGATGGAGAACAGCTGCCTCAAGTCAATCTCTGCATGCTCATGGAAGAGGCCTCAAGGTTGCCAATTTGCCAGGTTCCCTACAGCGGAAGTCTGAAGGACGTAAGCACATTTCAGACAACCCTGGCGGCAGTAGATGCCGTGCGAGGGAACAAGCCCCTTCTTCTGGTTATGGACAAGGGATTCTACAGCGCCCGGAACATAGACTCTCTCCTTGAGGATGATAACAAACGCTTCATCATCGTCGTCCCCTTTACCGTAGCCTTTGCCAAAAAAGGGGTTAGCGAAGAGCGAGATGCCATTGACACGCTGGAGAACAGGTTATAATGGATACCGCAAAACTCAAGAAATTGGGGCAGTACGCCCGCAGGATGCAGTGTCTGTGGTATATGGCTCCATGAATAGCGAAGAAAGTGAGGGATCTGTATGTCTGGAACAGAACGATCCCATATAAAGGTTGGAATGAATGTTCGGGTGGTGCAGAAGCAGGATCAGCGTTCGGGAAGGCTTACCGAAGGTGTGGTGCAGAGCCTGCTGACCAAGAGCTTGCATCACCCCCACGGTATTAAGGTACGTCTTGAGAGCGGCATGGTGGGTAGGGTAAAAGAGATTGTGGCGGAATAAGGTTCATAATTTTGACTAGCATGATTCGCTCGAGGATATGGCCATACCATGAAAAACATACGTAGCATACGTGGCATAACCATCGTAACCACCGTAAGCACCGTAACCGCCATAAAGAGCATACACCTCCCAACCCTCTCCGGTGGTTCTCCGTGACCTCCCTCCGGTTGGTGTTGGATCACATGTGTCGTGTGGAGGATGCTCCTCGGGAGCTTCTGGAAAGGGCGAAAAAAGAGCTTTCTCTCCCCAATCCGGAATATCTTCGCAGAAGGAGGATGGGCCGATGGACGGGGAATCTTCGAAGCTCCCTTACCCTCTACCGTAAAAAGGGAGAATGCGGAGCGGTGCTTCCCCGGGGATATGCGGGACCATTGCTCATGGGGGCCCGGGAGATGGGGCTTACCTGGAATCTTGAGGATCGCCGTATTGCCTGGGGGAAAAAGCTTCTCTCCTTTCAAGGGGAGCTTCGCCCCTACCAGGAGCAGGCTCTGGCGGAGATGATCCGCAAACAGTCCGGGGTTCTTGCGGCTCCCTGTGGATCCGGCAAGACCTGTATGGGGCTGGCTCTGGCGGCGCACTGGGGGGAGCCTGCCCTTGTGCTGGTGCATACTCTGGATCTGCTGGAGCAGATGGAGGAGAATATTCGGCATTGGTTGGGAATCTCCCCGGGAGTTATAGGGGGAGGGCGGTGGGACCCAAGCGAGACGATCACGGTGGCCACCGTGCAGACCCTGATTCGCAGAAAAAAGGAGCTGCCTGCATTGGCGAAACAGTTCGGTACCCTTCTTCTGGATGAGGCGCATCACGTTCCTGCGGCTACCTTCACGGGCATTATTCAGAAGTTTCCCGCTAAATACCGCTACGGCCTCAGCGCAACTCCCGAGAGGGAGGATGGGCTGCATCCCTTTCTCTATGCGGTGATGGGGCCTCTCCGTGCCCAGGTGACCCCCGAGGATCTGGAGCGGGAGGGACGGTTGTTGCGACCGCATCTTTCCTGGATTCTCACTGATTTTCGATCTTCCCTTCCTCTTCAAGGACGGGAGGATTCCTATACGGATCTTATGGGGGAACTTGTGGCCTCCTCCGAAAGAAATCGTCTCATCGTACAGACCGCCGCCACCTGCCTCTCGCAGGGGAGCTGTCTTTTGCTGCTCTCCGAGCGTGTGGAGCACTGTGCCTTTCTGGCAGCGGCTTTGGAAGAGCACTTTCCCGGAAAGGTGGCATGCCTTACCGGGGAGACCCCCCGAAAAGATCGCGGAGGGATTCTTGAGGGAGTTCGCCGGGGGGAGTACTCCTGCCTCGTGGCATCCCGTATCGCCGATGAAGGGCTGGATATACCCCGGCTTGATACGATTCTCTTTGCTACCCCCTTTCGGGGAAAGGCCAAGGGGTGGCAGCGTATCGGAAGGATCATGCGTGCCTTTCAGGGAAAGGAGCGGCCGCAGATTTACGATCTTCTGGATCGGCAGGTACCTCTTCTCAAGGCTCAGGGTAGGCAGCGTTTTCATCACATATACCGGGATCTTGTCGAAAATGCTGCTTTTCCCGAGGAATAATGAGGCTCCAGCTGCCTGAAACTGTGGTATCCTACCCTCGGTTTTTCTTTTTTCGGAAAGGGAGTAGGTTCCTGTGCATGTATTTCAAGTGTTTCTTTTCAATGTTTTTCCTGTATTCGCCATTGTGGGGGCTGGGATTCTCTTTGCTCGTCTCTACGATCCGGATCTCCGCAGCTTAAGCAAGCTTGTCTTTTTCTTCCTCCTTCCACCCTTTGTCTTCGTCCTCCTCTACGAACGATCTGTCTCCATGGAGTCGGGGAAAGCCTTTCTCTTCGGCCTTCTCCTGACGCTGCTTTTGTGGGGCGGGGGGGTGCTCTTCTCAAGGTGGCGAGGATATCCGCGAGAGCTTGAGGCAAGCTTTGCCAGTACGGTTATGTTCTCTAATGCGGGGAATGTGGGGATCCCTCTGGCGATCCTCGTCTTTTCGAGCCCCCCCTTTCTTGTAGGAGAGAGTACCCCATGGTTGGATCAGGCGCTGACGGTGCACATGATGGTATGGCTTGTGCAGAACCTCGGCCTCAACACCTTGGGATTTGCTATTGCCGGAAGCGCCCGCTCCTCCTGGAAGAGCGGCCTGCTCCGGGTCTTTCAGATGCCTGTGGTCTATGCGGTGCTTTTGGCTTTTTGCGCAAAAGCTCTTCCTTTTCATCTCCAATCCTTTCCTCTCTGGTCTTCCCTTCTCTCTCTCCGGGATGCCTACGTGGGGATTACCCTCCTTACCCTGGGGGTGCAGCTCTACCGAACGCAGTGGTCTTTCCGGAACCGTCCCATGTACTACGCCACTTTTTTCCGGCTTCTCCTCTCTCCTGCTCTGGGATTTGCGCTCATTCTCCTCATGGGGTTTTCCGGCATTGCCGCGCAGGTTCTCTTTATCTCCTCCGCTCTTCCCACGGCGGTGGTTACCGCTCTTATCGCAGTGGAATACGACCTGCATCCCGACTTTGCCGCAAGCACCGTCATGTGTTCCACCATCTTCAGCGCCGTAACCCTTCCTCTTACGGTAGTGCTGGGACAATTTTTCTTTCCTTTCACGCACTGATGAAGGTATAATCAATGGTATGATGGAGCTTCTAGAAAACGGAGGGAGGTGACAAGCCCCATGAATGATCTGGAGAATGCGGCCTTTCTACGGGCCAGGGTGGAGGCCCTCACCGAGGAGAGGCAGGCTGCCTTGAGCGTGCTCGAAGCGGCGGTAAACGTGGGAAACTACGCGGTGAATATGGAGCGAAACGACCCTAGGGAGATTCTTGCGACCTGTGCGGAGCGTATTGAATCCTTTCTCCGCTTTATCGTTATGGGGTTTTATCTCTTCGATGATGCAGGGCTTGAGTTTGAAAATGTTATCTGCCTTCCTGAGAAAAAACATGCGTTTCTGGAGACTGAACTTAATCTTGTTATCGACGATGGCACCGTCTCCTGGGCTCTGGGGAGAAACAAGCCCGTTATTGTTACCGGGGCCTCCAGTCACTCGGTGCTTCTGCATTCTCTCTCTGCAGAGGGACGTCCTTTGGGTTTTTTCATGGGAGTTTTGTGGGACGACCCTGAGAACATCCTGGAGCTTTCTTTGGCTTTTCTCACGGTTATCCTTAACTCCACAGGCAGCGTCTTGCAGAACGCAGATCTCTATAAAACGATCAACAAACTTAATCAAGATCTCAGCAATAAGGTGAAGATCCTTGAGCAGTCTGAAAAGGAACTCTACGCATACCGGCACCAGCTGGAAAAGATGGTGGAGGAGCGTACCCGTGAGCTTGCCCAGGCCAACAAAGAGCTGGAGGCTTCCATTCAAAGGGCAAACATTCTTGCGGCGGAAGCGGAGAGTGCCAACCGGGCAAAGAGCGAGTTCCTCGCCAACATGAGCCATGAAATCCGAACCCCTCTTAACGGTATTATCGGCATGGGCGAATTTCTCCAGGACAGCCGCCTAGAGCCGAGGGACATGGAGCGGGTTAAAATTATACTCAGCTCTGCCACGGCTCTTCTGGATCTGCTCAACGATATCCTTGATTTCTCTAAGATTGAAGCGAAGCGGCTTGATATCCGCAAGGAACCCTTCAATCTCGCAGATCTTGTGAATGGGGTTGTGCAGCTTTTCGCCCCCCGGGCCTTTTCGAAGGGGCTTATGTTCTACTCCCGACTGGATCCCTCTCTCCCCTCCTACTATGTGGGAGATGCGGGGAGAATTCGCCAAATCCTTGCAAACCTTGTGGGGAATGCGGTGAAGTTTACGGATGAAGGCCATGTTTTTGTGGAAGTTACGCAAAAAGAGGATCTTCTCTCCTTTCAGATTCGGGATACGGGTATCGGTATTGCCGAGGAAGATATCCCCAAGATTTTTGAAAAGTTTGGCCAGGCAAATATCCCCGCCTCTGCCAGTAAGGGAGGCACTGGTCTGGGGCTTACCATAACACGCATGCTTGCGGAGCTTATGGGGGGGGATGTTCTTGTCGAGAGTGAAGTTGATCGGGGGAGTTCTTTCACGGTGCTGCTGAAGCTTTTTCCCGATGAAAACGCTCTCTCTCGGGTTACGTCGGTTCTCGAAAATCGAAAAATTCTTTTTGTCTGCTCTGATACAGTGCTGGCTCCTCTCTTCTGCGAACATCTCCGAGCCCTTGGAGCGGAAGTTTGCTGGTACACATCGACCACGGAGACTCTCATGAAAGCACCTTTTGAAGATCCGTTTCACGGGGTTGTTCTCGGTGAATCTGTCGAGGAACACCCCCTTGATCTTTCGGAGGATTTTAGAGATTTTCTCTCTTCTCTCGGGGGCATTCCCCGGATACTCCTGCTCCCCATGTATATAAAAACCCGACTTCCAGGAGAGATCCGTAGCGCTTCAGAGATTTATTTCCCCTTTACGCTTCCCACGTTGCATACAAAAATGGAGGAAATTTTCGGCACCTTTTCCTCCAAGAAAAGCCGCTTTTCCGAAGGTGAAAGAGCGGATAGCTCCTGGGGCTTCCATGAAAAATCTTGCAGGTTTCTTTTGGTTGAAGACAACAAGGTGAACCAGGTGGTTGCCAAGGGGATGCTGCGTAAAATTCTCCCTTCTGCAGAGGTTGTGATAACTGAAAACGGCAGGGAGGCTATCCTGCTGCTTGAAACGGATCGGGATTTCGATCTTATCTTTATGGATTGCTCTATGCCGATTATGGACGGTTTTGAGACCTCTCGGGTTTTTCGAGAGATGGAGTCCTCCTCGAAGGAGAAAAAGCATATCCCCATTATTGCTATGACAGCCTATGCCTTTGCGGAGGATGTGCAAAAATGCCTTGATGCGGGAATGGATGCCCATATTGCCAAGCCCTTGCGTAGAGAGGCGGTGGCAAAGACTCTCAGGGTTTTCCTGGGTGAAGAGTTCTGTCTGCGGGAGAGTGTGCTGGAGGTGGCGGAGTGAAGTATGTGCATGTAGATGATCTTGAAGAGGGGATGGTGCTCTCTTCCGATCTTGCTGGCCCCGGGGGGCGGGTGATGCTCCAGAAGGGGGCGGTCATAAAGGAGAAGTATCTTCGTAGCCTCAAGGTCTGGGGGATCTCGGGAGTCTATGTGGAATCCGACGAAGAGGAAGAGGAGAATACTACGTCCTCCTTCTCTGGCCTCCCTGATGATCAGGTGGAGGCCATCTACGCCTTTCTCTCTCTTCGGGGAGAGAAAAACGTTCCTCAGGGGTGCCCCCTGGTGAAAGAACTCTTTCGGATCGTGGCGGAGCGCATGGCTCAGGAGGCAGTGTCTTCCGGTGGGATCTTCTGTGAAGAGCTGCCTCTCCCGGAACGCCCCCCCGTGTATCTCCCCAGGAAGGAGAATCTTACTGTAGAAGGGCTTTTACGAAACCCTCAAAAACTCTTCTCCCTTCCGGATATTTATTTTAAGATCAAACAGGTTCTCGAATCTCCCAAATCTTCAGCTGCTCATATTGCGGAAGTGGTGGAGAAGGATACAAGTCTCTCTGCCAAGCTTCTCCAAATTGTTAACAGCGCTCTCTACGGATTCCCCTCAAGGATCGACACCATTGCAAGAGCGGTTACCATCATCGGATCCCGGGAGCTTGCGTCGCTCTCTCTGGCTGTTTCGGTGACGGATCTTTTCAAGGGAATTCCCAAGGCCTTTGTGGATATGCGCTCCTTTTGGGAGCACTCTGTGGCTACCGGAGTCTTTGCTCGGGTTCTTGCAGATAAAATAGGGGCTAAAAAAGACGAAGACCGCCTCTTTGTGGGGGGGGTTCTGCACGATATCGGAAGAATTTTTCTTTTTCGTCACGCTCCGGCGGAGATGGCGGATGCCATGGTTCTGGCACTCCAGAAGAAGATCCCCCTTCTTGAAGCGGAGCATGAGGAGATGGGTTTTTCTCATGCTCTTGTAGGGGGCAAGCTCCTTGAACAGTGGAAAATTCCCAAGGCTCTCTGGGATCCTGTGCGCTACCATCACCTTCCGGATAAGGCGGAGGACGAGATTATGGCTTCGGTGCTCCATGTGGCGGATTTTATGGCCAATACCCTCTCTCTCGGTTCTGGGGGGTCCTGGTTCCTCCCCCCACTTTCGGAAAAGGCTTGGAATATCCTGAAACTGGAGGCTTCAGAGGTAGAGCATATCGTACTGCAGGGAGAGCGACAACTGAAGGAAGTTATCCAGGTCTTTCTCAAAGTCCCCGAGGCCTGACGAGGTGTTTCCTCTCGTTGACCTGCGAACAAAGAGAGTGTTATAGTGATTTCCATGTTTTTTGTGTCGGCAACGTTTGGGTAGAAGAGCCTTGTATTTCGGAAAGGCAAAGAAGGAGGGGCCACGTGAAGAATATGCTGGTTTTGTTAAACCTCTGTAAGGCTCTCCCTGCCCTATGGCGTGGGGGGATAGTCTTTTTTGCGGCGATGTTTTTTCTGGTGGGAGGCATTTCTCTTTCCGCAACTGCGTCGGAGCTGACTCTGGATATCGCTCTGGATCTTGCCATGAAAGAGAATCCTATCATCCTGGGGGCTCGGGAGCAGGTTGTTCAAGCGGAAGAACAGGTTCGGGCCGCCAAAGCGGGGTTGGGCCCCGATCTTGGGATTCTTCTTTCGTATACCAAAGAAAAAGAGGCGAAAAATCTCCCGGTTTACGGCAGAGGCTCCGGGGAGATCATCGGTTTTGCCCCTGCGGGGTACGAGGATACCTGGTACACCGCTCTCCAGTTTACCCAGGTGCTCTATGCCGGGGGGAGTATTCGGGCAGGGGTTAAGTCTGCGGAGTTTCAAAAGAATGCCGCAGAGTCCCTCTACGTACGATCTCTGCAATCCCTCACGAACGGCGTTCGTAAGGCCTATTACGATGTGCAGCGCTACCGGGCCCAGCTCACGGTGGCGGAAGAGTCTGTAGAGCTTGCGAAGGAGCATCTTCGTCAGGTGGAAGCTTTTTACCGCAACGGCGTGGTGGCGAAAAACGAAGTTCTCCGAGTGCAGGTGGATGTCTCCAGTGCAGAGCTGAACCGTATTCGCATGGATAACGCTGTCAAGGTGGCATGGAAAGCTTTAGAGCGCGCGGTGGGAGCCTCTCTGCAAGAGGTCTACACGCTAGGCGATCCTGAGACCTCCCTTCCCGTATTCGCCATACCTTCGGACCCGATCCCCCTAGCCCTCTCTCTTCGGCCGGAACTTACCGCCTTCCAGGATCAGAGCGATGCGGCTTTGCAGATGGCGGCGGTTGCAAAGGGTAAGCTCCTCCCCCAGGTGCTCTTTCAGGGGGAGGTTAATGCGGCGGATGAATCCTTTTTTCCCGAGCACGACGATTGGAAGCTCGGCATCTCTGTCCAGTGGGTTCTCTTCGATTCGGGAGAGCAGAATGCCAAGGCTGCCCAGGCCAGAAGCCTTGCCAGGCAGCTTCTGCACGAGATGGAAGATCTGCGACGTCAGATAGGGCTTGAGGTCTCTACCGCTACCCTGGATCTTGAATCCGCCAAACAGCGGGTGGAGGTAGCCCAGGCTCAGGTGGAGAGCGCCGAGGAAGACTACCGCATGGCCCTGCGCCGTTACTCCGCCCAGGTGGGGACCAACATTGATGTCCTCGATGCCCGGGTTGCTCTGAGCGAGGCGAGAACCGCCCTGGTGAATGCGGTGTACGATGGGCGCACCGCCTATTCCAATCTGCTCTATGCGGTGGGGGATGATCCTTTCCTTCATCGCGGCGAGGGGACGTTGCAGACACCCCCTCAGGATTCGCTGTAGAGAGGTTCTTGTAAAATTTGTGTGCATAAAAAAGGGGGATTCCCTCGAAGTAGCGGAGGGGGATCTCCCTTTTTTGCGAGTCCTTAAAAAACTGGCATCCGGGCCTTTATCGGGTCGAGATAGTACAATAGCACAATTGAAGGGGCGATTTTCTATGGGCGTAAGCAAAAAAGCGGTACAGAATTTTCCCGAGGCGGTTCTCTCTCCGGAGGTTTTAGAAGAGCTTTCCACCATGTGTCGGAAGGGGCGGGGGGATGCCCTCACCATGACAACCCTTGCGAAGAGTGGGCATCCCGGAGGCTCTCTTTCGAGCATGGAGATGTACATGCTCACCTACGGCGTGGCGGAGATCACCCCGGAAAACTGCGGGGGGCTGGAGAGAGATTTTGTGGTTATCGATCATGGTCACACCTCCCCCGGAGCCTATGCGACTTTGGGAGCCTGGGGTTTTGTGGACCCCGCGGAGGCTGCGGCCCATTTCCGGCAGTGCGGCAGCTGCTTTTCCGGGCATGTGGAGCGCTCCATTCCCGGCATCGACTGGGGGACGGGGAATCTCGGTCAGGGGCTCTCTGCAGCGGTAGGCTACGCTCTGGCCCTTCGTGCCCGGGGGGTGGCAAAACGAGTCTATGCCCTTATGGGGGATGGAGGACAGGTAAAGGGGCAGATAGCCGAGGCCCGTCGTATCGCCGCCAAGGAGAAGCTCTCCAATATCACCGTGCTGGTGGACTACAACAACATCCAGATCTCCGGAACCCTGGATCAGATCATGCCCTTCGATATCCGCAAGCTCTGGGAGGCGGACGGATGGGAGGTAGCGGAGTGCGACGGCCACGATCTTGGGGCTCTCTACGCTGCTCTTCGGGAGGCCGCTTCTTCTCCGGAACCTCGGGTGATTCTCTGCCATACCGTTATGGGGAAGGGGGTCTCTTTCATGGAGGGGACGCCGGAGTACCACGGCAAGACCCTCTCGAAAGATCAGTATCTGGAAGCCATGAAGGAACTCGGGCTGGCTCCTGGCCTCGAAGAGGCTGCTCTCCGGCGCTCAGAGAACTCTCCTCCCAAGGGACGGGAGATTCCCCGGTACGACCTGCGCGTTGATCCCGGTACTCCGCGGGTATACGAAGCCTCGGAGAAGACTGATAACCGTTCCGCCTTCGGCCATGCCCTGGCAGATCTCGGAAAAAAGAACCCCTTCGGAGGAGAGGGCACGCCTCTTCTCGTTTTTGATTGCGATCTTGCGGGTTCCGTGAAGACCTCGGACTTTGCCAAGGCTCTTCCGGAAGGTTTCATCCAGACGGGGATTCAGGAACACGCCACCGCCACCGTGGCGGGGGCCGCCTCCGCTGGAGGAGCGGTCTCCCTCTGGGCAGATTTCGGGGTCTTCGGCATTGCGGAGACCTACAATCAGCAGCGCCTGAACGACTGCAACGAGGCAAATCTTAAGCTGGGGCTCACCCATGTGGGGCTCGACGTGGGGGAGGATGGTATGACCCATCAGTCCATCGACTACGTGGGGCTCTTCCGGAATTTTTTCGGGTGGAAGCTCATCGTGCCTGCGGATCCGAACCAGACGGATCGGGCCACCCGCTATGCCTTTTCCACCTGGGGGAATATCTGTCTCGCCATGGGAAGAAGCAAGCTCCCCGTTATAACCAGGGAGGACGGCACCCCCTTCTACGATGCCTCCTATACCTTCGAATACGGTGCAGCGGATCTCCTCCGAGACGGAAAAGACGGCACCATCTTCTGCATGGGGCATATGGCCTGGAGGGCCTTGAAGGCCCGGGATATCCTTCTCGAAAAAGGGATTTTCCCTCGGGTGGTGCATATCTCTTGCCCCCTGGCTTTCTCGGATGAAGACGTGAAGCGTTACGCCTCCTCCGGAGTGGTGCTCACCTATGAGGATCACTCTCTGCATACCGGCATGGGCTCCATCCTCGCCTCTCGAATCCTCTCCCTGGGATACGCCCCCGCCTTTGCAGCCCTTGGAACTTCCCGGCTCGGAGAGTCCGGCACCGCCGAAGAGGTTATGGCAGAGATGGGTCTTGCTCCTGAGGATGTGGCGGAGCGGTTTGCGGCGCTTTTGAAGGCCAAGACTGCATGATATCCTACGGGGAGCTTGTCTTTATCTGGTCCCCTCACAAGGGGGACAGCTACATCATTACCCTCCGGGAGGGGGGGAAGCAGGGGACGCATCTTGGGGAGGTGCGTCACAGTGAGATTGCGGAAAAGTCCTTCGGAGATGCGGTCTATACCCATCTCGGCAAGCCCTTCTTTCTCTTCCGTCCCACCCTGGGGGAGTACGTCCGGAGGATCAAGCGGAAGACCCAGATCATCTACCCCAAGGATGGAGCCTATATCCTTCTGAACTTGAACATCTTCCCCGGAGCCAAGGTGCTGGAGTGCGGCACCGGCTCCGGGGGGCTGACCACCATTTTGGCTCAGTTTGTGGGCCCTGAAGGGCGGGTCTTCACCTACGACAAACGGGAGGATTTTGCGGAGCAGGCCCGGCAAAACGTGCTTCGCTGGGGGGTGGGGGATCGGGTGGAGTTTGCCACCCTGGATCTGGATGAAGGAGGCTTCTCTCAGGAGGGGATGGATGCGGTTTTTCTGGATCTTCCCAACCCCTGGGATTATCTGGACCACGCTAAAAAGGCCCTCGCTCCCGGTGGGCGTTTGGGAATTCTCGTCCCCACCTTCAACCAGATTGAAGCGGTGCTCCGGGGATTGCGGGAGAAGAAATTTCTGGATGTTCAGGTGGAGGAGCTTTTTCTGCGCGCTATGAAGACCAATCCCAGCCGGATTCGTCCGGAGGATCAGATGATAGGGCATACGGGGTACCTCATCTTCTCCTCTTCGGTCTCCGATGAGGCTTACGATCGGATTCCCGTGGAGGAGGACCCCCGGAAGGCTCCCTTTGAAAAGAACGGGGAGGAAGAGGATTCTCCTCCCCGAGAGGAGTGACCTTTATGCCCCGGAGCCGGTGTTTGCTCCATATCTGCTGTGCCCCGGACGCCACGATCCCCTGGGAGGAGCTTTCCCGGGAGTATGAGGTGCGGGGCTACTTCTACGGAAGTAATATCTATCCGTATGAGGAGTATCGGCGACGGCGGGAGGCGGTGGCGACTCTGGCAGAGCATCGGGAGGGGGGGGCGCTCTTCCCGGAATGGGCCCCCCAGGAGTGGCTTGAAAAAACCCGGACTTATGCGAGGGAGCCCGAAAAGGGAAAGCGCTGTTCCCTCTGCTTTTATCTTCAACTTTCCCATGCGGCGGCGGCGGCTCGGCGGGAGGGGTGCTCTCTTCTTTGTACCACCCTTACCATAAGTCCTCATAAGAATGTTGAGCGTATTCGGGCTATCGGAGAGGCTGTAGCATGTCGCTACGGCCTTGAATGGCTACACAGGGTCTGGCGTAAAGGGGGAGGCTTTCAGCGCTCCCTAGCGCAGAGCCGGGAGCTGGGGCTCTACCGTCAGAACTACTGCGGCTGCCTCTACAGTATCCATGGGGCAAGCCATATCCAACCCGAAGAGCAGGGACATAGATAACAGGGAGTGAAAAAGGGGTATGCAGAAAAAATCGACCATTCCCGAGACGGGAAAACTTTCGCCGGAACGGCTTGCCATGCGGATTCTTCGTCATTGCGGCACCTCCCGTAAGGAGGTTCTGGTGGGTCCGCTGGTGGGGGAGGATGCGGCGGTAATCCAATTTCCTCAGGGAAAGCTCCTGGTGGCCTCTTCGGATCCCGTGGTAGGAGCCCAGGAGGGGGCGGGGGCCCTGCTTGTGCACATTAATGTCAACGATATCGCCTCCAAGGGGGCGGATCCCGCCTACATGCTGGTGACCATGATCTTCCCCCGAAATACCCCGGAAGAGCGTGTGGAAGAGCTGATGGGAGAGATCGGCAGAACATGTGCTTCCATGGATATTGCGGTGGTGGGAGGGCATACGGAGTTTTCTGATCGTTACGATACCCCGGTGCTGAGCGCCACCCTTCTGGGAATTGCAGACTCCTGTCTTTCTATGAAAAACGTATGTCCCGGTGACAGGATTCTCATGACCAAACATGCGGGGCTGGAAGGGATGAGTATCCTCGCCAAGGATCGTCCCGATCTGCTGCATTTTTTTGATGCATCGGAGATTCAGCAGATTTCCCGGTGGAGCGGCGATCTTTCGGTGCTCCCCGAGTCGCGGGTGCTTCGCTCCTGGGCACGTTTTATGCATGACCCCACCGAGGGTGGCGTTTTGGGAGGTCTCGGAGAGATGGCTCTTCTCTCCCCCTTTGCCCTGGCTGTAGATCCCGAGGCCATTCCCTGTCATCCCCTCACCAGAAGAGCTGCGGAAGCGCTCGGCTTCGACCCCCTGCATCTTATCTCCTCCGGGGCTCTTCTGGGGATTCTCCCAGAAGAAAACTGTAAAGAAGCAATTAGAATTCTCAAGGCCCAGGGCATTGATGCCGCTATCATAGGCCATGTGAAAGAGGAGCCCCGGGGAGAGGAGATCCCCTTCTCCTCCAGGGAGGAGCTGTGGGGGCTTCTTGCCCGTTCCTGATGCTCCCCCGTCGTGGAGGAGTTCACCAAGAGAGTTTCGCGGTGTGCACTGTCTCGTTTCTGCCTGTGCGTTTTTTGGTTTTTTGTCCACTTTTGCCCATCTACGGAGAGATCGGATAGAGAGGAGGGGGGTTTTTGTGGAACGCGCCCTTTTTGAGGAACGTCTTTCCCGGCTTCGTAACCATTTAAGCTCTCAGGGGCTGGATGCCTTTATTACCTACGTAGTGGAGGGGTACAATTGGGAGGGGCTCTACTACCTGTCGAATTTTCGAGGTACTGCCGGAGCGCTTGTGGTTACTCTGGAGGAGGCCCTTCTCGTACTGGATGGCCGGTATGTCGGTCAGGGGAGGCAGCAATCTCCTTGGCCGGTGCATCTTCAGGATTCGGGGAACCTCTTCCAAACCCTTCAGGAGGTGCTGGAGAATTTCGGAGTCAGCCGGGTGGGGTTCGAGGGAAACCGGATCTCCTACGGAGAGTACCGGAAGCTGAGCGACATGCCCTTCTGGTGGGAGGATTTGGGGGATATCCTGCTCTCTCTCCAAAGAGCCAAGCATCCCGTGGAAGTTGCATGCGTTTGTAAAGCTGCAGAGATTGCGCAACGGGGGTTTCTACGCTCTCTGGAGAAGGTCTCCCCGGGGATGACGGAGCGTCAGTATGCGGCCTTTCTGGAGTTTTTTCTCCGCATGGAAGGGGGAGAGGGCTTTGCCTTCGATCCTGTAGTGGCCTCGGGGCCTCGAAGTGCCCTTCCTCACGGCAGGCCTACGGATAGAGCCTTTGGTGCCGGCGAATGGGTGGTGGTAGATTTCGGCGTCCGCTTTAAGGGATACCTCTGTGACATCACCCGGGTCTTCTCTCTCGGCAAGCCCGATCCCTGGGTTCGGGATATGTATGAACTGCTCTGCAAAGCCCAGAAGGCTGCCCTTGCATCGGTGGAGCCGGGGGTGCAGGCACTCTCGGTGGATGCGGCGGCACGCGAGGTTATCGAATTCTACGGATACGGCAAGGCCTTTTCTCACGGCCTGGGGCACGGCATAGGTCTCCATGTGCATGAAAATCCGCGGATCTCCTTTCGCTCCACGGAGATCCTTGCCCCTGGGGATCTCTTTACTCTGGAGCCGGGAGTTTATATTGAGGGACGTGGTGGTATCCGGATAGAGGACGACATCTTTCTGGGAGAATCCGGAGCGGAAAATCTTACAGAAGCCTTCCAAAAAGATATTTTTGTTCTTTAGACCCTTCTAAAGAGGGGGATGTTCCCGGTTTTTTCAAAAAAACCCGAAAATCCCCAAAAAAAGCTTTTTTCTGCGGGTTTCCTATTGTCAGAAGGTGGGAAAAACTCGTATAATGGGGCCGTAAGGTTTTAGAGTCCTTCGATCTTAAATTGTACAGGGAGGTAGCGAGTGATGAAAAAGTACGTATGTACCGTCTGTGGTTATGTCTACGATCCTGAAACAGGAGACCCCGATTCTGGCATAGCCCCGGGGACCGCCTTCGACGATATCCCTGACGAGTGGGTATGTCCCGTCTGTGGTGTGGGGAAAGATATGTTCGAGGTGTCCGAGTAGAATCGTTATCTGAGGTCTGTCTCTTCGAGGGCTTTTTTCAGCCCTATTCGGTAGTCTGTATCCACAGGAAGCGGAGGGGAACCCCTCCGCTTCCTGTAGTATGTGCTTCTGATACCTGAAAATTTTTTTCGAGGACTTTTTTCCCGGACTTTCGGAAAAACCCGTGGTATCATTTCCCTCCGGGGGTGTTTGTTGATGAAAACCTTTGCTCTGGTGGTCTTCGGATGCCAGATGAACGTGTACGATGCGGACCGTCTGCGGACGGAGCTTGTGGCCCGGGGATGGCGGGAGGCGTCTCCGGAGGAGGCGGACCTCCTTCTCTTCGTGACCTGCAGCATTCGGGATAAGGCGGAACAGAAGGTCTTGAGCATGCTCGGGCGGTTTCAGAAAGACCGGGGTTGCGAAAAAGGCCCCTTCATGGCTGTCATAGGATGCATGGCCCAACGGCTGGGAGAGGAACTTCTCCGCCGCTTTCCCGGGGTTTGCCTCGTGGCTGGGCCGCGGCATCTTGGGGGCGTTGCCTCGGGGGTGGAGCAGGCTCTTGCCTCGGGAGAGAAGATCCTCCTTCTCGATGACGATCCCCGGGGGCTGGAGGATCTGCACCGTCCCCCTCTTTGCCGCCCCAATCCCTGGAAGGCCTTTATCACCATAGCTCATGGATGCGATAACTTCTGCACCTACTGCATCGTTCCCCATGTGCGGGGGCGTTTTCAGTCCCGGGAGCCGGGGGAGATTCTGGGGGAGGCCCAAATTCTTATTGATCAGGGGGTGCGGGAGATCACCCTTCTGGGGCAGAACGTGAATAGCTACGGCACCGACAGAGACGATGGGTGGTCCTTTGCTCGGCTTCTTCGGGAGTGCGCCGCCCTTCCCGGTCTGGGGAGGCTTCGTTTTGCCACGAACCACCCCAAGGATCTCTCCTCCGATGTGGTAACCGCCATGGTGGAGGGGGCTCCGGTGATCTGCCCCTCCCTGAACCTCCCCATCCAGTCCGGGAGCGATGCGGTGCTCCGGAGGATGAACCGGGGGTACTCGGTGGAGAGCTACGCCGCCATTGTCTCCCTGCTTCGCCAGGCTATCCCCCATGTGGGGATTACCAGCGACATTATCGTGGGCTTCCCCGGAGAGAGGGAGGAGGATTTTCAGGCTTCTCTCCAGGCTCTGGAGCGGTTCCGTTTCGATCTTGTGCACTCCGCAGCCTACTCTCCCCGCCCCGGTACCGGGGCAGCCTTGATGAAGGAGCAGCTCCCCAGGGAGGAGATCTTCCGTCGGCTTCACGAACTTAACGAGCTGCAGCGGCAGATCTCCCTGGAGATATCCCGTACGTATGTCGGCACCGTACAGGAGATACTCCTCGATGGGGCGGCGCCGCGGGGGGAGGGGCTTTTCCAGGGGAGAACCCCCACCGATAAGGTGGTGCTTGTGCAGGCCTCCGAAGATCTTCTCGGGGAGTTTGTGCAGGCTCGAATCCTTGCGGCAGAGCACTGGTGCCTTAGGGGAGAGATTCTCTAAAAAGAAGATAAGGGGGTTTTCCAGATGAATCCTCAGAAAAAACAAGGGATTCTCTACTATTTTCTCGGGGTTCTGCTCCTTCTTGCGGCCTTTGGCCTTATTGCCCTCTTTAAGGGACGCTGGAAGGATACGAACCCCACCTCCGTGGCTGGGCCTGCCCTGAGCTGGCGTCAGGAGCAGCGTTCTGCCGATGCCGGAGGGGGGAAGGTCTCTTCGGAGTCCGAGATCTGGTATGTCTACATCACAGGCGAGGTAGTGCGTCCCGGGGTTTACGAAGTCTCTCCGGGGGATCGGATGTATCTCGCAGTGGAGAAGGCGGGGGGTTTTACCCTTCAGGCGGATACCCAGGGGGTTAACCTTGCCTCGCCTCTGCAGGATGCCATGCATATCAAAATTCCCGCCCGATTTTCCCCCGGGGAGAACCCTTCGGATACGCTTGAGCTGAAGAGGGCTCCAGGGGAACGGAGCCCCTCTCCGGGCACCTCGGCGCTACCCTCTCTTCTGGATATCAATAGCGCAGGGGTTGAGGATCTGGAAAGGCTCCCTGGCATAGGTCCTGTGTTGGCCAGAAGAATTTTGGAGACCCGAAAAGAGCTTGGGGGGTTCAAAAACCCCGGAGAGATTCTCAAGGTTCCCGGTATAGGATCTAAGCGTCTGGAGACCATAACCCCCCTTATAACCGTTGGGGCGGGCCGGTGATCTCCAGATATCCCGCTCTGCTCCTTCTGCTCCTTCTCATGGGGGGGCTTGAGATCCGGGAGAAGGGAGCCCCTCTTGTGGTGGCTTTGGCAGGAGGAAGCCTGCTTTTCTGGGGAGCTGCCCTGCTGTACTCTTTTCCGGAGGAGCCCACCCTCTCGCTGCGAAGCTTGGGGCTCTTCTGCCTTCTTTTTCTCGGCTTGGGTGTTCTGCTCTTCCGCTTCGAGAGCCTCCCTCGGGAGGGGGATCTCCCCGATTTTGCCGGAAGGGGGAGGGTGGTGCTGGAACGCCCCTGGGGGGGACGATGGATGCACGTTATCGCTACCTCTCGGGGGAAGTTTCTCTACCGAACCTTTCCCCGAGAGGCCTTACGGGAGGGGGAAGAACTCTTTCTTTCGGGCTCCCTCGTCCCTCTGAGGGAGAGAGATCCCTCCCGAAAAAAGAACACCTCCTCCTTCGACGAAGAAAAATACTGGGGGGCCCGGGGCGTTTTTCAGGAGATCCGAGAGGCGGAACGAAAGCTCCTCTCTAAAAATTCCTGGAGCCTCGCCGCCTGGAGAAGCCGCCTTCGGGAGCAACTGCTGCTGAACTTCCCCCCCTCGCTGCGGGGGTATCTTCTGGCCATCTGGCTGGGAGACCGGGATTCCGAGCTTGGGGGGATGCACCAGCGATGGGGAACCGCCCATCTTCTGGCGGTTTCAGGATTTCACGTGGGACTGGTGGCGCTGCTCCTCTGGTGGATCTTCCCCCCCTTCTTCGGCAGGGTGCGGCTTCCTATGATCTCTGGGGGCATGTGGCTTTACGTTCTTCTGGCGGGGGGCTCTCCCAGCGCTCTCCGGGCGGGATTGATGGCCCAGATTCTTCTTCTTGGGCGTTTTCTCGGGTATCGAGGGAGCGTTACGAATGCGGTGGCTCTGGGAGCGTCTCTTCTTCTGCTCTGGCGTCCCTGGTGGTTCTGGGATCTGGGATGGCGTCTTTCGGTGCTCGCCTCTCTGGGGATTACCCTTCTCGGGAGTCTCTCCTGGAGAGCCGCCTTTTTCGGAGCCAGTCCCGTGGCGTGGAGCGTTACGGGGGCTCCTCTCATTGAGGCTTTCGGGTCTGTTCCTCTGGGGGGGCTGCTGCTCAACTTTTTTGTTCTTCCCGTCTATGCTTTTCTGCTTCCCCTGATCTCCCTTTTGGGGCTCTCCTTTTTTCTCCCCATCCCCGGTGGGGAGGCCTTGCTCTGGTGGGGAGAGGGGGCTTTGTCCTTCTGGCATGGTGTGATGGAGCAGATTGCGTGGATGGTCCCCTTTTTTTTCGGGGATCTAACGGTGGCGTCGGCTCTGGGAGCTTTTCTTCTGGCCACCCTTGTGAGCATGAATATACCGCTTTCCTTCTCCCGGAGGGTTTTTTCTCTCTGCCTCTCCGGGGGAGGTCTGTTTTTCTTATATATGGGGTGATATAACGTATGCTACTGGTACTTGACGTGGGAAATACCAATACTGTGGTGGGAATATATCGCGAAGAAGAGCTTCTCTGTCACTGGCGGCTCACCTCGGACAGGCGAACCGGGGATGAGCTGGCGGTCTATCTTCTTAATCTCATGTCCCTTGCGAAGATCCCCCGAGAAGCTTTGAAGGGAGCCATCATCTCCAGCGTGGTTCCCTCTCTTGAAGCGGCATGGGTGCAGGGGATAGAAAGCTCCCTCGGCCTCGAAGCGTTGAAGGTGGCGCTCTCCATGGATCTTGGGCTTTCCGTAGAAGTCCGGGAACCCCGGAACGTGGGGGCGGATCGTCTGGTAAATGCCGTGGCGGGAGTTCAACGTTACGGTACACCCCTGCTTCTGGTCGATTTTGGCACCGCAGTAACGTGGGATGCAGTAGACTGTCGGGGGGCTTACATCGGCGGAGCCATCGCTCCGGGGTTGAATGTGAGTGTGGAGGCTCTCTTCGGAAAGACCGCCAAGCTCCCCCGGGTGCCTCTGGAGGTGCCTCCCCAGGCCATCGGCAAGGATACTGTGGAGGCGATCCAGTCGGGGATTCTCTACGGCTATGCGGGGATGGTGGATGGTCTTGTGCGGCGCATGTGGAAAGAGCTTGGAAAGGAGACTCCCGTGGTGGCCACGGGAGGACAGGCGGCGATCCTCAAGGATCACTCGGAGACCATTACCCATGTGGACCCCTGGCTGACCTTGGAGGGGCTTCGTATCCTCTACTGCCGGAATCTTCCGCCCGGGAGCGATGCTCTCCATGCCAGCAAGAACGGTCATGGATAATCAGAAGGTTATAGGCGGGGTGAGGGTGGCAAACCCTCTCTGGTTTGCCCCCCTTGCGGCGATCAGCATGGCCCCGGTGCGGCGTTTCTACCGAGAACTCGGGGCGGGACTCACCCATACCGAAATGGTAAGCTGTGCGGGGTTGCTTCACGGAAATCGAGTAACCCGGAAGATGCTTCCCCGAGAGGGGGAATCCCCGCTGGTGCTGCAGATCTTCGGAGATTCCCCCGAGGAGATCGCCCGGGGGACCGAGGAGGCCCTCCGGCACGGAGCCCCTCCGGAGGCTATCGAGATCAATATGGCCTGTCCCGTGCGGAAGGTGATGCGCCGCAATGAAGGGGCGGCGCTTCTCAAATATCCGAAAATTGCCGCGGCCATGATGAACTCTCTCCGCCCCCTGGGGATACCTCTGTGGGGAAAGATCCGCCTCTGCGGCCCCGGAGAGCCCCTGGAGACCGGGGATTTCTGTGAGATCCTTCTGGAGGCGGGGGCGGTTCACATCTCCCTCCATGGGAGAACCCCCATTCAAAAATATGCGGGTTCCTCGGATCGGGGTGCGGTGGAGGCGGTGGCAAAGCGTTTCCCCGGCATCATCAGCGGCAGCGGGGATATCTATACTCCGGAAGATGCGCAGGACTATCTCCGTCGAGGGTGCGTGGGGGTGCTCCTTGCCCGGGGGGCTATACGGAACCCCTTTCTCTTTCCTCAAACCCTCAAGCTGCTCGGATATCCCGTGGAGGAGAGGCTGGAAAATCCCTCTCTCCGTTCCCGGGTTCAGGCCCTTCTTCACCTGGCGGAACAGATGGTGACGGAGGAGGGGGAGAAGGCGGCGGTGGTGCTTTTAAAGCGTTTTCTCGGGGGTATTTTCAGAGGTTTATCCGGTGCGGTAGAATTGCGTCGTACCATCGGAAGTATAACGGATTGGCCCTCCCTTGAAAGGGTGGTCCGGGAGTGGGAGCTTTTCATATCCGAAAGGGGAGAACATTATGGTGGAACAGCAGGAGAGCATGGAACAGACCCAAGCGCCGGAGGAGGAGATTCTTCAGGCGAGGAAGGATAAACTGGAACGTCTGCGAAGTGAGGAGGGGTACGACCCCTTTCAGCAGGAGCGATGGGATCGGAAACATACCCTGGAGTACGTGCACCAGAACTATCATCATCTCGAGGTGGATGCCCAGGGGGAGGAAGAGATTGTCACCGCCGGCCGGGTGATGACCCTGCGAAAGCACGGCAAGGCATCCTTCGTTACCTTAGAGGATGAAACCCATCGGCTCCAGCTCTACTTCCAGGTGGATGTGCTGGGGGAGGATCTCTACGGCTTTTTCAAGAAGTGGGTGGATGTGGGGGATTTTCTCGGCATTAAGGGGATTCCCTTCCGAACCCGTCGGGGGGAGCTTTCCATTCTTGTGCAGAGCTTTACCCTTCTCTCCAAGGCTCTCCGCCCGCTGCCGGAGAAGTGGCATGGCCTGAAGGATCAGGAGATCCGCTACCGTCAGCGGTACGTAGATCTTATTGCTAACCCCGAAGTGCGGGATACTTTCCGGAAAAGGGCCGAAATTATCCGGGCCATCCGGGATGTTATGGATCGCACGGGCACCCTGGAGGTAGACACCCCCATCCTCTCCTCCCTCGCGGGGGGGGCCAACGCCCGCCCCTTTAGCACCTTTCACAATGCTCTGGGGATTCCCATGTACATGCGTATCGCCACGGAGCTGTATCTCAAGCGGCTCATCGTGGGGATGATGGGGCGGGTCTACGAGATGGGAAAAAACTTCCGGAACGAGGGGATCAGCCCCCGCCATAATCCTGAATTTACCGCCATGGAGGTCTACTGGGCCTACGCCAACTACGAGGATATGATGGATCTCACCGAAGAGATCATCGTGACTGCGGCGGATGCGGTGGGATCGAGAAAGAAAACCTGGTACGGCAAGGAGATCTCCCTGGAGCCCCCCTTCCGGCGGGTCACCATGGCGGAGCTTGTGAAGGAGCATGCCGGTGTGGATATCCACGCTATTACCTCGGATGAAGAGGCCCGGCAGATCGCCCGGAAGAAGGGGCTGGAGATCGAGGGACACGAGAGTCGTTTTCTCATCCTCTCCATGCTCTTCGAGGCCTTTGGGGAGGAGAAGCTTCTGCAGCCCACCTTTGTGCTCAAGCACCCCGTGGAGATCTCGCCTCTCTCCAAGAGAGACCCCGAGAACCCGGACTACACCAACCGCTTCGAACTTTTCATCAACGGCATGGAGTTTGCCAACGCCTTCAGCGAGTTGAACGATCCCATGGATCAGAAGGAGCGCTTCCTGGATCAGCAGAACAAGAAGGAGGCGGGGGATGAGGAGACCCACCCTTACGATGAAGATTACATCACCGCCCTGGAGTATGGGCTGCCTCCCACCGGGGGGCTTGGAGTTGGGGTGGATCGCCTGGTGATGCTTCTCACGGAGTCCGAGACCATCCGGGACGTGATCCTCTTTCCTACCATGCGTCCCCGGGAGTAGACGGTGGCGCCGTACGTCCCGCTTTCCGAAGCGGAGGAGCTTCGGGAGGCCCTGCGGAAACATGAATATCTCTACTACGTCCTGGATGCTCCGGAGATCTCCGACGAGGAGTATGACGCCCTCTTTCGAAAGCTTCAGGAGCTGGAAAAAAAGTTTCCCGAGCTTTGTGCTGAGGATTCTCCCACCCAGAGGGTAGGAGGAGCGGTGCGAGAGGGCTTTTCCCGGGTAAAGCACGACTTTCCCATGATGAGCCTGGATAACGTCTTCAACCCCGGAGAGCTTGCGGCCTATCTCGGGCGCCTCGAACGGGAGGGGGTCACCCCCTCCCGGGGGATCTCCTGCGAACTCAAGATTGATGGCGTGGCAGTGGCCCTTATCTACGAAGAGGGGGTACTGGTGCGTGGGGTTACCCGTGGAGATGGCCTGATGGGGGAGGATGTCACTCCCAATATCCGCACCCTCTCCTCGGTCCCCTTGAGGCTTCGGATTCTGCAGAAGGGGCGGGTGGAGGTCCGGGGGGAGGTCTATTTCCCCCGGAAAGAGTTCGAGGCCCTCAACGCCGAAAGAGACGAAGAGGGGCTTCCTCCCTTTGCAAATCCCCGGAATGCCGGGGCGGGCTCCTTGCGGCAGCTTGATCCCAAAGTCACCGCCTCCCGAAAGCTTCGATTTTTTGCCTACCATGTTTTTTTTTCGGAGAACCCCCCTGCGGCATCCCAGCAGGAGATTTTTCATTGGCTTCGTTCTGCGGGATTTCCCGTGGAACCTCACGGAAAATCCGTAACCACCCAGGAGGGAATGCTCGAATACACCGCCCTCTGGGAGAAGGAGCGTTTTTCCCTCCCCTACGATACGGATGGCATTGTCTTCAAGGTGGAGAGCTTTGCTCTGCGCGAAGAGCTTGGAAGTACCGCCCGGGCACCCCGCTGGGCGGTGGCCTATAAATTTCCTCCTGAAGAGAAACTCACCCTTCTTCGAGAGATCCGCGTCTCTGTGGGGAGAACCGGCACCCTCACTCCGGTGGCCTATCTCGATCCGGTGACCCTCTCGGGCTCCGTGGTGCAGCGGGCGACTCTGCATAATCAGGAGGAGATCGAGCGCAAGGATATCCGCCCCGGTGACCGGGTATGGGTGCGCAAGGCGGGGGAGATCATTCCGGAAATTCTTCGGGCGGATCCTGAAAAACGTTCCCCCTCCAGCGTTCCCTATGAAATGCCCCTTACCTGTCCCGAATGCGGCAGCAAGGCGGTACGCCTCCCTGATGAGGTGGCATGGCGATGTCCTAACCGCTCCTGTCCGGCGGTGCTCCGGGAGGGAGTGCTGCATTTCACCTCCCGTAAAGGGATGGATATCCGCGGGCTTGGGGAGAAGCTGGTGGATCAGCTCCTTAGGGTGAATCTGGTGCACGCCCTCGGAGATATCTACAGGCTCTCTCTGAAGGATCTTGCGGGGCTTGAGCGCATGGGAGAGAAATCCGCAGAAAACCTTCTTCAAGCGTTGGAGACATCGAAGAAACGTCCTCTGGACCGCTTCCTCTATGCCCTGGGCATCCGGTACGTGGGGGATCAGGTTGCCCGGATTCTGGCGGAGGAGTTCCGCAGCATTCCCCGGCTTCAGGAGGCCTCCGAGGAAGTTCTCGCCTCTCTGGATGGAGTGGGGCCCCGGATCGCCGCCTCGGTGCGCGCTTTCTTCGAGGATCCCCAGAATCGAAAGACCCTGGAGAGCCTTAGAGACATGGGGGTAGGGGGGCAGCCGGAGGAAGAGATGCCGGAGCTTCCCAAAGAATTGCCCTGGAAGGGGCGGCGCATGGTTTTTACGGGGGAACTCACCGCCATGCCCCGTGCGGAGGCAGAGGAAAAGGCCCGGAGCCTGGGAGCTTCCCCCACCTCCTCGGTGAGTAAAAAGACCTGGCTTGTGGTGGCGGGGGAGAATGCGGGAAGCAAGCTTGAAAAGGCCCAAAAGCTGGAAATTCCGGTAATCTCCGAAGAGGCCTTTCTCGCTCTCTTGGAAAATCCTCATGGAGAGGATTAGAAAGCATCTTTCTGCAAGAGAGATTTTCAAAGGATGACATGTGACAGCATTGGCGAAGGAGGCCTGAAGATGGCGGAAATTACCCAGAAGGACGTGGAACATATGGCCCGGCTGGCGAGGCTTGAAGTCTCTCCTGAGGAGACGGAGGATCTCGTGCAATACTTTGGAGACATTCTCTCTTCCTTTCACAAACTTGGGGAGGTCGATTTGAGTGATGTGGACCCCTTTGGCATGGAAAACGCCGAGGCTCGGCCCCTGCGGGAAGACATCCTCTCCCGAGATGACCGGAGAGAGGCTATCCTTGAGCAGGTCCCCCTGAGAGAGGGAGATTATATTCGGGTTCCCCGGATCATGGAGGAGGCGTAACGACGATGGAACTATGGGAATATCCCGGGTGGCGTATCGCCCAATTTGTCTCCCGAAGAGAGCTTTCCGTGGAGGATGTGGTGCGCTCGCATCTCGGGCGCATATCCTGCTGCGAACCGCAGCTGCGAGCGCTTATTACCCCGATGGAAGATGCCGCCCTTGAAAGGGCCCAGAGGCTGGATGCTGACATACAGGCGGGAAAAGAGCTTCCCTCACCTCTTTGCGGGGTTCCGGTAATCCTCAAGGATAATATGTGTTTTCAAGGGGCTCCTACCACGTGCGGAAGTAACATGCTGCGAGAGTGGCACCCTCCTTACAACGCTTCGGTGGTGGAATATCTGGAAGAGGCGGGGGCGGTTATTCTCGGAAAGGCGAACATGGATGAGTTCGCCATGGGAAGCTCCACGGAAAACTCCGCCTTTGGCCCCACCTCGAATCCCCGAAACCTCGCCCTTGTTCCGGGGGGAAGCTCCGGGGGGAGTGCCGCCTCTGTTGCGGCGGGATACTGCCCCATAGCTCTGGGGAGCGACACCGGAGGGTCCATCCGACAGCCCGCCGCCTTTTGCGGAGTCCACGGCATGAAACCCACCTACGGCCTTATCAGCCGCTACGGCCTGGTAGCCTTTGCATCCTCCCTTGATCAGATCGGCCCCTTTGCCCGGGATCTGGGAGATATTGCCCTCACTCTAGATGTGCTTTCCTTCAAGGATCCCCGGGATGCCACATCTTCCCCTCGCAAGAACGGGCGCTACCTCGATGCCCTCGAAAGAAGTTCTCTCAAGGGACTCCGGATCGGCCTCGTAAAGGAATACGAGGGAGAGAAGATTGATCCCCGGCTGGAGGCATCCGTAGTGCACGCTGCGCGAGTCTGCCAGGATGCGGGGGCTGAAATCGTTCATGTATCCCTGAAAAACGCCATATCCTACGGTCTTGCATGCTACTACATCATTGCTCCCGCAGAGGCAAGCTCAAACCTTGCCCGATACGACGGTGTTCGCTACGGATTCCGGGCTCCCGCAGAGACGCTTATCGAACAGTATTGCGCCACCAGGCGAGAGTTCGGATCCGAGGTGCAGCGCCGAATCCTTGCGGGAACCTACGTGCTTAGCTCGGGGTACTACGATGCGTACTATCTCACGGCTCAGAAGATGCGGCAACGAATCTGCTACGAGTTTGATCAGGCCTTTCATGACGTTGACGCCCTTCTTATGCCCACCACCCCCACCCTCCCCTTTGCCAAAGGAGCTGTAACCTCCCCCATGGAGATGTATCTTCAGGATGTCTTTACCCTCCCAGTCAATCTTGCAGGGCTCCCCGCCATCTCTCTCTATGCGGGGATGACCGAAGAAGAGCTTCCTCTGAACGTTCAGGTGGTGGGGCCCCGGTGGAGTGAAACTACCCTTCTTGGAGTGGCCTCCATGCTGGAGATTGCCTTTGGAACTCCCCCCATTGCGAAGGGATGTGATAACGCATGAGCCTTACCTACACTCCTGTTATCGGATTGGAGATTCACGTGCAGCTTCTTACGAACACCAAGCTTTTCTGCAGCTGTTCCACGGATTATATCGGAGCGGTGCCCAACAGTAACATCTGCCCCGTCTGCACCGGGCAGCCCGGAACCTTGCCGGTGCTGAATGCTGCTGCGGTGCGTCTTGGCGTTCGTGGTGCTCTCGCACTCCACTGCACTATCCGCGAAGCCACCCGCTTTCACCGAAAAAACTATTTCTACCCTGATCTCCCCAAGGCCTACCAGATCAGCCAGTATGACCTCCCTCTCGGAGAGAAGGGCTTTCTCGACATCTCTGTGGAAGGTGCCATGAAACGCATTGGCATTACCCGACTACATCTTGAAGAAGATGCGGGAAAGCTCGTACACGCAGCTTCGGACGGACGTCTCTCGGGGGCCGGTGAGTCTTTGGTGGACTACAACCGGGGTGGGGTACCTCTGGCGGAGATCGTCTCAGACCCCGATCTTGGCTCTCCCGAAGAGGCTCGGGAGTACGTCTCTGCGGTTCGTCGGTTGGTGCGTTATCTGGAGGTTTCCAACGGAGATATGGAGGCGGGATCCCTACGGGTGGATGCCAACATCTCCCTCAAGGTCTCTGATGGCCGCTGGGGAAACCGTACCGAGGTAAAAAATGTCAACTCTCTCCGATCCCTGGAACGGGCTATCTCTTACGAAATCGGCCGTCAGAAGGAGCTACTCGAAAAGGGGAAGGAGATCGTCCAGGAGACGCGCCACTGGGACGATGCCCGGGGTGTGACCCACTCCTCCCGAAGCAAGGAAGATGCCCATGACTATCGCTACTTCCCGGAGCCTGACATCCCGCCTCTGGTTCTCTCCCGGGAAGAGATCGAAAAGATTCGGGGAAATCTGCCGGAGCTTCCCTGGGAGAGGGCCAAGCGTTTCCGGGAAGCCTACGGTCTGGGGGGAGAGGATATAAGCAATCTTGTGGAAGATCGGCAGGTAGCGGCCTATTTCGAAGGGCTTCTCTCCTCCGGGGCCTCCCCCGAACGGGCTGCCAAATGGGTGCAGACAGAAGTATTCCGGGTCTGTAACGACCGGAAAATTTCTGTGGAAAATTTCCCTGTGCCTTCGAAGCTTCTCGGGGAGCTGCTTCACAAGATTGATGCGGAGGGGCTCTCTACCACCGGAGCAAGGGATGTTTTTGAATGCCTTCTCGAAAAGAGATGCTCCCTTCAGGAGGCCTTTGAAAAGACCGGTGTCGCCTCTTCTGCTCTCGAAGGGGATGCCCTGAGAAATCTTGTGCAGACTCTCTTTCAGGAACAGGCAGAGGTTGTCTCCATTATCCGGGAGGGAAAGGACCCCAAGGGAAAGAAACGCACATTTCTTCAGGGGCTGGTTATGCGCGCCTCTCGGGGGCAGGCGAAGGTTGAGGACGTGGAGCGTCTTCTTGAGGAATTTCTCTACAAGTAGGCAAGGTGAAAAACTCCTGTTACAATAGGAAGCCGTGATACCTTCCTTCCGGCTTGTAGAAATTTCGGAGCACTTTGTGCCGGAACGATACGAAAGCGTGTTATGCAGTTCAATGTCATAGAGGAGGTAGAGTTCGGATGGGGATACGCAAACCTGAGGATATCAGAAACGTGGCCATTGTAGGGCATGGAGGAGCGGGTAAAACTGCTCTGACAGAGGCGCTTCTTTTCAATGCGGGGGTCACTACCCGTATGGGAAAGGTGGAGGATGGAAATACCGTAACGGATTTCGGCTCCGAAGAACAAAAGCGGCAGATCTCCATCAACGCCGCTCTGGCGACCATTCCGTACAAGGATAAAACCATCTATGTTCTTGACACGCCGGGATATGCAGACTTTATCGGAGATATGCGCTCTTCCATGCGGGTAGTCGATTCCGCCATCGTGGTGCTTAGCGGTGTGCACGGTGTAGAAGTGCAGACTGAAAAAGCTTGGGAGTTTGGCGAGGACTTCAACATTCCCATGGTCTTTTATCTGAGCAAAATGGGGAGAGAGAACGCAGATTTCGACAAAGTGGTGGGGGAAATCCAGGAGTATCTTTCCGATAAGGCTATGCCCTTCTATCTTCCCATGGGCAAAGAATCAAGCTTCAAGGGCGTTATCGATATCCTGGGAGGAAAGGCGTACTCGTATCCGGGAGATGGCAGTAAGGAGATGACCGAGGGAGAGATTCCCGCCGAATATGCCGAAGCTGTTCAGGCAGCTCGGGAGGCGCTTGTGGAGCGCATTGTAGAGGCGGATGACGAGCTGATGATGCGCTATCTCGACGGAGATGTCATCAGCATGGAGGAACTTGTACCGGCCCTTCGGAATGCGGTACGTACACGGAGCCTCTTTCCGATCCTCCCCGGAGACAGCGCCCATAACGTGGGTGTCTTCCAGGTTCTTGAACTTCTCGTGAATGCTATCCCCGCTTCTTGCGAGATGCCCCCCCGAATAGTCTTGAGCGGCGATGAAGAAGTTCCTCTTCCTCCCGATCCCGCAGGCCCCTTTGTGGCGTTCTGTTTTAAGATCATGGTGGATCCCTACGTGGGGAAACTCTCTTTCCTCCGCGTTCTTTCGGGTTCGCTCTCCAGCGACAGCCCTATTTACAACGTGAATAAGGACGAAGAAGAGCGGATCAGCGCCTTCAAGGTTATGACAGGGAAAGAGGGAAAGGATGTTAAAGAGGTGGTGGTGGGGGATATCATCGCTATCCCCAAGCTCCATAGCACCGCTGTGGCGGATACCCTCGGCGTGAAGGGGTGTAAATTTACTGCTAAGCCCATCCAGTTCCCCAAGCCCGTATACAGTCTTGCGGTGATTCCCCAGAGCCGGGGAGATGAAGACAAACTCTCTTCGTCCCTTCACAAACTCCTCGAAGAAGATCCCACCCTGGCCTTTGAAAAGAACGTGGAGACCGGGGATAACGTGCTCTCCGGCATGGGAGATGTGCACCTTGGGATCGTGCTTTCCCGTATCAAGGAGCGTTACGGGGTGGATCTTGAGACCAAGACTCCCAAGGTTCCCTATCGGGAGACCATCCGGAAGCCTTCGAAGGCCCAGGGCAAGTATAAGAAGCAGACCGGAGGCCGTGGGCAGTACGGGGATGTGCATATCGAGTTCGCTCCGAAGGAGCGGGGAGAGGGCTTTGAATTTGTCGACAAAGTTGTCGGCGGGGTGGTTCCTAAATCCTACATTCCTGCGGTGGAAAAGGGGCTTAAAGAGGCTCTCCCCAAGGGGTATATTGCAGGATTTCCCATGGTGGATGTTCAGGCGAGCCTCGTCTTTGGAAGCTACCATGACGTGGACTCCTCCGAAATGGCCTTTAAGATTGCCGCATCCATGGCCTTCAAGGAAGCCATGAAAAACGCATCGCCCATCCTTCTGGAGCCGATCATGAACGTCGAAGTCGTTGTTCCTGATGATCACCTTGGGGATGTTATGGGAGATTTCAACAGTCGCCGGGGGCGCATCATGGGTATTGATGCCCGGGGACGGCTCCAGGTTGTGAAGGCCCAGGCTCCGCTGGCAGAGATGTTCCGCTATGCCATCATTCTGCGCTCCATGACCTCCGGACGGGGGAACTTTACCATGAGTTACGATCACTACGAAGAAGTCCCTGCGGAAATCTCCAAGAAAATCATCGACCAAAGAAAGACGGAGCTTGAGGAAGAGTAAGGAGTTTTTCTTTCATCAAATATAATATGTAGGTACAGAAAAAGGCGATGGGATACCCCACCGCCTTTTTCTGTACCTCGAAATCCTGTGTTATACTTGCAAAAAGCTGATGGTGGCCTTGAAAAAATTTATGGAGTAAGGAGAGATGTCTTATGAGCGTAACCGTATATTCCACAAAAACGTGCCCGTGGTGCATTAAAGTAAAAGAGTATCTCGACTCTCTCAATGTGGCGTACGAATCGATCGATGTCGGAGCGGATCGGGAGGCTGCCAAAGAGATGGTACAGAAAACAGGGCAGCGGGGTGTTCCGGTGATCCTTGTGGAGGAGACTATCATCGTGGGGTTTGATAAGCACGCCCTTGATACGGCTCTCAAGGAGCAGGGGCTCATCTCAACGACATAGGAACGATCTCCAGAAAAGCCCCTTTCGCCGTTCCTGCGGCATATCCACTGGCTTGGGCAGTTTTTCGCGTGGCGTATTTTTCTGAAAAAGAGGCAGTCATTGCCATAATGTGCATAAAGGAGGGAGTGCGGTGCTTTTTACCTTGACTTTGGAAGGGATGCGTTTCCACGCTTTTCATGGGAGCATGGAGGTGGAGCGGGAGCTTGGGCAGATTCTCGAAATTTCCCTGAGTTTTACCTATGAGCTGGGGACAGGAGAGTTGGAGGATAACCGAAAGGTTGTCTCCTACGCTCAGGTTTTTTCCTTTGTAGAAAATGTAGTGATGCGCAACAAGTTTGAGGCCATGGAACTCCTGGCTTTTGAGATTGCCAAAAAATTGCTTTGTACCATTACCTCGGGGCAGGTGGCAGAGGTGGCGATCTCCCGGGGGCAGCTCTATGTTCCGGGAGTTCTGGGCTCTTCAGAGGTGAGCGTTCTTCTCACCAGAGACGATCTCCTTGAGGAGTGCGGAGAATAGTTCCATGAGGGAAGAACTCTTCTCTCTTGCTGCAGGGGGGGCCCTCCTGAACGAGGAGACGTTGCTTCAAAGCTTTGCCGCCCCATGCAGGGATGCGCACCGGCAGATTCTGGAAGGCTCCCGGGCGAATACCACCGGTTTCGGATGGTATGGGCTTCCTGATATGGATCTTAAAGAGCTACGTCACTGTGCAGAGAGATTTGCTTCGGTTTCTACGGTAGTACAGATCGGCATCGGAGGGTCTGCTTTGGGGAGTCTCATGCTGGAGAAGGCTCTGGCCTTCGCCCCTTCCTCCTCAAGGCCAGCGTTTTTAGTGATCGACAACGTGGATCCCCGGGATCTCTTTCAGCTGGAAGAGACCCTTGACCCTGCCTCGTCCCTTCTTGTGGTGATCAGCAAGTCCGGAGGGACTGCGGAGACCATGGCGAATTTTCTCTGGATCTTCTCCCTTTTCGAGAAAAAACTCGGCAGGGAGGAAGCGCTTCGAAGAACCGTGGTGCTTACGGATCCCTCCTCGGGAATTCTTCGAAATTTTGTAAGTGAGACCGGATGTGCCAGTCTCCCCATCCCCTCTCTCGTGGGAGGCCGCTTCTCCGTGCTCTCTCCGGTGGGGCTTTTTGGAGCCGCTCTTCTGGGGATCTCCGTCGAAGAGCTTCTGGAGGGAGCAGGGGCCATGCGCTCCCGTATAGAAGAATCCTCTTGCGTGGAGGAAAACCCCGCTTGGCTCTGGGGGGTGCTTTCGCATTGCCATGAAAAAGAGGGCCGGAACATCTCGGTCCTCATGCCCTATGCGGATGGGCTTGAGGATTTCGCCGAGTGGTTTGCCCAGCTCTGGGGGGAGAGTCTTGGTAAGGGAGGGCTGGGGACAACTCCTGTCCGTGCTCTCGGTGCCATCGACCAGCATTCCCAGGTGCAGCTCTACGCAGAAGGTCCGGACGACAAGCTCTACACCTTCGTAGCAGTGAAGGAGCATGGCCGCGATTACGCCATCCCCGCCCCTCCCGGGACATCTCTCGAAGCCCTCGGATATCTTGAAGGGCACTCCTTCGGAGAGATGCTCTATGCGGAGGCCCAGGCCACCGCATCCGCTCTGGTGCAGAAGGGAAGACCGCTCTTCTGGCTCGAACTCCCTAAGCTGGATGCCTATCGCCTGGGGGGATTGATCTTCTTCTTCGAGTACGTTACGGCCCTCACGGGACTTCTCATGGGGATCAATCCCTTCGATCAGCCCGGAGTGGAGCAGGGGAAGATTCTTACCTACAGCCTCATGGGGCGCAAGGGGTATGAAGAGCATGCTCAGGCTGTGGAAGAGCAGCGGAAGATCATGCATAAGCTTGCTTTGAAAGCCTGATACGTTTTTTCTCGAAGAAAATGCTTTGAACAGGGGGCCTGCCTTTGGTCCCCTTTGAGTGTCGAAAGGTGGTACGCAGGGGTAAATGAAGGAATCCACGCTTTTTGTCGATGATATAAGCGTTGTCAAAGAGGGAGTTCCCATCCTTCAGGAAGTCACTATTAAGGTTGCCCCCGGAGAAATTGCGGGGGTGCTGGGGCGGAACGGGGCGGGAAAATCCAGCCTTGCCTATGCTCTTATGGGGGTAGAGCGCTATGCTCCTCTTCAGGGGCGCATCTGGATGAGGGGAGAGGACATCACAGATCTCTCCATAACAGAACGAGCGCAGCGAGGGCTAACCCTCGCATGGCAGCACCCCGCCCGGTATGAGGGAATATCCATTCGAGATTATCTGCGGATCTCCTCGAAAAGTGTCACCGAAGCCTCCATGGAAGATGCTCTTGGAAGAGTGCAGCTTGAGCCTCGGTACCTTGAGAGGATGCTCGATAAAAACCTCTCCGGAGGAGAGCGGAAACGTATCGAACTCGCCTCTATTTTTCTCATGCAGCCCAGGCTTGCCATACTGGATGAGCCTGATTCGGGGGTCGATCTCATCGCTCTCGTAGAGATCATGAATCTCTTTCGGGATCTGGCGGAAAACGGCAACTCCGTGCTTATCATCACGCATCGCGAGGATGTGGCGGCTGCCTGCGACCGCTCCTACCTTATGTGCGGAGGGCGGGTAGTTCTTGAGGGGAGCGCCGAAGCTGTAAAGCGCTATTTCATGAGCCAGTGCTCTCCCTGCATGGATATCGATCTTGAAAATAGCCAAGCGGAGGTGCGCTAGTCATGCCGTCTGGAGCGAAAGAATATCATGAGCTTGTCGGTATCGCCCGGAAAAGCGGCGATTTTTCTGGGGGATTCGAAGAGGAGCAGGGGGCGTATGTGGTGCTCCATGCTAACGCCGTCCTCGCCTCGCATACTATTCCCGGCATAGAGATCACCTCTTCGGAGACAGCGGAAGGGCTTGATGCCACCATCACGGTTCTGGAAAACTGCCATCTGGAAAAGCCCGTACGTCTCTGCTTCGGCCATCTCGGTACCGAGGGGGTGCAGCGCATCAACAGCACCATCCATATCGAAAAGGGGGCTCGGGCCACCTTTCTCTCCTACTGCATCTTTCCCAACGCTGTGGAATTTCTCCACGCCATGGAGGGGAACATCACCGTGGAGGAGGGGGGGGAGTTCACCTATAACGAGATTCATGTCCACGGCCAGGAGGGCAGAATTGACGTCCGCCCCAAGACGAAGGTGCTCTTAAAGGATCGTGCCCTCTACCGGGGAGATTTTACCCTCGTGGAAGGGCGGGTGGGGAACCTGGATATTCATATGGAAGTGGTCGCTCAGGGCGAGAAGAGCCGGGTGGAGCTTACTTCGAAGGTATACGGAAAATACAACGACTCCTGTAAGGTTCGGGATATCATCCTTCTCTCGGGGAAGGATAGTTCCGCCCTCATCAAGGCTCGGGTAGTGCTGAAGGATCAAAGCTCCGGAAGCTTCGTGGGGCTCATCGACGGAGCCGCTCCGGGGGCCCGGGGGCATGTGGACTGCGCCGAGGTGGTGCAGGGAGAAGCCCGGGCGGAGGCCTCTCCGGTGGTACGGGCATCCCACCCTGAAGCGGAGGTTACCCACGAGGCCGCCATCGGTCGCATCGCTAACGACAAAATCGAAGGTCTCATGGCCAAAGGGCTTGATGAGGACGAGGCTGTGGATATTATCGTTTCGGGGCTTCTCCGGTAACGTCGTTTCTTCGGGAGAGGCGCTTTGCCACCTTTTTTTCCAGGAAGGGGCTCCAGATATCCTGTGGCTCTCCGTGCAGGAGGGCATGGATGATGTTTGTCCTCAGGGAAGGGATCTCTTGTTCCAGCCGTTTTACGAGCGTTCTCGCTCTCTCCCTGTGGCTTGTCTCGGCGTGAGGACATTCAAAAGGCACCGGAAGGAGTCCCAGACGCTGGGTCTCCTGAAGAATTCGCTCCTCCCTGATGTAGACCAGGGGGCGGATAAGGGTGATCTTTGAATTGCTCTGGTAGAGCTTGGGGGAGAAGCAGCGAAAGCGCCCTCCTGAGAAGAGATTGAGAAAGACCGTCTCTATGGCGTCATCCTGGTGATGCCCCAGGGCGAGGATGTTGCACCCTTTCTTTTGGGCTATGGAGTTCAGAATCCCCCGGCGCATGTTGGCGCAGAAGCTGCAGGGGCTTCTCTCCTCCCTGTTCTGTATGATTGCGAAGATATCATGCCGCTCGTGATGCCACGGAATTCCAAGAGATGTACAGAGATCCTCCAGATAGGAGGTCTCCCACCTCTTTTCCAGGGGGTCTACGGTACACGCCTCAAGGCTGAAAGGCACCGGGCTTCGCCGTTGCAGCTCCACGAGGGCAACCAAAAGCAAGAGGCTGTCCTTGCCTCCGGAAAGACCGACAAGAATACGATCCCCCGGGGCGATCATCGAAAAATCTCCCAGGACCTTTCCCATATCGCGGCGGAGCTTTTTCCCCAGCTCCTGAAAGGGAAAGGGCGTGTCGAAACGCTGTCGTGGGGTCATCCACACCACTCCTCTTCAGCTCATACATTTGAATAGAATGAAATGATAAAAAGAATTATGAGTCTCCAGACTCATGCGGTATAATTCATCCGTAAAAAGGAGCTGTGAGGGGGGATCTGTTGTGGACAAGGCGGGGCTGGAACAGTGTCTTCAAGAAGTTCTTGTCCATGTGGATGAATCACTGCAATATAGCATAGAAAAGGTCTCCTGGGTACAGGAGGAGTCCTTTTCCCGCTACCAGGCAATTCTCAAGACCTTAGACGCTCTCAAGCACGAGATCGAAGATGTCATCCAGTCCCATTCCCGAATTGATAGACTGTGGCGACAATCCCGGCAGCGTCTTCTCCGAGAGTCCCGGGAGGGATCCCAGGATAGCCAGCGAGATGCCTACGATGAGGCGGAACAGCTTATGTTCCAAAAGGGCAGGGTTGAAGAACGAGAGAAGATGCTCTCTCAAAGACGGAACGATTTGCAGCGAGAGCAGCGTCATCTCGAAAAGATCATGCAAACCAGCAAGGAAATGGTAGAAAAAATGCAGGTGGCTCTCGAACTCATTCACGCGGAGAAGGAGCGGAGCGCCGCTCACTCCTCCCGGGATGCCGAAGTCATCCACTCTGCTCTTCGCCTCTTTGAACGGGAACAAGCCTGGCTTTGCCGGGAGCTTCACGACGGCCCCATCCAGGAGATGGTTGCCACCATGCTCATGACGGAGCTGGCGGAAAAGCTCTTTGAAAAGGATAATCCCCGGGGAGCGCTGAAGGAAGTACAGGGGATTCGGGGAGCTTTGGAGGGTTGCCTTGGAGGGCTCCGCTCTCTTCTGTGGCGGTTCCGCCCGGGAGGTGTTGGCGAAAGCCTCCGGGAGGGGCTTTCTCTCATAATGCGGCAGGCAGAAAAGCGGTACGGTGCTCTCTGCAGCCTTCACTGGGAGGGGCCTTCCCCGAGCTTTTCTGCAGAACGCACGGCCAACCTTTTCCGAGTTGTTCAGGAGGCCATGCTCAACGCCGTCATAAAGGGGAAAGCCCGAAACTTCTCTCTAAAGGGAAGCGTCTGCGAAAAGGATAACCGCCTGAATCTCACACTGGAAGATGATGGTACGGGATTTGATGTCTCCCTGGCAAAACAGAAGGCGCGGGATCGGGGCTCCTATGGGCTCATAAATATGGAAGAGCGGGTTCGCATTGATGGGGGTTCCTTTTTTGTAGAGAGTGTTCCGGGGAAGGGAACCCGAATAGAGATCATGCTGCCCCTTCAGGAGGGATAAGATCGCATGCAGACAATTCGTATCGTCGTTGCGGATGATCACCGTCTTTTCCGGGATGGCCTCTGTCGGCTCGTGGAGATGGAACCGGATATTCTTGTGGTGGCCGAGGCCAGAGATGGTATTGAAGCCATTGAAAAGGTCAAGGAGCATGCTCCGGATATCCTTCTTGTGGATGTCAACATGCCTCGCATGGACGGTATCCAGGCCATCCAATCCCTGCGAAGAACCCAGGATATACGGATCATCGCCCTCACCGCCTTCGATGACGAAGAGCACGTTCGGGCTCTCGCAAGCGCGGGTATTCACGGATATGTCCTGAAATCCTCGGGGATTATGGAGCTTCTTACGGCGATACGTATGGTGGCTCGGGGGGAGACCTACGTTGATCAAAGAATTGCCGGCCGCATGCTGGGCCCCATCGTTTCGAACGATGAGTACCAGTTTGACATGATTGCAGATCTTACCCCTAAGGAGACCGAAGTGCTCTATTGGCTCTCTCAGGGGATGAAAAATAATGAAATTGCCACAAAGATGGTTCTTTCCGAAAAAACGGTGAAGAACCACGTAAGCCATATACTCAAAAAGCTCGATCTTCAGGATAGAACCCAGGCGGCGGTTATGGCATGGCGTATAGGGCTTGTGCATGAATACTCCTATTTTTCTCGGGGCATGGATGCCCCTTCCTGTTAGCGTGCCCTCTAACATTCCCTCGTTTTCTTGCTAGAAGTTTGTGTCAATTGATATATTACCTGGATCCTTCTCTAGTTTGCAGAAAAGGACTCAGGACTACGGAGGTGTTACTATGAAAATTATGCTCAATAACGAGGAGTGGATTCCTTCGGACTCTTCCCAAAACAGCCGAGAGTTAATTTGGAAAGATCTGCAAGCACACCTCTCTTCTCAGGGTGAGGTTCTTCACTCCCTTGAGGTGGATGGCGAAGAGATGCTTCCCGAAAACTTTCTTCAGATTTCCGGAGATCACGAATTTGTTCTGAAGACCAAGCCGATACGTCTCCTGGTTCGTGAATCCCTGGAGGAAAGCCACCGCTACCTCCCCGCCCTTCTCAAGGGATACGAGAGTATCGCGAATAAGCTTGAGGAAGAGAAAACTAAGGAAGCTCTAGAACTTATGCAGCAGGCTTTTGAGGGGACCCAGTGGATTCTGGGTGTTACCCAGAATTGTCAGGTGCTTCTCGGAGAATCCTCCTTTTCGGATACCGAGGAGGGGAAACGTATTCAAGACGGCGTCTCTCAGGCTCTTGAGAAGATGGAAAAAGCCTTGGAAGAACAGCGTTTCTTTGAAATGGCCTTTCTTCTCAGAGAAGAACTGATCCCCCGGCTAAGCGCCTTCGAAGAATATACCCAGAAACTGTATCTTCTTGCCATGTCGGAAGTTCAATAAGTTGAGATCATGAGGGGAAAACTCCTGAAAATGAAAAGCACCGTTTTAATGCGGTCTCTCCGTCCTTATGAAAAAGGATTGTATGTATGTCGGTCCGAAAAGGATTAGCCTTTTTTCTGGGTCTTTCTCTTGCGGTAAGCATTCTGGTGCTTGCATTTACCGTAGATGCCTCTACAATCTCCATGATCCTGGGGGCAAAGAAGAGTGCTCTTTTTCTGGCTCTGGGGATTATGCTCTGCGCATGGAGCTGTGATGCCTGGCGCTTTATTCTCATCGCCCGGGCAGCTGGAGAGAAGGTCTCCTTTCGTTTAGGCATTCTTCTGACGTGGCTGCACTACTTCGGATGTGCCATCACTCCCATGCAGGGAGGGGGGGGGCCCTTCCAGGTCTTCATCCTCTATAAAAACGGCATATCCATCGGCAAGGGTGTGGCCATCACCCTTACCCGAACTCTCCTCACCCTCTTTCTGCTCGGGTTCGTGGTACCCATAAGCGTCTTTTCCTACCCGGAACTTTTTCAGGGAAGGATGCTGCTTAAGGGGATCTTTTTCTGGGTAGCCTTCTTCGTCTCCGCCTCCTGGATCCTTATAAGCCTGAGCATCTTCCGTCCCCGGTTAATCAAGCGTTTCGCCGGGGCACTTGTCTTCGTGCTGAACCGGTTTGGGCTGCTCAAACGCCGCTACATCCTCCGGGCGGTTCGTAGAATTTATGGAGAGATTGATGAGTATAATAAGATATTCCGCCTCTTCTTCTCTACCGGAAGGGCCTCCTTTCTCTGGGCCATTGTCTTCTCCTGTCTTCACCTGCTCTGTTTTTTCTCAGTGCTCCCCTGTCTCATCTGGGGGGTAGGGCTTCCTGTGCACTTCGGGGAGGCCGTGGTGGTTCAAGGCATGTTCATGTTTCTTCTCTACTTCGTCCCCACTCCGGGAGCGAGCGGCGTGGCAGAAGGAGGAGGAGCGGCGATCTTCAAACTCTTGGTTCCCTGGAATCTTGCGGGAGTCATGGCCATCGCCTGGCGTTTCTTTACGGAGTACCTCGCCATATTCATGGGTGCCATTGTGGCGGTGAAGCTCCTCGGATGGGGAGAGGCGGAGAAGCTGCTCCAGGGAGAAGAAAAGGAGATAGAGGGTGGCACCTCTGAAAAACCTTAGTGCCGCACTGGGAGCCTGGGCCTTTCGATTTCGCGGAGGTCTCTGGACCCTCTTTTTTCTCGGGGTCTTTTTTGTCGCGCAACCGAATGTTCTAACCTTTCTCTGCGGGCTTCCCTTTGTTCTGCTCGGGCAGGGCATTCGCTTCTGGGGGGCGGGATCTATCTGCCGCTATCGGGGAGAGGTGGTGCAGGCGGAGCAGCTTGTCACCTGGGGCCCCTTTGCCTGGCTGCGTAATCCTCTCTATCTTGGGAACGGCCTTATTGGGTTGGGATGGAGCCTCATGGCGGGAATGCCTCTGATCCTTGTGCTTTACGCACTTTTCTTTGTTCTTCTCTATCCGGGGATCATCATCCCCCACGAGGAGAATTTCCTGCAGCGTACCTTTGGAGATGCCTATTCTCGTTATCGGGAGAGAACCCCCATGCTCTTCCCCCGCAGCCTGAGGCCTCCAAATTCCTGGCGGGGCCCCTTCAACGGGGAGATCCTCTGGAAGAGTGAGCGGCACTCCCTCTACGTCACTCTCGGGGGAACGGCGCTTTTCCTCTTAAAAATCTTTCTGGCATAAAAAGTGGAGAAGGGCGTTCTTTAGTTTCGAAACATCTTGAAGGCTTCCCCCGGGGAGGGCACATTGCGAACATCTTTTGTAATGACCATATCCTCTTGCACTCTAAGGCTCCTGCAGGTGCTGGGGTGCTTTTGCCGCATAAGCGACAGATACATCCGAAGAGGAGGAGTTCCATGAAGTACATTTCTGCCAGCGAAGCCGCCCGCCGGTGGGGAGTCGCCCCTCGTGCGGTGCAGCGGTATTGCGCGTCGGGGAAAATAGAGGGGGCGAAAAAATACGGGCGTGCATGGATGCTTCCCGAGGATGCCGAAAGGCCCCCGGACAACCGGAAAAAAGCGGAAGAACCCCCTCCCCAGCCCTACCCCGGCCTCTTTCTCATGGAAAACCTCTGTCTGGACGGACGAAGCCCGGAGGAGATCGCCGCTGAGCTTCCCGACGACGAATCCCGGCGCGAATTTTTCTGGGAATTCGCATTGATTCAGGGAAAAACAAAGGCAAGCATGGATATCTGTGGCCAGATGCCCCGAAACACTCGGTTCCGCATCACCGTGCTGCACGGAAGAAACATCGCCGCCATCCGCGGAGGACGCTACCACGCTCTGTGCCGCAGCATGCACGCACTGAACAGCCTGCGGAAAGAGCAGTGCGCATCCCCCCTAGCCCTCTCCTGTATCGACCTTGCGGAGGCGGTGGTGTACGCCAGTGTCTACGCCCCCGACCACTGCCCCCGGTGGCTGCAGGAAGGCGACTTTTCCCACCTCCCCGAAGACGCCAAGCCCTTCGCCCTCTACCTTTACACGCTCTATTTGAACGGCACCGAGCAGCTTCAGCGAATGCTCGGGGTCACCGAGGCTGCGCTGGCGCATCCATCCAGGCGCGGCTTTACCGTCTCGGAACTCTATCTTCGGATAATGCGCGTCAACGCCCTTGTGGCGCTCGACAGAAGGGAGCAGGCCCGCGAGCTGCTTGCGCACGCCCTGGAAACCGCCATTCCCTACGGGCTCTTATCTCCCTTCTCCGAGCAGCTCGCCACCATGCGGGGGCTGCTGGAGGAGGTAGCCCGCAGGCGCTTTCCGGAAGCGTACAAGCAAATTCGGAAAGGATGGAAAGAGGTCTTCACCGGATGGACCGAGATACGTAACCGCATCCTCGATACCGAAAACACCAAGCTGCTGACCGCGAGGGAGTATCAGATAGCCCTCTTGCTCGTGGACGGAAAAAGCTGCAAGGAGATCGCCCAAAGCATGAATACCACGCCTGCTGGGATCAACTACTCCCTGCAGATCATGCGGGAGAAGCTTGGCGTCAAAAAGAGCCGGGATATTGTCCCCTTCGTCACCTGGTCGAAAGAACAGCCGCACAACCTGAGAAAATAGCCCTCGATTCTCCAGTTTTTTCTTTCAAATTTTCGATTATAATCAAATCTCCACAGTTAGCATGGAAAGGTGTACGCGCTCTTCCATGCCGCAGGTATTCGAAGAAGACCACTAGTGGGTTGTTCCACATTATATTGTGCCTTGAAATGGGAGCCTCCGCTTGTGTGTCCCCTCGGCTCCGAAAGTGCCGAACCGCTCCCTTGCTTTGCTGCTCCGAACCGTCGCCGCAGACTTCCGCCGACCAGCTGCGCGACTGCGACTTGCTGGCACGTCCGCCTGCCACCAGGAGGTTCTCCGCGACGCAAAGGGAGCACTCGCCAACCACTATGGTCGCTGCCGGGAACACACAAGCTCCGGCTCCTGGAGTTCACCCAAAGCCACAATGTAAGCAGGAATGACGCACTAGGACGGGAGCGAACCGCGGCTCCGCGCCGCCTGGGGCTTCCATCCGCCGAAAGGAGAGAGTGCCATGAACGAAAGGAGATTTGGCGCCATACAGTTCGTACCCCTGCTATTCCTGCTTCTGTTCGCCGCAGTTCTGCCGGCCCCCCCGTTGGCGGAGGGGGCGACGATTTATGTGAATACGGAGGCTACGGGGAGCAATGACGGCACTTCCTGGGACGATGCTTACACGGATCTTCAGGGTGCCCTGGCTGCTGCGACAAACGGTGATGAGATCTGGGTGGCGAAGGGGACGTACAAGCCCACCAGCGTGACTGATCGAAATGTTTCTTTTGCCCTGACAAGCGGTGTGGCCCTCTACGGCGGTTTTGCGGGAGGGGAGACGGCACGGGATCAGCGGAATATCGCCGCGAACGAAACGATCCTTTCGGGAAACATCGGCAACCCGGATACGACGGACGACAACAGCTACCACGTAGTGACCGCGACTAACGTAGACGACACCGCCGCCCTCGACGGCTTCACCATCACCGGAGGGAATGCGAATAACGTAAATAATCCCTGGGGATGGGGCGGCGGTATGTGCAATCGCAACGCCAGCCCGACGGTGACGAACTGTACCTTCTCGGACAACAACGCATTTTTAGGTGGTGGGATGTACAACAGCGGAAAGTACAACGGCAACTTCAGCCCGACGGTGACGAACTGCACCTTCTTGGGCAACAGTGCGATGTACAGTGGCGGCGGAATGTACAATGCGGATAGCAATACGACGGTGACGAACTGCACCTTCTCAGATAATAAAGCAGAAAAAAATAATCCGCAGGATACCAGCTGCGGCGGCGGGATGTACAACAGCTTTCAGGGGAATCCGACGGTGACGAACTGCACCTTCTCGGGAAACAGCGCAGACGACCACGGCGGCGGAATGTACAACGTGGATAGCAATCCGACGGTGACGAACTGCACCTTCTCGAACAACAGCGCAAGCGGCGATGGGGGCGGAATGTACAACTTGGGTGTCGATCCGACGGTGACGACGAACTGCATATTCTGGGGACCTGCTGGTACCGGCGGGCAGATATTTGGAGGTGGGATATTCACCTACTCCGTCACCGATCAAGGCGGTACCGGCAACACCACCGCCGACCCCAAGCTCGACCCTGCTCTCGCCGACAACGGAGGCCCCACGAAAACCCACGCTCTGCTGGCGGACAGCTCCGCCCTGGGGGCGGGAACTGCCACGGGCGCCCCTGATAAAGACCAGCGCGGTGTCAACCGCCCTCAAGGAACAGGAGTCGACATCGGTGCCTTCGAAGCGGAACTCGGAAGTCTGAAAACAACCATAGAGCCCGAGGAAGCCCATACCGCGGGAGCGAAATGGAGCATCGACGACGGAACCACATGGAGAGATTCCGGCGACGAGGTGTCCGATCTTCCCACCGGTGACTACGCCGTTACCTTCAAGGCAGTCTCCGGCTGGACGAAACCCGCAAATACAACCGTGACGGTGATAAAAGACGAGCTGTCCGCAAAGACCGGCACATACGTCCGAACCCCGACACCGACACCGACCCCGGTACCCACACCGACACTGGCACCCACGCCGACACTGGCACCGGATCAGCCGGATCCGATAGACCCGCCCTTCGTGCCTCCGGGAACGTCGCTCCCCGACGGCTCGCTTCCCATTACGGCCACACCCCTCACGGTGACGCTACCCCCGAATCCCACCCCCGAGCAGAAGCGCCAAGCGGTGCAGAACCTTCTGCTTGAGGCGGGAGTCCCCGCGGACCGGATAGAAGAAATTCTCGAACTGCTCGATGTCGACGACACGGGGCGGGTGTACATCTCCGACGAAGGGATGGAACGCCTTCAAGAGCTGCTCGACGACCTCGACATCCCCGAGGGCGCCGAAAGCTCCACCCTTGCCCTCTTCCGGGCAGTTCTGGAGGAGCAGGGCGGGAGGATGATCGCCTCCGCTCCCAGAACGGCCATCGTCTTCTTTCGGATACCGGAGAGCTTCACCGGCAAAAGCTCCGATCGGCTTCAGGTGGTGAAGCTACTCTCCTCGGAAAGTGTGGAGGTTTTCAGGCGCATCTACACCCTGGAAGAGCTTTTCGACGGCTGCGCCGCGGTGGTGCAGGTGCAAAGCCTTCCGGGCGGCGAAGAGCTGACCGGCATACTCGCCCCGCACGAAGTCATTAACGCGAACAGCCGCCTGGCTCTTGCCATAGCGGACGGAGGAAGATTCGACTTCGACGGCGCAGTAAACGGCATAGTGGTGGATCCTGCCTTCATCATTGAGGCTGAAAGAAAGAGCACCCCCGACCCCGACCCTGACCCCGACGACCCGCAGAATCTGCACGGAGGAGGCGGTTGCACAGTGAGAGGCCTTTTCTCTCCGTCGTTGCTACTGCTTCTGGCCCCCCTGACACTGCTGGTCATCGGCCGGAAGAGATAGCCGCAAACCGATCGGCGGAAATTCCCGTTCCTTCTACTCAATCAAGAGCGCGCTCCTTCATGCCCTGCCGGGGCGAGGGAGCGCGCTCGTCATTTCCACACCGGTGTTTATGAGACCACTCTATGTCGCTTTCAGATAAAGAGGGAACCATGCGTGCCTGATGCAGGAAAGAATGCCTGCTGTACAATGCCGTACAAAAAGAGGGAGAGGGGAAGATCATGCTCTCCCCCTCTCCGAAGCGATTTGCGGCTTTTGTCTAAAGCATTCTCATGGTGTTTCCGAAAAGTCGTTGCCAGGTGATATTGTAGATGTCCCCAGGGGGTAAGGTTTTTCCCGCTATGCCAAGATTCATAGCCTTCTGCCCGACAGCCTCGGCAATACGGGGGGCTGCTTCATCGCAGAATACTTCCGGCATGATGTGGTGGGGTGAGAGTCTTCGAGGATCGACAGCATCTGCGAGAGCCTCTGCAGCGGCCTGCAGGATATCGAGATTTACCGTTCGCGCCTGGGCCAGAAGAAGCCCCTTGAGAATTCCGGGAAAGGCGAGAAGACTTGTCATGGGGTTCCAGGTGTTTTTTGCAAGAAGACTCATCCCCATTACCGAGGCCCCTCCCGCAAAAGCCTCTTCGTAGGTGATCTCCGGTTCCGGAAGAGCCAGGGCGAAGATAACCGGATCCTTTCCCATCCGCGAAACCATCTCCTTTTTCAGAATCCCCCCAGAAGAGAGCCCCACAAAAATATCCGCCCCCTCAAGACTTTTTTCAAGAGATAGCGAAGGACCCCGGAGGTTCAGCTTTTCTGCAATCTCGCGCTCTATCCAGTTGAGATTTTCCTTTTCTGCACTCAAGGTTCCCTCTTTGTTTAAAAGAACAATCTCTCCCGCCTTCACATGGTGTAGCAGTTGGGCTGTGGCGATTCCTCCATTTCCGGAACCGGCGATGACGATTTTTACCTCCCCAAGTTTCTTCCCCACGATCTTAAGAGCATTCAAGATTCCTGCGAGCACCACCACAGAGGTACCGTCCTGGTTATCGCAATAGACGGGAATCTCCAGCTCTTTCTGAAGCGTGCGGAGAATGGTAAAGGAATCTGGAGAAGCGATATTTTCAAGATCTATCGCCCCAAAGTTATCAGCCATCAGCTTAACGGATCGCACAAATTCTTCGGGATCCCGAGTGTCCAGGCAGAGGGGGATGCCGCTGATATCACCAAAAATTCGGAAAAGAAGGCTTTTGCCCTCCAGAACAGGCATATTGGCACTCCCTCGAAGGTTGGAAAAGCCAAAGACCTTGGTGCCGTTGGTGATAATGGCGATGCGGTTCCATATGCCGGTATATTCGTATTTATCTTCCGGGTTTTCCTGAATTGCCATGGCGGGGGCAAGGCTCCCTGGAATATATGCAAGAGAGAGATCTTCAAAATTGTTGATGTTCATGGAGGGGAATATTTTTATCTTTCCCCTGGTTCTCCGATGCATCTCCAGGGATCGCAGGGTATCCAACATGGTTATGTCTCCTTTCATTTTTTAGAAAATGTACGAAAGTCTCTTCTTCGACAATTTTTGTAATCTCTCCAATCCTCCTGATCTCTGTAATCTCAAGCAGAACAGAAGGGCAGAGGAATCAAAAATGTGCGCGTTGCACGATGCGCTGTTCCCGAAGGTCCACTATCATACCATCTTGAGCCGGAACGGTGAGGACCGATGAGAAAGTCTCTTCGCATATGAGATTGGAAGGGCCTTTTTCCAGAATATGCGTCCCCATGTGGGTGATAAAAGCCAGTTCGGGACGGGCTTGTGCGATAATGTGATGCGCCTCCTCAAGGGAGAGGTGATCAAGGTAGTTCCGGCTCTCTTGAAGGGTGACGTTAATGATCAGTATCCGGCACCCGGTAAAGAAAGAGGGGAGTTCCGGGAAAAGAGCGGTGTCGCTGATGAGCCCCCAGGAGCCGGTGGCGGGATGATATGCCCGAAATCCGAAACAATCCACGCCGTGATGTATAAGCCGGATGCCTTCAATCCGGCCTTCTCTTCCTAAAGAAAAGGAGGTTCCTTCTCTCCAGAAGTGAACCTGTGCCACCCGTTCCCGAAGATAGCCGAAGAGAACCGGTTCAGGGTTGAACACAGCATCTTCCGGAAGAAAGAGATCTCCCCTGGCTGTACGCCCTCCCTCTGTGATCGCTTCGGTGAGGACGTTCAGGTCGCTGCTGTGATCCATATGACGGTGGGTCAGAAGAACCCCCTGCAGATCTTCAGCTTTCGCATGGTGAACTCGCTGATGAATCTGCACAAGAGATCCCGGGCCGGGATCAATCATCCAGTGCTCTTCCCCAAGAGATATCCATATACCCCCGGAGGCCCGAAGCTGGCGAAACACCGAAAAGCGAGATCCCGCAGTGCCCAGAAAATGAATATGGTATGGAGGCGGGGTATTCAGGGTCATTAGGGTTTCGAGGAAGCGTAGAGAGGGAGAAGCTTCTTAAACTCTCCGGTGCCGGCCTTTTGAAGCCATTGGTAGACGATGCTCTCTTCGGGGAGCACCAGTGCCCCTGCTTGAGAGGCCGTATGCAGAGCTTGCTCCCGATGCCGGGGATCTCTGCTGGAAACGCCATCTGCCGCTATTGCCACCTCAAACCCTTTTTCCAGAAGATCCAGGGTGGTGGCAAGAACGCAGATATGAGCCTCGATACCGCTTAAAACGATCTGTTTTCTCTCAAGATCGCGTATATGCTCCATGCAGGAATGTTCATGGGTACAGCAGAAGTGGGTTTTTTCCAGAAGGCATACCTCCGGAAATGTTGCAAGTTCCATGGAGGGGGCAGTAGAACCGAGTCCCTTGGGGTATTGCTCCGTTACAATTGTCGGAATCCCAAGCTCCTGAGCCGCTTTCAGGAGGCGTCGGTTGATGAAGAGAACTCTCTCGGGGGTCTCCACAGCAGGAAGAAGGCGTTCCTGAATGTCAATAATCATAAGTATGCTCGAAGAGGGGTGGAGAAGAAAGGGTTTCAATATAAAAACCTCCCTAACAGAGATAGCATCTTTTCGGATAATGCGGCCATATTATACGTCAGGTGAAGGCCTTTTGGACCTTTTTTGACAAGAGATAGAGAAACTTCTCTATTATCCTCTTTCCGGTAGAGTTGCTGGTAGCGCTTATGCCTCCCCTGTGTTATCCTCTCCCGGAGGGCAGATGCATACGAAGGCATCTCGCAGGAGGTGAAAATAATGGAAAAAAAACGGGAATCCCGCGAAGAGGTTCGTATCAGTGAGATTTTACGGGCCATGGAAAAACCGCCGTATCCTGAATATATCCAGAAGGCAGTAGAGCAGATTCAGGGGTGGATGGCCACTGCCCTTGAGGGTGAGGAGCTTCCGGGGGAGGAAGATTTTTTTTCCTCCATGGAGCGTCGTTTCGGAATGGAGCCAGAGTATTTCTTTGCCCAGATGGAGTGGCTTCAGGCTCATGCGGAGGTTATTCCCTCCATGCAGCCTCCGGGAGAGCGTGAAGATGCTGTGGTGGTGGCGATTGCTCCCATGGATATTGAGGAGGGGCTCCGCATCGCCATTGACCATGCGGCGGTTTTCTCTGCCGGGTCGTGTAAGCGGGTGTGGATTCTCAGCGACAACTGGGTTTTGGGAGAATCCTTCCGGTATCAGCCTCATGTCCAAACCCTTAAAAAACGAGGCGTGGAGTTTCACTACATCCTGGTGACTCCTTGGGGGTGGACGGAAATCCCCTTTACAAACAATCTGGGGAATCGTAATCTCTCCTGGCTGAATAACGAGGAGGGTGACAGCTCCGGATACCCCTCGGGTCCCCACTCGGGAAGACGGGGGAGAGAGGACAAGAAAAACTAACCGTTTCCTCTCCGGTAGCGCGAATACGCTTTTTAAAGAGCCTTGAGGTCTGAACCTCAAGGCTCTTTTTGTATCGTGAGCGTTGGTGTTTTTCGGAGAACCTCGGGAATCTTCCGTGGCCGCTTCCTTTCTTGACCTATGGAAAAAGAGCTGGTATGCTATTGTCATGTGGTATATACCACATGACAATAGCATACCAAGAAAGGATGCCTCCATGAAGCAGCTCCAGCGTAAGAGCCCCTTGCCACTCTACTACCAGCTCAAGGAAAAACTCCTTGCTCTGGTGGATGATGGAATTTATAAGGCTGGTGAAATGATCCCTTCGGAGCGGGAACTCTGTGAAAAGCTCCGCATCAGCCGTATGACTGCCCGGAAAGCGATCAGCACCCTCGTAAATGAGGGGGTCCTCTACCGTGAGCAGGGGAAAGGTACCTTTGTGGCCCCCTCCAAGCCTCCCTGTACCTTTTCTAAGATCACCGGTTTTTCTGAGAACCTCCGGGATATGGGGCTTGCCTTTCGGACAGAGATTATTGATTTCCGTAGCGAAGAGGCTACCCGCGGTATTCGGGAACGTCTTGATCTTCCTTCAGAGGATTCCGGGGTTTTCTACTTTCTGCGGCGCCGTTTTGTGGGGGAGGAGCCCTTTTCTCTGGAACATGCGTGGATACCCGCTCATCTCTTTCCCGGTTTCTGCCGGGAGCGTCTTGATGGAGATTCGTTCTACCGGATTCTGGAAAAAGAGTACGGCTATCGACTCACCCGGGCAAAACAGACGATAGAGCCTGTGTTAGCTTCAGAATTCGAAGCTTCCGTCCTCTTCCTGGAGCCTAACACTCCCATCTTGCTCTTTCAGCGTCAGACCTGGGGAGAGGAGGAGGTGATTCTGGAATATACCAAGTGCCTCTATCAGGGGAAGCGGTTTAAGTACGAAATGTCTCTTGAAGTGTAGCTGTATATCCAGCGTTTGCATATGACAGAGGAGGAAAAAATATGAAGTTTTTTGCAAAAGTTCAGAAGCTCGGCAAAGCCCTTATGCTTCCCGTGGCGGTGCTCCCTGCAGCGGCCCTTCTGCTTCGCCTGGGAGCCCCGGATGTCTTCGATATCCCCTTTATCATGAAGGCTGGGGGGGCTATCTTTGATAATCTTGCCCTTATCTTCGCCATCGGTGTGGCCATCGGCATGGCCTTCGATAACGGTGGTGCCGCCGGTCTTGCGGGTGCTGTAGGGTACCTTACCCTTACAAGTGCCGTGGTAACCATCAACGACAGCATCAACATGGGAGTTCTGGCGGGTATCATTTCGGGGCTTCTCGGAGGGGCCATGTATAACCGGTTCCATAACGTAAAGCTCCCCGATTTTCTCGGCTTTTTTGGAGGGAAGCGCTTTGTCCCCATTGCGACTGCAGGGGCAAGTATCCTTCTGGCTCTTCTCTTTGGGTATGCCTGGCCCCCCATTCAGAACGCAATCCACGCAGCAGGTGAGTGGATTATTCAGGCTGGCACCGCAGGAGCCTTCACCTTTGGCTTCCTGAACCGTCTTCTCATTCCGGTGGGGCTCCACCACGTGCTGAACAGCATGGTCTGGTTTGTCTTCGGCACCTTTACGGATCCCGCTACGGGACAGATGGTCACGGGAGATCTCAGCCGCTTCTTTGCGGGGGATCCCAGCGCAGGAATTTTTATGACCGGATTCTATCCCATCATGATGTTTGCTCTCCCCGCAGCGGCTCTCGCCATGTATACCACTGCCCGGCAGGAGAACAAAAAGGCCATTGCAGGGGTTCTTTTCAGCGTGGCCTTTACCTCTTTCCTTACGGGAATCACAGAGCCCATCGAATTTGCCTTCATGTTCCTCGCTCCGCTACTCTACGTATTCCATTCCCTTATGACGGGGGTGGCTTTGGCGGTCTGTAACATTATGGGGATCCACCACGGTTTCGGTTTTTCTGCAGGCGCTATCGACTACTTCCTCAACATGGGTCTGGCTACCAAGGGGTGGCTGCTTATCCCTCTCGGCCTTCTCTTTGCAGCGGTCTACTACTTCCTCTTTGTCTGGATTATTCGAGCCTTTAACCTGCCCACTCCCGGGCGGGTAGAGCTTGAGACGGCGGAAGTGTCTTCCTCCGTGGGGGAGCTTCCCATAGAGAGCCTTGCGGTGGCCTATCTTGAGGCGTTGGGGGGCAAAGGAAACGTTGAAAGCCTTGATGCCTGCATTACCAGGCTCAGGCTGGTTCTGAAAGATGCCTCAGTGATAACCGACGAGCATCTCAAGATTTTGGGATGCACAGGGGTGCTCCGCTCCAAGGGAAATATTATGCAGGTTGTGGTGGGAACTAAGGCGGAGATCCTGGCGGATGCCATAAAGGTACTCATGAAGTAATCCGCACCTTCTGCAGATCCTGCATAAAGTGCACAAAGATCGAGGGGAGAATGCCATGCTTCAGGCTATCATACACGGGCGTATCGTACTGGAAGATCGCATTCTGGAAGATGGAACCCTTCTTTACGATACACGGATTCAAGAGATCTTTCAGGGTGGTGTGGAGGCACTTCCTGTGGGAATTCCTCTACACGACGCCCAGGGGGCCTACGTTCTCCCCGGCATGATTGATATTCACACCCATGGTGCTCTGGGGTGGGATGTTATGGATGGAGATCCCCGGGGAATTCGGGAAATGTCTTCCTTTCTCGCTTCCCGGGGGGTAACCTCCTTCTGCCCCACCACCATGACCATGCCTCTTGAAACTATACACAAGGCCATAGAGGCGGTTCGGCAGTGCCGTGGGGAGGGAGTTCCCGGAGCTTCCATTCTTGGTATCCATCTGGAGGGTCCCTTCATCTCTTCCCGATACAAAGGGGCCCAGAATGCCGAGGATATTTTAGAACCCTCTGCGGCGTGGGTGCTCGAAAGAAAAGAAGATATCCGCATTGTTACCTACGCTCCCGAAAAGGATCCACGGGGGGCGTTCTGCTCCTCCCTCGCGAAGGAAGGAATCCGGCTCTCCCTCGGCCATACGGGGGCTTCTTACGAAGATGTCTTTCGGGCTCAGGAGTACGGTGCATCTTCAGCTTCGCATCTCTTCAACGGTATGCCCCCCATACACCATCGGGATCCCGGTGTGGTGGGGGGGGTGCTCAAAAGTTCTCTCTATGCGGAACTTATCGCAGACGGTGTGCATGTACACCCCGGCTTTTTCGATCTGGTGGTACGCATGAAGTCCCCGGAAAAGGTGATTCTTATCTCCGACTCCATGCGAGCCGCAGGATTCGGCGAGGGGGAGTATGATTTCGGAGGTCAGAGGGTGCGGGTCTCCCGGGGGGAGGCCCGCCTCGCAGATGGAACCCTTGCGGGGAGTGTTCTTACCCTGGATCAGGCTTTTCGAAACGTTTTCTATGCCGCAGGCCTCTCCCTTCCTCAGATGGCCCGGCTTACTGCGACGAATGCGGCGAAGATGCTTGGGCTTCCGGATAAGGGGCGTATTGTCCGGGGGGCCTCTGCGGATCTCGTCTTCCTGGATGCCTCGCTTGAGGTAGAGAGAACCCTGGTGGAGGGGCATGACGTTTTTTCGAGAAAAAGTGGGGAGAGTTCATCATGAGAATCGTTCTTTCGGATACCTATAGGGATATGAGCCGCAAGGCCGCCTATATCGTAGCAAGCCAGATCATCCTGAATCCCCGGAGTGTGCTGGGGCTCGCCACGGGAGATACGCCTCTGGGGCTCTATCGTATGCTTATCAGCATGTATTGGGCGGGAGATCTCGACTTTTCTCGCATCACTACCTTCAACCTTGACGAGTATTACGAGCTTTCCGAAGAGAGTCCCTACAGCTACCACTACTACATGAAGCAGAATCTCTTTCAGCATATTAACATTAGAAAGGAACAGTGCCACATCCCCCGGGGGACTGCAGAAAATGTGGAGCAGGAGTGCCGCCTTTACGACAGAGCTATCGAGGATGCAGGAGGCATTGATCTCCAGATTTTAGGGCTTGGGGTTGATGGACATATCGGCTTTAACGAGCCCGATGAAAAGTTTGAAGGGGGAACTCATCTCGTGGAGCTTCAGGAGAGCACCCTTCAGGCAAATGCCCGATTTTTCCCCTCCTCCGAGGAGGTTCCCCGGTTTGCTCTCAGCATGGGAATAAAAACCATCATGAAAGCGAGGAAAATTCTTCTTCTCGCGAGCGGGGCTTCCAAAGCGGATGCCATCTATGAGGCTCTTCGGGGAGAGGTGAATCCCGAAATTCCCGCATCCATCCTGCAACTGCATCCAGATGTTACCTGCATTCTCGACAAAAACGCTGCATCTCGGCTGGAGGCGGAAGGGGAGGAGCTTCCACTCCAAAAAAGAAGTTTCTAAAAGACCGAAAGGCCGATCTTTTTTTTATGAAGGAGATGATTCTGTGGGGCATCCAGAGCACTCAGAAAACACCGTGCATCTTTTGGCTCCCATGAAGGGGAAGGTGATTCCTCTCGAAGAGGTACCAGATCAGGTTTTTTCCCAGAAGATGGTGGGGGATGGCATAGCCCTTTTCCCCGAAGATGGGGAGGTTCTGGCACCTCTCGGGGGAGAGGTGGTGGCACTCTTTCCCACGGGACACGCCTTAGGAATACGTTCCCCCCAGGGGCTTGAGGTGCTTATTCATATAGGTATCGAAACCGTGGGCCTTCAGGGGAAAGGCTTTATCCTTCATGTGGGGAAGGGGGATAGCGTAGAGCCTGGAGAGAAGCTTATCACGGCGGATCTCACGTATATTCAGGCTCATGCCCCCTCGCTTCTCACCCCGGTTATTATGACTAACATGGAAAAAGTGCAGCATTGGGAGATTGTAAGAAAGGGAAGGGTAGATGCGGGGGATCCCCTCCTTGCGGTAACGCTGAAAATGTGATCTTTTCGCAAAAGACACTTTCGGGGGGGGCTTGGCAAAACTTCCTCCCGAAAGTGTTTCGTTTCTCTTGGCTGCCGTGAATGTCTCCTGTTTATTCCTTCGGGTAGAGGAAACAGGTTCCCAGAAGATGATCCGGAAGGTAGGATTCTTTGGCGTGACGCAACCCAGGAATGCCGAGATCCTGCTCCCGATTGATATAGGGGCACTGCTGTTCCAGAATCTTGGCTGTCTCCTTGTTAATCACCTGATAGGCCCCGGTGTAGCGGATATCTGCCTTTTCAAAATGAACCAGCCCGAAATCCTCGTTGCACCTACTGAAAAGAGAGATCCCCACCACATAATTATCCGCATAGAGCACCAACCCCTGAAGCTCCAGCTCCTTATAATACCGAAAGGCTCTGCAGATAGCCTTCTTCTCCTGCTCAATCTGAGCGGCCTCGTAGGTCTTCTTCCCCCGGCTCCACCGCTCCAGAAGGGGGGTATATTCGCTGTAGAGTTCGGGATGAAGGGGGATACAGCGTACGTGCCGATTCTTTTTGTAGAACTGATTGATCTGGTTCCGCCGCTTAGCAAGCCCGGCCCCCTTGAGATGGGCAAGATGTTCGGCCCTGTAGATATAATCGGCGTACTCTCTGCTGTATTCCAGCGTAAAGTGTTTTTCGAGAGCAGGCTGCTGGAGCTTCGCATACGTCTCGTCCAGAAAAAAGATAGCTCCGCTCCAACCCTCTGATCGCGCAGTTTGGGAAAGCTCTTTCAGCTCTTCAACGGAGCAGTTGCGGTGTTCTGGCAGAAAGAGGTAGTCCTGAGGAAGAGAGCGTAGCAGAAGCTTGCCCTGCCACAATCCCCATTCCACGGGGTAGGAATCACCCCATAAGAAAAGATTGACAAAGCTGTATTCGCAGCTCAGTAATCCCCGGGAGGGAAAATGTTCCAGAAAGGTCTTTCTATCTTCTATTTCGAGGGGTTTCAGAGAGAGGGGAGAAGTCATGATAACCTCATAGGAAGAAAGCCTTCCATTTCCTGAAAACCGAGACGCCGGTAAAATGCCTTGGTTCCGGGTTCTCCGATAAGGCCGATCCAGTCTATGCCGCGTCTTTGCAGCTCCTCTATGAGAAAGGAGATGATCCGGGAACCGACCCCCTGCCCCCGAAACTCCTTTAATACCGCCACATCCTGAATATAGGCATCACTCACCCCGTCGGAGAGAACCCGCCCCATGCCGATCTGGCGTTTGTCGAAAAAGGCTCCTGCGAAGAGAAAGCTCCCGCGGACCATGGGAGCGATGAAAGAGGTATCCCAGTCGTGATCCCACCACCCTGCATGGCGGTAGAGATTTTCGATCTCTTCTTCTGACGCTGCGGTAAGTATTTTCAAAGAGAGAGCATCTGGTGGTATCATAATCGTGTGCATGGAAACAACGTCCCTTCGGGAATTTTCACCGTACAGATTGTACGGATGCGGAGATTGTACAAGAGAGAGCGGCTGTGGTTGCAGCGTTTTGTACGCCGTCCAATTATATCATCGCAGGGTATAACGCAGGAAAGAGATTTTGCAGAAAGCCGTTTTTCAGCATTCGCCAGGATGTATTTTTTGTGGAAAGTTTTTCGTTTCGAAGAAAGGCTGGTTTTTGAGAGGAAAAATGAGTATTATAGGAGGAGATACGGTGAGAAAGGGTGTTGCACCTCCTTCTCCTTTGCGCAGAAGGAGGTTCTAACAGCTTCGGGCCAGCTTTTGTTCCAGAACCTTTGGAGGGGAGGGTGATGCTGTTTGTACATGCGGCGCAAAGATTAATTCTGCATGCAGTAAGGCGCTAAACTTTACGTAAGGGGGAATTATCGTTGCAGGAGAAAAAAGGAATTCCACTGATTTGGAAAATAGCCATTGGTTTTGTTCTCGGTGTAGCGGCGGGGCTTTTTTTTGGAGATAAAGTAGAGATAATAAAGCCTCTGGGAACTATCTTTGTGAATCTCCTTAAGATGCTTATCGTTCCTCTTGTCTTTACCAGCCTTGTGGTGGGAACTGCCTCCATCGGAGATCCTCTCTCTCTCGGAAGAATCGGCTTAAAAACCGTGGTGCTCTATCTTCTTACCACCGCAGTGGCCATCACTATCGGCCTTGGCGTGGGGAGCTTTACCAAGCCCGGAGACGGCATGAATCTCCAGAGGGATGTATCGGGGCACGTTATCTCTGCCGAGGTGCGGGGATACCAGATTGAGGAAGGAACCATCAAATCTCAGGTAGCCAGCATGGAGTCCCGGGCTCAGTCGGCTCCCAAGGGGCTCGTGGATGTCATCGTCAGCGTTTTCCCCACGAATCCCATTCAGGCCCTTGCAGATGGGAACATGCTTCAGATCATCGTCTTTGCCATATTCTTCGGTATCGCTGCGGTGCTGGCGGGGGAGAAGGGCAAGTTTATCGTGGATGTTATGGGGTCTGCCGCAGAGGTGATGTACAAGGTTACCCACATGGTGATGCACTTCGCACCTTTTGGTGTCTTTGCCCTTATCGCGGTAACCGTATCTCAGTACGGCCCCAGTGTGCTCCTTCCCTTTGGCAAGGTCATTCTTGCGGTAGCTGCGGGATGTGTTATCCATGCGGTGGTGGTCTACTCCGGATTGGTGACTATCTTTACCCGCAAATCTCCCTTCTGGTTCTTCGGAGGGGTTAAAGAGGCCATGCTCACCGCCTTTGTCACCCGCTCCAGTGCAGCCACCCTGCCGGTGACCATGGAGTGTACCCAGAACATGGGGGTCTCGGAGAAGATCTCTTCCTTCGTGCTTCCTCTGGGAGCCACCATCAACATGGACGGTACCGCTCTCTATCAGGGTGTCTGTGCTCTCTTTGTGGCCCAGGCCTTTGGCATTGAACTTACCTCCAGTATGCAGATCAGCATCATCCTCACCGCCACCCTCGCCTCTATCGGAACCGCAGGTGTTCCCGGAGCGGGGCTTATCATGCTTACCCTGGTGCTTACTCAGGCGGGGCTTCCCCTTGAGGGAGTAGCGCTCATCGCAGGGATTGATGCAGTGCTCGATATGTTCCGTACCGCTCTCAATATCACAGGAGATGCCTGTGTCGCCACGGTGATCGCGAAAACAGAGAACGAACTCGATATCCCCAAAGCGGCCTGAGCGTAGCTGTGAAGTTGTAGGTTAAAGTTTTTGTAAAAGAAAAGGAGCCCTCTTCTCTGCAGAAAGGGGCTCCTTTTTCGTGTGGTATCTGTATCTCCGAGGTATTCAGAGCGTACGAGCTGTTTGGAGATTGTGAAGGCTCTCTTCGATCTTCCGCACCACCCTGGATTTATCTTCCATCCAGAGAGGAGCCACAAGAAAGGGGGGGTGTGCATCCGCGGTGAGACGCTGTACCACCATTTCTGGATGTGCACGAAGACTCTCCGCTACCCTTAGGGCATACTCCTCCAGAGAGAGGGGGTGGAACTTGCCTCTTTCGTACAGCTCTTCTAGAGGAGTATCGCCCAAGACATGAAGAGGGTGAAACTTTACCGAGGTTACCCCCCGGGGAGCAAGCCAGGAGAGGGAGCGGATAAGCTGATCCTCGGGCTCTCCGGGAATTCCCGCTATCAAATGAGCGCAAAGGCGCAGATCGGGCCATTTCGAGGCCCTTTCCAGAGCATCTTCCACATCCTTCAGGGAATGTCCCCGCCGCAGAAAGAGAAGCCCCTCCTCCTGAGTGGTCTGGATACCCAGCTCAAGCCACACCGCAAGCCCCCGTTTTACAAAATCGTGAAGAAGAGCGAAAAAATCGTCTTCCACCAAGTCTGGGCGGGTCCCCAGAGCAAGCCCCACCACGGGAAGATGTCCAGAGGCTTCTTTCAGGGCGGTTTCGATATGCTGCCTCAGCGTAGCAAGAGGGAGATTCGAAGCGGAGTAGCTCTGAAAGTAGAGAATAGCCTTCTTTGCCTTGAAACGGTTTTGAGCTACCGCCGCCCCCTGCCGAACCTGCTCCTGCAGCGAGATACCCCGGAGGAGTGCCCCGGTACCGCCCCCTCGGAAATCGCAGAAAATACATCCTCCCTGGCGGAGATTTTCCCGATGAGGACACCCCGCACCCAGATCCAGGGATATCTTGTGAACCCGGCTACCGAACTCCTCTCGAAGAAGGGTGGACCACTTTCGATAGAGTACCGGATCAGTCAAGAAAGGCCTCTCGAGGGGGCTGCGGATAGGTGCCCAGCTTTTCCCTGGAGGCAAAGACCTTCTCCGCCGCGTCCTTGGCATACGCTAGGAGCTGCTCTCGAAGCTCTTCGTCCTTCTGGGCCAGCACCCGGCAGGCGAGAAGGGCGGCGTTTCTCCCTCCGTCGATCCCCAGAGAGCCCACGGGGACCCCCGGAGGCATCTGGGCCACCGCTAAAAGGGCATCCATCCCCCCCAGAGTACCCGCATCCACGGGAACCCCAAAGACCGGCAGCAGCGTATGGGCCGCCAATACCCCCGGCAGGGCCGCCGAAAGCCCTGCGAAGGCGAGAATAACCTGAACTCCCCGGCTCTCGGCCTTTGCGGCATACCGGGCCGCCTCCTGGGGGGTACGATGGGCAGAGGCCACGGTAATTTCATAGGGAACCCGGAACTGCTCAAAAATTTTCAGAGCCTCCTCCGCCTTGGGAAGATCCGAAGCGGACCCCAGCACCACCCCTACCTGTGGGCGATGTTTCAACCCCCGATGCCCGATATCCTTACGGTACTGTTTCTTGTCGAAATCAATCATTTTTACCCCTGTATAGGCTCGATGAACCGCTTCAGGGAGATCTTCTCCCTGGCCAACCACGGTACAGACCCGGCCGCCGTCGGTAATCACATGCCCCTCGTTATCCAGGGTAGTGCCGGCGTGAAAGAGCAAAACCCCCTCAGAGGCTTCCGCTTCCTCCAGCCCCTTCATGATTTTCCCCTTCTCGTAGGCGCCGGGGTAACCCCCGGAGGCGAGGACAACCCCTGCCACAGCACTGCTTCGGGAGGGCCAGGAAATTTCCTCCAGAGTTCCCGTGGCACAGGCGTAAAGCAGATGCCCCCAATCCACATCCAGAGCGGGAATCACCACCTGCGTTTCGGGATCTCCAAAGCGAACGTTAAACTCCAGCACATAGGGTTTTCCCCGTGATATCATGATTCCCGCATAGAGAACCCCGCAGAAGGGGATGCCATCTTTGCGTAGCCCCTCCACAGAGGGGAGAATGATTTTTTCGCGAATGTGTTCCAGCATACCTTCCGAGAGCTGAGGCACCGGCGTGTAGGCTCCCATCCCCCCCGTATTAGGTCCCTTATCACCGTCGAAGGCCCGCTTATGATCCTGGGAGGGGGGGAGAAGATGCACCGTCTTGCCGTCTGTGATGGCGAGAATGCTTACCTCCCATCCCGGCAGGAAGTCCTCGACGACAAGCGTTGTCCCCGCCTCTCCGAGCCCTTGCAGCACAAGGAGATACTCGCAGGTCTTCTTCGCCTCCTCCAGAGAATCTAGAAGAAAGGCCCCCTTTCCCGCCGCCAGCCCGTCCGCCTTGACCACGTAGGGCGGAGTCCGTTTTTCCAGCGCTTTGAGTGCCTCCTCCATGGTGGTGCAGATGTCGAAAGGTGCGGTGGGGATGCCGTGACGAGCCATAAAGCTCTTGGAAAAGGCCTTGCTCCCCTCCATGCGGGCTCCCTCCCGGCCGGGGCCGAAGACGGGAAACCCCGAAGAGCGGAGAAGATCCGATACCCCCGACACCAGGGGGCCTTCGGGGCCGATCACCACAAAATCCGGGTCAATCTCCTTCGCCAGAGAAAGAACTTCCTCTCCCTGGGTGGGGTCGATGTCGTACAGGGTGGCGATCTCTCCTATCCCCGCATTCCCAGGAGCGCAGTAGATGGAGCTTATGCGAGGAGATTTATGAAGGGCCCATGCCAGAGTATGCTCCCTGCCTCCTCCTCCGAGAAGAAGAACTTTCATGCCGGTGGCCTCCTTTAATGAATTTGAGTAATTAATGCCGGAAAGTGCGCCCTCCGCTAAGAAACATGGTTATGCCGAGACGCTCCGCCGCCTGCATAACCTCGGGATCCTTTTTGGAGCCTCCGGGTTGGATGATTCCCGTAATTCCGGCTTCGCCCGCCTTTTCGATGCTGTCTGGAAAGGGGAAAAAGGCGTCCGATGCGAGAACCGCCCCCTTGGCCCGTTCTCCCGCCTGCTGCAACGCCCAGGTTACTGCATCCACCCGGCTGGTAAAGCCCCGGCCCATTCCCAGGGTCTCCCCATTTTTTACCACCGCAATGGCGTTGCTCTTACAGAGAGCCACCGCTTTCCATCCGAAGAGAAGATCCTCCCAGAGATCTCGCCGTTCTCCCCCCACCCAGGTGCCCTTGTCGGGGGAGGGGAGTTCCGGCAGGCTGTCCTGCTGCACCAGATAGCCGCTCCAGGTGCTGCGGATCTCCTGGGAACTCAGGCGCCCCCCCTGCCACCGGATGATGCGGAGGTTGGGGCGGCGTTCTTGAAGATGAGCCAGTCCTTCCGGGGCGAAATCCGGAGCCACCAAAATTTCGAGGAAATGCTCTCCCAAAATCTCGCAGGCAGCGTTATCCAAAGGACGGGTAAAGCTTACCACACCTCCGAAGGCGGAGACAGGGTCGCAGGCATAGGCCCGTTCAAAGGCCTCTTGAGGGTCTTTTCCCAGAGCGATACCGCAGGGGGTGGTGTGCTTTACGATGGTACAGGCGCACTCGCCGGAAAAGAGGCTTGCCCCCCGAAGTACCGCATCAAGATCAATGATATTGTTGTAGGAGAGGGGTTTACCCCCCAGAAGGGTCCAGGGAAGCTCCTGCAGGGGGGGGAGGTAGAGTCCCGCCTCCTGATGGGGGTTCTCCCCATACCGAAGGGTCTCCGCCTTCCGGAGCCCCAGAGAGAGTTCCTCCTGAAAAGATTCTTCCGAGGATCCCATGCTCTCCTCCAGTCCTGCCAGAATGGTGCTGTCGTAGAGAGAGGTGGTGCGGAAGGCCTTAAGCGCCAGCTTCTGCCTCGTGGGAAGCGACACATCTCCGTAGGCCTTCAGTTCTTCGAGCACCACGGGACAGTCTCGAAGATCCGTAAGGACGATCACCTGGGTATAGTTCTTGGCGGCCCCTCGGATAAGGGTAACCCCCCCGATGTCGATATGCTCAAGAAGTACCGGAAGCTCATGCCCCTCCCGGGCCTTTTCCTCGAAGGGGTAGAGGGTGCAGAGCACCAGATCGAAGAGGGGAATGGAAAATTTTTCCACATCCCGCATGTCCTGGGGGAGGTTCCGCCGGGCGAGGATGCCTCCGAAGATGGTGGGGTGCAGGGTCTTTACCCTGCCGCCCAGCATGGGGGGGTATCCCGTAAGCTCTTCTACTTCGGTAACCGGGAGGTTTGCCTCCCCCAGGGCTTTCGCAGTGCCCGAACTGGAGACAAGTTCCCATCCCGCTTCCACCAGGGAGGCGCAGAATTCGGGAACCCCTTCTTTATTCCAGACTGAGATAAGGGCGCGGGGCTTACTCATGGAGCTGTCGTCTCCTTCCATGTTCTACGTATCGACCCTCAAAGAGATCTTTGAGGGTTCGCCAGTACAGGTCATGCTCCGCTGCGTGCATGCTCTTTTCCAAAGATTCCCGGTCTGTTCCATCGGGAACCGGTACCGCCTGCTGGGCGAGAATGGGGCCGTGATCCACCTTGCGATCCACAAGATGCACCGTCACCCCGGTGACCTTCACGCCGTATTTCAGAGCCTGACCGATGGCATCCACTCCGGGAAAGGCGGGGAGCAGGGAGGGGTGGATGTTCACAATCCTTCCGTCGAACTCCGACACAAACCGGGCGGAGAGGATCTTCATGAATCCTGCCAGAACGATCCAGGTGGAGCCGCTCTCCAGAAGAGCCTGGATAAGCTGATTTTCCGCCCGCTCTCTTCCGAGTTCGTCGTAAGGAAAGACCTTGGTGGTAAGCCCCCGGATGCGGGCCGCCTCAAGACCTGCGGCCTTCTCCCGATCCGCCCCCACGAAGGAGATGCTCCCGGGCAGATCCCCCGAGGTGATGCGATCTGCCAGAACGGACATGTTGGATCCTCTGCCGGAGATGAGAATGGCCATGGAGGAGAGATGCGAAGAACTCTGGTTCATTACGAGACTTCTCCCTTCTTGGAGCTTCTGAACGTGTTCGTTTTTCGTGTGTTATACATTCTCGCTCTACAATTTAGCCGCTCGTAGCTTCCAGCACCGTGCCGATAATCCGGGGTTTCTCCCCAAGCTCTTGGAGAACCTTCAGAAGCTTTTCCCCCTCCTCGGGAGAGCATACGAAGACAAAGCCCATGCCGAGGTTGAACACCGAGCGCATCTCCTTCTCCGGGATTCCTCGGGAGGCAAGCCATCGGAAGAGGGGAGGGCATTCCCAGGCATCATAGTCTATCTGGGGGACGTTTCCATGGCATATCCGGGCGATGTTCTCTTCGAGTCCCCCCCCGGTAATATGGGCCATCCCCTTCAGGGAGACGCGCTTTTGCACCTCCAGGGAGGAACGCACATAGAGCAGGGTGGGGCGGAGGAGCAGATCCTTCAGAGGCGCCTCCTCTCCGGGAATAATCAGATCTTCGCCATTTTCCACACCTTCAAGGGCTTTCCGCACCAGGCTGAAACCGTTGCTGTGCACTCCCGAGCTGGGCAATCCCACCAGAAGATCCCCGGGAACCACGCTCTCTCCGGTGATGAGCTTCTCCCGAGAGACCACCCCCACGGAAAAGCCTGCCAGATCAAACCCTTCGGGGGAGTATACTCCGGGCATCTCTGCGGTCTCTCCGCCCAAAAGAGCACAATCGCAGGCTTCACAGGCCTCGATGATGCTCTTCATAACCGGGCGGTACCGCTCCGTATCCAGAGCCCCGCAGGCAAGATAGTCCAGAAAGAAAAGGGGTTTGGCGCCGCAGGTCACCAGATCGTTCACGTTCATGGCCACCAGATCCTGCCCCAGTCCTTCCATGCGATTCCATGCCTTGGCAAGCTCCATCTTGGTGCCAACACCGTCGCAGCAGGCAGCGAGATAGAGGTCCTCCGTAAGGCTGTAGAGCCCCGAAAAGCCTCCAATTCCCCCGATAACCCGAGGCGAGACCGGGCGCTCCCGAAGAAGAGCCTTAATCATCTCTACCCAGGCATTCCCCTTGGAGATGCTTACCCCCGCACTCTCATAGCTCAGGCTCATGATCCTTCTCCTCCATATATTCTCCGGTAAAACAGGCGGTGCACATCCGACAGGGATCAATGCCGATGGAGGCGAGAAGATCCTCCTTGGAAATGTACGAGAGAGAATCCGCCTCCACAAGTTTTTTCAGGGCGGGGAGATCCATCCGGGCCGCCGCCAGCTCTTCGCTGGTAGGGGTGTCGATACCGTAGTAGCAGGGGAAGCGCACCGGGGGGGAGGCGATGCGAAGGTGCACCTTGGTGGCTCCCGCCTCTCGGATCATCCGGACCATTCGTTTCGAGGTGGTCCCCCGGACGAGGGAATCATCCACGATGACCACCTCTTTATCCCGCATGAGTTCTCCTATGGGGTTCAGCTTGATACGCACCCCGATCTCCCGCACTCGCTGGGTGGGCTGAATAAAGGTTCTTCCCACGTAGCGGTTTCGCACCACCGCCTTTTCGTAAGGAATTCCCGCTCCTTCGGCGTATCCTATGGCGGCGATGGTGCCGCTGTCGGGCATCCCCGTCACGAGATCCGCCGGCACGGGGTTCTCCTTAGCCAGGCGACGCCCCATCTCTTTTCGGGCGCGGTAGACCGAAATACCGTCCATCACGCTGTCCGGACGGGCGAAGTAGACGTATTCAAAAGCACAGATATGCTGCCGGGATGCCGTATAGGGTATGGTGAGGGAGCGCATTTCACCCCCATCAATGATAAGAACCTCTCCGGGGTTGATATCCCGCACCAGCTCTGCTCCGATAATATCGAGGGCGCAGCTCTCGGAGGCCACGTACCAGGAATCTTCCCGTTTTCCCAGCACCAGAGGGCGGAACCCCCAGGGGTCTCGGGCCGCCACCAGCCGATCTCCTAGAAGCACCGCCAGACTGAAGGCCCCTCGAAGGCGCCGGAGGGAGGAGAGAAGCGCATCCAGAGGTGGTTTATGCGACTGATGGGCCATGAGATGGAGAATAACCTCGGTATCCCCGGTGGATTGGAAGATGGCCCCCCGGCTCTGAAGAAGCTGCCGGGTGCCGTCGGCATTGGTGAGGTTCCCGTTATGGGCGATGGCCACATCCCCCCGGGCGTAGGTGGCCGTAAGGGGCTGGGCGTTGGCGGAGAAGGAGCCCCCTGCGGTGGAGTAGCGCACATGCCCGATGGCGGCGGGGGAGGACATGGTGGCCAGGGTGCTCTGATCCAGAGCTTTATGTACCAGCCCCATCCCCTTCATGGCCCCCAGGGTGCCTCCGCCGTTGCTCCAGGCGATTCCTGCAGATTCCTGTCCCCGATGCTGGAGGGCGTAGAGTCCCAGATAGACCTCCTCAAGCACAGAAGACCCTTTTGGTGAATAGGCTCCGAAGATACCGCACATGGAGGCTACTCCTCCCAGACTTTCTGTAGCGTTGCCACGGGGAGATTAAAGGCTCCCATGCCGTGGAGGTGGGTTCCCCGGACCGTGCCGAGTTCCATGAGGGGGAATTTCTTCCAGATCTCCAGAAAATCCTGCACCCTCTCCGGAGGAACCGCATAGATCGCCCGGGGCCCCCCCTCGCTGAAGTAGAAAGCATCCAGATGTACCGGAGCGGTGACCGCCACGTGCAGCCCCAGGCCGCAGGCGATGACTTCCCTGGCCAGGGCTACCCCCAGCCCCCCCCCGGCGAGAGCCCTTCCGCTGGTAGCGGTCCCCTGAGCGGCGGTTTTCAAAGCTCGGGTGCAGAAATCCTTTTCCTTTTCGGGGTCGAAGGGGAGAAGGGGACCATAGAAAGAGCCCGTCCTCGCATAGGCGTAATGGGTACCTCCGAAGGCGGCCTCAAGCTCTCCCACCAGGAAGATCCGATCCCCTTCGCTCCATTTGCCTGCAGGAACATAGGAGTCGAGAGATTCAATCAGCCCTGCAGCTACCACCAGAGGAGTGGGGAGAATCCGCCCTCCGGGATACTCATTGTAGAGGCTCACGTTCCCCGACACCACGGGGCATTCCAGAACACGACTGCACTCCGCCATCCCCGCCACGCACTGCTCCAGCTCCCAGAACTGAGGGGATTTTTCCGGAGAGGGAAAGTTCAGGCAGTCCGTGAGCCCCAGAGGAGAAGCCCCCGCCACAGCGAGGGATCGGAGAGCCTTCGCCACCGTCTCGGCCCCCCCCGTATAGGGAGAGATAAAGCATTTCCAGGGATCCGCCTCCATGGAAAAGGCCACGAAGTTCTCCGAAGGAAGCACCCGGATCACGCTCACGGGTTTCCCCGGCCCTTCCACCGTATTGGTCTGTACCATAGAATCGTACTGCTCCCAGATCCAGTTCTTTTTACCCAGAGAGGGGCTCGTGAGAAGCGAGAGAAGCAGCTCGTTCCAGTTCTCCGGAGGTGTCAGAGGGGGCATGACGCTGCGCATCTTCAGATCTTCCGGCTCCCGAGAGGCCCAGGCAATCACCGGGGCATTGCCTCCGATAAGATCCGGGGGGAGAGATGCCACCACAGCTCCTCTCTCCCGGAGAACGTACTCTTCCTCCTCGGTGACTACCCCGAACTCCGTGCAGTCCAGATCCCACTTTTCCGCAATCTTTATCACCGCAGCGATCTTGGAGGGCTCTACAATCAAGAGCATCCGCTCCTGGGATTCCGAAAGGGCGATCTCCCACCCCTGCATATCTGCCTCACGCTGAGGAACCTTATCAAGGTCGAGAATCATCCCCACCCCGCTCTTGGAGGCCACCTCGCTCGAAGAGGAGAGCACCCCTGCGGCTCCCATATCCTGCATGCTGGCGATGAGTTTCTGCTCCAGAAGCTCCAGGCAGCACTCAATGAGGCGCTTCTCTGTAAAAGGATCCCCGATCTGCACCTGAGGGCGGCTCTGCTGGGTATCTTCGCTGAGTTCCACCGAGGCGAAGGCTGCCCCGGCTATCCCGTCCCGTCCGGTTTTGGCTCCCAGAAGGAGAACCTTCTGCCCCGGTTTGGCGGTCTGGGAACTTACCAGGGTGTCCAGCTTCACGATCCCCGCACAGAAGGCGTTTACCAGAGGGTTTTTGTTGTATCCCTCGTGGTAGAAGGTCTTTCCTCCCACCGTGGGAACCCCCACGGAGTTGCCGTATCCCCCCACACCCTTTACGATCCCCTGGGCCAGGGCATGGCTGTGACCATCCTCGGGAGAGCCGAAAAAGAGGCCGTCCAGAGATGCCACCGGTCGGGCTCCCATGGCGAGGATGTCTCGGATAATGCCCCCCACCCCCGTGGCGGCTCCCTGATAAGGCTCCACCGCCGAGGGGTGGTTATGGCTCTCTACCTTGAAGGCCAACCCCCACCCCTTGCCGAGATCCACCACCCCGGCGTTCTCTCCGGGCCCCTGAAGCACCGTGGGGCCTGAGGTGAGGAACTGCTTCAAAAGGGGGCGGGTAGATTTATAGCTGCAATGCTCAGACCACATCACCCCGAAGAGGCGCAGCTCCGTTTCGTTGGGCTCACGCCGAAGAAATTCCACCAGGGCATCATACTCTTCGCGGCTCAGGCCGACATCGGAATAACCCAATTTACTTCCCCTCCCTTTCTTCAATCCAGGACTGTATGGAGTGCCACATGCCGATACCGTCCGTTCCTCCTAAAAGGGGATCGCTTGCCCGCTCCGGATGGGGCATAAGGCCGAGCACGTTTCTTTTGGCATTGGCGATGCCCGCGATATTGTTTTTAGAGCCGTTGGGATTGCTTGCTTCTGAGAGGTTTCCCTTGGTGTCCGCATAACGAAAAATGATCTGTCCGTTTTTCTCCAGATTCTCGATCTCCTTATCCGGCAAAAAGTAAAGCCCCTCGTGGTGAGCGATGGGAAACTGGAGCACCCGATGCATGGAGTAGCGGCATGTAAAGGGGGATCCTGTGGTTTCCACCCTCACGTGGCAGGGGCGGCAGATAAAGGAGAGACTTTTATTGGGGAGCAGCGCTCCCGGAAGAAGACGGGCTTCCGTAAGTACCTGAAAGCCGTTGCATATACCCAGCACGAACTTTCCTCGTGCTACATGATCTTTTACAGCCTCCATGATGGGGGCTCGGGCTGCCATGGCCCCGGGGCGCAGATAATCCCCGTAGGAAAACCCCCCGGGAAGCACCACAAGATCGGTCTCTTCCGGAAGATTGCTCTCGGCGTGCCACACGGGCGTTACGCTCCCATTGGTATGTTCCTCCAGAGCCCGAAGGACATCCCGATCGCAGTTGCTTCCGGGGAAGATAATTACTGTGGAACGCATGTCAGATCTTCTCCAGAGAGTACCGGTGTTCTTCGATAAGATCGTTCACCAGAAGATCCGAACACATGGTCTCCACCATGGTTCTTGCAGACGCTTCGTCTGGAGTATCCAGCGTAACCGCCACTACCCGGCCCATGCGAAGCTCCCGTATCCCCTGATGCCCAAGATGTCGCAGGGAGAGAGAGACCGCCTTCCCCGCCGTGTCGAGAACCCCCTCCTTGAGAGTGATGATAATCTCTGCTCGAAACGTCATAGCTACAGCTCCTCTCCGGTAAGTCGGTGCAAAATTTCGCGATAGCCTCCTAGAACATCCCCGAGATCCTTCCGGAAACGGTCCTTATCCAGCTTTTTCATGGTTTTTTCGTCCCAGAAGCGGCAGGTATCCGGCGAAATTTCATCCGCCAGCAGAAGCTCCCCTGAGGAGGTCTTGCCGAACTCAATCTTGAAATCCACCAGAATAATCCCCTTCTCCCGAAAAAGCTCCTGCAGAAGAGTGTTGACCTTGAGAGCGATCTCTTTCATCCTCTTAAGATCCTCCTCGGAGGCCCAGCCGAAGAGTACCGCATGATCTTCCGTCACGATGGGATCCCCTAGAGCGTCGTTCTTCAGGTAGAACTCCACCAGAGGGCGGGGGAGAGAGAGATTTTCCTCCACTCCCAGACGCTTGCAGAGCGACCCCGTGGTGATATTCCGCACCACCACCTCAAGAGGAAGAATCGTCACCTTTTTGGCGGTATGCCGCAACTCATCTATTTGAGCGATGAAATGGCTGGAAATCCCTTTTTCCTTAAGGTACGTAAAAAGGTAGGCGTTTATCCGATTGTTCAGCCGTCCCTTTCCTGCGAGGGTACTCTTTTTTTCTGCATTAAAGGCTGTGAGATCGTCCTTATACTCAACGAGATAGACCTCGGGTTCCCGAGTTTCGTAAATGCGCTTTGCCTTGCCTTCATAAAGAAACGTCGACTTCTCCACGAAAAGGCCCCCTTTGATAGGATATGTTGACATTATTTACGTAATAACTGAAATTGTCAATAATGAAGCGGGAAAGTCGTCGTATTCAGAAAAGCATGCAATTTTTAGATCAAGTATTGCTCTTCCTCAAATACACGAAAAAAAGAGAGCCTGAAGAGAACCACGAAGAAGAACGCAAAGAGGATAACAAAAAAAAGGAAAATTGGGAAATGTAAGGGGAAATTTCCCGAAAAAGCATTATCGCCTAAGGGGTAACCCTGCAGGGAGGTTCCCTTCCCTCAAGCACCGCAAGAAGATTTTCCGCTGCCAGCACCGCCATCCCCTCCCGGGCGGCCACGCTGGCGCTGCCGATATGGGGGAGGGCCAGCACATTTTCCAGAGAGAGAAGAGGATGATCCGCCGGAAAGGGTTCGGGATCAAAGACATCCAGCCCCGCCGCAGTGATAACGCCTCTTGCGAGAGCCTCGTAGAGATCTTCCTGATGCACTAGTCCCCCACGGCCGGTATTCACCAGCACCGCCGAAGGCTTCATCAGCTTTAGGGTATTCCGGTTGATCAGATGCCGGGTATCCTCGTTGAGGGGGCAGTGAAGGCTCAGGATATCCGAAGAGGCGAGAAGCTCCTCCAGAGGAACCCAGCGGGAACCCGTCTCGGGGTCATCTTCCTGGGTGTGTCCCGTATGCAGGATCTTCATGGAAAACCCTCGGGCTCTCCGGGCCACCGCCCTGCCGATCCGTCCGAGCCCTACAATTCCCAGGGTGGCCCCGTAGACATCTTGCCCCAGCAGAAGCGTAGGCCCCCAGCTCTTCCATGCTCCTTTGCGGACAAGCCGCTCCGCCTCCCCCATGCGCCTGGAGGCTCCTAGAATTAGCCCAAAGGCGATATCCGCGGTGGCTTCGGTGAGCACATCCGGTGTGTTGGTCACCACGATATGGCGCTTCGCCGCCTCCGCCACCTGGATGTTGTCGTACCCCACAGCGTAGTTGCTCACCACCTTCAGCTTCGGAGCCCGGAAGAAGAAGTCCTTATCCATGGAGTCACTCAGAAGAGCGATAATCCCATCCAGGTGGGGAGCCCGAGCGTAGAGTTCTTCTTGAGGAATGGGAACTTCGTCATAATCCCAGATATCCAGCTCCACCCGATCCCGAAGGAGGGCCAGCCCCTTTTCGGGAATTCTCCGGGTCACCAGAACCTTCGGTTTAGCGCTTTTTTGGGTCATCACACAAAACCTCCTTGGAAGTATCGTTTTTACAGTAATGTATCATCACTCCCGTAAGAGCCATCAATCCCGAGAGAGCGAACCCTCCCATAAGGGCGGTCTCCCCCTGCCGGATATAACTCCCCAGAAGAAGGGTTCCCCCCATGCCTCCCAGCGAGGAAGCTAGAGCCCAGGAGGGGGGGAGAAGCCGGGGAAAGAGCACCCCGAAAAAGAGGGGAAAAAAGGATCCCGCCCCTCGAAGCCCCATGCTGAGGTAGCTCCACTGCAGAATAAAGGCATTGCCCGAGGTGAGGGCCACTCCGGTGCTGCAGAGCACCATAAAGAGCACCCCCAATCGGTCGAGAGAGAGGAGTGACACCCTTTCGGTTATTCTCCGGGGGAGCCGGGGGAGAAGCAGATCGTGAATCACATTAGTAGCCATCCCCAGGGAAAGCCCCGCCGCACAGCCGATGATGGTAATAAGAATACCTCCCCAGAGCAGCCCCGAGACGAAGGGGGGAAAGAAGGTGGTCAGAAAGTAGGGGAGCACCTGGGATGGGGGAAGCACCACCCCCAGAGAGCGCACCGAAAGGCCGATAAAGATGCCGAGAATGCCCAAAGGAGGCATAAGCAGGGCCCCAAGAAAGGCCCCCCGCCGGGCGGTTTTCTCGTCTCTGGCGCCGTAGAGCGCCTGAATGTAGATCTGGGTGCTCAGCACCCCTATGATCAGAGAGAACCCCGAAGCAAGATCCCTTCCCACGCCTCGGGAAAAAAGTCCGTAGGAGGCTTCACAACTCACTATGCGGGTTACGCTCATCTCCGGCACCCCCTTGCTGTACGCCACCAGGGCGCATACCCCCAGAACGCCGTAAAGAAAAAGAATCTTCGCCTCCCCCAAGGCGCTGTAGCTTTTCAGCCCCCCGAAGAAGATAAATCCCAGCACCAGCAGAGCCACCAGCAAGGTTCCCTGAAGCTCCGAAAGGGGGAGGAGATTCCGCAGAAGAGCCTTCCCCGCAAAAAACTGGGCCACCACGGAGAGAAAGGTTCCCATCACCATGGCGAGAAGCACCGCATGGGCCACCTTTTTGCCGAATCGGGCTTCAAGAAACTGGGGGATGGTGGTAAGTTGGGTTCGCCGTAGAGGAGAGGCAAAAAGAAACCCCAGGAGAAGGCATCCCAGACCTCCCCCCAGAGTAAACCACCAGGCGGAGAAGCCGTGTACATAGGCCATCTCCGCAGTTCCCACCGTGGAGGCTCCCCCCACCAGAGCCCCAAGAATAATCCCCCCCACACCCCGGGAAGAGAGCTGCCTCCCCCCAAGAGAAAACTTTTCCCCGCTCGACCCCTTGCCGGAAAGAATGCCGATACCCAGAAAAACAGCCAGCACCAGAAGAACCGCCGCCCCGAAGGAAATCATAGAATACGCCTCATTTCAGGTGGTTTGAAAATCTCTCTTTTCAGAAGAAAACCGAAAAACAGGAGAATACCGAAAAGTACCGAAGAGTACCGGGGATATGATACAGGATATGGAACATTCATAACAGAGGGAGATGTCATGTAGGGTCTCTCAAAATCTACAAAACCGAGCCCGAAGCCTCCCTTTTCAGAGGCTTCGGGCTCGGTTTGTATCTTCTGCAAAAGATGCAGAAAGGCGGAATCAGAGGTACGGCAGTTTGTTTCCCTTTTCCGAAAAGCTTATTTCTTCAAAAGCAGCAACGGCAGCGCCAGAAGGAGCATCCCCAGGGGCATGGCTCCCATGCTGCAACCGCCCCCGCCGCCGCTGGCTCCCTGGGAGGGTTCCGGATCAGGTTCGGGGCTCTCCTTTGCCTCCGCCTCAATGACAAAGGCGGGATCCGTTATGCTGTCATTCACCATGCCGTCGAGATCGAAGGATCCCCCATCCATAATGGCGAGAGCCACCAGGCAATCCGCGGTAACAAGATCCTTGGAGGCGAGAAGCCGCTTCAGCACACTCCCGTCGGCAACCTGTTCCACCTCTGCTACGGCAGAGCAGCCATCCTTAAGATCTTCCATGGCGAAGATCTGGGTGAAGGGCACCGCCTCATCCGAAGCGAGCATCTTCACCACATGTACCCGGTCGGCGGTCTTGCCGATAAAGCCCTCGGGAAGAGAGAAGAACAGCGCCGCCTTCCTCTCACTCCCCGCGAGCCTCATGCCGGAGAACTCTTCCCCGAGAGAGGCCTTGAAGACTGCCAGAGGGCCATTTTCCGCCCCCTCGGGAATCTCCAGATCCTCCAGCAGGCTTCGCAGCTGATCCATCCCATCCTGCGTGATATACACCTGCCCGTTGCTGTCGATATCGAGAAGCTCAAGAATGGACTCAATGCGATCCTCCGGTATCAGGGCCTCTCGAAGAGTTTCCCGAAGAGCGTCTTTTCTCTCCTCCGGGGTAGCCTCCGGGGGAAGCGTCACCACCAGGGGCACTGCAATCTTGGGCTCCGTATTCTCCGGCAGGGGGGTCTCCGTGGGGATTACCGGAGGATCTGCGGGCTGCACCGGTACCGGGGTGGGAGCCGCAGTGGGTGCTACCGTGGGGGCCACGGTCGGTACCGCCGTCGGTTCCGGGTCCGGTCCGGGGGGCACGGAGGTGGGTGCCACTGTAGGAGTTGCCGTGGTATAGGTGCCGGTTTTTGCTGTGTCGCTGTTTGCGGTGACCTCGGCCTCTTCATCCGCTGGTTTGGTATAGTTTGCCACATCTTTGTAGGTGATGGTGTAGGTTCCGGTAACAAGATTGGGAGATGTGCCGGAATCTCTCCAGGTGGTGCCGCCGTCCACGCTCCACTGTGCCCCGGCGGTGACCGCTCCGGTGGGGGCGAGGGTTACCGTGAGGGTTCCCTGCTTTTGCATCTCCACAGCCCCCATGTCTACGGTCCCCCCTGTGGGTTGGGGACGGGTTACTCCCCGCTGATCCTTACTCAAAGGGCCTGTAAGATCCGTGGCGGGATCTCCCGTATCCAGGGCGGAACTTTCCTCGCCAAGAAGACAGGTCCAGGTGGGGCCCCCGTTATCTGCCAGGGCTCCTAGTTTGGGATCTTGGGGGGTGTTGCCCGTGCCGCTTTGATCCGTGACGGAGTAGCTGAAGGTGGAGGTGGAGGGGGCGTTTTGGGCAGAGATCTGCCCCACCGTGGTGCCGGGATCTCCACTCCAGAAGATGGAGTTTTTTACCGTGGAATTGGAGGTGCCAAAATTATACATTCCTCTGCCGTCTGCAGCGTTGTTGCCCGAGAAAGTGCAGTTGGTTACGATAGGGTGGGCGTCATCGAGGTTGCAGATCCCCCCACCGTAACTGGCCGTATTGTTCGAGAAGGTGCAGTTGGTTATGGTGGGGTTGGATTTCTCGTTGTGCATCCCCCCGCCGTAACTGGCCGTGTTGTTCGAGAAGGTGCAGTTGGTTATGGCGGTGTTGGGAGAACAGTAGTAGTTGAACATTCCCCCGCCTTTATTTGTGATGGTATTGTTCGAGAAGGTGCAGCTGGTGATGGTGGGGCTGGAGCTGCCGTTGTACATCCCCCCGCCGCTGTTGCCCGAGAAAGTGCAGCCCATTAGCGTGGGACTGGAGTTGGTGTCGTTGAACATCCCCCCGCCGTAACCATTGGTAGCTGTATTGCCGGAGAAGATGCAGTTGGTGATGGTGGGGCTGGAATTTGAGTTATACATCCCCCCAGCGTTAGTGAGGGCTGTATTGTCCGAGAAGGTGCAGTCGGTTATCTTGGGGCTGGAAGCGTTGTTACGCATCCCGCCGCCGTTGGAAGCTCTATTCAGGAAGAAGATGCAGTTTGTTATAGTAGGGTTAGAGTTGTCCGAGTTGTGCATCCCCCCTCCCGTGTTCCCGCCGCTTCCGCTCGCATTTCCCTCGGTGATGGTAAAGCCGTCAAGCACCGCCGTGTCGCTCACGCCGTTTGCGGTGACAACGTTGTAGCTGTTGTCTGCGGTACTGCCGGCATCCCCTATATTACCCGAAAGGATGGTCTCATTGTTCCCCGGGCCCGGATTGCGCTCTTCCCGGTTCTCCTCACCTCCTGAGAACCCCCCATAGAGGGCCACGCCGCTCTTCATCTGGAAAGATGTACTGCGATCCGAGTCATGGGGCGTGTAGGTCCCCGCGGCCACCCAAAACTCATCGCCTCCAGCTACGTTTCCGTCTACGATCTTGTCGCGGAATTCTGTCAGTCCCATGGCATTTACCCAGGAGCTGCCATCGCGAGTTTCCGCTCCCCCCGTTACAGTAACCCGATAGATTTCAGTCACCGCCGCCGCAGGAGGCGGGAGAAGAAGAAAGGTTGTCAAAAGAAAAACCACAATCCCCCAGAATTCGAAACGCCTGAATAAAGTCCTTTCTCCGCGTAACATGATATCATCCCCTTTGCTCTCTCTTTTTCCTGAGAACTTTTCATTCTATACTCACCCCGAAGATCTGCGCCACTTCAAAAAACTTAGGCTACGCTGATAATAGAATATTGGAGCAAATTCTTATCAGAATTGTACAGCGGGTTTTCTCGGCATGGAAGGGCTTTTAAGATGAAGGATAATATTCGATAGTAGAAATTTCACTTCGTCACTTTTCACGTTCTTTCAGGATATGGCGGCGCTTTATTTTCGTTCTCCTTTCTTTAGGGTATGATATGGGAGATCGAAAATCCACGACAGGGGGAACTCGAATGTTGCGAACCTTTCGAAAGATACTGTGGAGCATGTTGCTCTGCACCGCCTTTATATGGCTTCTTCCTGGAGCAATTTACGCAAAGGATCGGAGCCTTGAAGAGGGGTGGCTCTGGCAGATTTTTGTCTATCCCCCCTCGGAGGGATGGGAGAGTGACGAGGGGGATTCCATCCGGGCCGCCCTCGAAATGGTGGCTCAGGAGGTAAACGAGCGGCACTACGGAACCCAAAATCATGACATCCGCTTCGTCTACCAGGCCCCCATGCTACGGGAGGATCTCTATCCTTTGCGGAAGCCCCTGGTGGAGGAGTGGAAGCGAGATAAGGCTCTTGTGGGGGCCTTGAGCTTTGCTCCAGACAGCCATAACCTGGAGCTTCTGCGGATCTATCAGGAAGCGCAGCTTCCCCTTATCCTTGCTTATGGCGAAGAGATTTCCTTGCGTCAGGAGTACGGTCCTCCGCTGGAGTATATCTTTGCTCTGGATCTCTACTCCCGTTTTCGACCAGCCTCCTTTGCCCATGTGGCCCCTCTTCTTACTCCTCTCGGTACGGGGATAGCCCTCTATTCGGATCGTCTTGATCCGGTGCTGCGGCGAAGCTCTACCTATCTCGGGGAGGTGCTTGCTCAAGAGGATATGATCCCCATGCCACTCTGGAGCGCCGGAGCCATGGATCGGGATATGCGCCCCGCCCTGCTGGAGGTACAGCGCGCCGGGGCTTCGGTGCTGGTAAATCTTATGGGGCTTATGGAGGCTTTGGATCTCTGGCGAACTCTCCGGGCTATGGGGAACCCCTTTGTATTCTGGCACGCCGGAGCCCTGGATCCCATGCTGGAGATGCGGCAGAACATCTATGCGGTCTCTCAGCAGTGGCGGATCGACCGGGATCCCACCCTGCGGGAGCTTCGGAGTCAGATCTGGTTTGCCCTGCATCAGCGCCCCCGCCATATGCCTCTCATGGCCCGGGCCTATGCGCTGGGAACCTGGTTTGTCCGTGGGCTGGACAATGCGGAGAAGGTGCCGGGGCCTCTCTTTGCCAAGGCTCTGAGAGAGGCGGAGAACATCCCCTTCGGGGAGGAGAATCTCTCCATCAATCCTCTTACCCATCGCCCCTTTGGGCGAGTGGTAACTCTGTTGCGTTCCACCGGCTCCGGATGGCATCCTATAAAAGAATTCAGGATTCGCTCGGCAGCATTTCCTGAGTAATTGTGATATCTTTAACATGCTGCGGTTTGGGTACTGTGGCGAAGAGGAAAATAGTGTGTAGCGGCACAGAAGAGGGCTCACTTTTTTGAAAGAGCCCCTGGAAGATGCTTGGAAAATACCTGGGAAACGCCAAGAGGAGGCGGAAGTGATGAATATAGCAGACGTGGTAAAGCTTCTGGATGGAGTCATCTTGTGTGGGGAAGATCTGGCAGAATCTATTGAGGTAAAAAATGCCTACGGAGCGGATCTTATGAGCGATGTGCTCGCCTTTGCCAAGCCCGGATCTCTTCTGCTCACGGGGCTTACCAACGTGCAGATTGTCCGTACCGCCCAGATGATGGATCTTCCCGCCATTATCTTTGTTCGGGGGAAGCGTCCCCAGGAGACCACTCTGGAGCTTGCAAAAAAAGTCGGGGTTCCCATCATTCTTGTGCGAAAAAGCATGTACGAGGCCTGCGGTATTCTCTTCGGTGTGGGGATTAAACCTTGCGAAATCCCCGATCGGGAGGCTTGATCCCGTGCCTTCCTCTCCCTATGTTGTTACCTTTTCCGTGGAGGCGGACGACTTTCTCGCAGCGGGGGAGGCCTCCATGCAGATCAAGGACACTCTTAAAATGCTGGGGGCCTCTTCGAGGATCTGTCAGCGTGCGGCGGTGATCACCTACGAGGCGGAGATGAATCTTGTCATTCATGGCGGGGGTGGGGTGCTTCAGGCCTCCATTGATCAGGATAAAATCCAGCTTATCGCCCGGGATGAGGGGCCAGGAATTCCCGATGTGGATCTTGCCATGCAGGAAGGGTACTCCACAGCTCCGGATCATATCCGTGAAATGGGGTTTGGGGCGGGGATGGGGCTTCCCAACATCAAGCGTAATGCGGATGATCTTCAGATAGAGTCTGTTCCGGGAAAGGGGACCACCCTCAAAGCCATCGTCTTTCTTGCCCCTTTTGCCGAAGGGAAGGATTAGATTGCTTGTCCCCGAGATGTCGACAAAGAGAGGAGTTTGTTATGGATGAGAAAAGTTCCTTTTTCAAGGGAATTCGAACCCACGATAATCTCTGTGAGGCCTGTGTAAACTGTATCAAGTCTTGTCCTACCGAGGCGATCCGGGTTATTCACGGTGTCGTAAACGTGATCCCCGAGCTTTGTATCGACTGCGGGGAGTGCCTTCGGACCTGCAAAAAGAAGGCCCTCAGCATGAATGAAGACGATTGGGGGCTTCTCCGCTCTCATGATTCTGTAACCTTTATTGCAGACCCCGTGCTGCACCTGCAATTTGCCCACTACTGGAAGCCCTCTCTTGTCTACCATGCCTTGGAAAATCTCGGTATTTCCATGGCTGTGGAGGAGGTTCCCCTGGCCTTCGATCTGGTAGCCTATGCCATTGCTCAGAATCTTCAAGAGCCATCCACAGAGCAGCTTCCGATGATTTCCATCTACTGTCCCGCGGTGATCCGGCTGGTGCAGGTTCGCTTTCCCGAGCTTATCGGCAGGCTGGTGCCTGTAGAAAATACCCTTGAAGTGGCGGCTCAGCTCTGGAAAGCCAAGCATCCCCATGCCAGACTCGCTCTCATGGTCCCCTGTCCGGCAAAAATTACCATGATTCATGCTCCTCTTGGAAGGGAGACGAGCGCTTTTTCGCATGCGGTATCCATTAAAAAAGTTGCTCGGGATCTTCTTGCGGCGGGAGCCAAAATTGAAAAGGAGCTTCCCCGGGGAACGAACATGCGCTGGCTCTCCTGGGCCATGCGCGGAGGGGAGGCCCGGCATGTGGAGGCCTTTTCCGAAAGACCTCTCCGTACCCTGGCGGTTTCGGGGCTCCGAAACACCCTTGATCTGCTGCAGGATCTGGAGCTGGGAAGGCTTCGGGGGCTGGATTACGTGGAGTGCCGCATCTGCTCCCAGGGATGTATCGGCGGAGTGGGGAATGCAGAATCCCGCTTTCTCTCGGAACTCAGGCTTCGGAACGTGGAGGTGGACTATGCCATCTCTGATGAGTACCGCCAGATGCTCCATGAATCCTACAAAAAAGGTACATGGCGTTTGGAGGGGGAGATAAAACCTCATTCCCGCCTCCCCCTGGGAGAAGACCTTGCCCAGGCCATGGCGCGGCTTAAAAAACTTAACGCAATCCACGACAAACTTCCCCATATCGACTGCGGTGCCTGCGGAAGACCTACCTGTTTCGCCCTGGCGGAGGATATCGTTCGGGGGAAGGCCGAAGTTACCGACTGCATCTTCAAGCTCCGGGAGAAAATCTCTTCTCTTGCCTCGGAGATCGGTACCCTCTCCCGTAATTTGCCTCACACCTTGCAAACCCGAGAAGGAGAGAGAGAGTCATGACCATTCAGGAACTTTTTGCGCACCTTTCCGTAAAGGTGCTCTGCGAAGGAGAACCCGAGAGAGAGATCTCCCGGGGCGTTACTGGGGATCTCTTGAGCTTCATCATGGGGAACGCCCCGGAAGCTGCCGCCTGGGTTACCATCTTGGGGCATCTCAACGTAGTAGCGGTAGCGGTGCTTCGGGGAATCCCCTGCATCATTGTGGCGGCGGGAAAGACTCCGGACCCCCAGATGGTCTCCCGCTGCACCCAGGAGGGAATTGCCCTCGGGGTATCCGAAGAATCCGCCTTCTCCCTCTCTGCCCGTATGGGAGCCCTGGGGCTGAAGGGATAGGGGAGGAGCGGGGTGTCTGAGAGCCTGCAGGAATACGTGGTGGATCTTCACGTTCACACGGTGCTCTCCCCCTGCGGGGGGCTGGATATGGGGGTTCCGGATATCGTGGAGCAGGCGGTAGCCTCTGGGATAGAGTGCCTGGCCATCACGGATCATAACAGCTGCGGCAACGCCGGGGCGGTTATGCGCGCCGCTGCGGGAACCCCTCTTCGGGTGCTTCCGGGGTTGGAGGTGCAGACCGAAGAGGACATCCATGTGGTAACCTTCTTCCCGGATCTTGAGCATGCCGAAGCCTTTCAAGAGTGGCTTCGGGAGGGCTTTCTCCCCATCACCAACGATCCCGCATCCTTCGGAGAGCAGCTTTACGTGGATGAGGAAAACAACATTCTCGGGGAGGAGCCCATCTTGCTGGTGCACGGAGTGCAGTATCCGGTAGATTCCATCATCGATGCAACCCATCGCTTCGGGGGGTGCGCCATTCTCGCCCATGTGGATCGGGCTTCCTTCTCCTACGTATCGGTTCTTGGGGAGGTTCCTGAGGATCTTCCCGTGGATGCCATTGAGCTTTCCCGAAGGCTTACCCCCCGGGAGGCCCGGGGGTGGCTCCCTCGTCTTCCCCGGCGCACCATCGTGCGTTCTTCCGATTCCCACTCACTGGACTGCATCAAAAAAGAAAATTGCTCCCGCATGCTCCTGAAAGAGCCCACCTTTGAAGAGATTGCTCTTGCCCTGAGAGAAGAGGGAGGACGCAAGGTGCTCTGGCCCTGGAAAGAGTAGAGGCGGCCCTCTCAGAGGCCGCCTCTGCAGGAATCCCGTGAAGCCTATGAAGGGGTATGTCGGGATTCCAGCTCCTCAAGAACCTCATCGAGGGAAACTTCCGAAGCCATAAGCCCCACCAGAAGGTGATAGAGCAGATCCGCCGCCTCGTACCGAAGGGCTTCCTTATCCTGAAGGGCCACCGCAAGAGCGGTCTCCACCCCCTCTTCGCCGATCTTCTGCCCCACCCGGGAGGGGCCTCGGGCGAGAAGTTTTGCGGTGTAGCTCTCCTCGGGGGGAGCGTTGCGGCGTTTCTGCAGAGCCCGCCAGAGGGTTCCCAGAAACCAGCTTTTTCCCCGGGCCTTTCCCCAGAAATTGCGGTAGAAACAGGAGACCGCCCCGGTATGGCATGCGGGTCCCAGGGGCTCCACCAGAGCCAGCAAGGTGTCCCCGTCGCAATCCACCCGGATCTCCTTTACCAGAAGCCGGTTCCCGCTGGTGGCTCCCTTGTGCCAGATCTCCTGACGGGAGCGGCTGAAAAAGACCATCTCCCCGGTCTCCAGAGTCTGCTCCAGAGATTCCCGGTTGCTCCAGGCCATCATGAGGATCTCCCCGGAGAGAACATCCTGCACGATCACGGGGATCAACCCCTGATCATTATAGCGAAGTGTATCCCAGTTCATGAAATTCTTTCCACCCTTTCCCTTTGCCGCACAGAAACCCCATGCTCCCGAAGATATTCCTTTACTTCGCCTATCCGCAGAAGGCCGAAATGGAAGAGGGATGCCGCCAGAGCCGCTTCGGCTCCCGCCTCAAAGGCCTCCAGGAAATGGGCCTTCTCTCCCGCCCCTCCCGAGGCGATCACCGGAAGACGGGTGCGGGAGCAGATCCTCTCCAGAAGCTCCGTATCGTATCCCTCTTTGGTGCCGTCCCGATCCATGGAGGTGAGAAGAATCTCCCCGGCCCCCCGACGTGCGGCCTCTTCGATCCAGTCGAAAACGTCTTTTCCCGTGGGGGTGCGCCCCCCTTCGATAACCACTTCCCAGGAGCTTTTCTCTCGGCTTTCTCGGCGTACATCCACCGCACAGACCACCGCCTGATCTCCCAGAAGTCTGGCGCACTCGGTAATAAGCTCCGGACGTCGCACCGCTGCGGTGTTGAGAGAGATCTTATCCGCCCCGAGACGCACGAGCCCCACCGCCTGATCCGCCGAGGAGATTCCTCCCCCCACGGTGAAGGGTATGCAGAGCCGTTCCGCCACCGCCTCCACCCATTGGGCCATGGTGCGCCGTCTCTCGGTGGAGGCGGAGATATCCAGAAAGACCAGCTCATCCGCCCCCTCCTTCTGGTACAGCTCCCCCAGAAGGGCGGGGTCTCCCGCATCCCGGAGATTCACGAAGTTGATCCCCTTTACCACCCGCCCCGCATGAACATCCAGGCAGGGGATAATTCTCTTTCTAAGCATGGGGCCACCTCCCGAGAGCCTTTCCGAAATCCAGCCCTCCCTCGTAGAGAGCCTTTCCGATCACCGCCCCGGGAACCTTGGCCTCGTCCAGCTTTTCCAGATCCTCCATGCTCCAGATCCCTCCGGCAGCGAGAATCTCCGCGTCCCCCCGAAGGGCGAGAAGCTCCTTGTACAGCTCCAGATCCGGTCCGTAGCCTGTGCCGTCCCGCTCTACAGAAGTGACGAGAAAGGTGCGGAACCCCTGATCCATGAGGCGTTCCAGAAAGTATCCCGCGGTATGCTCCGTGCTCTTCTCCCATCCTCCGTAGGCCACCCGCCCCTCTTTCACGTCGAGAGAGGGGGCCAGGGCGTTTCCGAAGGTCTGGAAGAGCGATTTGCCTCCGTCCGGAGCCTTGAGGATCATGCTTCCTGTCATCACCCGGGCTGCTCCCGCCGCCAGGGCGCGCTCCACATCCTTTTCGGTGCGAACCCCTCCGCCGTACTGAATGGAGAGGCCCGTTTCCGCAAGTTTTGCAAGAAGCTCCAGATGGCAGGGAGATCCTTTTTTTGCCCCTTCAAGATCCACCACGTGAAGCCAGGAAGAGCCCGCCTCTTGGAAGATCCGGGCCTGTTCCTCCGGATCCGTGCCGTATCTGGTCTGTTCTGTAAAGCGCCCCTGCCGGAGCCGTACCACCTGCTGTTCGTAAAGATCGATGGCGGGGTAGAGGATCATACTATTCCCTCCCATGATGTGTTCGTATATTGGCGTAGCACCCGTGCAAGAAAGGCGACTCCCCGGGGGCCGCTCCGCTCGGGGTGAAACTGCATCCCCAGCACCTTTCCCCGGCCGAGCACCGAGGCGAAGGTTACCTCTCCCGTGGTGGTGGTGGCAAGGGTGTGGGGGCTTTCAAGCACCCCGTAGCTATGCACAAAGTAAAAGGTCTCATCAGAAAGATTTGTAGCGGGAGAAGCATCTCCCGAAGAGGCCAAAGAAGTCGAGCAGGTTGAAGGGTTCGAAGAAGGCAAAAGAGCCGGGGAGAAAGGACGCTGCCACTCCAAAGAGTTCCACCCCATATGGGGGAGCTTGGGAGCCCCGGAGAGAAGCTCCACCGAAGCATCCAGAAAGCCCAGCCCCGGAGTGTGCTCCTTTTCGAAACTCTCTCGGCAGAGAAGCTGCATCCCCAGGCATATTCCCAGAAGAGGACGTTCTGCCTGGTGCCAATGCCGGAGCTGATCCCCCCATCCTGAACGGTTCAGGGCCTCCATGGCGGGAGCAAAGGCCCCCACTCCGGGAAGAAGAAGAAGCTCCGCTTGTTCAGCCTTTCCGGGATTTTCCAGAATAACCGCCTCAAAGCCTCCGAACCGCAGCCCCCGCTGAAGGTTATGCAGATTTCCCGCTCCGTAGGCGATAATGCCGATCATAGAAGAGCCCCCTTGGTACTGACTTCGATGGGGGAGGGGGAGAGGGCTTCTTCCAGCGCCCGACCCACACCCTTGAAAACAGCCTCCGCCCCGTGATGGCTATTATCCGCCTCCAGAAGCCGGATATGCAGGGTAATCCGGGCTTCCCGGGCGAAGGACTTCCAGAACTCTTCCACAAGCTCCATATTGAAACTGCCGCAGGATGGGGTGGGAAAGCTCCCCTTCCAGAAAAGCCCCCCCCGGCCGCTGATATCCAGGGCCACCATGGCCAGAGAGCCATCCATGGGAAGAAGCCTCTGGCCGTAACGCCGAAAGCCCGAACGCTCCTTCATCCGATCCAGCAACGCCGACCCCAGCAGAATCCCCACATCCTCCGTAAGATGATGGGCATCCACATGCAAATCTCCCTGACCCTTCACAAGAAGAGTCCACCCCGCATGATGCCCCAGAAGATGGAGCATATGATCCAGAAAACCGCACCCCGTGGATACCGAGACTTCTCCGGGCTCCAGGGCAAGCTGCAAAGAGAGAGAGGTCTCCTTCGTCTCCCGTTCATAGCATTGTATGGTCATCAAATATCCTGTGTCCTTTCTTTAAAAAATTAAACACAAAATGTAGTTAGCTTTTCCGTCGGAAGGCCTCAAGAAAGGGGGCGAAGCGTTCCCATCGGAGGTGTACGCTCTTCTTGCTTGCCACCAGGCGCAGGGAGACCGGGCAGATCTCTTCAATCACCACCAGGCCGTTGGCTTTGAGAGTGCTTCCGGTCTGTACGATGTCCACGATACAGTCCGCCATCCCCAGCCGGGGCGCCAGCTCGATGGATCCCGAAAGATGCAGCAGATCCACCTGAATCCCCCTAGTTTGAAAATACTCCTCCGCCACCCGGGGGTACTTGGTGGCGATCCGCAAACCCGCCCGGGAACTCTCGTGGCTTTCGAAGCGTTTCGCCACCTCCCGGGGGCCTGCCACGGCCATGCGGCACCGCCCCTTGCGGGTATCCCCGAGTTCCACCACGGAGCTTTTCCGTTCCGCCAGCACATCGCTCCCCGCAAGAGCCAGATCTGCTATTCCCCGGCTCACGTAGAGGGGAACATCCATGGGTTTGGCGAGGATGAACCTCCAGGAGGAGTCTTCGAGAATCAGCTTTCGCCCCCGGTTTTCCAGAAGCTCCGTGGGAATGCCGAGAAACTGCAGCACCTCTACCGCATCCTCCAGTACCCGTCCTGTGGGAAGTGCTACGGTCAGCATGAACATTCCTCCTTGCTCCATATATCCTGGGCCTGGGGATTTTCTCCGGGGTGTTTCAGATCGTGAAGCTGCCCCGTCTTGCCGTCCAGCCACCAGCCGTACCCCCGTATCCGGGCAAGCTCCCGGGAGGCTTCGGGGCTCTCGTGCCAGCTCATCTCCGCCTTTCTTCCCAGGGATGCCATCTTGCGGGCATATTCCAGAGCCTTGGGGGGACTCATTTGCCCTCCCCAGACCATAACGGTCTTGCCATGGGCAGAGGGGGGGATGTTCCGGGCCATGCGCTCCAGATCAAGATTGAACCCGAGAGCCTGCCCCAGAATACCGTACTGGGAGAGCAGCCCATCATAACGTCCTCCTCCCCCCAGAGAACGCCCCTCTTGAGGAAGATAAAAATCGAAGACCGGGCCGCTGTAGTAGCCGATCTCTCGAAAGAGAGCGAGATCCAGCCGGAGCTGTTTACGGTATCCCATCTCCTTCAGGGATGTGGTGATCTCTTGAAGATCCTCCAGAGGAAGGTTGCCGCAGAGTTCCCGGGCCTTGGTGAGCACCTCTTCACCCCCCTTGAGATGGGGGAGAACCTGCAAGAAAGCGGCGGTGCCGTTTTTTGAAGAAATCTGTGCCACCACGCTGTAATAGTCGCTGTAGGAGCCGGAACTCAGGGCGGCGAGAAGACGGGCCTCTTCCTCCCGAGAGAGGGCGGAACAGAGATGTTTAAGAATCCGCACATCCCCAAGCACCACCGTAGGAAGGGGTATGGAAAGCTTCTCGAAACTCTCCATAATAAGAGAGAGCATCTCCACCTCCGCCCCGTGGCCGTTCCATCCGAGAAGCTCTGCCCCCACCTGGTACGACTCGAAGGGATCCTCCGGAGCATCTCCCCGGCGGTAGACCTTCTGGGCGTAGCAGAGCCGCAGGGGCCGTTCGTGAGGAGCGTGATGGGCGCTCATATAGGCCAGCGCCGCCAGGGTAGGATCCCCCATGAGAACCGAAGGTTCCGCATAGGGGGAGTTCAACGGCACCAGACGGTTCCGGAAGGCGGGGGGGTATTTCTCCCACACCGATTCCAGAAGCTGGAGCCCCGAAGGAAGAAAGGACATATACCCCCGGGAGGAGAAGGTGCTGAAAAAACTCTCCCGACAGCGATTTACCCCCTCTGCCCGAAGGCCCCCGAGGGTCTGGCATCCCTGGGGAATTCTGCTCATAGAAATCGTCTCCTTCTCTTCATAGCTTCTCCATGGGCCTTCAGCCCCTCCGCCTCCGCCATGGTTTCCCCCGCATCGCAAAGCTTTTGGAGGGAGGCTTTTTCAATCTGTAGGGATGTGAGGGAGCGCAGAAAAGTTCCCGTCCAGAGCCCTCCGGAGAAGCGGGCGGCCCCGCTGGTGGGAAGAATGTGATTTGTCCCCGCCACGTAATCCCCGAAGGCCTCTCCGCTCCGGTGCCCCAGAAAGGCGGCTCCGTAGGCCCGAAAGCGCTGCAGCATCTCCGGGGCATTTTCCAGAGCAAGCTCCAGGTGCTCCGGGGCGGTGCGGTTGGCGAAATCCACCGCCTCCTCCAGAGTGCATAAGGCCACGCTGCCGTAATCCTTCCAGGAGGCCCGGGCAATTTCCCGGGTGGGAAGCTGCTCCAGAAGCAGCTCTACCTCCCGAAGCACCGACTCTCCAAGAGCACGATCCAGGCAGAGGAGCGTTCCCTTTGCCAGAGGATCGTGTTCGCTCTGGGCCAGAAGATCCGCGGCGATAATCTCGGGATCCCCGGATCCATCCGCCACCACCAGCACCTCGCTCGGCCCCGCCAGGCCGTCGATGCCCATCTCTCCGAAGAGAAGCCGCTTCGCCTCGGTAACGTAGGCGTTTCCGGGCCCCACCATCATATCCACCTTCGCCACCGGAGCAACCCCCAAAGCCCCCGCAGCGATGGCCTGCACCCCCCCGAGGCACCATACCTCTTCCACCCCCAGCAGCCCCAGGGTCCCCAGAGTTACCGGGTGAATCCCCGAAGGCCCCGAGGGGGGAGAGAAGGCGGCGATCCGGGCAACCCCCGCCTCCTGGGCGGGAATCACCCCCATAATGGCGGTGCTCGGCAGAGGGTAACGTCCTCCCGGAACGTAGACCCCTGCAGACTCCACCGGAACAAAGCGAAGGCCGCAGAATACCCCCGGAGCGGTCTCCCACACGTGATCTTTACAGATCTCCCGCTGATGCCGGTGGAAGATTTGCACGTTCTCCATGGCGGTCTCCAAAGATCTGCGAAGCTCCGGAGGAAGCGCCGAAGCGGCCCGGGCTATCTCCTCCGGAGGCACCCGAAAGGTTCCTTCGTACCCATCAAAACGTTTGGCACAGGCCTCCACCTCGGGCCATCCCTTTTCCCGGATATCCCGGATAAGAGCCTCCACCCTTCGGGAGAGGCTCTGCTTGTCTTCGGAGCGATACTCTTTCTCCTGTTTTTTAAGAAATTCCATGAGTTCACCTTCTTGTGATAGTATGCTAAAGTGATAGGTTGATGCAACGAGGGGATGATATCATGGGTTTGAAACAATGTAAAGACTTTCTCGACGTACCTTCCTCATACATGTATAATTTGAAAAGGCTTTTCGAAATATGCATCACCGAGCATGGAGAAGCTCTTTTGAGAGAAGAGAGAGGGAGGACACCCGGATTGAGTAAAAAAAAGAGCCATTCCAGGTACGTATGTTCCGCCTGCGGGGGGGTCTTCTCCTCCTGGACGGGGAAATGCTCCCACTGTGGCAAGTGGGGTACCCTTGAAGAAGAGGTTCTGCAGGTCTCCGAAAAGGGATTTGCTGCAGCTCCTCGGGAGGTTCGTTCCTTTGCCCCCGTGCAGGTGGGGGAGATCCCTGAAGTGCCCCGGCTCTCTTCCGAAATGGGGGAACTTGATCGGGTTCTCGGAGGCGGGTGGGTTCCCGGAGGGGCCGCTCTTCTGGCGGGGGATCCGGGGATAGGCAAATCCACCCTGCTTTTGCAGGTATGCGGTGCCATGGCCCGCAGGGGCAAGCGCATTCTCTACGTTTCGGGAGAGGAGTCTCTCTCTCAGGTGGCCTCCCGGGCGAAACGCATCGGAGCCCTCTCGCCCACCCTGGATCTCTGTGCAGAGGAGAACCCGGAACTCTTTCTCCCTTCTCTCGAAGCCTACGACTTTCTCGTGGTGGACAGCGTACAGGCCATGAGGCTGGGGGAGGTGGACTCTTGGCCCGGCACCCCCACCCAGGTGCGGGAGAGTGCCCGGGTCTGCATCGCCGCCGCCAAGGCCCAGGGGGTTCCTCTGGTGCTCATCGGGCACGTTACCAAGGGGGGAGCCATTGCGGGGCCCAAGCTCCTGGAGCACATGGTGGATACGGTGCTCACCTTTGGGGGGGACGAGCATCAAGGCTTGCGGATGCTTCGGGCCTCCAAAAACCGCTTTGGCTCCACCCAGGAGATGGGGCTCTTCGAAATGCGGCAGGAGGGGCTCTTTCCCGTGGATGATCCGGGGCTTCTCTTCTGGAATCGTGAAGAAGAAGGCATTCCCGGAGTGGCTTTTGGTGTGGTGCTGGAGGGGAGCCGCTCCTTTGTGGTAGAGATTCAGGCTCTGGCCTGCGAAACCCCCTTTCCCTACCCCAAACGGGCCTCCCGGGGGATGGACAACAGCCGGGTGCAGCTTCTGCTGGCGGTGCTGGAAAAGCGGTGCGGCTACGTCTCTCAGAAGGCGGACATGTACGTGAACGTTACGGGGGGGCTCAACATTAAAGACCCCGCAGGGGATCTTCCTTTGGCCCTCGCCATGGCCTCCTCCCTGGCGGAGCGTCCTCTTCCGGAGAAAAGCTGCTTTGTGGGGGAGGTAGGGCTGGCGGGGGAGATCCGCCCGGTTCCCCAGGGAGAACAGCGCTTGAAAGAGGCTTTCCGGCTCGGATTTTCCAGGGCTTACGTAAGCAAACGAGCCTCCATTCCTCCGGAGATGGAGCACAAGGTAACCCGGATTTCTCATCTAGCCCAGGCTTTGGAGGTGATTCGATGATGTTTCGAGGATCTGCTTTTTTATGTTTGTTCCATCTATATAGACGTTTCCGTAAAACCATGCTCTGCCTGGCCTTCTCTGGGGCCCTTTTCGGCATCTTTCTGGGGGCCTTTCCCGGAGAAGCGCTTACCAGGGTGGTGGTAACCCCTCTGCGGGGTTCCGTGGGAGTTCCCATGGAGCGGCATCTTCAGGAGGTTCTAGAGGAGGTCTCTTCCTACAAAGAAGATGTCCTTCTGGTGCTGGAACTCGACACCCCGGGAGGGCTGGTATCCTCCATGCGGGGGATCACCAAAACTCTGCTGGCGGCTCCCGTTCCTGTGGTGGTATGGGTCTCTCCTCAGGGGGCTCAGGCAGCTTCCGCAGGGGCCTTTATCCTGCAAGCCGCTGCGGTGGCTGCCATGGCTCCGGGAACCAACGTGGGAGCGGCGCACCCCGTCACCGCGGGAGGGCAGGACGTTCCCACGGACACCATGAACGAAAAAATTACCAACGATCTTGCGGCTCACATCCGTAGCCTCGCCCAGGAGCGGGGGCGCAACGCCGTGGCGGCGGAGCGCATGGTGCGCTACAGCCTCTCCCTCAGCGCCCCCGAGGCCCTGGAGGAGGGGGTGGCGGATATTCTGGCGGAAAATCTGGAATCTCTTCTGGCAGCCCTTCAGGGGCGGGAGATCTCTCTGGAAGGCAACAAAGTGGTGCTGGATCTTCAGGAGCATCGGGTGGAACGGCGCCTCATGTCCCTCCGGCTACAGCTTCTGGAGATTGTTACCCGGCCGGATGTGGCCTATCTGCTCCTCATTGCGGGGCTCTATGCGGTGGTCTTCGAAATTCTTTCTCCCGGAGGGTTCGTGCTGGGAACCTCCGGGGCGGTGCTTCTTCTGCTCGGGGCCTTGGGGCTTCGGATGCTCCCCTTCAACTGGGGAGGCATCGTGCTTCTTGTGGCGGGAGTAGGGGTCATGATTCTGGATCTGCTTGTGGGAGGGGTGGGAATATTGAGCCTTATGGGAAGTGTGGCCCTGGTGGTGGGAGGTCTTATCCTCTTTCGAGCCCCCGGAGGGGAACTTCTGGACTTTTCCCTCTCCTTTATGATCGGGGGAGCGGCGGTACTCACGGGCTTTTTCCTTCTTGCCGCCTGGGGAATTTGGCGATCCCTCAAAAAGCCTGTAACGTCGGGTTACGAAGGCCTTCAGGGGGAAAAAGGAAAAGTAATCAAACCCCTAGACCCCGAAGGCATGGTGCTCTATCATGGAGAGTACTGGAAGGCTGTCTCAAGCTCGGGAGAGACCATCCCGAAGGATGCTGTGGTGCGCCTGGTGCGTAGCGAAGGGCTTCTTCTGGTGGTAACCCCGGAGGAGAAGACCCCCTCCGAGGAGAAGGCGGATTCCTGATAGTCTTTTGTGATAGTATTCTGATAGTAGAAACGTGTACTGGTAGTGGTGGGCAGGTAAAAACCTGCCAGGGTGTTAGGTGGCAATTTCATCATAAAAAGATTGGGAGGGATTAGCATGTACTATATTCAGCAAATTTTATGGACCATCGGTAGCAGTCTCGGAGGGATTCTTCTTCTCTTCGTTCTTATCTTCTCTGCCATTCGTATCGTGCCGGAGTATCAGCGGGCGGTGGTCTTCCGTCTCGGCCGTCTCGTGGGTACCAAGGGTCCCGGCCTTGTCTTTGTGATCCCCTTCATCGACAAGGTGCTCAAGGTAGATCTTCGGGTGGTTACTCTCGATGTGCCGGTGCAGGAGGTTATCACCAAGGATAACGTCCCCGTAAAGGTGAATGCGGTGCTCTACTTCCGGGTCATGGACTCTGCCAAATCCGTGGTGGAGGTAGAAAACTACATGCTCGCCACCAGCCAGCTCTCCCAGACCACCCTTCGGGCGGTCATCGGCCGGGCGGAGCTGGATGAAGTGCTCTCGGATAGAGAGAAGATCAACGAAGAGCTGCAGCAGATTATCGACGAACGAACCGATCCCTGGGGGATCAAGGTGAGCGCTGTAGAAGTGAAGGAGCTGGAACTCCCCGAGGGGATGAAGCGCGCCATGGCGAGCCAGGCCGAGGCGGAGCGCGATCGCCGGGCGAAGATCATCAACGCCGAAGGAGAGCTTCAGGCCTCCCGCAAGCTTCTGGATGCTGCCCAGATTATGGAGCAGAGCCCCATCACCATCCAGCTGCGTTATCTCCAGACCCTTCGGGAAGTAGCGGCGGAGAACAATTCCACCACCCTCTTCCCCATCCCTCTGGACATGATGAAGCCCTTTCTCGAAAAACAGCTCTCTCCCAAATCGTAGAGGCGGTAGAAGGCCATGAAGACTTGCAAGGGCAGAAGAGGCTTTTCTCTCATAGAGACCCTGATATCCCTGGTCATTCTGGCCATTGCTCTTCTTTCTCTGGCGGCGGTGCCCGTGGTGACCACCCGGGCACTGCTGCTTTCGGATCAGCGGGCCAAGGCGGCCTTCTTCGCCGCCTCCGCCCTGGATCTCGGGGAATCGGCGAACTATCAAGATCCCAAGAATTCGGATTTTGGGGCTTATGGGGTTTCTAATGATGCCACTGCACCGAATGTTTTTCTTCTTACAGAGCTTGATCCTGCGGATGTCTACAGGGTTACCCTTGGGTTTTATTCCAGAACCACGGGAGGTCCTTCTTGGGACCCTTCGCCGGATTACGTACAGGTGAATGTTGATTGGAATGATCAGCTTGGGTATGCCGGAGGTCTTGAAATTACCAGGGATCTCGGCCCCAGTAGCCATCTTGTGGTGAGCCGTGATAGTTGAGAACCAGGAGAGCCGTGTACAAGCCTTCCCCATCTTCCATGGGAAACGAGGGGGTGTGTCATGAGAAAAAAAAGAGCAGAGCATTTTACGTTCAAAAGACGGGGCATGACCCTGGTAGAGCTTCTCATAACCCTCATCATTGGGGGAATCATCATGGGATCGGTCTCCCTTCTCTTTGTGGCCTTTTTCCGGAACTTCAATATGCACGATGACCTTACGGCGGCCCAGCAGAACGCCGAGATGGGGCTTGCCCTTATTGAGACTTACGTCCTTCAAGCAGGGATGGGTATGCCGAGTGACCCCCCTTCAGATTTTCAGGCTGCTTTTAATTTGGTTCCCACTCCGGCTTGGGGGGGGTGGAGTGGTTCTATAGAACCGTACTCCAAGGATGTTTTTTCTCGAGATACAGCTCTGCGGATTCTCGGAGCCCGTGCCACTCCCGTTGCGGTGGGGGCCATGGAGGAGAAGGAGATAGGCACCTCTGCCACATCTCTTACGGTAAAGGCAGATCCACCCTTTACCGGAGGCTCCTCGCTTGGCGGTTTGATATCCCAAAACGACTGGGTGGTCTTTCCCGCCTCCCGACTTCCTTTCAGGGTAACCGGCAATCCCTCCACAAACACAGAAATTCAGCTTCAATCTTCTTCCCTAAATACGGTGCAACTTTTTGATACTCTTTACGTGCTGGAGAGTGTACGTTTCTACCTTGGAACAGATAGGCTTTTCATGAATGACAAAGATACGGAGATTCCCATCGCTAAGATGGATGTCTTGTGGAATCCGAATACCCGGCTTCTTCAGGTGGTGCTTCTGGGGAGGGGAAAGGAAAGGTTGAGCCATGAAGTCAGTCCGCCTCCGGGGTGGCCCGGCACATCTCTTACTTCGGAGGAACGGCACTTCCGCCACGTGGCGGTGGGGCGCATATGGAGGATACGCAATTGAGATATTACGTAAAGGTGTCAAAAATGTCCAAAAAACTGGAAAAGCCTGTCCGTCGGGAAGAGGGCCTTCAGGGAAAAAGCCCCGGCATGAGCCTTGCCTTTGTCCTCATAGTCATGCTCATCGGCGGCGCTCTTACAGCAGCAGCTCTCTGGATTGTGGAAAATGCCACCCGTACCACCCGGATGGCCAAGGAAAAGTCCGTTCTCTATGCGATTAGCCAGGAAGGGCTTCAACGGGGGCTCAAGGCTCTTGACCAGACCATAGGAGGGCTGGGAATTTCCGAGGATATGCTAGGAAGGGGAGTAATCCTTCTTGAAAAACCTTCCGGGAAAGGTGATGATTGGTGGCAGGAGGGCCTTGAGGTTCTTGCAGAGAATTTCATCCCTTCCGGAGCAAGAGAGATTGTCATGGATATAAGTAAAGCAAAGGGCCGTTGGCAGGTCTTCGCCCTGGGATACGAAGTAGATCCTGGGGTAGCTTATGTTTCTGGGCTGCCTCCGAAGATAGAGGCGAATTTGTTTAAGAAAAAAGAAGAAATCCTTAAAAACGTTACGGCTGGCTCCTCCTATGCTGCGGGTTCTCCACTGGATCCGGACATCACCGAAACGAGTACAGGGGTCTATATGATACTCAGTACGGTAGAGATAGAAACCCTGAAAGGGCCTGTGCGTGGTACTGCCTTTGGGCTTATCCGCACTCGTCCGTGGAAGAGCGAATAGGTAGCAGGTTCAGAAATTAGAAAATGGAAGTGTTCTGAAAAAACCAGCCATATGCTTCCAAAGAGCAGCGAAAGGATTGGTGATGTTCATGCGGCGCCCTTCACGAAAAGGCCCTGAGGGCATGTGTGCGAAATGGATGATCCTGACCATGGTGGTGGCCCTCCTCCTTCTGGAAGGGAGTGCCTTTGCCGCTTCGGATCCTGCCTTTGATGCTTCGGTTCCGAGCTTCTCCTGGCCGAAAAGCTCCTTTGGAACCATCCGATACGCCGAGGAGATTGACCCTCCGAATATCTTGTTCCTCATTGATACCAGCGGATCCATGACCCTCGATCCCAAGGACAGAGATACCTGGGGCGATGGCAGTCATTCCTGGTATGTAAATCGCACCTACGGTTATCAGAATTATGCCGGGAGAGATACGGATCCGAGTAATAATGACCCGAATGATCCCGCCAACTACCATCCCCTCCTCCCGAATATGCCCAACGACAGTCGCCTTTACATTCTTCGAAACGTCATGTACCGGCTTCTCACGGAAAAATCCGATATTCTGGAGGGTATGAACATCGCCCTGGGGACCTACAATCAAAACTTTGCAGCAGAAAATGGCACGGCAGGATACTATCAGTACTACTACAGAGTTTCCCCCTGGAGATATAACTACACAGATATGCAGATAACCAGTTGGAACGGTTCTGCCCCAAAGGGGATGCGGCTTCGGCTCGGTCTTGCTCCTGCGGTGGATTCTGAGACGAAGCTGGTGCGTCAGGATTTTCTTCAAATCTTTGATGGAAGCGAATCCAATGGCATGCCCTCCTCCTACCAGCAGTACATCACGGATCCAAGCTGGAACCAGGAGCTTCGAGCCAGCGGCAACACCCCTTTGGCGGCATCCATCTATCCTGATGGCGGACAGCCCGTAACCTCAGCGTACAATTTCTTTGCCAGTCGAAGCGGTACCTACGACGGCGTCTGTCAGGCCAACTGGCTGATCGTCATGACCGATGGTGAGGACACTGCGTCAAATCGTACTCCTCGTGAAGCTGTGCGACTGCTCTATCAGCAGACTGGGGGGGCACCGGGGCGTAGTCTTAAGGACAAGGAGAACAAGAACCTCTTCTATCCTGTGCGTACCATGGTGATTGGATTTATCAACTCTGCAGACATGCCCACCCTTGCGACAGAGCTGGATCTTTGTGCAGATGTGGGCTTTGATGGGGTATTTGACGGAGAACCTGCCCATGCCTACTATGCGGATAACTTCGAGGGGCTCTTCAGTGCCTTTGAAGATATTCTTGTTACCATCAAGGAGATGAGTGGTAGGAAAAGCCCTCCGAGAGTCCGGGCGGGGCTCCCAGGAGTGGAAGGGGCCTCCTATATCCCTCAGATGGTCTACTTCGAAAGAAAACTTTGGCACGGGAAGCTCGAAAAGTATCGTATAGGTTACGATGGAACCTTCGGCGCCAAGCTTTGGGAATCCTCTTTTCCTCCTGAGGGGAGTCGGAAAGTCTATACTGCAAACTGGCATTCCTCTCGGGGTTTCCCCGTGGCAGGAACCAATCTCATCGAATTTAAGGATGTAGCGGGAAACGATTCCGGTTGGCAGTCCGTGGTGGAAGAGCTGGGGATTCGTTATGCCCTTTCTGGAAACTCTCTGCTTCCTGCAGACGATCCACGCATAGAACCTCAAACTCGATGCTTTATCCGCTGGTATCGAGGAGAGATCCCTGATGCTACCTTGTGTCCCCACTGGAGGAAGCGGGAAAGCCCCATGGCAGATATGGATCGTTCTGGCATTTCCATCGTGGGTGCTCCCCGGGGACCTTGGCTGGATTCCAAATATCTTGCCTTCAAGAAAGATCATAAGGATCGAGTGGAGCGTCTCTACATTCAGTCCAGCGAAGGGATGCTCCACTCCTTTAACACGGAATCAGGGTTTGAGGAGTGGGCCTTCATCCCCCCGCTGGCTCTTCGGTGGTCTCGCCTAGCGGGGCTTCGGGCGGAGCGGAACGTGGTCTTTGAGTTTGGTGCTAATAAATCCTTCTGGGATTGGGACTGGTATGGCATAGATGCAGATAAGAAAGGAGAAGATCTCCCCCGGGAAATTTTGGGAGGCTCCCTGGTGGCAGAGGATGTTCTTCTTGGTTCTGGTTCCAGTGCTAAGTATGCTACGGTGCTTCTGGGAACCATGGGGTACGGAGGGTACGGCATCTATGCTATGGATGTGACGAATCCTCAAACCCCGAAATTCCTCTGGGCTGTTGAAAATGCGGCGGTGGGGTTTGGAGATGCGCACCCCAACCATTTTCTCCCCTATACGGTGGAGCCGGGGACCAAATACTACCCTGTCCGGAGTGTCCTCCACTGGGAGGGGAAAGCTACCTCCTCTCCCTCCGCAACCTTCCGGGTCTGCACATACCGGGAGGGCTCTTTCAGGACCGACAACAAAAAATACCGCGGCATTGAGCAAGATCGTCTTGTCGCATGCACCGATTCCTTTCTCACCTCCCGACATATGCAAGACTACCAGTACATGGGGTTTCTCCTGGGGGAGCCTTTTGTCGGCAGAGTACATTTTAGGGCAGAGAACAGTACTGAAGATCTTCTCCCTCTGGGGTTCATGGGAGGAGGGCTTCGAAACCACTCCACGGATCCTCTCTCGGATGCTCTGGGATGCGTAATATACGCCTTTGGCCTTGAGGATGGGCGTCTTCACGCAGTATGGGGGAAGGGTGTGACCGATGCCTATAGCCCCACTGATCTGTTCTACAGCAAAGAGGTGCCGGAGATGGGGATGATCTACGCTCCCATCAGTGTACTTTTCTCCCCCTTGAGAACGGTGGAGCGGTTTTTTGCCCCCGACAGCGAAGGGTACATCCACCATATCATCCTTGAGGAGGAGAAGTCCCTGGGGCAGGGAGACTGGAAACACCAGATTTCTGCCCGTCTCCTTCTGGGAACCTCCCCGCTTATCATCCCCTATCAGATGCCCGTAGGAAAGATCGGGGGAGCCCTCTGGCTTTTCGCAGGAACCAAGGATGTCCCCACCCCCCTTGGAGAGCTTAAAAATGATCGAAATTTCATTGTAGGGATAAAGATAAGTGCCTACTGCGAAGATCTCCCCTGCGATCTCGATTGCTCCCGAGATCCCCTTCTTATGGAGGACCTCATGGAGCTGGATGCCGCCGTCAGCGCCGATAGAATTTATATCGACAATACCCCCTGCGGTTATGAAAAGGACGGAAGTGACACATTCTGGGGGTGGCAGATTCCTCTACGTCTTCCCGGAACACTCTACAACGGTAAGGATACTCGGGGCGAGTATGTTTCGGCGGCCCCTGCCCTCTCTAATCTCTTTGAGCGCCTTATCGTGGGGACCTTTGAACCCTATATGGAAGAACTTGGGGGGGAGAATGTAGATAACCCCTGTTCCGATCCCATTGAAAATGGCATGGGACGTCTCTACCTGCTTCACGGGGTGAGTGGCCTCTCGGACTGGCCCGAGGATGTTCCCGCAAAATATGTGGAGCTTGAAGGGGTTATGCCTACGGGAATTGCAGCGTACGATACCTTTTACGAGGATGAGGACGGTAATGTGATACCGGGAACCCGAATCGTTATTACCTTCCTCGCCACGGACGAGGCCAGGAAGGATCTTAGTCCGGATGGGGCAAATGAGCTACAGAAAATATTGGCTGATGCAGGAGTTGTGGATATATCTACCGATGGAGAGGGCGTGATGTCCGGGTTTATTCCTCTCCCGGAAGGGGATCCCCGGAGCAGTAATCTTCGCAAATTCGACAGCACCGAGATTATTTTCTGGAAGCAACCCTTTGCACAGCCCACGGTACAGCCCTAGAAAGGATGGATACCTATGAGAAAGAATGCAAGTATTCCTCTTGCCAGAAAGGTTCGTTTTTTTGCGGTTCTCTTTTCCGCAATTCTTTTTGTTTCCCTCTTCTCCCTGCCGGGGATGGCTGAGGAAGTCGAAGCTGATGTGGGGATTGCCCCCTTCTCTCAGGTAATAGAGGAGTCTCGTGCGGAGCGTTTTTTTGAAGGAGCCTTTCAGGATCTTTCCTTCGAGATGCCCTACATCTGGATTGAGGAGAAAGAGAAGGGGATGCAAAAGATCTCCTGGCTTTACGGTAGCACCGTTTTTGTGAGCTTTCTCGGAGAAGAAGTTACGCCGAGAGTTTTTCTAGAGACCTATAAGGGAGAACGCATTCTGGTAGGGGTGCGATCCGGCGAGGAGTCTGCCGCCTTCGTAATGCAGATAGACAGATAGACCAGTAGTTTTTCTGCCGGAAGTCAGCAAGGGAGATGCAAAACCCCTTTTGCATCTCCCTCTTTTCATGGCTATAATGAGGGGCACTTTGGATCGTTTTGGATCACCCTTGATTATGTGGCAACACCATGTATCTGTACGTCTTTGTGTTTTATACGTTTCTATGTTCCTGTATTTCTATTTTTTTATGTTTTACTGTACTTTCGAAAGAGAATCGCCCGATAAGGAGGAATTCGGCGTGGGGTATGCTTTTAACGACATCGAAAAGAAATGGCAGCGTTACTGGGAAGAGGAAGGGGTCTTCCAGGTGGAGTCCCATGAGGATAAGGAAAAGTTCTACTGTCTCGAAATGTTTCCCTATCCCAGTGGGGCGCTTCACATGGGGCATCTGCGGAACTATTCCATAGGGGATGTGCTCTCCCGGTATCTCTGGATGAAGGGGTACAACGTGCTGCATCCCATGGGGTTTGATGCCTTCGGCCTTCCTGCGGAGAATGCCGCCATCAAGTACGGCGTGCATCCCCACAAGTGGACCTGGGATAACATCGAGCATATGACAAGCCAGCTCAAGAGCATGGGGTGCAGCTACGACTGGCGCCGCCGGGTGGAGACCTGCAACCCTAACTACTACCGCTGGACCCAGTGGATCTTTCTGCAGCTCTTCAAGGAGGGGCTGGCCTATCGTAAGCACGCCCCGGTGAACTGGTGTTCCGACTGTGCCACGGTGCTGGCGAACGAGCAGGTCATCGACGGGGGGCACTGCTGGCGCTGCGGCACTGCGGTGAAGAAAAAGGCTCTGGAACAGTGGTTCTTCAAGACCACCCACTATGCCCAGGAGCTTCTGGATGATCTGAAAAACCTCCCCGGCTGGCCCGAGCGGGTACGGATCATGCAGGAGAACTGGATCGGCCGCTCCGAAGGGGTGCGCCTCTCCTTCGACCTAAAGGGGCATGACCCCATAGAGACCTTCACCACCCGGTTCGACACCATCTTCGGCGTTACCTTCCTGGCCCTCTCCCCGGAGCATCCTCTGGTGGAGCTGCTGGCGGCACAGTCCGAATCCGGAGATGCCCTCCGGGCCTTCGTGCAGGAAGTGGGACAGGAGAGCGAGATTGAGCGTACCGCCGTGGGGGGAGAGAAGAAGGGCATCTTCACCGGAGCCTACGCCACGAACCCCGTGAATGGCGAGCAGGTGCCCATCTGGATTGCCAACTACATTCTCATGGATTACGGCACCGGGGCCATCATGGGGGTGCCCGCCCACGATCAGCGGGACTTCGAGTTTGCCCGGAAGTATGACATCCCCGTTCGGGTGGTTATCGCTCCCGCGGACGGCTCCCCTCTGGATGGGGAGACCATGGAAAAGGCCTACGACGAAGACGGCATCCAGACCAACTCCCGGGAGTTCGACGGGCTTCCCACTAAAGAGGCTATTCCCCGGATGGCTGCCTGGGCGGAGGAGAAGGGCTTCGGCAAGCTGGAGGTGAACTACCGCCTTCGGGATTGGCTCGTCTCCCGGCAGCGCTTCTGGGGGGCCCCCATTCCGGTGGTCTACTGCGAAAAGTGCGGCATGGTCCCCGTGCCGGAGGAGAAGCTCCCGGTGCTGCTCCCCCAGGATGTGGAGCTTCTTGAGGGGGGGAAGAGTCCTCTGCCGCAGCTTGAGAGCTGGGTAGAGACCAAGTGCCCCGTATGCAAGGGGAAGGCCCGGCGGGAGACGGACACCATGGATACCTTCATGTGCTCTTCCTGGTACTTCCTGCGCTACGCCTCTCCCTGGACGGAGCAGGCCCCCTTCCTCAAGGAGGATACGGATTACTGGATGAACGTGGATCAGTATATCGGAGGGATCGAGCACGCCTGTCTGCATCTGATCTACGCCCGATTCTTCACCAAGGTGCTGGCGGATATGGGGTATCTTTCGGTGCGGGAGCCCTTTCAAAATCTTCTTACCCAGGGGATGGTGATCAAGGATGGCCGCAAGATGTCCAAATCCCTAGGGAACGTAGTGGATCCCGACGAGATCATCAAGCACTACGGGGCGGATACCGCCCGGCTCTTTATCCTCTTTGCCTCCCCACCGGAGAAGGATCTCGACTGGTCCGAGCAGGGGGTAGAGGGGGCGCATCGCTTCCTCAAGCGGGTTTGGCGGCTGGTGGAGGATAATCTCGAAAATCTTTCGAAAACTCCCCGAGGCGCTCTCCCTCTTGAGAAGATCACCTCCCGGGAGTCTCGGGATGTGAAGCGCACCATCCACTACACCATCAAGCAGGTAGGGCACGATATCGAAGAGGAGCGGCAGTTCAATACCGCGGTGGCCCGGCTTATGGAGCTGAGCAACGCTCTCGGGGCCTATACACCGGAATCTTCCGAGGAGTGGCAGCTCATGCGGGAGGGTGTAGAGGCGTTGCTTCTCTGCCTCTCTCCCTTCTCTCCCCATATGTGTGAGGAGCTGTGGGAAATGCTGGGGAATACCCCCTGCCTCGCCCTCTCTGAGTGGCCCTCCTACGACGAAGAGGCCCTGGTGCAGGATGTGATCACCGTGGTTTATCAGGAGAATGGCAAGGTGCGGGAGCGGCTGGAGCTTGCGGCGGGGCTCTCCAAAGAGGATCTCGAAAAGGCGGTGCTCTCCTCTGAGGCCGTAGCAAAGAGGCTGGAGGGAAAGGAGATCCGCAAGATCATAGTAGTGCCCGATAAACTCGTTAACGTGGTGGTGAAGTAGCACGTGCCCCATCTGGTGATCCTCGACGCCGCTGGAACCTCCCAGCGGCGTCTTCTTCAAGAAGAGCGTAGAGGGTTGGAAAAGCTGGGGTATGAGCCCGGAGGGACGGTACGGGAGGGAACTTCCTGGAGCGATCTTCTCGCATCGGGTTCTACCCGGGGGCTTTTCTGCTCCAAGACGTATCTTTTGGTGGAGGGGGCGGAGAAGCTGGGGAAATTCCCCGAAAATCTTCTCTCGGAGCTTGACCCCTCCCCGGGAGATGCGGTCTTTCTGTTGCTCTATACCAAAAGCTGGGGGACCTTTTTTCCCGCTTCCGCCAAGGAGCTTTGTGCGGTTCGCAAGGGGGAGGAGATGCCTCGATGGGGGAGGGAGCGGATGGAGTGGCTCCGTAAGAATGCCTCTTCTGCGGGGGTAGAGCTTTCTCCCGAGGCCCTTTCGTTTATCAGCGAGCGTTTTGAAGATCCTGAAGAGATCCGGGGAGAGTTGCGAAAACTCGCCCTGGCCTACTACGATAGACCTCTTTCAGGGGTTGAGGTGGCGGCCCTTTCTGTTGATGAGGGGGATAAAGATCTGCTGCGCTTCCTTGATGGTCTCTGTTACTGCAGGCTTTCAGAGACTCTGGAGGGATTCCGGAGTCTGGCGAGGCGGCAGCCCTTTCTTTTTGTGCTTACTTCCCTCTACAACCGGATTCGGGTGGGGATGTACATGGCCCTCTATCCCTCCCGGCAGGATCAGGAAGAGGCGCTGAAGTCCATCGGAGCCCGAAGCTACCAGAAGCGCATGGGGCAGGAGTTACTGCGCCGGTACCCCAAGAGGGCTCTCTATGATTTTGCCGCAAGGCTTGCCTTTTTGAGCGCCGCCGAAAAAGCCGGGGTGGGGCCGGGGTGGCGAGGGCTTGAGATGGGGTTGCTGCAGTTTCTTGGAACTTCCGGCGGAGAAAAAGCGCACAGATAGGGAGAGGCAGGGGTGAGAAGACGAGAAAGGGATCCCGGCACTTGCAAGCAGGAATCCCTCTTTTCGTATTCTGTGTTGTTGTGCGGCTTACGCCTCTTAATGCTGTCAGAAGGCTGCAGCAGCTCTGACAGCGAGGGAGGCGGAGGAGAGAGGTTTTTGGGCTATGCCTGAGGGCTCAGGCTTTTGACGAGCTTTGCAAAACCGGCCTTGCGGCGAGCGGCAGTGTTCTTGTGAATCACGCCCTTCACCACTGCCTTATCTACCACGGCCTGGGCCTGATTGAGCCGGCTCTGGGCAAGGGCCGCATCTCCCTGGTCAACAGCTTCCTTCAGCCGTTTGGCAACGGTTTTGGTTCTGCTGGTCCAGTATTTGTTGTAAAGCCGGTTCTTTTCGGCCTGACGTACACGCTTTGCTGCGGACTTTTTATTAGGCACCCCTTTTCACCTCCTTTTTTCTTATAGCAACGGTCATTCTAGCATGCTTGTTTTTCTTAAGCAACCTCCCGATTCTACCATAAAAGGGGGAGATTGCATCCGAAGGAGAAGAAAGAACGCATTTTTTCAGGAAATTTTCTGGGAGTTTGCGGGGATCCCCACCCCAGAAAGGAGTTCTCATGTCCTTACGATCCGAATACGGTCCCAAGGTGCAGGTTTTTCTGGATGCCTCGGCAACCCAGGTGGCCCTCGCCTTTTTGATCGTTCTGAGTATTTCTCTTGTTTTTATCGATACCCTGGTGCTTTCTCCCCGTTGGCATTCCTTTTTTGTCTCCCTCTCGTTCGGGGTGGATCTTCTCTTTTGCGGCGAGATGATTCTACGCTGGAGCTTCGAGAAGAAGGAAAACCGCGATTGGCGCCTTGTTCTTGATACACTGGCAGTTTTTCCCTCCATCTTGGGAGTTCTCGGAGGACTTGGCTTTTTGGGAACGCTTCGTCCTCAGGCATTGCAGCGTCTTCGTTTTATCCGGCTTATCCGGCTTCTTCGGCTGGTGCGCCTGGGAAATGTTATGGCCCGGCAGTGCGATTCCATGGCCCACTATATCGGGGAGGGGCTTCGGGAGAATCTTATCATTGTGATCTCCCTGGTGATGATTTTTTTCTTCGGCGCTCTGGGAATCCGGCTTGTGGAGCCCCAGGTGGAGAGTTTTGCAGACGCCCTTTGGTACAGTCTCTTTACCCTCATGGCGGGGGAGCCCATTTCGCTTGATCCTGTTACCCCCGAGGGGCGTTTTGTCACCATCCTGGTGATGCTTGGAGGATTCACCCTCTTTGCACTTTTTACGGGGGTTGTTTCTGCCCTGGTGATCCAGAGGCTGCGCACGGGGTTTCATGTGGGAAGCCTTGAGCGGCACCGTATTCAGGGGCATATTATCCTTTGCGGCTGGAATTCTTTGGGAAAGACGCTGGTCCGGGAGCTTCTGACAAAGGCTCAGGATGTGGCGGTGGTGCTTGTGGCTAAGCGTGAGGAGCCCGATCTGGGGGAGGCCCTGCCGGACCGGAAGCGTTTCTTTTTCTACCCCGAGGATTACTCCGTCTCGGACACACTGGAAAAGGTACGCCTTCTTCATGCTCGGGGGGCGGTGGTGCTGGCGGATGATGCGGAGGAGCGCTCCGATCAGGATAGGGATGTGAGAAGCATCCTTACCGCCCTTACTCTGGAAAAGGCCTCGGGGGAGGGGAATATCCAAACCTGTGTGGAGCTTCTGGAGAAAACCCCCGAAAAGGTGGAGGTTCTGAAGATGGCGGGGGTGGAGGATATTTTTGAAGGACGATCCTATACCGCACGCCTCCTCGCTCACGGAGCCCACGCTTCGGGGCTGATCTCCTTTTTCGACGAACTCTTTACATCGCATCGGGGGTGTGAGTTCTCCCGCCTTTCCTCCGCAGGGTACGAAGGACGGAGCTATCTGGAGGTTCTGAAGGAGCTGAAAGCATCGGAAGATATGCTGCTGCTCGCTCTGGTCTCTCGAAAGGATCCCAATGCGGTTTTAGTGAACCCCTCTCCGGATTACAGGATTGCAGGGGAAGAGGATTTTGTGGTTATCGAGAGACGTAACGCCGATGTAGAGGAGTTCTCTCGCCCCTTTGAAAGAAAGGAGATGGTGCCTGGGGAGGGGCACGTGGTCCTCTGCGGATGGAATCGGGGGGTGCCTCTTCTGTTACACGAACTTCACTGTAATCGCCATACCCGAAGGGGTACCCTTACTCTTGTGGCGGAGATTGATCCCCGGGAGCACCTTAAGGAGTGCACCAATCTCGTCTTTCTTCAGGGAGATTGGACTCTTCCGGGGGTTCTGAAAAAGGCGGGGGCGCTAGAGGCTTCTACAGTAGTCTTTCTTGCGGATGAATCGCTCCCCCGGAATGCTCAGGACCGCGATGCTCGAAGTATTCTCGGAGCGCTCACCCTGCGCAGGATGGCCGGTAAGAAAAGGCCCACCTTTATTGTAGAGCTGATTCGGGAGGATGCCCGGCGGGAGCAGCTTCTTCGGGATGAGGGGATCTCCGAGGTGGTGGTGAGAGAGAAGTACGTAGGGCATCTGGCAGCCCATTTTATCCTTACCCCCGGGCTTGCCCAGCTGATTAACGAGCTGCTCACGTCGAACGTTCGTAACGAGTTCCGCAAGGTTCCTGTACCTCAGGCATTCTGGAATCTTCCGTATGGATCGCTTCTTCTGGAGCGCAAGAAGAGTGTGGGGGATCTTGTCTTGGCGGTGGAGAGACGGGAGGGAGAGAAGGGGAAAATTGTCGTCAACCCTTCGGAGGATTTTGTTCTTCTCCCCTCGGACTGGCTGTTCGTCATCGCCCCTGCAGAAGAGGAAGATTCGGATCTGTTGCGGCAGGAATTCTCTGGGGTATAATGGCGAGGTTTGAAAATTTCAGGAGCAAGATCCGTATCCCCCAACAAAAAGGCCAGAACCTCTCTTTATCGTGCCTTTGCCCTACCCATATTTGTAGCTAAGAACCAATAACTAGCCACTAGATTTTTAAGAGGGTGTTTTCCATCGAATCTTCCAGAGTGTGTGAAAAAACGTTTGAAAAAGAGATGTTTGCCCTTTTCGGTTCCTCCGGGGCCTTTGCAAAGAAATTTGAGGGGTATCGTCCTCGGCTTCCCCAACAGCAGCTTGCACAGGCGGTGTGGGATATCTGTGATGCTGAGGAGGGGCTTCTTGCGGCAGAGGCTCCTACGGGGGTGGGAAAGAGCTTTGCTCTTCTTGCGCCGGCACTGCTTCAAGCGGAGGCCCAGGATAAAAGGGTGCTTGTGCTCACAGGAAGCATCCCGCTTCAGGAGCAGCTTCTCAAGAAGGATCTTCCCCAGCTTATGAATATTCTCAATATCTATCTCCCCTATGCACTTATCAAGGGGCGATCTCGTTATGCCTGCCGGGCTCGCATTCGGGAGCTTGGATCGGAAGGGCTTCTCTCCTTTTCCGGAGATCAGGGGAGCGCTTCGTCTCTCATTCTCGATTGGGCAAAACGGAGCGTTCTGGGAGATCTCGAAGAGCTTTCCCTCCCCCCTTCACATCCGGGGGTGCTGAAAATAGCCGCCAAGAGCCGGGGATGTCTGGGGAGAGCCTGCGAAGAGTGGGAGAACTGCTTTGTGCAGCGGGCCCTTCGGCAAGCTCTGGATAGTTCGGTGGTGGTAGCAAACTACCATCTTTTCTTTGCGTATACCCTTGGGGCGGGGATGCCCTTTCCTATCCCCTTTGATATCCTCCTCTGCGATGAAGCGCATCATCTTATGGAGGCTGCGAGAAGCTCCGTTGCTAAGGTCTTTTCTCTGGACGAGATGAATCGGCTTCTTGCTCCTGGTACGGTAACTCAGCTCGTGCGCTATGCGGAGCAGGAGCATCTTCCCTCGGAAGATTTTCATGAAGAACTCAAGCTTCTTCGCAGGGATTGTGAAGGGCTTTTCGAGATGATTCTCTGGAAGTGCGGTAAGGGACGTACCTTCAAAAAGCCTCTGGAGGAGCTGCAGAACAGGAGCAGCCATATTCTCGAGCGATTGGGGCGGGTGGCCCATACTCTGGCTTCCCTGAGGGAGGGCCCCTCGGGAGAAGAGCCCAGCGAGGAGGCGAGTGCCTTGCTTCTCTGGTATGAGGATCTCTCCCTTCTTGCCCGGCATGGGGATTGGTGCTGCAGCGTGGCTCACTACCCCGAATGGGCCTACTGGTGGGATGGCCGGAATTTGCAGAGCGTTCCCACGGACTGTTCTCCCTGGATACGCCAGGTTCTCGACTATTCCAAGGGGGGGTGCATGGTGGCCACCTCCGCCACTCTGGCGCTGGAGGGACGTTTTGACTACTGGCAGAGACAGACCGGGCTTGTCCCCCATCGTGCTCTGGTGGTGGATACTCCCTTCAATCTCAAGGAGCAGATGGAGATCTGGGTGGTGGATATGGGGCTCCGGGTGGTGGATCCCTCTTACGATGATACTCTTGCCCGCACCGCCGAGCGTCTTATAGAGGATAATCAGGGGCGTACCCTGCTTCTGGTAAGCTCCCGAAGACTTCTGGGGATCGTGAAGGAGCGCCTCCTTCGAAAGCCCCGATCGTATCGGGTGCTGGTGCAGGACGATCTCCCCCGATCAGAGCTTCTCCGGATCTTTCGGGAGGATACTACCTCGGTGCTGGTGGGTACCGTCTCCTTTCGAGAGGGGGTGGATATTCCCGGCGATGGGCTTACCCAGGTGATTGTGGATCGCATCCCCTTTCCCCATCCCAGGGATCCTCTTGTAGAGGCCCAGAACGATGCGCTGGGGAAAAAGGCCTTTTCCGAAGAGACTCTCCCCTGGGCGATCATGCTGTTGAAGCAGGCTGTGGGAAGGCTTATCCGTTCAGATGCCGACCGGGGGAGAGTCGTTATTCTGGATGGTAGGGTGGTGCAACGGCGGGAGTGGCATATTCTCGAAGCTCTTCCCCGGGTCCGGGTGCGGCATCTTCGGCTCTCTTCGGAGATGCGAAGCGGGAAAAAATAATCGTTTTTTCTTGAAAAGTCGTCTTCAAAAAGTTTGCTCCAAATCGGGGGCTGTGTTATATTATCTCGGTTGATCTTCCCGAGAGAAATTCGGAAGTGCTTTCCATACTACTTGAAGTTGAGGAGGTGTTCTTAATGAAGCGTACATATCAGCCGCATAACACGCGTCGGAAGCGGGCCATGGGTTTCCTTGAGCGTTCCCGTTCTGCCAGCGGAAGGCGCATCCTGAAGAACAGAAGACGTAGGGGCCGGGCGCGTTTGGCCGTGTAAACGCGTGAAACGTTATTCTTTTTCTTCGGATTGTCGTGTTCGTTCTCGTTGGGAGTTTGATCTCGTGTTCCGCACTGGCCAGCGCATTCAAGGGCGGCTGGTGCGGTTCATTTATGTGTCTTCCCCCGACGGAACCTCTCGGTACGGCGTTGCGGCGGGGAAGCGTCTAGGCAGTGCTCCCTATCGGAACCGGGGAAAGAGGCTCTGCCGGGAGGCTTTGCGTCGCCTTATCCCCTGGATACGAGAGGGATACTGGATGGTCGTGATGATTCGAAAGCACGGCTTAGAAGGAAAGGCCTGGAATGTGTATCATGAAATGGGAACTCTTCTCGCCTCTCAAGGATTTCTAAAGGAGGATTGGCCGAATCATGCCTGGAATCAGGTGGATCGTCCGGATTCCTCAAAAGACTGTCCTTATCCTCATCAAAATTTATAAGAGATGTATCTCTCCCTATCTTGGAACAAACTGCCGTTTTGTCCCCACCTGCTCGGAGTATGCCTATACGGCTATCGAACGTTTTGGTCTTTTTCGAGGGATTCTTCTGGCACTGCGGAGAATATGCTGTTGTGCTCCGTGGCACCCCGGGGGGTATGATCCTGTGCCCCCTAAAGAAAAGGCACAAGAGGAACAGCCTCGGAATATTCTTGAACAGTAAGGGGATTTCTCTCTATAGTGAATCATAATTCAGCCAAGGGATGGTGACCCCCAGTGAGTGCAATGTGGAATGCGGGAACAGATTTGCTGCTGTATATTTTGAATTTCTTTTACGGAATTAGCCACTCTTACGGACTCTCTATTATTCTGCTTACGGTACTCGTACGGATTCTGCTGCATCCTCTGAACCACAAGCAGCTTGTCAGTATGCAGAAAATGCAGAAGCTCCAGCCTCGTCTCAAGGTTCTGCAGGAGAAGTACGCCGGCGACAAGGAGCAGCTTAACAAAGAAACCATGCAGCTCTATAAAGAGAACAAAGTGAATCCTGCGGCGGGCTGTCTCCCCCTGCTGGTGCAGCTTCCTATTCTGATCCTCCTTTTCCGTGTTTTGAACAACCAGGAACTGCTTAATCAGACTCTCAAACTGACCCAGGAATCTCTTTCTTTCTTTACCATTCACCTGGACCAGTCGCTCTACGGTGCTATGGGAGCCGCTTTCGGCCTGGGAGGAGACACCACTACCATCGGGCTTGCTCAGATTGCTCAGGCTGTAATGGCCAATCCGGGGGGGCTTATCAACGTGGGAGCCTATCTGGGGAATCTTCTCCTTGTGGGGGTCATCGGTTTTCTTACCTGGTTCCAGCAGCAGATGACCGCTGTCAGCAATCCTTCTATGCAGTTTATGAACTGGTTTATGCCTCTCTTCCTAGTCTTTATCTGCCTCAGCCTTCCTGGAGGGGTGCTTCTTTACTGGGGAGCCTCCTCGCTTATGGGAGTGGTTCAGCAGTGGCGTATCAAAATGAAAACTACGGTGGAGATGCAGGAGAAGCCCGCACTGCACCGGGAGCGGCCCAAAAGATCCTGAGACACACGTTAGAGGGCCCTATATTGCTGCGCTGACAGCATCGCATCTATGGGTGCATTCGGCGGTATATGCAAAGAGGAGGTATGGTCTTTATGTCTGAACACGATGTGCTTGTTTTGGAAAGCGCCACATCCGAGGAAGCGCTTCAGGAAGCTTCTGTTCGCTTATCTCTTCCTCCGGAGAACCTCGTAGTGGAACTTGTGGACGAGGGAAGGAAGCTTTTTGGCCTCTTCGGGAAAAAGAATACGTACCATATTCGTCCCGTAGCATCCCGAGAGATGCTTCAGGCCTGGTCCTTACTGCAAACCCTGGCAGAGTATATGGGTGCTTCCGTAGAGCCTGGATACGGAGAGGATAACGTTCTTGAGATCTGCGGCAGGGATAAGGATGTCTTCCTGGGAGATCACGGCTCCTCTCTCCGTTCTCTGGAGTATCTTCTTAACCTCATGCTTCGGGATGCTGTAGAGGGATGGGTCCGCCTGGATAGCGACGGCTATCGGGAAATTCGTCAGAAGGGGCTCGAAGAGTCCGCACACAGTGCGGCGGAAGAGGCCTGTCGAAGGCGTCGACCCGTCTCTCTGGATCCTATGACGAGCTGGGAACGCAGGATTGTGCATCTTGCCCTGAAGGAGCGTGATGAGGTGGAGACCCGTTCGGTGGGGGATGATCCCTCTCGACGGGTGGTGATCTGGCCCAAGAGATCCTCCGAACGAGCCGCTTCTTCTTCGTCCTCTTCTCGAAGCAGGGATAGCTTTCGCCCTCGAAGAATACGGTAGAGATAAGGGATAATGCATAGAATTCTCTTTACCGTAGGATCAATGCCGGTCCACAGCTATTATGTGCTGTGGACCGCAGCTTTGATGGTGGGGGTGTGGTGGACCCGAAGACGTATGTCGGAAGTGTACGGCTGTTCCGACGAACTTGCGGGAGCCATCGTTTTCTGGGCCCTTATCGGCGTGTATGTCGGTGCCCGTGTAGGAAGCGTTTTCGATAACTGGAGCTACTTTTCTCAGCATCCCTTGAAAATAATTTCTCCCTTCGAGGGGGGGCTTTCGGCGATTC
>Ga0334886_1000152_pt1 | contig 115619 bp, 71 predicted proteins | sample GraSluR1_MG_9_FD_207232 | JGI IMG/M metagenome (GOLD analysis project Ga0334886, IMG submission 207232) | Sludge microbial communities from methane-producing bioreactor in Wageningen University, Netherlands - Granular Sludge_27_06-R1 | ecosystem: Engineered > Bioreactor > Anaerobic >...
ACGAAATGAACTATCCTGACGCCGAGGCGATCTTCAAGGAAATCAGTGCGGTGACACCCTCGTATGCGGGCATGGATTATCAGCGCCTCGATGCGGGGGGCCTGCAGTGGCCGTGTCCCACCAAGGAGCATCCGGGAACGAAATACCTGCACAAAGACAAGTTCGTCCGCGGAAAGGGCCTGTTCCACGGCATCGAATGGATCCCGCCCGCGGAACCCGTCGACGACCAGTATCCATTCCTGCTCACCACCGGCAGGGTGCTGTATCAATACCACACAGGAACCATGACAAGAAGATCCGTCGGATTGAACGAGCGATACTCCGAATGCCTGGTGGAAATCAACACGGAAGACGCCGCCAGGTTGAATATCAAGGACCTTGATACGGTGAAGCTGGTTACGAGGCGGGGCGAAATGCAAGCCAAGGCGAGGGTCGGAGAAATGACGGAGGAAGGAACGATCTTTGTCCCCTTCCACTTCAGTGAGGCCGCGGCCAACAATCTCACGCTGGCTGCACTCGATCCTCAGGCCAAGATTCCCGAATACAAGGTGTGTGCTGTGAGAGTGGAGAAGGTCGCCTAGCCGACCAATCCGAAAGTGACCTGAATATTATTCATCAGCAACCCACACGTATGCACAGGGGTGCCGGATTATACGGCACCCCTGCACTTTATCCTCCCTGGAGCTTCTTGCATCATCCGTCGGCGTTGATCCAGATCGATCCCTGCCGGTTCTTATCGATGCGGCCGGTGAGGGCTGTGCGGTCTTCCCTGTGTAGAGGGGCGAAAAATCTTTCGCCCCTACGGCATTGTTTCGGGTAATTGGCATACAGCCGCGGCATCTTCTCTTCGCAGGGCTGCTGGAAGGCACAAAAAAACCCGCCCGCCTGAAGCCGGAGGAAATAACCAGGCTTTCAGGCCGAGCGGGTTGTGTTTCATTGTACAGGTTGGCCAGGCCTTACTTCTTCTGCTGCTCGGTCAGGGGGATCCCGCCCATGGCGGCCTTCCCCGTCCAGCTGGGCCTCAGATAGATGAACCAGTACATGCCGCCGACCATAAGTGCGCCGCCGATGATATTTCCAATCGTCGCGGGCAGCAGGTTATTGAACAGGAATGTACCCCAGGTGAGAGCCGCACCTCCGTCCTTGAGACCGCCGACCACTTTGGCGAAGAAAGTGGGGTCGAGGTCCTTGATGAAGAGAGCCGACGGGATGAAGTACATGTTGGCCACACAGTGCTCGAACCCGCACGCAACGAAGGCTGATATCGGAGGAATGATCACGAAGACCTTGTCTACGTTGCTTCGAGCACTGAAGCACATCCACACGGCCATGCACACCAGGGCGTTACAGAAGATGGCGAGAACGGTGCATTGGAGAAATCCGAGGCTGTTCTTGGCGATTCCGATGTTGAGAGCCGTCACGCCTACCGCGCCTCCTCCGAATGTATGCTGCCCTCCGAGGAATACAAGATAAGCGGTGAGCACGGAACCGACGAAGTTGCCGATGTAGACGACGACCCAGTTGCGCAGCATGGAGCCGGTGGTGACCTTCTTGGATGCCCATGCCATAGGAATAAGGCAGTTGCCTGTGAACAGTTCAGATCCGCCGATGACGACCATGATCAGGCCCGTGGCGAACACAATGCCTCCCAGAAGGCGGATGATGCCGTAAGGAAGACCGGTGGTGAACAGGGTTTCACTGCCCGAACTGACGACGATTTTACCCAGTCCCGACCAGACCGTGGTGGCATAGTTCGCCCCCATGGCGATAAAAGCGCCGGCCAGAATAGCCAAAGCAAACATTCGATATGCTCCAAGGCCGGCCTTTGCGATACCGATGTTTTCGGCCTTGACAGCCATGTCTTTGGGCATTAGCGCATCAATAGAAACTCCGCCGTTACTCATAATAGGCCTCCTTGAAATGTAGTTCGTTTAGCTGATACTTCTAAAAACTGCTTGCTCACTTCCCGAAAAATGCCTGCTAAAAAAATACGGAGAACCCACCCCGGATAACAGCCGCCGCGGACTCTCCGTAAAAGAGCCTTCAATAAGCCGGGACCGGCTACCACCTGAACAGGAAGTCTTCCGCACAGCGAGTGTCGCCGCCAACCCAGTTTCCGCCATCGACACTCCTTCTCGAAACCGCATTTTCCGCTCGAACCGCCGAATGTGCTTACTCCAAGTACCGTTCCTCTCCGGACCACCGCCCGAACGATTATCCCCCCTCTCCTTTGTGCTGGACAGCGCAAAACAGATATTGTGAAAAATCACACAACTGTCGACTGGATTCCCGCCCTCGACGGATTGCGAATCCTTCGTGCCCCACCCGCCGCACCGGACAGGTATTGCACTGCTCCCTTTACAGCACTGCCTGCAAGAGATCTTTACCCGCAGAGCGAAACCGGGCATTCACGACGAGCTTCCAGTCCCCCTCTTTCAGCCCGCCAAGGCGACCCGCCATTGCAACAAATGACTCTTTTCCTACCAGAACACTGCACCGCCAGATTTGTCATGTGGTGGAAAGACCGTATCTCCTGCACAATTTACACGGGAGCAGATTATAAAACGGGTAGGTCAATGTCAAGAGAATTATTTAACAAAGTATCGACGCCTCTGTGGGCGGATGAGACAAGTACTGGAAAGCGCGAAGTTCCATCGGATTTTGCGTGGTTGGGGCTGTTCGGGTTCGAATGCGACGATCGATCTTCAGGGTCCTGGCTGCATTTCTTGCCCGCTGCCCGGGTCTTCCTGGATGGCCCGATTGTGCAAACAGAAGGATACGCCGCGCTTGTGTAACCGCAAAAATGTTGGTAAACTTCAAAAGTATCTCATCGGGAAGAACCCGATAAAGGGCCGTCACTTTGCCTTGAGCACGCGTTGTCAAAGCCCCCCTGTTTGTGCGCCTCCGTTCCGGGATCGCCTCGTCGCCCGGCGGGGAGACTGAGTGCCTTGCCTCCATACAATCACGGATACGAAAATGTTGCAGGATTTGGCTTTGGACATCAGGGAAAGAGTCAGAGAAAAAAAGAACAGGTACAGCCGGTACAGCTTCGAACGGGTGCAAGAGGAAGCCTTTGCAACCTTTTTCGACCTTGCTCAGGAATATACAAGTATACCGACGCTTTACCTGATATGCACCGCGGTTCCCAAGGAGTTTCTGGACCTCGAAAGCAGATTGTACATTATCGATTCGAAGACGTCCCTGCTTGAGAAAGTTTGCTCCAGCGAAGAGGGGCTTATCGCACCGGAACATCGCCTGAACCACTCCATTCGCATCTGTGAAAAACCCTGCGAAACGGAAGACGCCTGGGTGTTTCCCATTCGTGGAAACGAAGCTCTGACCAAACTCATTCCGTTCCTGACTCAGAGTTCCCTGCTGGGGATGTTTGAAATCTATCCCCACGACAGGGTCGATGCGAAGAGGCATTTCTTCCTGGAGAAGTTCACCAATCGAATCGGGTACAACCTGCACCAGAAGATGCTGATCCAGCAGAACCTCAACCACATCAAGTTCATCAATCAACTGGTTTCCGACGTCGAACACAATGTCATATCCCCGAATCTGTACTACAAGCTTTTCCTGATCCGCCTGAAGAGACATCTGGAATCCAGTGCCCGGGTGCAGAGCCAGCTGAAGGACGTCATCCTGTTTCTGCAGGATCAGGACCGGGATTTGTCCAGGAGTCTGTGCGAGATATACCACGCGCTGGATGAGAACAATCGAAACCTCCAGGCCGAATGCAGGGCTCTTTCCAAGCATTACGAACACAGCAGCCTTTTTCTTGAAGCCCTGTTTCGACGCGACCATTTTGAAAAGGGCACATATGTCCTGAGAAAGCAGTCGTGCAACTTTCGTACGGAGATCATCCAGCCGCTGCTCGACCGATACCTTCCTCTGTTCGAAAAGAGGGGCATCGCCGTGGACAATCGCCTGGAAAACGTCCCTGACGAGCAGATCACTCTTTTCGTCGATAAAGGTTTGATATCACAGGTCTTTGATAACCTGTTCTCCAATGCCGTCAAGTATACCCGGGCGGTGGAAGACCAGCTGGGGAACACCATCAAGCTTGTTTCCTACAATCGGCAGATTCAGAAGGATTTCTTTGGTGAAGGGATACACGGAGTACGGTTCAACTTCTTCACCACGGGTGTCCCTCTGGGGGAGGGGGAGGCACAGAAGATATTCGAGGAAGGGTATCGAAGGGCCGGTTCCGAAATCGAACAGGGAACGGGTCACGGGCTCAATTTCGTGCGAAATGTTGTTGAGGTCCATGGAGGAGTCGTGGGGTGCGAACCTCAACGCTACGGGAACCTGATCTACTTCGTGCTGCCCGTCAAGGAATCTGCGGAACAGAGACCTGACAGAACCGGTGCATTGGCGTCCAGCACGCCAGGTGCCTGATCCCTCTTCGAGTCAACCCGGCGTATGGGAACGTCGACGCTGCGGAGTTTTTACATTCACGGGACATGGATTCCTCGTCCCAAGGGCATTCGGAAAATGCACAAGCGGACGGGAAACCCTGACGAATCGTTCCCACGATCCTTTGCTCCTTTGTTCTTAACCAATCGAGAATCCTTGTAAATCGCAGACCATTTTCGCCTTGTTAAAAAAATCTCTTGACATGACCTGGAATATTCTTTACGCTACAATCCTGACGGGGTGAGTAGGCGCAGATAGAGTGTGCCCGGGCCTGTCGTGGATAGAGGACGGTTCCGCTCCTTGTGGTGCGGGATCGATCAAGCGCCGGAAAAGATAATAGCGTGTTCTTTTTTTGTGAAATACGTTATTAACTGATCTCCATCTTTCATTTTCCCTTTAATTACAAGGGCACTCCCGAACAAACCATCTAGAAGTCGTTTTGAGGCGTTTGCGTTTGCTGTCGGCGGTTGGAAGAATATACAGCCGCCCGTTGTACTGTTGCTTGGGAGTATAAATCAACAAAACCCTTGCTAGCGCTGGTAACACGGAGGATTCTACCATGCCTACGACCGGTACGAAGAAAAAGGGTGTCCAGGAAGGACATCCGAGCGGAGATCCCCGCTACAAAGGCATCGATCGTGTTTTGAAAAAACAGCATTATCAACAGGATGCGCTGATCGAAGTGCTCACCAGCGCGCAGGAGGCCTTCGGCTATTTACCCGAAGAGGTGCTCATCTACATTGCCAGGCAGTTGAAACTTCCCTTCAGCTGGGTCTATGGAGTGGCGACCTTTTACCATTTCTTCTCGCTCAAACCCCAGGGAGAACATACCTGCATCGTATGCCTGGGGACGGCGTGTTATGTGGGAAAGGCGAACGAAATCGTGGACGCGCTGCAGGATGAGTTCCATATCGACGCGGGCCAGACGACTCCCGACGGCAAGCTGACGCTCACGACGACCCGTTGCCTGGGCTGCTGCGGACTGGCTCCGGTGGTGGTCCTGGGCGAGCAGGTGCTGGGCAAGGAGACGCCCGAGTCGACGGTGGCCAAGGTGAAGGCCCGCCTGGCAGGAGCCCAGGTGGAAGCGGCTGTTGCGGCCGAGGCTATGTCCGGTGCCCGGGAGGAAACCGCTGCGACTTAGGACGATGCTGATTTCAAATGACACGTTGAACTTGAGGGGAAACAGCGCTACGAAAACGTCAGAACTCTTAAGGAGAGAACAGCGTTATGAACCGAACGGAACTCTACGCATTGGCCCAGAGCGAACTGGACCGACAACAGAAATTTCGCTGCCGGCTCCTCTGCTGTGCCAGTACCCCTTGCATATCTTCCGGCGGACTCGCTGTGCAGGAAGCTTTGAAAAAGGCCATCGAGACCGACGGATTGCAGGCTGAGGTCGAGGCTGTCGCAACGGGCTGCATGGGACCCTGCAGTCGCGGACCGCTGGTTACGGTCAAAATGGAAGGCAAGGAAGATGTTATTTATGAAAACGTAACCCCGGAGATAGCCGAAAAGATCGTCGATAAACATGTCCGGAAGCTGTCCGCTCCAGAACTCGAAGGACGTGCACTTCCCTCCGACTGGCCCTTCTTCGTCAAACAGAAGAAGATCGTTCTTGCCGACAGTGGAACGATCGACCCCGAAAAACTGGACAGCTACATCGCTCGAGGCGGATATACGGCCCTCATCCATGCCCTGCGGGAAATGTCGCCTGAAGAGGTGTGTGAGGAAATCGTTCGCAGCGGGATTCGAGGCCGCGGCGGCGCCGGTTATCCCACCGGGCTGAAATGGCATATGGTGCGCAAGGCGCCGGGGGAGAGAAAGTTCGTCGTTGCCAACGGAGACGAAGGAGACCCGGGAGCCTACATGGACCGCACGCTCATGGAATCCGATCCTCACAGGGTGCTTGAAGGGATGGCCATTGCGGGTTACGCGGTCGGCGCGGACCAGGGCTATATCTATGTGCGCGGAGAATATCCCCTTGCGGCCAAGCGGCTGGAGCGTGCCATCAAGGCTGCGGAGCGCAAGGGTATGCTCGGTATGCGCGTGATGGAGAGCAACTTCAACTTCCGCATCGACATCCGCATGGGTGCCGGAGCGTTCGTGTGTGGTGAGGAAACCGCCCTGATGGCTTCCATCATGGGCAGGCGCGGACAGCCCGTGCCCCGGCCTCCCTATCCGGCGAACAAAGGACTGTGGGGATTCCCGACGCTGATCAATAACGTGGAGACCTTCGGGAACATCGCGGCGATCATCGGGCAGGGAGCGGACTGGTACGCGAGCCACGGGACGGAGAAGAGCAAGGGAGCCAAGATCTTCGCCCTGGCGGGCAAGGTCGTCAATACGGGGCTCATCGAGGTGCCCATCGGCATCACGCTGCGTGAGATCGTCTACGACATCGGAGGCGGCATACCGGGCGGACGCCCCTTCAAGGCGGCCCAGACGGGCGGTCCCAGCGGCGGATGTATCCCCGCCGAATACCTCGATACCCCCATCGATTATGAAACACTCCAGAAACTCGGTTCCATCATGGGCTCGGGTGGCCTCATCGTCATGGACGATCAGAGCTGCATGCCCGACGTGGCCAAGTTCTTCATGGAATTCTGCATGGATGAAAGCTGCGGCAAATGCAGTCCCTGCAGGGCCGGTACGGTCCAGATGCATCGCATGCTGGACAAGATTACCAAGGGGCTGGCAACCATGGACGATCTGGCAAGGCTCGAGGAATTGTGCCTGATGGTGAAGGAGACCAGCCTTTGCGGGCTGGGACAGACGGCGCCCAATCCCATTTACAGTACGCTGAGGTACTTCCGGGATGAGTACGAAGCGCACATCAAGGAGCATCACTGTCCGGCCGGAGTCTGCCAGATGGCGGCAAAGCCGTGAAAGGACCGGCGAACCGTATTGACTTGAATGATTTGGATTAAATCTCCAATGGAGGTGTCATAATGTCGGTTGTCACCCTCACCATAAACGATAAACTCGTCAGCGCCCAGGCGGACAAGAGTCTGCTGCAGGCGATCAAGGACCAGGGGATAGAAATCCCTACCCTCTGCCATCTGGAGGGATTGAGCGAGCGGGGTGGCTGTCGCCTCTGCATGGTGGAAATGCAGGGAAGTCCGAGGCTGCTCGCCTCCTGCGTCACCCCTGTCCAGGAAGGCATGGTCATTACGACGCACAGCGAACGCCTGACCAATTATCGCCGTATGATCGTCGAACTGCTCCTTGCCGAACGCAACCACATCTGCTGCGGGTGCGTCATGAACGGCAACTGCGAATTGCAGAGTGTTGCGGCCAAGCTGGGAGTGGACCATGTGCGGTACGATTATCTTTGTCCCGACCTGCCCATGGACGCAAGTCACGAGAGGTATGTCCTGGATCACAACCGCTGCATTCTGTGCAGTCGCTGCAACAGGGTCTGTGACGAGGTGGAAGGGGCTCATACCCTTGATACGGCAGGTCGAGGTATCCACAGCAGAGTGATTACCGGAATGAATCAGCCCTGGGGTACAAGCCGGAGCTGCACAGGCTGTGGCAAATGCGTCCAGGTCTGCCCGACGGGAGCTCTTTTCAAGAAGGGAGCCACTGCATCCGAGATGGTGAAGCAGCATGACTTTCTGCTTTGGATTCTTGATGGCCGGGACAAGAAAATATGGCGATGGTCCTGATAAAAGGAGAGGCACAGCATGACCACTAAACCCGACAACAAAGTACGACTGGCCACTGCCTGGTTCGGCGGCTGCGCCGGCTGTCATATGAGCTTGCTGGATCTGGATGAACGCCTGATAGATGTGGTCGGGCTCGTAGACATCGTTTACAGCCCCATTGCCGATATCAAAGTGTTCCCGGAAGGGGTCGACGTGACCCTTGTCGAAGGGGCCGTCGCCAATGACGAACACATACACCTGGCCCATGAAATTCGTGACAAGAGCAAAGTCGTGATCAGCTTCGGCGACTGCGCCGTTACCGGGAACGTCCCCAGCCTGCGCAACCGTCTCAACCTGGACGACGTCCTGACCTCGGTTTACCATGAAGGGCCGGGAAAGGCACCGCCTCCAACAGAGGAGTTCAAGGAGATCATGCCGGTGCTCGTTCCCAAGGTGATGCCTCTGCACCAGGTGATCCCCGTCGACATATACCTGCCCGGTTGTCCTCCCAGTCCAGAACGGATCTGGGCCGCCGTTACGGCATTGTTGAGAGGGGAGCCTGTGCTGCTGGACGAGGATATGCGCAGCTTCGGATAGCGGGATGAAGGCAAAGGACGAATTACGCTGTCATTCGTTCGAGTGCAGACCAACCAAGTCAATCCGTTTGTGAAGAAGGACGAGTATGGCAAAGACTATAGTAATCGATCCAGTCACTCGCATTGAAGGGCACGGCAAGATCTCGATTCACCTGGACCAGGACGGCAAGGTAGCCGATGCCAGGTTCCACGTGACGGAGTTCCGGGGCTTTGAAAGATTCTGCGAAGGACGTACATTCCCGGAAATGCCGGGCATCACCATGCGCATCTGCGGCATCTGCCCCGTCAGCCACATGCTGGCTTCGGTCAAGGCATGCGATGCCATTGTGGGAGTAAGCATCCCTCCCGCGGCTGAGAAGCTGCGGCGCCTCATCAACCATGCACAGTACGTTCAGAGTCATGCGCTCAGCTTTTTCCACCTGAGTGGGCCGGATCTGCTGCTGGGCATGGAGAGTGATCCGGCTGCCCGGAACGTTGTGGGCCTCATCCAGCAGCATCCCGAGATCGCTCGCAGCGGCATTCGCCTGCGCCAGTTCGGCCAGGAAATCATCCGCATGCTGGGGAGCAAGAGCGTGCATCCTCCGTGGGCCGTTCCCGGCGGGGTCCGCGAACCCCTGAATGCCGAAAACCTGAACGAAATAAGCCGGAAGCTCCCGGAAGCCTTCGAAATCACCGAGATCGCCCTGGATCTTCTCAAGGACAGGTACGAAAAATTCAAGCCGGAAGTGGAAAGGTACGGCGACTTTCCAAGCCTGTACATCGGGCTGGTGACTCCGGACGGAGGCCTCGAACATTACGACGGACTCCTGAGAGTGATGGATGCCGAAGGCAGGATCATCGAACCGGGACTCCACACCGACCGCTACAAGGAAATCATTGCCGAGGCGGTGGAGACCTGGAGCTACCTGAAGTTCCCGTATTACAAGCCGGCAGGATACGAAAATGGGGCCGGACTGTACCGGGTCGGCCCGCTCGCTCGACTCAACATCTGCGATTTTGCGGGTACTCCGAGGGCAGACCGGGAACTGCGCCAGTTCAGAAGGCTGGGAGTGGGAGGCAAACCGGTGACCAGCAGCTTCCACTACCACTACGCGCGTCTGATCGAGATCCTGTTCGCTCTCGAAAGAATCCAGGAACTCATCCAGGATCCGGACGTCACCAGCGGCCATGTGCGCAGCTATGCGGGTGTCAACCGCCCGGTGGGTATCGGCATTATGGAGGCTCCCCGCGGAACGCTCATTCACGAATACAACGTGGATGAAAACGGAATCATCAAGAAGGTCAACCTGCTGGTGGCAACCGGCAACAACAACCAGGCGATGAACAAGACCGTACGCCAGATTGCCGAAGCCTACCTGAGCGGCAACGACATCAGCGAAGGGCTGCTCAATCGCGTGGAACACGGAATCCGGCTCTATGACCCCTGCCTGAGCTGTTCGACTCATGCCGTGGGTCAGATGCCGCTTCATGTGCAGATAGTGGATTCCAACGGGGAGGTTGTGGCGGAGCGGTTCAGGGATTAATGGCCGACAGACGCCGCATGATTCTTATCATCGCCTATGGAAACAGCCTGCGCAGGGATGACGGAGCAGGGCTGATGCTGGCCGAGATTCTGGAGAGGGTCTGGAAAGAACGCGACTTGAAGGTGCACCGGGAAAGCGTTCACCAGCTGACCCCCGAACTGGCCGAGCTGATGGCAGGCGATGCGATATCCGTAGTGATATTCGTGGATACCCGGGTCATCCCCCCGGGCTCCGACAGCCTGAGGATAGAGGCATCCAGGCTGGCCTCCCCCGAGGATCTCTCGCCGGGCATGGGTCATCACATGGGTCCGTTGACCCTGATGGCCTATGCCCGGTATCTTTACGGCAAGACTCCCGACGCATGGCTCGTGACCGTGCCGGGCATAGACTTCGACCATGGCGAAGGATTCAGTGACGCCACAGCCGGGGCCCTTTCGAAGGTCGGTGATTTCCTGGAAGCCATGCCCCGGAACTGGCCGCTCGTCGAGAGCAGCCCCGGTCCATAGAAGTCGAATCCTCCCCTCCCTCCTCCTGTATGACCCCTGCAATGCATGGGGTTCTCCGGGTAAATCATGTACTTCCCCTATAAGAGACGAGTTGCATTGATCCCGGGAAAGCCCAGCTCCAGAATCTTCGCAGCCGTGATTCGAGCATCGTAAGGTACAAACCGGGTCTCCAGCCTGTTTTCAACGTTATCCCATAAGACATACTTGGCCCTGTTGTCGCCGTCGCGAGGCTGGCCGACGCTGCCGACATTGACGATGTACCGAAAGCCTTCACGCAGAGAATGAGTTCCCTGTCTCAAGGGAGAACGGATGGCCCTGGATCCGTCGAAGGTCACGATTTCCAGTGTATGCGTATGGCCGACAAAGCAGATATCCTGTTCCATTCTTCGGAAAAGACCAGCCAGCTGGCGTTCCGAGAAATCCAGCAGGTACCGGGTCATGGAATCGGGAGGGCAGCCGTGGACGAAGAGTGCGCCTTCGATAACGAGAGATGTCGGCAGCAGGCTGATATAATCGAGGGTGCCCTCGGAAATGAGTTCCCGGGTGATGAGCAGCGACCGGCGTGCGGAGGGATTGAACCAGCCGAGGTGTTCAGGACGGGCGATGGCCAGTTCGTGGTTTCCCATGACCGACGGGATGCAGTGTTTACGAAGAATCTGAACCACCTTTTCCGGGTCCGGCCCGTATCCGATGCTGTCTCCCAGGCAGACCGACGCATCGACGGAGGATTCGTCCATATCTGCCAGCACCTGCTCGAAGGCTTCGAGATTGCCGTGGATGTCGGAGATGACTGCAATTCTCATGGTGACTCTGTGAAAGATGTCAGCAAAGGAAGGCCGGGTCCGGCGTTCGACTGAGTGCATCGGAGGCGCTGCGGGAAGCTGCGGGAGAGTCGCCCCTCAACGGGGTGATTCAATATTCAGCGGAAGCCTTTCCAGGAAGGAATCCAGGGCCTCCCTCGCTTCCCATCGGTTCTGAACCTGGTTCAACAGCACTGCCACGGCTACGGGTCCTTGGCCGCAGCCGGACACATACCCGGCAAAGCTGACCACATCATTGAGCGTTCCCGTCTTGCCTCGCACCTGGACATCGGGCGTGCAGATGCGCTTTCTCAGGGTGCCCTGGGATCCGTTTTCGGCAAGGGAAGACAGGAAGGCAGGCGAGATGACAGGGTCGGCGAAGGCGCTGGCAAGAACCCGGCAGAAAACGCGGGGGCTCACCCGGCAGCTGCGGCTCAACCCGGATCCGCTGTGCAGAGTCACTTCCCGCTCCGGGACATCGAGTCCCCGCAGGGTCCCGGTGACGGCCACGACCCCCTTGTCCGCCGTGCCCGGCGAACCGCCCGTATACCCGCCAAGGCTCCTCAAAAGCATCTCCGCCATGAAATTATTGCTGTAGCGATTCAACCCTTCGAGCAATTCGCTCAGCGGGGGCGATTCGTACACCGCCAGGGTCACGGCATTCGGCGGGACCGTACCTTTCCCGGACCTCGAACCTGCCACCTCGATGCCCTCCGCCTCGATCAGTTTCTTCACCGAACGAGAAAAGAAGGATGCGGGCTCCCGCACATGGAATCGGAATTCCTTTGCATACCGGCTGTTCAATGGAATCTTTCCCGCCAGGTGGAACCTCTGCCGTCCGTCCCCGGTGACTCCCACGGAGCGCAGGTTTGGCTGGTTCTTTGACTTTCGAGGGCCGGTGGCGGCCTGGTTGTTCAAATGAACGTAGTCGCCCGGAGGAGACCATTCGACGCGGACCGGCAAGCCGGCCCTGGCCCCTGGGGAGACTTTGAACGTAAGAGTGTTGTAGTCCAGAGCGGTGGCGGAAATCACGGGATTGTAGCTTTGATCGCATCGCTCATCGAGGCAGATCTGTTCGGTTTCCGGGCGGAAATAGCTGTTGTCCGTATAGATGCCGCCCCGGATGACTCTTATGCCCGCCTGCTTCAGTTTGTCGGCAAGAGCCGCAACACTTTCCGTTACAAAGAAAATGTCCCCTTCGCTTTTGATCCATACGTCTCCGTCGACCACTCCGTTGCGCGGGGCAGCCGCGGCATAAACGAACGTCTTGAAGCGGTAAGTGGGTTGGAAATGTTTGAGTGCGGCATAGCTGGTGAGGATTTTGACCAGGGATGCGGGCACCAGGGGAACCCCGGAATGGTGTTCCCACATGACCTGCCCCGAGGGAAGCGAGACCACCTGGATGCCCACCTCGCCCGAAGTCTTCTGCATTCTCTCGACGCTTTCCCGGAAGAAGGACGCTCCATCCTGGCTCCATGCCCCCCCGGCACAGGCCAGGATTCCGAGAAGTGCGACGAGAATCGCGCGTGGCCTAGTCATGCTTTCCGCCCAGGCGGTTGAAATGGTCCCAGAAGCCCGGGAAGGACTTGGCAACGGCTTCGGCGCCGAGAATCGTCACTCCGGCTACCCGAAGCCCCATCACCGCAAAGGCCATGGCCAGCCTGTGATCTTCGTACGTTTCGATCGGGCCTGCCGGCGAAGCGGCTCTTCCCCCTTCGATGATCAGCCCGTCAGGCAGTTCCCGGACGGGAACTCCGAACTTGGCCAATTCGACGGCCACTGTGTGCAGCCGATCGGATTCCTTGATCCGCAGGTGTGCCACGTTCCCGATCCTTGTCTGCCCGTCGGCGAAAGCCGCCAGTACGGCCACGGTGGGAACCATGTCGGGCATTCGGTTCATATCGAGATCCATTCCCTTGAGTCTCCCCGAGCCGGTGACGGTTACACCTTCTTTCCCGCGGTCGATTCGGCACCCCATCGTCTCGAGAATCTCCAGCAGGCGGCAGTCTCCCTGCCGGCTGTCCGGGTATACGGGATATGTGAAGACTTCCCCGCCGCACAGCGCCGCCGCAGCCCAGAAATAGGACGCCGACGAACAGTCTCCTTCCACGGTGTATCTAAGCGGCCTGTAGTGTCGAGGAGCCGGCACGGCAACTCCATCTTCGCCGATCCGCCGGTATTCTATTCCCGATTCCTTCATCATTGCAAGGGTGAGTTCGACATAGGGAAAGGATGCCACGGGCTTGAGCCATTCGACCAGGATGTCTCCCGCAGCGCACGGGGCGGCGATGAGCAGGGCCGAAAGGAACTGGCTGCTCTGGCGGGCATCCACGAGCACCCGCCCGCCGGACAGGCCCTTCGAGATGATCTCGACGGGAGGATAGCCCGGCTTGTTCAAACATCTGCAGCGGACTCCCAGGGTTTCCAGCGCATCGAGTACAGGCCCGATGGGGCGCTCCCGGAGGCGTTCCGTCCCGTCGAACACGAATCTGCCTTTTCCCGCCGCTGCGATGGCCAGCAGAAGGCGGGTGCTGGTGCCGCTGTTGCCCAGGTAGATGGGTTCAGCGGGTTCCACCCATCGCTGCCGGGCCGGTACGATTCGCACCAGGTCTTCTCCCCAGTCCACTTCCGTGCCGAGCTGTCTCAGCGCCTTCGCGGTCAGATGGGTGTCCTCGGCGGACAGCGCGTTCGAGATCTCGCTCGGACCATCGGCCAGGGCGGCCATGAGCAGTGCGCGGTGCGTAACAGACTTGGAACCGGGCAGGCGCACGCAGGCTTTCACCGGGCCGACGGGTTCAATCTTTCTGGATGTCCTGTTCATTTTCGAGAGCCTTTTTCAGAGCCTTTTCCATCACGTCGATACCGTTGGACGCCGGGACCGGGCGATCGAGCCACCATTCGAGCTGGGCCACACCCTGGTGGAGCAGCATATCGATTCCCGGGACGGTTGTGCAGCCGGCCTGCCGGGCCTGGAGCAGAAATCCGGTCCACAGAGGTCTGTAGACGGTTTCCATGACAACCATGCCCGGGTGGAAAAACGAATCGGGCACCAGGCGGGCGGATTGCTCTTCCATGAGTCCGACCGACGTGCATTGGACCACGATATCGAAGTCCCGCCCGTTGCCGGATTTTGCAAGAGCCGGCAGCGAGATGAAGTCGCAGCGCATGGATGATGAAAGGGATCTTCCCCGTTCGATGCACCGGTTGGAAACCGTCACTCGGGCGCCTTCGCGCTTTAACCCGTACACCACGGCCCTGGCCGCTCCTCCTGCACCGATGACCAGCGCATTCTTTCCATGAAGACGGGTGAACCTGCCGATCGCCCGTGTCGCCCCGATCCAGTCCGTGTTGATGCCCTCCCAGCCCTTATCGCAGCGGCGCAGCGTGTTCAAGGCTCCTATCGCCTCGGCCGTCTCGTCCACGGAAACAGCCGCCCGATATACCGTTTCCTTGAACGGCAGTGTGACACTCAGCCCTTTGAATCCCGTCTCCCAGAGCGTCTTCAAGTCATCGACGGGACTGTCGATCTGAAGAGCCAGGTAAACGGCGGGAATCCCCAGGCTCCGGAATGCCGCGTTCATCATCACCGGGCTGAGGCTGTGGCTGACGGGGTTGCCTACCACCGCGAAAAGATCCTCGTGGACGGGTTGGATCATGAGTTACTCCTTTCAGACTGCAGACCGGGTTACAGGTAGACGGCTTTCTTCATTCCCGCTGAAGCGGAATTCCGAGTTGAGCGCGGGAATCCGGGGCACCCTCCCCGGTCAGGCTGTTCAGCAGCTTTGTCATTTCATCGGGACTCAACTGCCCGGGAGCCGATGCACTCCGGCCCGGCAGCCGCACGTAGGTCCACGGACTGCCGAGAATCACCGAAACCGCGCGGCTCCAGATTCCGAACCTTCCCATGCAGAACGCGACGACGGGCACGCCGAACCGATGCTGCACCGAAGGGATGAGTTCCAGGACCCGGAGGTTGTCTTCCGGGGAGTTCGCCATGGTGACGATCTTGATGGCGTCGGGCCTCATCCGAATCATCTTCTCCGCCAGGCGATGCAGGGAAAGCGAGTCGGGGGTCGTGTCGAAATCGTGGTGCGAGACCAAAGTGCTGCACGTGGCCGAGGGAAAGGCATCGAACAGATCCTCCGGCGTATCGTCTTCGATGTCGACCCATTGCGCTCCGCATTTTACGGCTTCCTCGAGAAGTTTTATACGGCTTTCTTCCGGACCTTCGAAAGCCCCTTTCGCCCTGGTCGGCCTGTTTGTGGCCACAACAGGGTGCCTCGGCGACAGGGACAGGTGCAACAGCGCATCGCGGGTCCTTTCCATGCTATGTTTCTGCAGGAACAGGTCCAGGCGCCATTCGAGAAGGCCCACTCCAGACTGGACAAGAAGGTCGGGCAGCTCGTCGAAGGCTATGTCCGTCAGGCACCCGCACAGGGAGGCTTTCCATTCCGATGACATGTTGATTACACTCCCGCAACGGGAGAAAGCTGCAGGCCGACGGAACCGGGGCCGCCTTCCCCGCCGAATTCACCCAGGTGCAGTCCCGCATCCCGTATGTTCTCCTTTTCCAGGCGTATCGGGTGCTTCGGGTCGCTCCTGGGATAGGATCCCAGCACCTTCACGAAGGTGACCCGCCCGCGCAGGTCGGACAATGCCCGGCTGACCCTGTCGTCGTCCTGGTGCCCCTCGATATCCACGTAAAACAGGTACTGCCACGGGAAGGTCCGGTTGGGCCGGGATTCGATCCTGGTCATGTTCACTCCGCATTCGGCGAAGGCCTCGAGAGCGAAATGCAGGGCTCCGGGTTGATCGGAGACGGCGAACAGGAGTGAAGTCTTGTCGTTGCCCGTTTCGGCATTGACATAATCGGAGAGGTTCAGAAAGCGGGTGGTGTTGCCGGGCTGGTCTTCGATGCGTTCCGCCACGACGTTGAGTCCATAATAATGGGCGGCGTAAAGGTTGCAAACGGCGGCGCCTGCCGGGTCCTTCTTTGCCATGAGGGCCGCCTGGGCGGTGGATGAGCATTCATAGAGTTCAACGCCGCGCAGGTTTTCGAGAATCCAGTGCCTGCACTGTTCGAGGGCCTGCGGATGCCCGTAGAGGTGGGCGACGTCTTCGAAGGAATCGGAGGTGCAGCACAGGTAGTGAGCCACCTCGAGGTAGCATTCGCCCACCACTCTCACGTTGCGTTCGTAAAGAAGGTCCATGCTGCGCCCCACCCCCCCCTGGAGCGAGTTTTCGATGGGGATGATGGCCATGTGCGCCTTGCGCTTGAGCAGGGCGTCGAAGACGTCTTCGAGTGTCGGGCACGGGATATAGCGGGCGGTATGGCCGAACGAGGAAATGGCGGCGATGTGGGAGTAAGTCCAGTCCGGGCCGAGGAATGCTACCTGCAGCACGTACTGCATGAGCCTCGATGCGGCAAATATCTCCCTGTATATGGCCCGCAGGGATTCATCGGTGATGGGTCCGGGGTTGATCCTTTTGAGCCGGTCGAAAATCTGTTCCTCCCGCCCCGGGTGAAAGAGGGGAAGGTCCTTCTCCGCCTTGATCCGGCCCACCTCCCTGGCGAGTTCCATCCGGCGGTTGAGCAGGTGCAGCAGATCCGTGTCGATCTGATCGATGGCCTCTCTCAATGATTCGAGTTCTCTTTCCACTCCACTTGTCTCCGTCGTCGGCCGCGCCCTTTCGAGGTGCGGCGGGTAAGAAAACGAGGTCTATCTCTCCTGGATGGTTTCATCCACCTTCATTCCGAAATGCCTGCCCGCCTGCTCGATGGACACCAGCACCGAATCTCCCTGTGCAAGGTCGGCCATGGAAACGGCTTCTCCACCCGGGCGTGCCAGGCGGATGGTTTCTGCGTTCTGAAGTAGGATCGAACCCTTTGTCCCGTTGCAGTCGGCGTGGATGAGCAGGAGCGGGCGGCGTTCGATCTTGACTCTGCCTACTGTCGCTTCCCTGGAGTTCCCGTCCTTGTCCACCACGCACACCGGGTCCCCTGCCGTGAGTTCGCTCAGGTATCTTGTCCTTCCCCCTGGAACCTTCGTATAGGCATGCACCGGCCCGGCGTTGATCCTGAACGGCCTCGGGGCCACGTAGGGGCTGAGCCTCGTTTCGGCCTGGACCAGGAAGAGGAAGCCGCTGGAGTTGCCCACCAGAAGGCCTTCCCCTTCGGTCATGAGGGAGCACGTGTCCACGCACACTCGATCCCCCAGTCCGGCGGGCTGTATGCTTTCCACCGTGGCGGATTCAACGGAGCATCGTTCATGAACGGCCTTCACCCGTGAAACGAGCGTCCGGACATCGGCCGGGCTGGACGGGTGGATGATCACGCCGGCGACCCCTTTTTCGAGGATACCCAGGGCCAGGTCGATATCCTCGATGCAGTCCGCCGGCACCAGGATCTTCCCGCCGGCGGCCACAATGTTTTCGAGGGGGATCACCTCCCATCCCCGCCGCATCCCGGCGGACTCGACGTCGCCTCCGGAACTCGATGCCGCCCCTTTCATGAGCACAACCGGCCCCCTGTGCACCAGGCGCATGATCCGCTCCTGGTCTTCAGCGGATTCGATCACCTCGAAAAACACGTCCACGCCGGGCTTCAAATCTCCGTCCCCGCTCACGGTCGTGATCCGCCCGAGAGCCTTCACTCTCTCGTGGCATCCCGCCGGAACCACCAGCGCATCGGCGCCCGCCTCGACAGCGGCCGTCACCATCTCCTTCGACCAATGATCCAGGTGAATCCAGGCCTCCTTCACCGGCGTATCCTCTCCATGGCCTCCCCGTCCCGATTTCTCCCGCACGGAGTGGCGAATCAAAAAAATGCTGCCCCAATTCCAGGTCCGCTAACAAACCCTGCCGAGATCCCGCCTGTAAAAATGAAAAAGCCGCAGGCTGAAACCTGCGGCTCGGTGATCATCTATTCGGGGTATGGCTGGGGCAGGTCAGCGTGCGTTTCGCGCCTTCGAAAAAAAGCAATAATAAAAAAACAGCCGACCCTGCATCGCGTTACACTCCCTCCTTTAACCAATTGTAGTTTAACCATAAAAGGTCAAGGGGGCGCGTGTCAAGAGAAATTGTGAGCTCGACGCGCCGGCGGGGCACTTTGGTGTGGCGGGGAAAAGGAGAGACAGGCGAGAGCGGGGACGTGGATTTGATAGGGGCGGCCTGTTGCCGGACATGGATCGTGTGCTATCGAGACACAGGTTTGCCTGTTGGCAGAGGTTCGATGTGTGGGCGTTATGTCGGCGTTGCTCAGCTTTTCTATTCATGGTAGATTTAAAATCGAGAAAGCAGTTGACTGCTATATTCATGCCCGTGCCGATCTGGATTGCTCAGATACTCTTGATAAAGAATTCCTAACACTTTATTCGGATCAGACCTTCTTTAACCTCGTACAAAGAAGCAGCGAATCAACAGCGAAGAAGAGTTCATAAATGGGGGCGAGAATGAGCAGCAGCCCGCTCACATCCCGGATAGGGCACCGGATATCCCTCCCCGGGCATTTCGATGTTCCCGTTATTCTGGAAGATGCTCGTCCGCTCGGCTCTGATGATTCGGCAGGCTATGAGTGCCGTGTTCGTCTTCCCGACGGCTCATTGGAAGAGACCGTCATCTCCGCGGAAGAGGTCGTGGCTGTCCTTGGAAAGGAGCCTGACGAATCCAAAGCAGTAACTCCTGTGGACGCCGAGAAACTGCGACTCCTGATCGAGTCGGCTCGAGTCCGTCTGGCTTACGCGCATGACCAACAGTTTGCTGTGAGTCTTTCGGGCATCCGTACCCTGCCGCATCAGATTGAAGCGGTGTACCAAGCGATGCTTCCGCAGCCCAGGTTGCGGTTTCTGCTGGCGGATGATCCCGGAGCCGGCAAAACGATCATGGCCGGGCTCCTGGTAAAGGAACTGAAGCTTCGCGAGGCAATTGAGCGCATTCTTATCCTGTGCCCCGCCCCGCTCACCATACAGTGGCAGGACGAAATGCTCCGCTGGTTCGGCGAGCCTTTCGACATCATCTTTTCCGCTGTCGACCAACAGCAATTGACCAATCCATGGCAGAGGTCTTCACAGATCATCGCTTCCATTGACTATGCCAAGCAGGAAGACGTTCGCGAGCGTGTCTGGCAACAGCGGTGGGACCTCGTCATCATCGACGAGGCCCATAAGTGTTCGGCCAGGACAGCCTCAGGCGGACAGAATCGTGAATCCAAGGTTGCGACAACAAAACGTTATGACCTGGCGTCGCGTCTCACATCCCAAGCAGACCATGTCCTCCTCCTGACTGCTACACCCCACCATGGGGATGAAGACAAGTTCGCTCATTTCCTTCGGCTCATTGATCCGGACCTGTTCCCGGAACCACACCGCCTCGGGAAACAGGCCACCGCAATCCGCAAAGACGTTTTCCGCCTCGGCAAGGATTCGCCGTGGTCTCTCCGGAGGCTGAAAGAAGATCTTAAGGACGCGAATGGGAAACGGCTCTTCCCGGACCGGCATACCAACACCGTCACTTTCTGTTTGAACAACGACGAGTACACCCTTTACAAGAGCGTTACCGCTTACATCAACGAGTTTATCCCGCAGCAGACCGGACAAAGACGTTCCTCCGCGGCACTGACCCGAACCGTCCTGCAGCGTCGATTGGTGAGTTCCACCTGCGCCATTCACGAATCGATCAAACGGCGGCTGAAAAAACAAGAAGATCTTTTGGAGGAGCTTGAGGGGCTTACTCCGGCCCAGCGCGCCAAGCGGCTTGCGGCTTTGCAGGGTCGCCTTCCCGATGCCGAGCAGGACGAAGACGATCTCGACGATACGGTCCGCGATCAATTGGTGGATGAATATACGGCCGCGCTGGAACTTGAGCAGTTACGCGCCGAAATCTCCTCCCTGAAGGAACTGGTGGAGCAAGCCCGCCGCGTTCGCGAAAACGCAAACGATTCCAAGCTGGCCGCTTTAAGAAAGTGCCTCGGCGAGGCGCAATTTCTTGAATTGAAGGACGGCCGGGGAAAGCTCCTGATCTTCACGGAGCACCGGGATACCCTTGGCTACGTGCGGGATCATCTTGAACGATGGGGTTTCAGCACCTGCGAAATTCACGGGGGCATGAACCCCCATGAACGCAAACGAGCTCAGGAGGTTTTCAGAACCGGGGCGCAGGTATGCATCGCAACGGAGGCCGCCGGCGAAGGGATCAACCTCCAGTTCTGCCACCTGATGATCAACTATGACATGCCCTGGAATCCAACCCGGCTGGAGCAGCGATTGGGCCGCATCCACCGCATCGGTCAGGAGCGAGATTGCTACGCCTTCAACTTCGTTGCAACGGATTCTGAGGACGGCCAGCCCATCGTTGAAGGCCGGATTCTCCACCGCCTTCTGGAAAAACTGGACCAGATGAACGAGGCCCTCGAAGGCCGCGTTTTCGATGTAATCGGCGAAGTGTTGTCGCTGAACGACGTAAACCTCCCGGACATGCTCCGTGACGCGGCCTATGACCCCAGGCGGCTCGATGAGTATCTTGACCAGATTGACCGCATCAATCCGGCCAAGCTCAAAGAATACGAGGAAGCCACGGGCATTGCCCTCGCGCGAAGCCACGTGGATTTTTCAGCATTCCAGCGCCGGAACCTCGAGGTCGAAGAGCGTCGGCTCATGCCTCGATATGTGGAAGCGCAGTTCGTCGCTGCTGCTCGGGAGGTGGGCCTTCGGATCGAGCCGAGAGCCGATGGATTGTGGCGCGTCGAGCACGTCCTTGCGGATCTTCGCTCTGAACGTCTCCGCTCCGTCCAGAAGGTCGGGAAAGCCGAATCGTCCTACCGAAAGATCACCTTCCACAAACACCACCTTGAACAGGACGCTCACGTTGACGCTGTACTGATGGGGCCGGGACATCCGCTCTATGCGGCGGTGGATGAGAAACTCAACGAGCGGCTGGCGGGGATGATCGCCGGCGTCGGTTTCTTCGTCGATCCTCTGTGCAGAGAACCCTACCGTATTCACCTTTTTGAGATATCGATCCGTGGCAAAGACTCGAAAGGGAACGACGTGCCGCTCTATGGCGAGCTCGTGGCCGTTCGGGAGGAGCGCGGGCATTACGAAGTCATCCCGAGCGACATCCTGCTCAACCTGGCGGCACATCCGCATCCGCCTCAAAAAATCGAACCGACCCCCACGCAGGCGGCTACCGATTTTCTGAAGCGGACCTACCAGCTCGAGTGCCGCGCCCGTTGTCAAAGCGAGCGGCAGCATTTTGCGCGGGTTTGCCGGGAATACCTGGAAAAGTCGTTCAAGGCCCGGATCGACCGCGCCCAGGAGCGGGCCATGCTACTTGCCGCCGAGGCCTTCTCGAAACCCGAATACAAGCTGCCTGCGGACGAGGCCAGGAAATATGTAGATGAGCTTCAGCGCGCACGCCGGGAACGCCTCGACGGTTTGAAACGGCTTGAGATTGCCAGAACGGGGCCGGTCAAGCACGTGGGGACGGCCCTTGTTCTCGCTCCCGATGCCGACACGCAGGCCCGGCTCGCGGGTCTTAGCGACGAACTCGATCCGAATATCCGCCGGCAGAGCGAGATTGCCGCCGAGGACAAGGTCATTGAAGCGCTGGTCGCGGAGGGCTTCCCCCAGGACCGAATCGAGCGAGTCGGCCATCTGAAGCTGGGGTTCGACATCCGCGCCCACAAGATAGCCGATGAAGCCACCGGCGAAGTCTTCGTCAAGAGAGTCGAGGTCAAAGGACGCCTGCGAGGGCAGCCGGTAAGGCTTACCACGAACGAGTGGTACAAGGCCCAGCAACTGGCCGACACCTACTGGCTTTATGTGGTCTGGGGGCCCTTGGGTGATTCGCCTGAACTTGTGCGCATCCATAATCCCGTTGCCAAGCTCGACCATGCCAAGAGGGAGATCGTGGCGGCGAGGTTCTATGAAATCTCGGCGGAGGCGATAGTGTCAGCAGGGAAGAGCGGGAGGTGACGGTGCCGAAACATACTCATGAGATCAGAGATCCGATTCACGTGTTTGTCCGACTGGACAACCCCGAACGCGACGTGCTGAACTCAAAACCTTTTCAGAGGTTGCGCCATATTCATCAGTTGGCGCTGACGTATCTCGTGTATCCTGGAGCAACCCATAAGCGGTTCGAACACTCCCTGGGGGTCATGGAGCTGGCAAGCCGTGTTTTCGACGTAATCACGAACCCTGACAACGTCTCCGGGGAGATCCGAAACCGTCTCGAGCCTTTGGGGAAGGCAGACTCTGACGCATGGCGCTACTGGCGTAGGGTTCTGCGCATGGCGGCCCTTTGCCACGACATCGGTCACCTGCCCTTTTCCCATGCCGCAGAGGATTTGCTTCCTGAAGGGTGGGATCACGAACGAGTTACCAGGGAGATCATCGCTAGCGAAGAGATGAGGCAGATTTGGGAAAACATGACCCCACCGCTTCGGCAAGAGGACATCATCAAGCTTACGGTGGGCCCCAACAAGGTGAAAGATCTCCAGTTTTCGGACTGGGAAGCCATCCTTTCAGAGATTATTGTCGGAGACGCCTTCGGGGTCGACCGCATGGATTACCTCCTGCGCGACTCGCACCATTTGGGGGTGGCCTACGGCAAGTTCGACCATTATCGCCTCATCGATACCCTCCAGATTCTTCCCACGCCCTCTCCCAGTGAAGAAAACCAGTCTGGAGGGGAACCTACCTTAGGCGTTGATGAAGGGGGTGTTCAGTCGTCAGAGGCACTCATGGTCGCCCGTTACTTCATGTATTCCCAGGTCTATTTTCATCCCGTTCGAAGGATATACGACATCCATATAAAAGACTTTCTGAAAGACTGGCTTCCCGGTGGGGTGTTTACCACGGATATCAGGAAGTTTTTATCGATCACGGACAACGAAGTCACTGCCACGTTGCGTAAGGCCGCCTTTGACGACGGCGAACCGGGCCATTCCCATGCCCGCCGGATTGTCCGGCGTGAGCATTTCAAACGCTTGTACGAAAGAAACCCGATCGATGTGGGAATAAACCCGGAAGCCGGCCGGGAGATCTTCGACGCCTTAAGCCGGCAGTTCGGGACCGACATGTTCCGGCATGATCGCTATTCTCAGAAGGGCGGCTCGCCCGATTTCCCCGTGCGTATGCGCGATGGCCGCATCGTCTCATCGCTCGCTGTCTCAGAAGTCCTTAACAAAGTACCGGTGGTCTCCGTGGATTCTGTCTTTGCAGAACGTGGAATCTTTGATAAGGCGGAACGCTGGCTCAACGAAAATCGGGAAAAAATCATAGAGCCTAGAAAGGAGGAGGATGCCAATGGATAGACTGAAGCGAGCCGCGCTGATAACGCGGTTGTTGGAGAATCTGAAGGACAAGGGGAGCTGGTGCGGGGAGACCCATGCCCAAAAGGCGAGCTTCTTTGTGCAGCATCTTATGAAGGTCCCCCTGGAGTTCGAGTTCATCTTGTACAAGCATGGCCCGTTTTCGTTCGATCTGCGCGACGAACTGACGAGTTTGCGGGCTGATGGCCTGATTCGGCTGGAACCGCGCTGGCCGTATGGCCCTACCATCAAACCCACCGAGTTGGCCAGAAAGCTTCAGAACAATTATCATCGGACACTTGGATTATATGAAAACAAGATCGCCTATGTGGCCGACAAACTCGGAGCCAAAGGTGTTGCTGACCTTGAACGTTTGGCCACAGCGCTTTATGTCACCGGGCAGCAGGGGGCAGGCGATCCACCCGAAAAAAGGGCAGCCAAACTGTCGGAGATCAAGCCGCACATTTCAGCCGACCAGGCCTTGGCGTCCATTCGTGAAGTAGATCAAATGATCGAGGAATCTCAAACAATCCTGCATTGACAAGGAGACAACGGCTTGACCAACGACCGCAGACTGATAGAAGACTTCCTGCCCGTAAACTCGGTCGGGGAAGCGGCTTCGAGTGAGCCCCGTACTAAGGGACACATTTCGACCTTACACGTGTGGCGTGCGCGGCGGCCCCTGGTGGCGTGTCGGGCTGCGGTCTACGGGGCGTTGGTGCCTGCATCGTTATTTATCCCCGAGAATGGACCGGACAACAAGAAGCAGAGTCTGGGCAGGGCCAATGCAGCCAAATTCTTTGAACGTCTCTGCAAGTATCCGGGCAATCCAACCGTGATCAGAGACGCGCAGAGGCACATCCTCGAAGCCCATGCCGAGCGTTTGACCAGAGAGACAGGAAAGACTGTTACGGTCGAGGATATCGAGGTAGGAAAAGCGCCGCGCCCGAAGGTGCTGGATATGTTCGCTGGCGGCGGGGCCATTCCAATTGAAGCGGCCCGACTGGGATGTGAGTCACATGCTCTCGACCTCAATCCGGTCGCTTATCTCATCGAATTGTGCACCATCACCTTCCCGCAGCAATTCGGGGCGGAGCTGGCTGACGATATCGAGAAGTGGGGCAAAACCATTCTGAAGCGGACGCAAGAGGCCGTGTCCGACGTGCTTGCACGCATACCGGTTGCACGAAAGCAACAGAGGGCAATCCAAAGAACCCTTGGGGATGGAAATGAAACGCCAGCCGACGAGTATTCTATCGTCGCCTACTACTGGACACGAACCATCCCATGTCCGAATCCACAGTGCAAAGGAACCGTACCGCTCTATCGACAGACCTGGTTGCGGAAAAAATCCTCCGGCTACGTGGCCTTGAAGCCTGTTCCGGACATGGCGAAACGTATCATGCGGTTTCAGGTGATAAATGCTGTGGCCGAGCCCGACCTTGGCTTTGATCCGTCCAGCGGGAGTGCTGGCTCATCCACGGCATGCCCCTTCTGTCAGACCGCTCTCGATGGTCCCTATGTCCGCAGGCATGGCGACGAGAAAGGCTTCGGCCAGCAGCTCATGTGTGTGATTGCGCTCAATCCCGACGGTCCAGGCAAGTTGTATCTTGTCGATGAATCCCTTGCGGCCATAGAGGCCGAGCATCAAGCCATGTCCGAACAGCGGGCAGCGGAGATCGAGCGAGAGCTTGGACCGAGCAGTTTGGATGAAGAGATTCCGCCGACCGGAAACGCGGGGCTCGCGACGGGAAACAGCTATCTTTACGGCATTCGGACCTTCCGTCAAGCTTTCACCCCGCGCCAAAGGTACATCCTGTTGACCATGGGCCGGGAAGTGCGCCGTGCCTACCAAGAAATGCTTGAACATGGAATGGAACCGGAACGTGCCAAAGCCATAACAACATACCTTGGTGTCTGGTTGAGCCGCTTGACCGACCGGTGCAACGGATTGGCAAGGTGGGATAATTCGGGCGAGAAGATTCAAAGTCTGACGTCAATGAAACGATTTGCAATGACGTGGGATTTCCCAGAGGTGAACCTGTTTGGAGGTGCATCCGGAGATGCCTGGGGAAACCTTGAATACATCACCGCCGCAATTCGGCAGGAAGGCCAGTTCCGCAATCCGGTCACAGTCGTGCGAGGTTCCGCCGCCGAACTGCCATATGACAACGGCATCTTCGATGCGGTGATTACCGATCCCCCTTACTACGACAACGAAAGCTACTCGGAGCTTTCCGATGTCTGTTACGTCTGGCTGCGGCCGACCATCGGCTTTCTCTACCCTGAGCATTTCGCTGGCCAACTGACGCCGAAGAAAAAGGAATGCGTCGCCGCAGCTTATCGCCAGGGGGGAAAGCAGCAGGCGCGGAACTATTATGAGGACACCCTGTTTCAGTCCTTGCGAGAAGCCCATCGGGTCACGAAACCTGGCGGCATCCTGATCGTCGTGTATGCTCACAAGACCACCCTCGGGTGGGCGACTCTTGTGGATGCGCTTCGGCGTGCCGGATATGAAGTTGCCGAAGCCTGGCCTCTAACTACCGAAACAAAGGCCCGAGTGGCTCACCAAGGAGACGCGGCCCTTGCCTCAAGCATTTTTCTCGTAGCCCGGCGGCGTGAAGCACCTGAGACAGGCTCGTATGAGGATCAAGTCCGTCAAGACCTGGAGAAGATCGTCCGGGAGCGCGTGGATTCGCTCTGGAAGATGGGCATCACCGGCGCGGACCTGGTCATTGCCGCGGTAGGTGCAGGGCTCCGCTCCTTCACCAAATTTGCCCGCGTGGAGTACGCCAACGGCGAGGAGGTCCCGGCCGAGAAGTTCCTGGCCGAGGTGGAAGGGGTCGTGCTGGAGACGCTTCTTGAGAAGATCTTCGGCGTGAGCGGCAGCGGGGTCGCAGCGGTGGACGGCCCGAGCCGGTTTTACGTGCTCTGGCGCTACGCTTACAAGGCAGCCGAGATGGACGCGGGCGAGGCCATCGTCTTCACCTACGGCCAGAATGTAGAGCTGGACGGCCCGAACGGCTTATCAAGCGGAAGCCGTGCGCTGGTCGAAAAAAAGAAGGGCAAATACCGGCTGCGCGATTTCGCCGAACGGGGTGATGACGAAAAGCTGGGGATGCCAAAGGATGACGGCAAAGCCGCCCCGCTGATCGACATTCTGCACCGCATCCTCTGGCTGGTGGAAAACGAACCCCGCAAGCTCAATGACTTCCTCGACGAGGCGAGGCCGGAACGCGAACGGTTGCGACTGGTAGCCCAGACCCTGGCAGGAACTGCGCTGGCCGGCAGGAAGGACGACGGACCGGAACACACACTGGCGACCACGCCGGCGGAAGGGGCCGCGCTCAAGAAACTCGTTGCCAACTGGCGGGCGCTCATCGACCAACGGCTGTCGGACCGGGACATGAAAACCGGCCAGGTGCGCATGCAATTTGGGGGGAGCAAGCAATGAGTACGTGGGATTGGAACGGCGCACGATGGTGGAAGTTCGATTTCCATACGCACACGCCCGCCTCGGACGATTACGGCAGGGGGCCCGATCAGGAAAGTCTGAAACAGCGAACACCGCGGGAATGGCTCTTGGATTACATGCGCGTCGGCATCGACTGCGTGGCCGTAACCGATCACAACAGCGGCGCCTGGATCGATCGGCTCAAGGACGAGTATGCCAAAATGGAAGCGGAACCCCCCGAGGGTTTTCGATCGCTGTGCCTTTTTCCGGGCGTTGAGATTTCAGTGAATGGAGGCATTCATATTCTTGCCATTCTGGACAGGAACAGGGGAGCTTCAGATATCGACACCCTGCTGGGGGCGGCGGGCTACAGTGGGGCAAAAGGCTCATGCGATTCGGTTTCCACGAGATCTTTGACAGAGGTGGCAGATGCAGTCGCCAGTATGGGCGGTATTGCCATCCCGGCTCACGTGGACGAGAAAAACGGTCTTTTCATAACATTGGCAGGTCAGACTTTACAACAAGCCCTCGATTGCGAGCAGTTTTTTGCCATGGAGCTGATGGATGCACAATATACAAAACCGGCAGCATACGCTGCATGTAAACGCCCATGGTCCGAAGTCGTCGGTTCCGATGCCCACCATCCAACAGGAAATCCTGGACAAAAGTATCCCGGCAGCCGCTTTACCTGGGTTAAGATGGGAACTCCCTGTATCGAGGGGCTTCGGCTGGCTCTCCTTGACGGCCCTCTTTCCGTTATCCGTTCCGATGCCATCACGCAGGATCCGAATCAACATGCCGACATGGTTATGGGATATATGGAGGTCAAAAACGCACGGTATATAGGCCGACCGAACGCCTTCAGGGTTGACCTGAATCCATGGATGAACGCAATCATCGGTGGACGGGGAACGGGAAAGTCAACCATCGTTGAATTTCTTAGGCTTGTTCTCAGACGCGAAAGAGAGTTGCCGGAGAGTTTGCAAGAAGACTTTGCAAAGTATTTTGAAGTGTACGCAAGCCGTGATGAAGACGGGTTGTTGACAGAGGATGCACATTTTGCCCTTGTGTACCGAAAAAACGGCGCGCGCTACCGCGTGCAGTGGAGCCGTCGCGGAGACGCGGAACCCATTGAAGCGGAACAGGCTGACGGATCGTGGAGGGCCGAACCGGGAGAGATCACCCAGCGGTTTCCAGTTCGCATCTACAGCCAGAAGCAAATCTACGAACTGGCCAAGGCGCCCCTTGCGCTTCTCAAGATTGTCGATGAAGGCCCCGAGGTGGATCGACGCTCCTGGGAAAATGAATGGAAAGCGGAGGAGTCCCGGTTTCTGTCACTAAGGGCCAAGGCAAGGGAGATCGAGACCGGGTTATCGGATGAGCAGAGGTTGCGCGGCGAATTGAAGGATGTTCAGCACAAGCTGGCGGTTTTTGAACAGGCCGGCCATGCAGACATCCTTAGGGAATATCAGAGACGGCTGCGCCAGCAACGGGCAGTGGAGGAGTGGAATCAATCCTGGGCCGACGCAGGAGAGCGAATACGAGGGATCGCTCAAGAAATTGTTCCGGAGCCCATGGATGCGGCATCGTTCGATCAGGGTAAGCCTGAAGAAAAAGATTTTCTTGAAAAAGTATCAAGCACCCTCCGCGACATTCAACAAGTCCGCGATGACCTGGAAGAATCGGCAAAAAGGCTTGATAGTATCCTCTCAAAATGGTCATCGGAACAGGAAGCCTCCCCATGGGCTCAGGCCGTCAAGAAGGCCATTGAGGGATATGAACAGTTGCGTACAAAGCTTGCCAAAGAGGCGGCAGGCGACCCTTCGGCCTATGGCGAACTGGTGCAACTCAGGCAGATGCTCGAAGCGCGGTTGAAGGAGTTTGAATCCCGGGCAAAGCAGATCGACACGATCCAGAAAGAGGCGCAACAGAGCCTTGCACATCTCCTTGAGATGAGACGCAACCTGACAAGCCGAAGAAAAGCATTCTTGACAAAGGTCCTCGGAGGGAACCCATATGTCCGTATCGAGGTGGTTTCTTACGGCGCTCGCGAAACCGTGGAAGAAGAATTCAGGAGACTCATACAACGAGAGTCGGGCGGTTTTGAGAGAGACATCGGCAAGGTAGACAATGGAGAGGGCCTGCTTGGTGATCTTTATTCAAGAAATCCGGATGCCGACACTTTTGAGCGAAATCTGCATGTGCTCAAGCAGAGGGTCAAGGCGATTTCCGCAGGCAAGACCACATCGGCGTCTCTTAGAGATCAGCGATTCGCCGCACACCTCGCAAGACTGCCTCCCGAGACGTATGACCGGCTGGACCTTTGGTTTCCGGAGGATTCTTTGAGGGTAGAGTACAGCACATCGGGAGATGGCTCAGGATTCCGATCCATTCAGGAAGGGTCTCCCGGTCAAAAAACGGCAGCGCTGCTCGCCTTCCTGCTTTCTTATGGAAAAGAGCCGATCGTTCTCGACCAGCCGGAAGACGACCTGGATAACCATCTGATCTATGACCTTATTGTGACCCAACTTCGGAACATCAAGCAAAGGCGGCAGGTGATCGTCGTGACACACAATGCCAATATCGTTGTGAACGGAGACGCCGAACTGGTTGTCGCCTTAGTGGCGCGCAACGGCCAAACGCAGATCGATTCGAGCGGTTCCTTGCAGGAAAAAGCTGTGAGGAAAATCATCTGCGATGTCATGGAAGGCGGTGAAAAGGCTTTTGAACAACGATACCGCCGCATCGCTCTGGAGGTAAGAAGTGTACGATAGCCCTGAGGAATTGATCAAGAAGATCAGGTTGGGGGAAGACACCTCCTTCGAGTACAAAGATGTCAAATTCCGCGGAGGTCGGGTATCCGAACCCAAACGAGATGACCTTGCCGACGAGATTGCCGCTATGGCCAATACGGCGGATGGAGTCCTGGTGCTTGGAGTGGATGACAAAACAAAAGAGGTCGTTGGCATTCCTATTGAGCGGTTGGAATTGGTCGAACGATATATCTATGAAATATGCAATGACACGATTAGGCCTTCGGTGGTCTTTCGGACTTTTCGCATGGAACTGCCCGACAGCACAGGCCATCTGCAGCCGGTTTTGAAGGTGGAAATCCCCAAAAGCCTTTTCGTTCACGAAAGCCCGGGGGGATATTTTCATCGCCAAGGTAGCTCGAAACGCAAGCTTTCCCCTGAGCTTTTGGCTCGTCTTTTTCAGCAGAGAAGCCAGGCCAGGGTTATACGGTTTGATGAGCAGGCCGTGCCGGAAACAAGTTTGGATGATCTTGACAAAGCCCTTTACAAGCGCTTCACAGCAGGCGCGGGAACAGATGATATCGTGACCCTGCGCAAGATGCGACTACTGACGACTGACGACTCCGGGCATGAACGCGCCAGCGTGACAGGGGTGCTGCTCTGCACGCATCACCCGGAACGATGGCTCCCTGGGGCTTTCATCCAGGCGGTTCGTTACCGTGGTATTCGCCAGGACTCGAACTATCAGATTGATGCCCAGGATATTACCGGCCCCCTGGATGAACAGGTTCAGGCGGCTTTGACATTTGTCCGTAAAAACATGATTGTTTCGGCTCGCAAAACACCCGAACGGACTGAAATCCCTCAGTTCAGTATACGCGCCGTGTTTGAGGCAGTGGTCAATTCCGTCGCGCACCGTGACTACGCGGTTCATGGTTCGAAAATCCGGCTGTTCATGTTCGATGACCGCTTGGAGCTTTACTCGCCAGGTGGGTTGCCGAACACCGTGACCATCGACAGCATCGCTTTGCGCCAATCTACGCGCAATGAACTCATTACCTCTCTTCTGGCCAAGTGCCCGATCGCTGATTCATCCGGGCAGATCGGCAGGCGTTTTCTCATGGAAAAACGGGGCGACGGTGTCCCAATCATCTTTGAGGAGAGCCTTAAGCTGAGCGGACGGCAACCGGAATATCGGTTGATCGATGATGCCGAACTCCTGCTCACGATCTGGGCGGCGTTGGAGGTTAAAGATAATACCATCAATGAGGAGTTGATATGACCACACATGCACTTCGTCCCTGGACCGACCTGGTCAAGCTCCATCCCGACGTGGAAGCGGGTGCGCTGACCGAGGCGGTGTTCGCCATCGATCTCGGAGCCATCGCCGCAGGTGACCCAAACGTTCCCGTGGTCAACCGGGACCCGGAGGCCTTCTTTCGGGCGACATACCTCACGGCCGATCTGCGAAAGCTCCTGGACGAAGTGCTGGCATCCCTTTCCGGCAAGCCTGGTTACAATCGGGTATTGAAACTCCGGGTGCCCTTCGGCGGCGGGAAGTCACACACCCTGGCGTCGCTGTTCCATGCCGCGCGAAGGCGCGAGGCGCTGGACGGCATCTCGGAGGCTAAGGAATTCGCCCGACCCGGCAATGTGGCCGTGGCGGTTTTCGACGGCGAGAAATTCGATGCCCGTAACGGCAAGACGCTGGATGACGGCCGCACGATCCAGACCATGTGGGGGTGGATTGCCTGGCAGATCGACCCTGAAAAGGCCTTTCCCCTGGTGGCCGATCACGACAAGGATCGCGTCGCTCCGGGCGGGGATGTGACCCGCGATCTGCTCACCAAGGGGGCTGGCGGCAGGCCGGTTCTGATCCTCCTCGACGAAGTGCTCAAGTACATGGAGCGGTCCGCGGCGGTCAGCGTTCTCGATTCCACCTTACAGCGTCAGGCCAAGGATTTCTTCCAGAATCTGACCGTCGAGGTGGCCGGTAGCGAGAAGGCCGCGCTCGTCTATTCCCTCACCTGGAGCGCCAGGGAAGCCCTGGGCAATGTCGGGCTGCTTGCCGAGATCGACAAGCTCGCATCTCGCGTGGATCAGCTCAGGGAACCGGTCTCGGGCGATGAGGTCCTTCCGATCCTTCAGCGGCGTCTGTTGGGCGGCGCTCCCGACGCTTCCTCAGCGACTGAAGTTTCCACGGCATATCAGGACGTCGTGACCGGCATGCAGCGTGCCCATGCCGAGACCCCGTCCGAGCGCCAGCAGGCCGAGGAGGAAGGCCGTCTGCTGCGTGATCGGATGCGGGCGGCGTATCCGTTTCATCCCGCGCTCATCGACATCATGAGGGAACGCTGGACCGCGGTGGATGCCTTCCAGAGGACACGGGGCGCCCTGCGCTTTCTCGCCTCCTGCATGCATTCCCTCAAGAAGAACGGCGGGGCCAAGGCGCTTCTCGGGCCCGGAGACGTACCGGTGAAGGACGTGGATGTCCGAGTGAAGATGCTTAAAGAGCTCGGGGTACAGAACGACTACGACCCGGTCATCACGGCGGATATCGACGGTCCGAACGCGCGGGCGAAACGAATTGACGACCGGATGGCGAGAGAGACTCCCGCGCTTGCCAGCGTGAAACCTGCCACGCGCATTGCCACGGCTATCCTTCTGTATTCGTTTGGCGGGTTAAGGCGTGAGGGCTCGGGCAGCGACGAGACACTGCCGCCCGGCGTTACGGAAAACGAACTGCTTGCGGCCTGCGTCGGTCCCGACCTGGACAACATCACGGCCACCGCCGTCTTATCCGAGCTCCGTAATACATGCCTGTACCTGCATTACGACGGTGTCCGGTACTGCTTCAAGAAGGACCCGAATGTCACCAAGCTGATCGAGGACGCGGAGCAGACCGTTGCCCGCGAGGATTCTCAGGCTCGTGGTCACGGCCCGGTCCGAAGCCAGATCAAGGAAATACTGGATGCCCGCCTGGCCGGACACCACACAGCCATTGTGTGGCCGGCGAAGAGCCAGGACATTCCAGATGAGGACCCCCGTTTTCTCGTTGCCTACCTGCCCCTTGAATTCGCCGCCGAGGGAAGATCGGAACAAGAACGTCAGGCCAAGGAGTACCTGACGAAATACGGGGACCGTCCCCGGCGCTTCCGCAACGGGCTGGGACTTGCGATACCGGAAAAGAAACAAATCGAGGTTTTGCGGCGTGCCGTCCGGTATCTCCTGGCCATCGACCGTGTGGAAGCCAAGAAGCAGCAACTTCGACTCACCAAGGACCAGCTTGATCAACTCCGGGAGAGGAAACGCACCGAGCAGGCTGCCGCCGAGTCATGCTTCCGGGAGCTTTACACGGCTGTTTGGTTGCCTCGGGTCCAGGACGGCGATTTGGAACTAGAGAAAGTGGAACGGGGCGGTCGACCGCTTCAGGCGACTGGCGTTCACGAGCGGATCATGGAGCTTCTCACCAGCGTGGGAACGCCGCGCATTCACGGATCGGTGACTCCGCGGAAAATCGCCGAGCGAGTGCGGCTCGGCGAATCCCTGGTCGAGGGGGAGCCGCCGCTCATGGGCATCAAGGCATCCGATGTCCTCGAGTCATTTTTCCGGGATATTGCGCCGCCCCGGTTGGAATCCGCATCCGTCCTGCGCAAGGGGATCGCTCGCGGTGTATCTGAAAGCGTCTTCGCCTATGCGAGCGGAGGCAGTCCCGTTCTTGGTCCGGACGGGAAATACCAGGTAAGCCGCGACAAGCTGATTCTTGGCCGTTCCATTGCCGATGACGAGGTCGATTTCGATTCCGGCTTCCTCATGATGCCGGCGGGGGTTCCAGATGTTCCTGCGACTCGCCCCGCCGACGCAGACTGCATTGAACCGGGCTTGCTTTCGACTCCGAATATGCAAGAGGGTGTTAAAGAAATCGGAGTGGAGACTGGTTCTGGCTCGACAACGACAGACCCGGAAACTGCTCGTCGAAGGAAACGAGTTTCCCTGACATTCGAGGCGACCAGAGATCAGGTCTTCAAGGCGTTTCCGGCCATCGCGAACCTGGCCGACAAGTCCGACGGCGCCAAGGTGCGAATCCGCATCGAGGGTTCATCGGCTGCTGGTTTCGATCCATCCTGGCTGCGCAATGCGGTGGAAGAGCCGCTCGATGAAGCGGACATCGAGCGGACCATCGAGGAATGATGCGAATGGATAGGGTGGAATAAATGTCATACAACTCAAGAATGCGTTCAGCCCGGAGCTGCAGCCCCCACTAAAGGCGGCCTGACCAAGCACCGGACTCCGACGTTGTTCACCATCTTTCTGATCAGGCTGTGCCGCCCGCCCTTGGCTCCCTGCCGCACAGCCGTCAGGCACTCCCCCGCCTCATTCCCCCGCCCGTCAAACCACGGCCCGGGCTTCCACGCGGTGGTGGAGCAGCTGTCGCAGGATCACCCAGCGCGTGAGCAGAAAGCTCAGGGGGCCCGTGTAGGCGGCTTTGAAGAAGGCAAACCAGGTGAACGGAAGGCCGGTGAAACCGAGATTGGAGAAGACGACCACGGTGAGCGGGGCGGTGATGCAGGCCGACAGGATCCCGAGGAGCAGGCCGAGAGTCCAGGCTCGGGTGGGCAGGCGTGAAAGGAACGAATCCGGCCTCGGATAACCCGGTTCGGCCTCGATCGTCCCGGTTCGAAGCGCCTTGCGCACACCGGAGGTGGTGAACAGGGTCACCAGGAAAGGCATGACGATGGACGTTATGGCCGTATCGATGACCATGCTGTTGTCGCCGGTGAGCGGCACGAAGTTCATCTGGCGGTTGGCGAGCCACGCAATGGACGGGTTGAGGATCATGTTGAGGATGGCGCAGATGATGCCCTGGGTGAGTATAAAGGCATGGACTGTTTGAGTCATTTTCCGTCTCCCACGGTAGCTTTGTCGGCATCGATCCCACGCGTCGCCTTCTTCTTCCCGGACGGGTGAGTCGCTGCGGGAACCCTGCTGTATTCCGAAGAAAAACGTTACACGATCACCGAAGATGAATCCTCCCACCCGGGACGCCGAGGCCTGGAGACGTGAAGTCTTCCTGCAGGGCCTTTGGAATAGCCGGGGACGAACGGCCTGTGCCAATACCGCTGAAGTGTGAATCCAGGTTCAATGGTACGACACCCCGCAAGAGTTCGAGGGTGAAGAGAGCCTTTTAAAACAGGGTGATCAGCCGCAGGCTGATTACGTTGGCCGCGGGAAGATCCGGACGCTGCCCCGGGCTGGGGATATGCGTGTACCCGATCACCGGACTGAGAGACCAGAAGCCGCGGGGCAGCTTGAAGAAAAACGTCGTCTGGTAGACGAACTGCATCATGAATTCGCTTTCACCCAGGTCTTTCGACCGCGACACCACATCGGGAAAGAAGAACGAGCCGGCGCCGGGCTTGTCGTTGAGCCAGGACCAGGCGATCCCCAGGCTGAATTGGTCCGCGGGCCGGCCGGGCACCATGCGCAGGGCGGTGAGGCCCGAGCCGAGGTAGGTGTTGACCGCCTGGGTATGCGAATCGGTATGAGCCAGTTGAAAGTAGCCGATGATGCCGGCGTTGTCGATGTCCGGATGCTTGTACCAAAGCCGCTGGTGGGCGAAAAGGTAGAAGCCGGCTGCGCCGTCTTCGGTGGTGAGGTCGGGCGCGTAGAGCTCCCCCGTCTGGTACCAGCCTCCAATGCCGACTCTGCCCGGCTTCCTTCTTTCGCCGACACGCCAGGAATACCCTGCTTCTCCGATGTGGAGCTTGTAGCTGTTAAGGGTCGGCAGGCATTCGATCCCTGTCTGGACGCCTCGTATGGCGTTGGCGTCGTAGAGACCGTAGGAAAAGTAGAGGGATTCGGTGGGGGCGATGTGCACCACCGCTCCGTAACCGGTGTTGTAATAGGACGGAAGCCTGCCGAAGAGGGTGGGGTTGAGGCCGACCGGCACGAAGATCAGGTTGGTGATGTCTCCGTCCTGAAGCTGCCTGTCGCCGATGATGACCGGGACCTGGAGATTCCCGAAGGTGCCGGAGCCGTTCATTTTGCCGATGTGAAAGATCAGCTTGTTGTCGAACAGGCTCTGACGCCACCACAGCTGCATGAGTTCATGGCGGGTGCGCGGCGGAGGTCCGTCCATGGTCGTGAGCAGCTGCACGGATCCGGCTGAATCGTTGACCGCGCCCCCGGTGAATTCCAGCAATTCGATGCCCAGTGTCCCGCCCGGAATGCAGAAGGCCTTGTTCGTGTCGAGGGATGCGTGGAGTCCAAGGGCCAGGTTGGCCAGGGTGGTGTCCGGGTCGACTCCGCCCGAGGCAATATGGTTGAATTCCGAAATGAAAAAGCCGCCCAGGCGCAGCCCAAGGTCTTCGGGGACCCCGAGAGCCACTCCCAGCTGATCCCAGCCGGCGAAGGTATATGCAGCCTGGGGATTGGAGATGATCTCACCGGTTCTCGGGAGTGGATCGGGTACGGCGGATTCGGCGGCAGCCGCGCCTGTGAGGAAGAGAAGCAGTAGAACGGCAAAGGCGAAGCAGCGGCAGGCAGGCCATGCAGAAGCTGCAGTGGAGGCGGATTTCCGGGCGCCGGTTTTAACCCCCAGCAGTTTTATCGCCTTACGGTGCGGGTGGGTCATGGAGTGATCCACTCCTGCCAGAGCGGGAACTGCAGGAATTCAGACCTTGCCGGTGGTGAAGTCTCGAATCTCGGGCGCCTCATGCGGGCGTCGCATCTCATCAATGAGACCGTCCGGGGACAGATTCAGATCATGAACAACTTCTATCTGATGGAGCAGTTTTTCATTCATCCCGGAGGCTGTCAAGGGCATTCTATCGTCGACAGGGCATCCTATCACGGGTTGTCAGGCGCAGCAGACCTATGGAGATTGCCGTCGAGCTGGTTGAATCTCGAAAAAGGGCCGAGCAACGCGGCCGGGCTCAAAGATGCTGCAGGGCAGTACAACCATGAATGACGTTGTGGGCAAGTACGTTGTGGAGGCAATGACACTGCTGTGAGACTGATAACGTTGTGAGATTGACGATGTTGAGTAAAGCCCCTGCGGGATCCCACCCAGGCGAGACGCCGCCGCAAACCCATTGGGCGCTTGATTCGCGCATACAGGGAGGATCTCGGGGTATGAACTGCCGCCGGGACAGACATGGACGGCAATCCATTCTCGCCTGCCCGGTTGCGACTGTTCGCAGTATGGCGCCTGTTTCATCACCGTCCTGGGGCTCTTCAGCCCGGAAGCAGCCCATCGCGCTTTACTTCAGTCCTCACGAGGTCAAACCACCGACAGGAGAGCCGGGAGATCCGCCGGTCCGGTTCGGGTGTCGGTCCGGGAAGTGGTTTGGAACACAATGACGTACCATGCCGCATCCGGCGGGATCGAAGCCGTGCGTTGCGCCTGGCGGTGTGGCGTCTTCGCCATGTTTTTCCTGAATTTGCGGGAGGGGGAGCCTGATGTGGCGGGGGACGCGGGAAGCCGGGGCGCAGTGGACAAAGCATGCGGCAGGCAATATAGTTATGAAGTGAACACGGTGGAATTGGGTATTGCGCTGCGGGAGTCTTCGAAGGGCTGTTTTGCGCCACGAGTGTGAAGGCGCGAATCGAGGTTCTGCGGCGGATTCTGGAATTCCACCGCGCTCGGGCTATTCCGGCACAGGGCTTTGGACTCCTCGCCCGGGGGCTGGGATCGACGAATCGTACCGGATTATAGAATCGACACCTTGTGGCGGGAGCGCCGCGAAGGTCGAAGAAAGCGGAATGGCGGTCGTGGCTTCGATCAAGGATTTCAACAGAATTTCGGACACGATATGGGAAATCCCGGTGACGTACAAAGAGGGCATGCGTGTCCCCGCGCGGATTTTTGCGACGGAGAAGCTTCTTCAGGAAATGGATGAAGGGGTGATCGAGCAGGTGACGAACGTGGCCACCCTGCCGGGAATAGTCAAGTATTCCTATTGCATGCCGGACGGCCACTGGGGGTATGGTTTTCCCATTGGCGGCGTGGCGGCGATGGATGTGAGAGACGGCGTCATATCGCCTGGAGGGATAGGTTTCGACGTCAACTGCGGGATGAGGCTGGTGTTGACCAACCTGTCGTACGGGGAGGTGAAGCCGCACCTCCGGGATCTTGTAGATCGGCTGTTTGCTCGAGTTCCAGCCGGTGTCGGGAGCAGCGGATTTGTGAAGATATCCCAGGACGAATTTCGTCGAGCCGTGGAACTGGGCTCCCGGTGGTGCCTGGAGAACGGTTACGGCTGGAAGGAGGATCTCGAACGCACCGAGGAAATGGGATGCATCCCGGGAGCGGATTCATCCAAGATCAGCAGGAAAGCCGTCGAGCGTGGTTTCAAGCAGATAGGGACCCTTGGATCCGGGAACCATTACCTGGAGATCCAGGTGTTGAAGCCGGAGAACATCTACGATGAAAAGCTGGCCCGGGCATTCGGGCTGACGGTGCCCGACCAGGTGGTGGTGATGTTCCACTGCGGGAGCCGCGGGTTCGGTCACCAGGTGGCGACGGACTACCTGCAGCTGTTCCTCAAGGTCATGGAGAAAAAATACGGGATCAGGATCCTGGACCGGGAGCTGGCCTGTGCGCCATTCCATTCGCCGGAAGGCCAGGACTACTTTGCCGCCATGAAGTGCGCCATCAACATGTCTTTCGCCAACCGGCAGGTCATCCTGCACCGGGTGCGGGAGGTTTTCTCCGAGGTCTTTCACAAGGATCCTGCCGACCTGGGTTTGCGGCAGGTCTACGACGTGGCCCACAATACGGCGAAAATCGAGACCCACGTGGTGGATGGTCAGAAAAGGCAGCTGCTTGTCCATCGTAAGGGGGCGACCAGGGCGTTCGGCCCCGGGGCCGAAGAGCTGCCGGAGATCTACAGGAAGACGGGCCAGCCGGTGATCCTTGGGGGAAGCATGGAGACGGGTTCGTACCTGCTGGCGGGAGTTGAAACGGGAGCCCAGACCTTTTTCAGCACGGCACACGGAAGCGGCAGGACCATGAGCCGCCGGCAGGCCAAGAAGATGTTTCAGGGCAAAAAGCTGCAGCAGGACATGGAGGGGAGGGGAATCTACGTTCGCACCGTTTCGTATGCGGGCTTGGCGGAAGAGGCGGGGCCTGCGTACAAGGACATCGACAACGTGGTGAAGGCTACGGAACTGGCCGGGATCAGCAGGCGGGTGGCGCGGTTCGCTCCGGTCGGGAATGTGAAGGGATAGAACGCCTTTCCCCGGATGATCCTGGAGAAGGGAGTCATCAGGCACAGCATATGGGTTACAGAACACCGGTCGTTTTGATCACGAGATCTCTCGGGTGTGGGAAAACCACGCTGCTGAAAAGAATACTGCACAGCGGCATAAAGCGTTTTGCCGTCCTGATGAACGAGTTCGGTGAAGTTGCCGTCGACAGCAGGGTGATCCGCGGTATGAACGTGGACATCATCGAGTTGACGGGCGGGTGCGTATGCTGTTCTCTGACGGGCGAATTCGAGGCGGCGGTGCGGGAGGTGATTGCAAGGGCGAAGCCGGAGGTTATCGTGGTGGAGGCCACCGGCGTGGCCGAGGCCGACGCCCTGGTTTATGAAGTCGAGGACAACCTCCCGGAGGTGCGCCTGGACAGCGTTATCTTCATCGTGGACGCCTACGCCAGCACAAGGCATCCCTACGTGAGCCAGACCATGCGGGCGCAGCTTTCCGCCGCGGATATCGTGCTCATCAACAAGATCGACCTCGTGACCAACGAAGAGATCAGGGAAGTGGAATCCCGGATCCGTGAATTCAACCGGAACGTGCTGTCTTTCAAGACCGTGGGATGCGATATCGATCCGTATGTCCTCTTCGGCCTTGATTTCGAGAAAAGGTCCCTGCCTCTTACTCACCACGGCGAACCGGCGTTCGAGTCCTTCTCGTTTACCACCGAGGCTCCCCTGGACAGCACCGGATTCTACAGGCTTGTCGCCGGTCTGCCGGAATCCGTATATCGAGCCAAGGGATTTGTGCGATTCAGAGACTCGACGTACCTGTTCAATTACGTCGTCGGACGTTCCGACCTGGAGAAATTCGATGCCGATACGACTCAGCTCGTCTTTATCGGCCGTCGCCTCGAGAATGTCCGCGGCGAAATCCTGGCTCGACTGAAAGAATGTGAGCTCCAAGATGCCCTTTGAATACCTGGACGACATCGCGACGGCGGATGTAGCATTCCATGCATGGGGGGAGAGCCTCGAAGAGACGTTCAAGGCGGCGGCCGAAGCCACCATGAACGTGATGGTGGGCGACCTGAGTACAATCGATGAAGTGGATCACAGGTCCATCAGGGTGGAAGCCGATGCCGTGGACATGCTGCTTTTCGAACTGCTGCAGGAGCTCATCTACTACAAGGACGCCGAAAAGCTCCTGCTGCGAATCGATGGACTGAAAATCGAGCAGTCGAACGGGCTCTACACATTGACCGCCGATGCCAGGGGCGAGGAACTCGACCCCGGCAAACACGACCTGGTGGTGGACGTGAAGGCTGTGACCCTGCACCGGTTTGCCGTGGAGGAGACACCCGGCGGCTGGCGGGCCACGGTGATCCTGGACATCTGAGAAACAACCTGGAGGCCGTGCGCCGGTGCGGTCTGTTCACATCATCAGCGGGCGACGTTGACCTTCATCGTCCGTTCCTCGCCGTTTCTTCGAATGACGAAAACATGCGGCCCTTCTTTCTGGTGGACCATGGCCCTGTGCAGGTCTTCAAGGCTGTTTACGGGGGTGCCGTTGATCATGACGAGGATGTCCCCCTGGAGTATACCCGCCGTGGCTGCGGGGCCTTCCGGTGTCAGGCCGAGCACTTCGAGGCCGCTTCCCGAATCGTGCAGACGGATCAGTATGCCCAGCCTGCCCCGGTGAGGCATTTCGGCCTTGTCCGTAACCCAGATGTATTCTGCGATGTCCGGGTTGAACAGGCTGTACGGATAGTTGACGGGAACGGGAGCTATGGTGGTGAAGGTGTGGGCGATTCTTCGGAAGGTCATCGCGGGTACTCCCAGCCGATTTGTCATGTGCCCCTTGCCGAGCAGCACGACGACCTGCGCCTCGGGAGGCAGGGCGAGGATCATGTCCGCAAGGGTCTCGGCCATGGTCTCTTCCCATGCCGACTGAGCCTCGTAGAAGCTCTCGAAATCCCGGATGCTTCCCCGGATATGCTGGTCATATTCCCTGCGAATCCGCTCCCTGTTGGCTGGATCGTCCAGGTTGAAATCCCGGGCCACCTCCATGCGTTCTTCATGTGAAAGGGATTCGATGCCCGATTGCGCGATCTTGCTGACAATCTCGTTGGGCGCGTTGAGCCCTGCGATCCTTAACCGCTCCCTGCGGGCAAATTCGAGGATATCCCGGTAGAGATCAAAAGAGTATCCCCAGACCGTGGCCCAGCGACTTTCTGCGATGAGTTCATCCTCGGATGTGATCCCGGCCGAATAACGGTCGAGGGCAGGCTGTGCGTTTCTGGGAAACATCTCCAGGGCGAGGACGATGGATGGATTCTTTCGGTGCATTCCTTTCAGGATCTCGATCTGAACGCGGTGGTCTTCCTTTCCTGTATGCGTTTCCCCGACATAGACGATGCGGGAGTCTGCCAGGGCGCTGAAAAGCGTTTCCCGGGAAAGAGTCCTGGCCGTAACGGTTTCGATGATCTCGTCGACGGCGAATCCTCCGGCGGTGTCGAGGGGGGAGCCCGGCGAGACGGGGCTCGTGGTCGCGCAGCCGGCGACGGTCCAGATGAGAGCTCCCAGAGAAACGACCTTCATGAGGGTATGGAACATTTCTGAATGTCTCCCTTCTTTTCGTTCAAGGATTCTTTCGGATGATATCGATCAGCCTGCGATTCGCAGCCGGGAAGGCGTAGTTGTCGAGATCGCCCGGATCGACCCAGCGGGCATCGGAGGCACAGCGAAGAGCGGGAGCTCCGTCCCGGGGGTCGGCCGTGCATGCGTAGGCGTGCAGTGAAACGCGGAAGGAGGTGTAGTTGTGTTCGATGGAGGCGATCTTCCTTACGCACTGCACCCGCAGGCCCAGTTCCTCGTTCATCTCGCGGGCAAGAGCTTCTTCGGGTGTTTCTCCGTTTTCGATCTTTCCTCCGGGAAATTCCCATAAACCGGCCATAAGCCCTCTTGATGGGCGCTTTTGGATAAAGACTTTTCCGTCCTGTTCGATGACTCCGACGACAACCTGCACGGGAACGATCTTCCTGCGTATTCCGGGCACGGGCCTCCGGTGCACGATTTCGAGCCTGAGGCTTTCGCAATGGGGGGCGACCAGGCAGTGCAGACATCCCGGCCTCCTCGGAGTGCACACTGTAGCGCCGAGTTCCATGAGTGCCTGGTTAAAGAACCTTGCCTTGCCCGAGGGGAGGATGTCCGAGGCCATGTTCCGGATATATGCCTGGCTCTGCCGAGACTTCACCGGGGCTTCCATGTTGAAAAGGCGGCTGAAAACCCTCTCGACGTTCCCATCCACCAGGGGTTCATCGAGATTGAAAGCCAGGCTGCGGATCGCCGCCGCGGTATAGGGGCCGATCCCGGGAAGTTCAAGTAAATCGTGATAATTGCGGGGCAACTCGCCTCCGTGGCGATCCATGAGGATTCCTGCCGCCCGGTGAATGTTCAGAACGCGCGAGTAATACCCCATGCCCTCCCAGTGCTTGAGCAGCTCGTCCTGGCCTGCCCGGGCAACGGATCGAACACCGGGAAAACGCTGCATCCACCGCAGATAGTAAGGGACCACCGTATCGACCCGGGTCTGCTGCAGCATGATCTCGGAGATCCAAATCCCGTACGGGAGATAGCTTTCCCTCCATGGAAGAGGCCTCTGGTTTTGCGTAAACCAGCGGATCAGCCTGCCCTGCAATTGTCGGATTTCTCTTCTTTCCATTCCCGTTCCGGCACACGACTGCGCAGGCGTGTCGACCGGGATTTGCAGCGGCCATCCGCCCGGCATCACGGGCATTCGTTGAAATTTTTTCCGGATACAGACCCTGCGTACTATTCTAAGACATGAGCCGGGTGTTTGTCATCATGGGAAGAGGACGGATGCAGGCAGGCCATCTTTTTTCGCCCCTGCGGCATGTCATTCGCCCCGCGGGTGGGTTTTCGTTGCAGGGATGGGTTCTTCGGCATCCATTGGGTCAGGCCGATTCTGAAACCATGTACCATGGAACCGATGGTTTTCAATGTGCCTGCAGGACGTTGCCCCGGATGTTGCTCCGATGGCAGGGGCGAAACATTCATCACGCAACTCGTCCGGCGTCGTTCCCACGGTGGCGGGAGGAGAACTCGTGAACCCCCTGCGATAAGGAAGAAATGGGCACTGTGGCTCCGGATGATTATATTCAGCGGGAGAAGGGGGATGAAGTACTTTCATGCAACTGGCATTTGAATCCGAAATGGAGTATGGATACAAGGCCCGGCGTGATTTTTCCTCATGAGGGCAGGTGAAAGGTGAATGGAAGGAGCGTTTCCGGGTCGCATCCGGGAACACGGAGCAGATTATGGAGGACCTGGCGGTCGAAGTAAGGAATGTGAGTTTTGCCTATGACGGGCATCCTGTGCTTCGGGATGTGAATCTTGAGATTCGAAAAGGGGAGTTCCTTGCTGTCATGGGTCCAAACGGGGGAGGCAAGACCACTCTGCTGAAGATCCTGCTTGGAATCCTCAAACCGGGAAAAGGCAGCGTACTTCTTTTCGGTAAACATCCCGGGGAGATGGCTCACAAGATCGGGTATGTTCCCCAGGATACGAACATAAACAAGGAATTTCCCATTTCGGTCATGGATGTGACTCTGATGGGAAGGCTTGCCGCTCTGGGGTCTGGGTGGAGGTATTCTGCGACGGACAGGCTGCTGGCCAGGCAGGCGCTGGAGCGGGTGAAGATGTGGGATTACCGCCACCGGCCCGTCGGCAGACTTTCGGGTGGGCAGCGGCAGCGTGTTTTTATTGCCAGGGCCCTGGCCGCAAACCCTGCCATACTCTTCATGGATGAACCGACGGCCAGCGTCGACAAGGAATTCCAGACGGAGCTGTTCGAGTTCCTCAAGGAGTTGAACACATCGATGACCATCGTGGTGGTCAGCCACGATATGGCCGTACTTTCCAGCTATGTCAAATCGGTCGCCTGCCTCAACCAGACGCTCTACTATCATGATGCGGCTGAAATCACGGATGAAATGATGGAAATGGCCTATCATTGTCCTGTTGAACTCGTCGCGCATGGAATGCCGCACCGGGTCCTGCGCAGGCACGAGGATTAGCGGGATGCTGGAAGCACTTCAATTCGAGTTCATGCGCAATGCCCTGTGGGCAGGATTGCTGGCAAGTGTTGCCTGCGGCATTATTGGCACCCTGGTGGTGGTGAATCGCATCGTTTTCATTTCCGGGGGCATTGCGCATGCGGCCTACGGGGGAGTCGGCATCGCGTTTTTCCTGGGTATTTCGCCGACTTTCAGCGCTGCTGTCTTTTCCCTGGTCATAGCGGCGGTCATGGCGACGGTCACTCTTCGAAACAAGCAGCGAGCCGACACCATCATCGGCGTTCTCTGGGCCCTGGGTATGGCCGTCGGTATCATCCTCATCGATCTGACGTCCGGGTATCGCGTGGATGTGATGAGCTATCTCTTCGGGAGTATCCTTGCCGTTCCCTCGGACGATCTGATCATGATGGTCGTACTCGATGTCGTCATCGTGGCGGTGGTCGCGTTTTTCTACAACGGATTTCTCGCCATGTCCTTTGACGAGGAATTCGCTCAGACAATGGGCGTTCCCGTGAAGACTCTCTATTTTATTCTCCTCGGCCTGATGGCCCTTTCCGTGGTGATGGTGATCCGTGTGGTCGGGCTTATCCTCGTTATCGCACTGCTTACGATACCGCCTTATATTGCCGAGAAATTCAGTGTCTCTCTCGCCTGGATGATGGTGTTTTCCACGATATTGAGCTGTATCTTTTCCTTTACCGGCCTGTGGCTTTCTTACGCTTTCAATCTGACTTCAGGAGCCACTGTCATCCTGGTGGCATCGCTGTTCTTCTTTGTGTCGCTCCTCTGGGGCCGCGCCAGGGTGTCGACCTGAGACTCCCGGCTGCATATCTGCCTGGAAACGCAAAGGGTTTAGCGAGTTATTCATCAATACTTTCGAGTTTACTTGAGAAAATCTTCAAAATGTTATAAGTACTGTCTACTTAAGTAACGGTTACAGGCCGGGGATCGAGGCGCGGTGCGTGGAGCGGTTCCGGCGGAAAGTGAAGTCGGGGCTTGAATGTGCGTGTTTTCTCCATCCGCATACTGGCGTAACGGATCAGCAAGGCTCTCAACCTCATTTGGGTGAATGGATGAATCCAATTACAGGTAAACGCGAAAACATGGCTGAACTCCTCGAACACGAATTTGACTGGGAGGATCGGGGAGCCTGTAAAGATTCTGAATCCTCAACGACGGCCAACGTTTCTCCATCCAGGGGAGACTGGTATGCGAGGGAAGGGACCGAGACCGACGATCTTCAGCACCTTCAGTATTCGGGTGTCCACAGTTCGTGGGTCAGAAAGATTGAGACGGCGATCCGGAACTCGTGCGAGTATTACTTTCGCACTCAACACTCCGATGGTTACTGGTGGGCGGAACTGGAATCGAATGTAACCATCACGGCCGAGTATGTTATGCTTCTGCGGATCCTGGATCTGAAGAATCCCGCCGCTGAAAGAAGCATGGTCAGATACCTGCTCAACAAGCAGATGCCGAACGGAGCCTGGGGGTTGTACTATGGCGACGGCGGCAATCTGAGCACGACCATCGAAGCCTATTTCGCCCTGAAGCTTGCCGGTGAAGATCCTGAGTCGGATGCTATGAGCAGAGCGAGGCAGTTTATTCTCGATCATGGAAGCATCGAATCGGCCCGCGTTTTTACCAAGATATGGCTGGCACTCTTTGGTCAATACCCGTGGGATAACGTGCCGTCCATGCCGGTCGAACTGGTCCTGCTGCCTCCGCATTTTTACTTCAACATCTACGAGTTCAGCAGCTGGGCGAGGGGCACCGTGGTGCCGCTTTCCATCGTGCTGGCTATACGGCCCCGATATACTCTGCCCGAGGAATCCGGGGTGCGCGAGCTCTATGTTTCGGATTCCTCCGGTACCTGCAGGAGATTTCAGTCCTGCACCCATAAGCTTTTTTTCCTTTTCGACCGCATTGCCAAGGCCTTTGAACGGAATCCCGTCAGGTCTCTGCGCAACAGGGCGGTTCAGGAAGCGGAAACCTGGATACTCGAGCACCAGGAAGAGAGTGGAGACTGGGGTGGAATTCAGCCCCCGATGGTGTATTCCGTTCTTGCGCTCTATTATCTCGGGTATCCGCTGGACCACGAGGTGATCAGGAAGGGCTTGAAGGCTCTCGAGGATTTCTGCATCGAGGATGAAGAGGGGTTGAGAATGCAGTCGTGCGTCTCTCCGGTCTGGGATACCGCCCTCACCTGCCTCGCCCTGCTCGATGCGGACATACCCACCGATCACCCTGCGGTGCAAAAGGCCGCTCGATGGCTCATGGAAAAGCAGGTCACCACCGGCGGCGACTGGCAGGTCAAAAACTGCTGCCCTCCCGGCGGCTGGGCTTTTGAATTCATCAACACTCAATATCCGGATGTGGACGATTCGGCTGTGGTGCTGAGCACCCTGAACCGATTCAACCCGGACCGCTGCGATGGACTCACGTGCGTCAAGGAAAGAGGCATGGAGTGGTGCCTGAGCATGCAGAGTTTATGTGGAGGATGGGCCGCCTTCGACAAGGACAACAACATGGTTATCCTGAACAGGATTCCGTTCGCCGACCAGGAAGCCATGGTGGATTATCCCACGGCGGACGTTACGGGCAGGGTGATCGAGGCGATGGGTTATTTCGGGTACGATCGCTCCCATCCCCGTGCTCAAAGGGCCATCCAATACCTGCTGGATCTTCAGGAACCCGACGGCGCCTGGTGGGGGCGCTGGGGTGTAAACTACATCTACGGGACATGGTCTGTTTTGAAGGGCCTGATTTCCATCGGAGAAGCCCCCGAATCTCCTTGTATCCGCAAGGCCGTGCGCTGGCTCAAAGACCACCAGAACCCGGACGGAGGGTGGGGGGAGACGTGTGATTCATACGAGAACCCGGAACTTCGAGGGCAGGGCCCCAGCACACCCTCTCAGACCGCCTGGGCCATCATGTCTCTTCTGGCATGCGGCGAGGAGAAATCGCCGGAGGTATACCGGGGTATACAGTACCTGGTTCGCACCCAGCAAGCTGATGGGACATGGGAAGAGCTGTACTTTACGGGGACGGGTTTTCCGAAGCACTTCTACATCCGCTATCACAACTACCGCAATTGTTTCCCTCTGATGGCCCTCGGGCAGTACAGGCAAAGGCTCCAGGCAGGGGCGTCATCCCTTGGCTGAAAATCCACCGGGTGCCTCAAACGGTTCACCTCCCGTGCGATGATTCGCAGGGGAGGTGAAAGTGACCTATGCGAACGAGTGGAAACGGGTTCGATCTTAGGGCCTTGTCCGGATGACTTCTTTTTTCAGGAAGCGGACAGCTTGGTCATTTCCTTTTCGTCCATGGCAAAACCGTGCTCGGGTCCGGGGAAGATGCCTTTTTCCACATCTTCCCTGTACTGGGTGATGGCAGCCTTCATCGCTTCTCCAAGCTTTGCGTACTGCTTGACAAACCGCGGCGTGAAGCGGTCGAAGAGTCCAAGTACGTCGTGGACCACCAGGACCTGGCCGTCACAATTCGGTCCTGCACCGATGCCGATGGTCGGAATGGGAATGCTTTCGGTGATCATCGTGGCGATGGGTGACGGGATGGCTTCGAGCACGATGCTGAAGCAGCCGGCCTCAGTCAGTGCCTGAGCGTCTTCGATGAGAACCTTGGCGGCTTCGGCGGTCTTGCCCTGCACCTTGAATCCGCCGAATACGGCTGCGCTCTGGGGAGTCAAGCCGAGGTGCCCCTGCACGGGAATGCCTGCTTCCACCATGGCCTTGACCTGTGCAACGACCCTTCTGCCTCCTTCGAGTTTTACCGCCTGGGCCTTTGCTTCCTTGAGAAACAGGCCGGCGTTCAGCAGGGCCTGTTCGATACTCGCCTGGTAGGACATAAAGGGCATATCCCCGACGACCAGCGCTCTTTTCGCACCCCGGGTGACGGCGCGAGTGTGATGAAGCATTTCGGTCATTCCGACCGAGAGGGTGTCTTCATGCCCGAGAACGACCATTGCCAGCGAATCTCCCACCAGGAGCATGTCCACTCCGCTTTGGTCGGCCCACAGTGCAGTAGGGTAGTCGTACGCGGTCAGCATGGAGAGTTTTCTTTTGCCCTTGGCAGCCACAACATCCGGAACAGTAACTCGATTCTTCATGATCGTACCTTCCTCCTGGTAATCCAAGCGTTTGGTGCACGTCGTCCAACAGTTCGGTCCACGCCTGTGAGACACAATGTCCAGGCTCCTCGCCGCCGGTAAATGCAACCCTTCCGGGGGTCATCTCCTGGCGCGAAGACAACATCGCCGCCTTTTCCTTTTTCGTCAAGCGAAAATCGAGCGATCTCGATACAGGACGGCCACAGCGGCGCTACTGCGCCTTCAGATAGTGGGCTTCCAGCGTCTTGATCAGCAGGGTGAGGGTGCGGTTGACGGGGACCGGGATCCCCAGTTCGTCCCCCGCTCTCACGATCGCTCCATTGATTGCGTCGATTTCGGTGCGCTTCTTCCTGTCCACGTCCTGCCCCATGGAGGACCGGTTGATTGCCGTCGCTCGGGCGATGCCCAGCACGCGATCCACCATGTCGCCGGGTATGGAGAACCCTTTCCCGCCTGCCACATCCATCGCCTCGACAACTGCAGCCCTGCACAGTGCGGCGGCCGCTTCCGTCTCGGGGATAAAGCCGTTGCGAATGCCTGTCAGGGCGGTGATGGCATTGATCCCGACATTGACGTGGAGTTTTTCCCAGATGAGTTGTTCCATTCGGCCGCTGGGCTCGGTTTTGATGCCCGCCTCGTTGAACAGGTCGACCACGTTCCTGACTCGCCGGGAAACACCCTGCCGGGGTTCCCCGATATAAGTCGGACCGTTGCCTCCGTGGCGGATGACGCCCGCGTCTACAAGGGTGGCTCCCTGGGCGGTGCTGCCGAGCAGAACCGATTTTTCACCCACCCGTTCCGCGATCTGCTCCCAGTTGCCGATGCCGTTCTGGAGGGTGAGGAAAACAGTGGAGTCACCACAGCACTGGAGTACTCCCGAAACGGCTTTCCGGGTGGCGTAGCTTTTCACCATGACGATCACCAGGTCTGCCTTGATGGGGATATCATGAGCGCGGTGGTAGCTCTCGAGGGTGAATCGGCTGACGCTTCCGTCCAGTTCTTCCACCGCAAGAGAGTTCCGGCCAATGGCTTCAATATGCTTTTGATTGGTGCTGAACAGTACAATACGCGCCGATGTCCGGGACAGCCTGGCTCCCAGCAGGCTTCCCATGGCCCCCGCTCCCAGCATGAGAATATTCATAAATTGCCTTCCTCCTTCCTTCGATTGGTGTTTTCGGGCGGATCCCTCCGTCTCTTCAGAACAGAAACACAAAGAACAGGAGAATGGCGAACACGGTAACGAGCACGGACCCCATCGGGATAACGTCCGAAAGAATGGAAAAATCCGTTTCCCCACGGTTGATATGTCTGCGCAGGTAAAAAAAACGCCAGCCGGCCATAACGATAATGAGTGTCCCCAGCAGAAAGGCTGTCAGCCCGAGGTGGCGAGTGCCTCTCATCTGCCCTGCCAGCTCGGGCCTCGTGGAAAAGATCTGGAGCTCGCGGATAAGGATGTCGAAGCGTTCGATCACAAAACCGAAAGCGATGAGAGAAATCCCCGTGCGGCACCACGAAAGGAATGTCCATAACATTCTCACTTCTCCTGCCTGATGGCATCGGGACGTTCTGTCCGGTATGCCTCAGCGGAGCTTGAGAGTAGCCAGCGAGATGAGTGCCAGGATGCCGGCGACAATCCACAGGCGGATCACGACCTTGGTTTCGGCGATGCCCTTGTGTTGAAGGTTGTGATGGAGGGGAGCCCGGTAAAAGATACGCCGCCCCACCCAGCGGACTCCAATCTTGTCCTGGATCTGGCTGGTGAGAGCTTCAGCAATGAAGAGCCCTCCCAGCAGGGGGAAGAGCATTTCCTGCTTCAGGAGCACCGACATGACGGCCATGGTTCCTCCAATGGCCAGGGACCCGGTGTCTCCCATGAAAATCTGGGCCGGATATGCATTGTACCAGAGAAACCCGAGACCCGCCCCCACGAAGGCCGCTCCAAAGACGGTCAGCTCCCCTGCTCCCCTGAGATACGGGTAGTAGAGGTAGCTGGAATAGATCCGGTTTCCTTCCACGTATGCAAAGATTCCGAGGACAACGGCGACGAACAGGGCGGGAGTGATTGCAAGCCCGTCGAGTCCGTCCGTAATGTTGACCGCGTTGGATACAAAGATGACGAAAAGAAAGATAAAAGCTCCGTACAGATAAGGGCCCGGGTCGAGGAGAGGGTACTTGTAGAACGGGATATAGAGCTTGGTGGAAAGGTTCTCTCCCAGTGGGGCGTAGGGGCCCACGCAGATCCCAGCCGACCAGGCCTTGGCGTCCATTCGTGAAGTAGATCAAATGATCGAGGAATCTCAAACAATCCTGCATTGACAAGGAGACAACGGCTTGACCAACGACCGCAGACTGATAGAAGACTTCCTGCCCGTAAACTCGGTCGGGGAAGCGGCTTCGAGTGAGCCCCGTACTAAGGGACACATTTCGACCTTACACGTGTGGCGTGCGCGGCGGCCCCTGGTGGCGTGTCGGGCTGCGGTCTACGGGGCGTTGGTGCCTGCATCGTTATTTATCCCCGAGAATGGACCGGACAACAAGAAGCAGAGTCTGGGCAGGGCCAATGCAGCCAAATTCTTTGAACGTCTCTGCAAGTATCCGGGCAATCCAACCGTGATCAGAGACGCGCAGAGGCACATCCTCGAAGCCCATGCCGAGCGTTTGACCAGAGAGACAGGAAAGACTGTTACGGTCGAGGATATCGAGGTAGGAAAAGCGCCGCGCCCGAAGGTGCTGGATATGTTCGCTGGCGGCGGGGCCATTCCAATTGAAGCGGCCCGACTGGGATGTGAGTCACATGCTCTCGACCTCAATCCGGTCGCTTATCTCATCGAATTGTGCACCATCACCTTCCCGCAGCAATTCGGGGCGGAGCTGGCTGACGATATCGAGAAGTGGGGCAAAACCATTCTGAAGCGGACGCAAGAGGCCGTGTCCGACGTGCTTGCACGCATACCGGTTGCACGAAAGCAACAGAGGGCAATCCAAAGAACCCTTGGGGATGGAAATGAAACGCCAGCCGACGAGTATTCTATCGTCGCCTACTACTGGACACGAACCATCCCATGTCCGAATCCACAGTGCAAAGGAACCGTACCGCTCTATCGACAGACCTGGTTGCGGAAAAAATCCTCCGGCTACGTGGCCTTGAAGCCTGTTCCGGACATGGCGAAACGTATCATGCGGTTTCAGGTGATAAATGCTGTGGCCGAGCCCGACCTTGGCTTTGATCCGTCCAGCGGGAGTGCTGGCTCATCCACGGCATGCCCCTTCTGTCAGACCGCTCTCGATGGTCCCTATGTCCGCAGGCATGGCGACGAGAAAGGCTTCGGCCAGCAGCTCATGTGTGTGATTGCGCTCAATCCCGACGGTCCAGGCAAGTTGTATCTTGTCGATGAATCCCTTGCGGCCATAGAGGCCGAGCATCAAGCCATGTCCGAACAGCGGGCAGCGGAGATCGAGCGAGAGCTTGGACCGAGCAGTTTGGATGAAGAGATTCCGCCGACCGGAAACGCGGGGCTCGCGACGGGAAACAGCTATCTTTACGGCATTCGGACCTTCCGTCAAGCTTTCACCCCGCGCCAAAGGTACATCCTGTTGACCATGGGCCGGGAAGTGCGCCGTGCCTACCAAGAAATGCTTGAACATGGAATGGAACCGGAACGTGCCAAAGCCATAACAACATACCTTGGTGTCTGGTTGAGCCGCTTGACCGACCGGTGCAACGGATTGGCAAGGTGGGATAATTCGGGCGAGAAGATTCAAAGTCTGACGTCAATGAAACGATTTGCAATGACGTGGGATTTCCCAGAGGTGAACCTGTTTGGAGGTGCATCCGGAGATGCCTGGGGAAACCTTGAATACATCACCGCCGCAATTCGGCAGGAAGGCCAGTTCCGCAATCCGGTCACAGTCGTGCGAGGTTCCGCCGCCGAACTGCCATATGACAACGGCATCTTCGATGCGGTGATTACCGATCCCCCTTACTACGACAACGAAAGCTACTCGGAGCTTTCCGATGTCTGTTACGTCTGGCTGCGGCCGACCATCGGCTTTCTCTACCCTGAGCATTTCGCTGGCCAACTGACGCCGAAGAAAAAGGAATGCGTCGCCGCAGCTTATCGCCAGGGGGGAAAGCAGCAGGCGCGGAACTATTATGAGGACACCCTGTTTCAGTCCTTGCGAGAAGCCCATCGGGTCACGAAACCTGGCGGCATCCTGATCGTCGTGTATGCTCACAAGACCACCCTCGGGTGGGCGACTCTTGTGGATGCGCTTCGGCGTGCCGGATATGAAGTTGCCGAAGCCTGGCCTCTAACTACCGAAACAAAGGCCCGAGTGGCTCACCAAGGAGACGCGGCCCTTGCCTCAAGCATTTTTCTCGTAGCCCGGCGGCGTGAAGCACCTGAGACAGGCTCGTATGAGGATCAAGTCCGTCAAGACCTGGAGAAGATCGTCCGGGAGCGCGTGGATTCGCTCTGGAAGATGGGCATCACCGGCGCGGACCTGGTCATTGCCGCGGTAGGTGCAGGGCTCCGCTCCTTCACCAAATTTGCCCGCGTGGAGTACGCCAACGGCGAGGAGGTCCCGGCCGAGAAGTTCCTGGCCGAGGTGGAAGGGGTCGTGCTGGAGACGCTTCTTGAGAAGATCTTCGGCGTGAGCGGCAGCGGGGTCGCAGCGGTGGACGGCCCGAGCCGGTTTTACGTGCTCTGGCGCTACGCTTACAAGGCAGCCGAGATGGACGCGGGCGAGGCCATCGTCTTCACCTACGGCCAGAATGTAGAGCTGGACGGCCCGAACGGCTTATCAAGCGGAAGCCGTGCGCTGGTCGAAAAAAAGAAGGGCAAATACCGGCTGCGCGATTTCGCCGAACGGGGTGATGACGAAAAGCTGGGGATGCCAAAGGATGACGGCAAAGCCGCCCCGCTGATCGACATTCTGCACCGCATCCTCTGGCTGGTGGAAAACGAACCCCGCAAGCTCAATGACTTCCTCGACGAGGCGAGGCCGGAACGCGAACGGTTGCGACTGGTAGCCCAGACCCTGGCAGGAACTGCGCTGGCCGGCAGGAAGGACGACGGACCGGAACACACACTGGCGACCACGCCGGCGGAAGGGGCCGCGCTCAAGAAACTCGTTGCCAACTGGCGGGCGCTCATCGACCAACGGCTGTCGGACCGGGACATGAAAACCGGCCAGGTGCGCATGCAATTTGGGGGGAGCAAGCAATGAGTACGTGGGATTGGAACGGCGCACGATGGTGGAAGTTCGATTTCCATACGCACACGCCCGCCTCGGACGATTACGGCAGGGGGCCCGATCAGGAAAGTCTGAAACAGCGAACACCGCGGGAATGGCTCTTGGATTACATGCGCGTCGGCATCGACTGCGTGGCCGTAACCGATCACAACAGCGGCGCCTGGATCGATCGGCTCAAGGACGAGTATGCCAAAATGGAAGCGGAACCCCCCGAGGGTTTTCGATCGCTGTGCCTTTTTCCGGGCGTTGAGATTTCAGTGAATGGAGGCATTCATATTCTTGCCATTCTGGACAGGAACAGGGGAGCTTCAGATATCGACACCCTGCTGGGGGCGGCGGGCTACAGTGGGGCAAAAGGCTCATGCGATTCGGTTTCCACGAGATCTTTGACAGAGGTGGCAGATGCAGTCGCCAGTATGGGCGGTATTGCCATCCCGGCTCACGTGGACGAGAAAAACGGTCTTTTCATAACATTGGCAGGTCAGACTTTACAACAAGCCCTCGATTGCGAGCAGTTTTTTGCCATGGAGCTGATGGATGCACAATATACAAAACCGGCAGCATACGCTGCATGTAAACGCCCATGGTCCGAAGTCGTCGGTTCCGATGCCCACCATCCAACAGGAAATCCTGGACAAAAGTATCCCGGCAGCCGCTTTACCTGGGTTAAGATGGGAACTCCCTGTATCGAGGGGCTTCGGCTGGCTCTCCTTGACGGCCCTCTTTCCGTTATCCGTTCCGATGCCATCACGCAGGATCCGAATCAACATGCCGACATGGTTATGGGATATATGGAGGTCAAAAACGCACGGTATATAGGCCGACCGAACGCCTTCAGGGTTGACCTGAATCCATGGATGAACGCAATCATCGGTGGACGGGGAACGGGAAAGTCAACCATCGTTGAATTTCTTAGGCTTGTTCTCAGACGCGAAAGAGAGTTGCCGGAGAGTTTGCAAGAAGACTTTGCAAAGTATTTTGAAGTGTACGCAAGCCGTGATGAAGACGGGTTGTTGACAGAGGATGCACATTTTGCCCTTGTGTACCGAAAAAACGGCGCGCGCTACCGCGTGCAGTGGAGCCGTCGCGGAGACGCGGAACCCATTGAAGCGGAACAGGCTGACGGATCGTGGAGGGCCGAACCGGGAGAGATCACCCAGCGGTTTCCAGTTCGCATCTACAGCCAGAAGCAAATCTACGAACTGGCCAAGGCGCCCCTTGCGCTTCTCAAGATTGTCGATGAAGGCCCCGAGGTGGATCGACGCTCCTGGGAAAATGAATGGAAAGCGGAGGAGTCCCGGTTTCTGTCACTAAGGGCCAAGGCAAGGGAGATCGAGACCGGGTTATCGGATGAGCAGAGGTTGCGCGGCGAATTGAAGGATGTTCAGCACAAGCTGGCGGTTTTTGAACAGGCCGGCCATGCAGACATCCTTAGGGAATATCAGAGACGGCTGCGCCAGCAACGGGCAGTGGAGGAGTGGAATCAATCCTGGGCCGACGCAGGAGAGCGAATACGAGGGATCGCTCAAGAAATTGTTCCGGAGCCCATGGATGCGGCATCGTTCGATCAGGGTAAGCCTGAAGAAAAAGATTTTCTTGAAAAAGTATCAAGCACCCTCCGCGACATTCAACAAGTCCGCGATGACCTGGAAGAATCGGCAAAAAGGCTTGATAGTATCCTCTCAAAATGGTCATCGGAACAGGAAGCCTCCCCATGGGCTCAGGCCGTCAAGAAGGCCATTGAGGGATATGAACAGTTGCGTACAAAGCTTGCCAAAGAGGCGGCAGGCGACCCTTCGGCCTATGGCGAACTGGTGCAACTCAGGCAGATGCTCGAAGCGCGGTTGAAGGAGTTTGAATCCCGGGCAAAGCAGATCGACACGATCCAGAAAGAGGCGCAACAGAGCCTTGCACATCTCCTTGAGATGAGACGCAACCTGACAAGCCGAAGAAAAGCATTCTTGACAAAGGTCCTCGGAGGGAACCCATATGTCCGTATCGAGGTGGTTTCTTACGGCGCTCGCGAAACCGTGGAAGAAGAATTCAGGAGACTCATACAACGAGAGTCGGGCGGTTTTGAGAGAGACATCGGCAAGGTAGACAATGGAGAGGGCCTGCTTGGTGATCTTTATTCAAGAAATCCGGATGCCGACACTTTTGAGCGAAATCTGCATGTGCTCAAGCAGAGGGTCAAGGCGATTTCCGCAGGCAAGACCACATCGGCGTCTCTTAGAGATCAGCGATTCGCCGCACACCTCGCAAGACTGCCTCCCGAGACGTATGACCGGCTGGACCTTTGGTTTCCGGAGGATTCTTTGAGGGTAGAGTACAGCACATCGGGAGATGGCTCAGGATTCCGATCCATTCAGGAAGGGTCTCCCGGTCAAAAAACGGCAGCGCTGCTCGCCTTCCTGCTTTCTTATGGAAAAGAGCCGATCGTTCTCGACCAGCCGGAAGACGACCTGGATAACCATCTGATCTATGACCTTATTGTGACCCAACTTCGGAACATCAAGCAAAGGCGGCAGGTGATCGTCGTGACACACAATGCCAATATCGTTGTGAACGGAGACGCCGAACTGGTTGTCGCCTTAGTGGCGCGCAACGGCCAAACGCAGATCGATTCGAGCGGTTCCTTGCAGGAAAAAGCTGTGAGGAAAATCATCTGCGATGTCATGGAAGGCGGTGAAAAGGCTTTTGAACAACGATACCGCCGCATCGCTCTGGAGGTAAGAAGTGTACGATAGCCCTGAGGAATTGATCAAGAAGATCAGGTTGGGGGAAGACACCTCCTTCGAGTACAAAGATGTCAAATTCCGCGGAGGTCGGGTATCCGAACCCAAACGAGATGACCTTGCCGACGAGATTGCCGCTATGGCCAATACGGCGGATGGAGTCCTGGTGCTTGGAGTGGATGACAAAACAAAAGAGGTCGTTGGCATTCCTATTGAGCGGTTGGAATTGGTCGAACGATATATCTATGAAATATGCAATGACACGATTAGGCCTTCGGTGGTCTTTCGGACTTTTCGCATGGAACTGCCCGACAGCACAGGCCATCTGCAGCCGGTTTTGAAGGTGGAAATCCCCAAAAGCCTTTTCGTTCACGAAAGCCCGGGGGGATATTTTCATCGCCAAGGTAGCTCGAAACGCAAGCTTTCCCCTGAGCTTTTGGCTCGTCTTTTTCAGCAGAGAAGCCAGGCCAGGGTTATACGGTTTGATGAGCAGGCCGTGCCGGAAACAAGTTTGGATGATCTTGACAAAGCCCTTTACAAGCGCTTCACAGCAGGCGCGGGAACAGATGATATCGTGACCCTGCGCAAGATGCGACTACTGACGACTGACGACTCCGGGCATGAACGCGCCAGCGTGACAGGGGTGCTGCTCTGCACGCATCACCCGGAACGATGGCTCCCTGGGGCTTTCATCCAGGCGGTTCGTTACCGTGGTATTCGCCAGGACTCGAACTATCAGATTGATGCCCAGGATATTACCGGCCCCCTGGATGAACAGGTTCAGGCGGCTTTGACATTTGTCCGTAAAAACATGATTGTTTCGGCTCGCAAAACACCCGAACGGACTGAAATCCCTCAGTTCAGTATACGCGCCGTGTTTGAGGCAGTGGTCAATTCCGTCGCGCACCGTGACTACGCGGTTCATGGTTCGAAAATCCGGCTGTTCATGTTCGATGACCGCTTGGAGCTTTACTCGCCAGGTGGGTTGCCGAACACCGTGACCATCGACAGCATCGCTTTGCGCCAATCTACGCGCAATGAACTCATTACCTCTCTTCTGGCCAAGTGCCCGATCGCTGATTCATCCGGGCAGATCGGCAGGCGTTTTCTCATGGAAAAACGGGGCGACGGTGTCCCAATCATCTTTGAGGAGAGCCTTAAGCTGAGCGGACGGCAACCGGAATATCGGTTGATCGATGATGCCGAACTCCTGCTCACGATCTGGGCGGCGTTGGAGGTTAAAGATAATACCATCAATGAGGAGTTGATATGACCACACATGCACTTCGTCCCTGGACCGACCTGGTCAAGCTCCATCCCGACGTGGAAGCGGGTGCGCTGACCGAGGCGGTGTTCGCCATCGATCTCGGAGCCATCGCCGCAGGTGACCCAAACGTTCCCGTGGTCAACCGGGACCCGGAGGCCTTCTTTCGGGCGACATACCTCACGGCCGATCTGCGAAAGCTCCTGGACGAAGTGCTGGCATCCCTTTCCGGCAAGCCTGGTTACAATCGGGTATTGAAACTCCGGGTGCCCTTCGGCGGCGGGAAGTCACACACCCTGGCGTCGCTGTTCCATGCCGCGCGAAGGCGCGAGGCGCTGGACGGCATCTCGGAGGCTAAGGAATTCGCCCGACCCGGCAATGTGGCCGTGGCGGTTTTCGACGGCGAGAAATTCGATGCCCGTAACGGCAAGACGCTGGATGACGGCCGCACGATCCAGACCATGTGGGGGTGGATTGCCTGGCAGATCGACCCTGAAAAGGCCTTTCCCCTGGTGGCCGATCACGACAAGGATCGCGTCGCTCCGGGCGGGGATGTGACCCGCGATCTGCTCACCAAGGGGGCTGGCGGCAGGCCGGTTCTGATCCTCCTCGACGAAGTGCTCAAGTACATGGAGCGGTCCGCGGCGGTCAGCGTTCTCGATTCCACCTTACAGCGTCAGGCCAAGGATTTCTTCCAGAATCTGACCGTCGAGGTGGCCGGTAGCGAGAAGGCCGCGCTCGTCTATTCCCTCACCTGGAGCGCCAGGGAAGCCCTGGGCAATGTCGGGCTGCTTGCCGAGATCGACAAGCTCGCATCTCGCGTGGATCAGCTCAGGGAACCGGTCTCGGGCGATGAGGTCCTTCCGATCCTTCAGCGGCGTCTGTTGGGCGGCGCTCCCGACGCTTCCTCAGCGACTGAAGTTTCCACGGCATATCAGGACGTCGTGACCGGCATGCAGCGTGCCCATGCCGAGACCCCGTCCGAGCGCCAGCAGGCCGAGGAGGAAGGCCGTCTGCTGCGTGATCGGATGCGGGCGGCGTATCCGTTTCATCCCGCGCTCATCGACATCATGAGGGAACGCTGGACCGCGGTGGATGCCTTCCAGAGGACACGGGGCGCCCTGCGCTTTCTCGCCTCCTGCATGCATTCCCTCAAGAAGAACGGCGGGGCCAAGGCGCTTCTCGGGCCCGGAGACGTACCGGTGAAGGACGTGGATGTCCGAGTGAAGATGCTTAAAGAGCTCGGGGTACAGAACGACTACGACCCGGTCATCACGGCGGATATCGACGGTCCGAACGCGCGGGCGAAACGAATTGACGACCGGATGGCGAGAGAGACTCCCGCGCTTGCCAGCGTGAAACCTGCCACGCGCATTGCCACGGCTATCCTTCTGTATTCGTTTGGCGGGTTAAGGCGTGAGGGCTCGGGCAGCGACGAGACACTGCCGCCCGGCGTTACGGAAAACGAACTGCTTGCGGCCTGCGTCGGTCCCGACCTGGACAACATCACGGCCACCGCCGTCTTATCCGAGCTCCGTAATACATGCCTGTACCTGCATTACGACGGTGTCCGGTACTGCTTCAAGAAGGACCCGAATGTCACCAAGCTGATCGAGGACGCGGAGCAGACCGTTGCCCGCGAGGATTCTCAGGCTCGTGGTCACGGCCCGGTCCGAAGCCAGATCAAGGAAATACTGGATGCCCGCCTGGCCGGACACCACACAGCCATTGTGTGGCCGGCGAAGAGCCAGGACATTCCAGATGAGGACCCCCGTTTTCTCGTTGCCTACCTGCCCCTTGAATTCGCCGCCGAGGGAAGATCGGAACAAGAACGTCAGGCCAAGGAGTACCTGACGAAATACGGGGACCGTCCCCGGCGCTTCCGCAACGGGCTGGGACTTGCGATACCGGAAAAGAAACAAATCGAGGTTTTGCGGCGTGCCGTCCGGTATCTCCTGGCCATCGACCGTGTGGAAGCCAAGAAGCAGCAACTTCGACTCACCAAGGACCAGCTTGATCAACTCCGGGAGAGGAAACGCACCGAGCAGGCTGCCGCCGAGTCATGCTTCCGGGAGCTTTACACGGCTGTTTGGTTGCCTCGGGTCCAGGACGGCGATTTGGAACTAGAGAAAGTGGAACGGGGCGGTCGACCGCTTCAGGCGACTGGCGTTCACGAGCGGATCATGGAGCTTCTCACCAGCGTGGGAACGCCGCGCATTCACGGATCGGTGACTCCGCGGAAAATCGCCGAGCGAGTGCGGCTCGGCGAATCCCTGGTCGAGGGGGAGCCGCCGCTCATGGGCATCAAGGCATCCGATGTCCTCGAGTCATTTTTCCGGGATATTGCGCCGCCCCGGTTGGAATCCGCATCCGTCCTGCGCAAGGGGATCGCTCGCGGTGTATCTGAAAGCGTCTTCGCCTATGCGAGCGGAGGCAGTCCCGTTCTTGGTCCGGACGGGAAATACCAGGTAAGCCGCGACAAGCTGATTCTTGGCCGTTCCATTGCCGATGACGAGGTCGATTTCGATTCCGGCTTCCTCATGATGCCGGCGGGGGTTCCAGATGTTCCTGCGACTCGCCCCGCCGACGCAGACTGCATTGAACCGGGCTTGCTTTCGACTCCGAATATGCAAGAGGGTGTTAAAGAAATCGGAGTGGAGACTGGTTCTGGCTCGACAACGACAGACCCGGAAACTGCTCGTCGAAGGAAACGAGTTTCCCTGACATTCGAGGCGACCAGAGATCAGGTCTTCAAGGCGTTTCCGGCCATCGCGAACCTGGCCGACAAGTCCGACGGCGCCAAGGTGCGAATCCGCATCGAGGGTTCATCGGCTGCTGGTTTCGATCCATCCTGGCTGCGCAATGCGGTGGAAGAGCCGCTCGATGAAGCGGACATCGAGCGGACCATCGAGGAATGATGCGAATGGATAGGGTGGAATAAATGTCATACAACTCAAGAATGCGTTCAGCCCGGAGCTGCAGCCCCCACTAAAGGCGGCCTGACCAAGCACCGGACTCCGACGTTGTTCACCATCTTTCTGATCAGGCTGTGCCGCCCGCCCTTGGCTCCCTGCCGCACAGCCGTCAGGCACTCCCCCGCCTCATTCCCCCGCCCGTCAAACCACGGCCCGGGCTTCCACGCGGTGGTGGAGCAGCTGTCGCAGGATCACCCAGCGCGTGAGCAGAAAGCTCAGGGGGCCCGTGTAGGCGGCTTTGAAGAAGGCAAACCAGGTGAACGGAAGGCCGGTGAAACCGAGATTGGAGAAGACGACCACGGTGAGCGGGGCGGTGATGCAGGCCGACAGGATCCCGAGGAGCAGGCCGAGAGTCCAGGCTCGGGTGGGCAGGCGTGAAAGGAACGAATCCGGCCTCGGATAACCCGGTTCGGCCTCGATCGTCCCGGTTCGAAGCGCCTTGCGCACACCGGAGGTGGTGAACAGGGTCACCAGGAAAGGCATGACGATGGACGTTATGGCCGTATCGATGACCATGCTGTTGTCGCCGGTGAGCGGCACGAAGTTCATCTGGCGGTTGGCGAGCCACGCAATGGACGGGTTGAGGATCATGTTGAGGATGGCGCAGATGATGCCCTGGGTGAGTATAAAGGCATGGACTGTTTGAGTCATTTTCCGTCTCCCACGGTAGCTTTGTCGGCATCGATCCCACGCGTCGCCTTCTTCTTCCCGGACGGGTGAGTCGCTGCGGGAACCCTGCTGTATTCCGAAGAAAAACGTTACACGATCACCGAAGATGAATCCTCCCACCCGGGACGCCGAGGCCTGGAGACGTGAAGTCTTCCTGCAGGGCCTTTGGAATAGCCGGGGACGAACGGCCTGTGCCAATACCGCTGAAGTGTGAATCCAGGTTCAATGGTACGACACCCCGCAAGAGTTCGAGGGTGAAGAGAGCCTTTTAAAACAGGGTGATCAGCCGCAGGCTGATTACGTTGGCCGCGGGAAGATCCGGACGCTGCCCCGGGCTGGGGATATGCGTGTACCCGATCACCGGACTGAGAGACCAGAAGCCGCGGGGCAGCTTGAAGAAAAACGTCGTCTGGTAGACGAACTGCATCATGAATTCGCTTTCACCCAGGTCTTTCGACCGCGACACCACATCGGGAAAGAAGAACGAGCCGGCGCCGGGCTTGTCGTTGAGCCAGGACCAGGCGATCCCCAGGCTGAATTGGTCCGCGGGCCGGCCGGGCACCATGCGCAGGGCGGTGAGGCCCGAGCCGAGGTAGGTGTTGACCGCCTGGGTATGCGAATCGGTATGAGCCAGTTGAAAGTAGCCGATGATGCCGGCGTTGTCGATGTCCGGATGCTTGTACCAAAGCCGCTGGTGGGCGAAAAGGTAGAAGCCGGCTGCGCCGTCTTCGGTGGTGAGGTCGGGCGCGTAGAGCTCCCCCGTCTGGTACCAGCCTCCAATGCCGACTCTGCCCGGCTTCCTTCTTTCGCCGACACGCCAGGAATACCCTGCTTCTCCGATGTGGAGCTTGTAGCTGTTAAGGGTCGGCAGGCATTCGATCCCTGTCTGGACGCCTCGTATGGCGTTGGCGTCGTAGAGACCGTAGGAAAAGTAGAGGGATTCGGTGGGGGCGATGTGCACCACCGCTCCGTAACCGGTGTTGTAATAGGACGGAAGCCTGCCGAAGAGGGTGGGGTTGAGGCCGACCGGCACGAAGATCAGGTTGGTGATGTCTCCGTCCTGAAGCTGCCTGTCGCCGATGATGACCGGGACCTGGAGATTCCCGAAGGTGCCGGAGCCGTTCATTTTGCCGATGTGAAAGATCAGCTTGTTGTCGAACAGGCTCTGACGCCACCACAGCTGCATGAGTTCATGGCGGGTGCGCGGCGGAGGTCCGTCCATGGTCGTGAGCAGCTGCACGGATCCGGCTGAATCGTTGACCGCGCCCCCGGTGAATTCCAGCAATTCGATGCCCAGTGTCCCGCCCGGAATGCAGAAGGCCTTGTTCGTGTCGAGGGATGCGTGGAGTCCAAGGGCCAGGTTGGCCAGGGTGGTGTCCGGGTCGACTCCGCCCGAGGCAATATGGTTGAATTCCGAAATGAAAAAGCCGCCCAGGCGCAGCCCAAGGTCTTCGGGGACCCCGAGAGCCACTCCCAGCTGATCCCAGCCGGCGAAGGTATATGCAGCCTGGGGATTGGAGATGATCTCACCGGTTCTCGGGAGTGGATCGGGTACGGCGGATTCGGCGGCAGCCGCGCCTGTGAGGAAGAGAAGCAGTAGAACGGCAAAGGCGAAGCAGCGGCAGGCAGGCCATGCAGAAGCTGCAGTGGAGGCGGATTTCCGGGCGCCGGTTTTAACCCCCAGCAGTTTTATCGCCTTACGGTGCGGGTGGGTCATGGAGTGATCCACTCCTGCCAGAGCGGGAACTGCAGGAATTCAGACCTTGCCGGTGGTGAAGTCTCGAATCTCGGGCGCCTCATGCGGGCGTCGCATCTCATCAATGAGACCGTCCGGGGACAGATTCAGATCATGAACAACTTCTATCTGATGGAGCAGTTTTTCATTCATCCCGGAGGCTGTCAAGGGCATTCTATCGTCGACAGGGCATCCTATCACGGGTTGTCAGGCGCAGCAGACCTATGGAGATTGCCGTCGAGCTGGTTGAATCTCGAAAAAGGGCCGAGCAACGCGGCCGGGCTCAAAGATGCTGCAGGGCAGTACAACCATGAATGACGTTGTGGGCAAGTACGTTGTGGAGGCAATGACACTGCTGTGAGACTGATAACGTTGTGAGATTGACGATGTTGAGTAAAGCCCCTGCGGGATCCCACCCAGGCGAGACGCCGCCGCAAACCCATTGGGCGCTTGATTCGCGCATACAGGGAGGATCTCGGGGTATGAACTGCCGCCGGGACAGACATGGACGGCAATCCATTCTCGCCTGCCCGGTTGCGACTGTTCGCAGTATGGCGCCTGTTTCATCACCGTCCTGGGGCTCTTCAGCCCGGAAGCAGCCCATCGCGCTTTACTTCAGTCCTCACGAGGTCAAACCACCGACAGGAGAGCCGGGAGATCCGCCGGTCCGGTTCGGGTGTCGGTCCGGGAAGTGGTTTGGAACACAATGACGTACCATGCCGCATCCGGCGGGATCGAAGCCGTGCGTTGCGCCTGGCGGTGTGGCGTCTTCGCCATGTTTTTCCTGAATTTGCGGGAGGGGGAGCCTGATGTGGCGGGGGACGCGGGAAGCCGGGGCGCAGTGGACAAAGCATGCGGCAGGCAATATAGTTATGAAGTGAACACGGTGGAATTGGGTATTGCGCTGCGGGAGTCTTCGAAGGGCTGTTTTGCGCCACGAGTGTGAAGGCGCGAATCGAGGTTCTGCGGCGGATTCTGGAATTCCACCGCGCTCGGGCTATTCCGGCACAGGGCTTTGGACTCCTCGCCCGGGGGCTGGGATCGACGAATCGTACCGGATTATAGAATCGACACCTTGTGGCGGGAGCGCCGCGAAGGTCGAAGAAAGCGGAATGGCGGTCGTGGCTTCGATCAAGGATTTCAACAGAATTTCGGACACGATATGGGAAATCCCGGTGACGTACAAAGAGGGCATGCGTGTCCCCGCGCGGATTTTTGCGACGGAGAAGCTTCTTCAGGAAATGGATGAAGGGGTGATCGAGCAGGTGACGAACGTGGCCACCCTGCCGGGAATAGTCAAGTATTCCTATTGCATGCCGGACGGCCACTGGGGGTATGGTTTTCCCATTGGCGGCGTGGCGGCGATGGATGTGAGAGACGGCGTCATATCGCCTGGAGGGATAGGTTTCGACGTCAACTGCGGGATGAGGCTGGTGTTGACCAACCTGTCGTACGGGGAGGTGAAGCCGCACCTCCGGGATCTTGTAGATCGGCTGTTTGCTCGAGTTCCAGCCGGTGTCGGGAGCAGCGGATTTGTGAAGATATCCCAGGACGAATTTCGTCGAGCCGTGGAACTGGGCTCCCGGTGGTGCCTGGAGAACGGTTACGGCTGGAAGGAGGATCTCGAACGCACCGAGGAAATGGGATGCATCCCGGGAGCGGATTCATCCAAGATCAGCAGGAAAGCCGTCGAGCGTGGTTTCAAGCAGATAGGGACCCTTGGATCCGGGAACCATTACCTGGAGATCCAGGTGTTGAAGCCGGAGAACATCTACGATGAAAAGCTGGCCCGGGCATTCGGGCTGACGGTGCCCGACCAGGTGGTGGTGATGTTCCACTGCGGGAGCCGCGGGTTCGGTCACCAGGTGGCGACGGACTACCTGCAGCTGTTCCTCAAGGTCATGGAGAAAAAATACGGGATCAGGATCCTGGACCGGGAGCTGGCCTGTGCGCCATTCCATTCGCCGGAAGGCCAGGACTACTTTGCCGCCATGAAGTGCGCCATCAACATGTCTTTCGCCAACCGGCAGGTCATCCTGCACCGGGTGCGGGAGGTTTTCTCCGAGGTCTTTCACAAGGATCCTGCCGACCTGGGTTTGCGGCAGGTCTACGACGTGGCCCACAATACGGCGAAAATCGAGACCCACGTGGTGGATGGTCAGAAAAGGCAGCTGCTTGTCCATCGTAAGGGGGCGACCAGGGCGTTCGGCCCCGGGGCCGAAGAGCTGCCGGAGATCTACAGGAAGACGGGCCAGCCGGTGATCCTTGGGGGAAGCATGGAGACGGGTTCGTACCTGCTGGCGGGAGTTGAAACGGGAGCCCAGACCTTTTTCAGCACGGCACACGGAAGCGGCAGGACCATGAGCCGCCGGCAGGCCAAGAAGATGTTTCAGGGCAAAAAGCTGCAGCAGGACATGGAGGGGAGGGGAATCTACGTTCGCACCGTTTCGTATGCGGGCTTGGCGGAAGAGGCGGGGCCTGCGTACAAGGACATCGACAACGTGGTGAAGGCTACGGAACTGGCCGGGATCAGCAGGCGGGTGGCGCGGTTCGCTCCGGTCGGGAATGTGAAGGGATAGAACGCCTTTCCCCGGATGATCCTGGAGAAGGGAGTCATCAGGCACAGCATATGGGTTACAGAACACCGGTCGTTTTGATCACGAGATCTCTCGGGTGTGGGAAAACCACGCTGCTGAAAAGAATACTGCACAGCGGCATAAAGCGTTTTGCCGTCCTGATGAACGAGTTCGGTGAAGTTGCCGTCGACAGCAGGGTGATCCGCGGTATGAACGTGGACATCATCGAGTTGACGGGCGGGTGCGTATGCTGTTCTCTGACGGGCGAATTCGAGGCGGCGGTGCGGGAGGTGATTGCAAGGGCGAAGCCGGAGGTTATCGTGGTGGAGGCCACCGGCGTGGCCGAGGCCGACGCCCTGGTTTATGAAGTCGAGGACAACCTCCCGGAGGTGCGCCTGGACAGCGTTATCTTCATCGTGGACGCCTACGCCAGCACAAGGCATCCCTACGTGAGCCAGACCATGCGGGCGCAGCTTTCCGCCGCGGATATCGTGCTCATCAACAAGATCGACCTCGTGACCAACGAAGAGATCAGGGAAGTGGAATCCCGGATCCGTGAATTCAACCGGAACGTGCTGTCTTTCAAGACCGTGGGATGCGATATCGATCCGTATGTCCTCTTCGGCCTTGATTTCGAGAAAAGGTCCCTGCCTCTTACTCACCACGGCGAACCGGCGTTCGAGTCCTTCTCGTTTACCACCGAGGCTCCCCTGGACAGCACCGGATTCTACAGGCTTGTCGCCGGTCTGCCGGAATCCGTATATCGAGCCAAGGGATTTGTGCGATTCAGAGACTCGACGTACCTGTTCAATTACGTCGTCGGACGTTCCGACCTGGAGAAATTCGATGCCGATACGACTCAGCTCGTCTTTATCGGCCGTCGCCTCGAGAATGTCCGCGGCGAAATCCTGGCTCGACTGAAAGAATGTGAGCTCCAAGATGCCCTTTGAATACCTGGACGACATCGCGACGGCGGATGTAGCATTCCATGCATGGGGGGAGAGCCTCGAAGAGACGTTCAAGGCGGCGGCCGAAGCCACCATGAACGTGATGGTGGGCGACCTGAGTACAATCGATGAAGTGGATCACAGGTCCATCAGGGTGGAAGCCGATGCCGTGGACATGCTGCTTTTCGAACTGCTGCAGGAGCTCATCTACTACAAGGACGCCGAAAAGCTCCTGCTGCGAATCGATGGACTGAAAATCGAGCAGTCGAACGGGCTCTACACATTGACCGCCGATGCCAGGGGCGAGGAACTCGACCCCGGCAAACACGACCTGGTGGTGGACGTGAAGGCTGTGACCCTGCACCGGTTTGCCGTGGAGGAGACACCCGGCGGCTGGCGGGCCACGGTGATCCTGGACATCTGAGAAACAACCTGGAGGCCGTGCGCCGGTGCGGTCTGTTCACATCATCAGCGGGCGACGTTGACCTTCATCGTCCGTTCCTCGCCGTTTCTTCGAATGACGAAAACATGCGGCCCTTCTTTCTGGTGGACCATGGCCCTGTGCAGGTCTTCAAGGCTGTTTACGGGGGTGCCGTTGATCATGACGAGGATGTCCCCCTGGAGTATACCCGCCGTGGCTGCGGGGCCTTCCGGTGTCAGGCCGAGCACTTCGAGGCCGCTTCCCGAATCGTGCAGACGGATCAGTATGCCCAGCCTGCCCCGGTGAGGCATTTCGGCCTTGTCCGTAACCCAGATGTATTCTGCGATGTCCGGGTTGAACAGGCTGTACGGATAGTTGACGGGAACGGGAGCTATGGTGGTGAAGGTGTGGGCGATTCTTCGGAAGGTCATCGCGGGTACTCCCAGCCGATTTGTCATGTGCCCCTTGCCGAGCAGCACGACGACCTGCGCCTCGGGAGGCAGGGCGAGGATCATGTCCGCAAGGGTCTCGGCCATGGTCTCTTCCCATGCCGACTGAGCCTCGTAGAAGCTCTCGAAATCCCGGATGCTTCCCCGGATATGCTGGTCATATTCCCTGCGAATCCGCTCCCTGTTGGCTGGATCGTCCAGGTTGAAATCCCGGGCCACCTCCATGCGTTCTTCATGTGAAAGGGATTCGATGCCCGATTGCGCGATCTTGCTGACAATCTCGTTGGGCGCGTTGAGCCCTGCGATCCTTAACCGCTCCCTGCGGGCAAATTCGAGGATATCCCGGTAGAGATCAAAAGAGTATCCCCAGACCGTGGCCCAGCGACTTTCTGCGATGAGTTCATCCTCGGATGTGATCCCGGCCGAATAACGGTCGAGGGCAGGCTGTGCGTTTCTGGGAAACATCTCCAGGGCGAGGACGATGGATGGATTCTTTCGGTGCATTCCTTTCAGGATCTCGATCTGAACGCGGTGGTCTTCCTTTCCTGTATGCGTTTCCCCGACATAGACGATGCGGGAGTCTGCCAGGGCGCTGAAAAGCGTTTCCCGGGAAAGAGTCCTGGCCGTAACGGTTTCGATGATCTCGTCGACGGCGAATCCTCCGGCGGTGTCGAGGGGGGAGCCCGGCGAGACGGGGCTCGTGGTCGCGCAGCCGGCGACGGTCCAGATGAGAGCTCCCAGAGAAACGACCTTCATGAGGGTATGGAACATTTCTGAATGTCTCCCTTCTTTTCGTTCAAGGATTCTTTCGGATGATATCGATCAGCCTGCGATTCGCAGCCGGGAAGGCGTAGTTGTCGAGATCGCCCGGATCGACCCAGCGGGCATCGGAGGCACAGCGAAGAGCGGGAGCTCCGTCCCGGGGGTCGGCCGTGCATGCGTAGGCGTGCAGTGAAACGCGGAAGGAGGTGTAGTTGTGTTCGATGGAGGCGATCTTCCTTACGCACTGCACCCGCAGGCCCAGTTCCTCGTTCATCTCGCGGGCAAGAGCTTCTTCGGGTGTTTCTCCGTTTTCGATCTTTCCTCCGGGAAATTCCCATAAACCGGCCATAAGCCCTCTTGATGGGCGCTTTTGGATAAAGACTTTTCCGTCCTGTTCGATGACTCCGACGACAACCTGCACGGGAACGATCTTCCTGCGTATTCCGGGCACGGGCCTCCGGTGCACGATTTCGAGCCTGAGGCTTTCGCAATGGGGGGCGACCAGGCAGTGCAGACATCCCGGCCTCCTCGGAGTGCACACTGTAGCGCCGAGTTCCATGAGTGCCTGGTTAAAGAACCTTGCCTTGCCCGAGGGGAGGATGTCCGAGGCCATGTTCCGGATATATGCCTGGCTCTGCCGAGACTTCACCGGGGCTTCCATGTTGAAAAGGCGGCTGAAAACCCTCTCGACGTTCCCATCCACCAGGGGTTCATCGAGATTGAAAGCCAGGCTGCGGATCGCCGCCGCGGTATAGGGGCCGATCCCGGGAAGTTCAAGTAAATCGTGATAATTGCGGGGCAACTCGCCTCCGTGGCGATCCATGAGGATTCCTGCCGCCCGGTGAATGTTCAGAACGCGCGAGTAATACCCCATGCCCTCCCAGTGCTTGAGCAGCTCGTCCTGGCCTGCCCGGGCAACGGATCGAACACCGGGAAAACGCTGCATCCACCGCAGATAGTAAGGGACCACCGTATCGACCCGGGTCTGCTGCAGCATGATCTCGGAGATCCAAATCCCGTACGGGAGATAGCTTTCCCTCCATGGAAGAGGCCTCTGGTTTTGCGTAAACCAGCGGATCAGCCTGCCCTGCAATTGTCGGATTTCTCTTCTTTCCATTCCCGTTCCGGCACACGACTGCGCAGGCGTGTCGACCGGGATTTGCAGCGGCCATCCGCCCGGCATCACGGGCATTCGTTGAAATTTTTTCCGGATACAGACCCTGCGTACTATTCTAAGACATGAGCCGGGTGTTTGTCATCATGGGAAGAGGACGGATGCAGGCAGGCCATCTTTTTTCGCCCCTGCGGCATGTCATTCGCCCCGCGGGTGGGTTTTCGTTGCAGGGATGGGTTCTTCGGCATCCATTGGGTCAGGCCGATTCTGAAACCATGTACCATGGAACCGATGGTTTTCAATGTGCCTGCAGGACGTTGCCCCGGATGTTGCTCCGATGGCAGGGGCGAAACATTCATCACGCAACTCGTCCGGCGTCGTTCCCACGGTGGCGGGAGGAGAACTCGTGAACCCCCTGCGATAAGGAAGAAATGGGCACTGTGGCTCCGGATGATTATATTCAGCGGGAGAAGGGGGATGAAGTACTTTCATGCAACTGGCATTTGAATCCGAAATGGAGTATGGATACAAGGCCCGGCGTGATTTTTCCTCATGAGGGCAGGTGAAAGGTGAATGGAAGGAGCGTTTCCGGGTCGCATCCGGGAACACGGAGCAGATTATGGAGGACCTGGCGGTCGAAGTAAGGAATGTGAGTTTTGCCTATGACGGGCATCCTGTGCTTCGGGATGTGAATCTTGAGATTCGAAAAGGGGAGTTCCTTGCTGTCATGGGTCCAAACGGGGGAGGCAAGACCACTCTGCTGAAGATCCTGCTTGGAATCCTCAAACCGGGAAAAGGCAGCGTACTTCTTTTCGGTAAACATCCCGGGGAGATGGCTCACAAGATCGGGTATGTTCCCCAGGATACGAACATAAACAAGGAATTTCCCATTTCGGTCATGGATGTGACTCTGATGGGAAGGCTTGCCGCTCTGGGGTCTGGGTGGAGGTATTCTGCGACGGACAGGCTGCTGGCCAGGCAGGCGCTGGAGCGGGTGAAGATGTGGGATTACCGCCACCGGCCCGTCGGCAGACTTTCGGGTGGGCAGCGGCAGCGTGTTTTTATTGCCAGGGCCCTGGCCGCAAACCCTGCCATACTCTTCATGGATGAACCGACGGCCAGCGTCGACAAGGAATTCCAGACGGAGCTGTTCGAGTTCCTCAAGGAGTTGAACACATCGATGACCATCGTGGTGGTCAGCCACGATATGGCCGTACTTTCCAGCTATGTCAAATCGGTCGCCTGCCTCAACCAGACGCTCTACTATCATGATGCGGCTGAAATCACGGATGAAATGATGGAAATGGCCTATCATTGTCCTGTTGAACTCGTCGCGCATGGAATGCCGCACCGGGTCCTGCGCAGGCACGAGGATTAGCGGGATGCTGGAAGCACTTCAATTCGAGTTCATGCGCAATGCCCTGTGGGCAGGATTGCTGGCAAGTGTTGCCTGCGGCATTATTGGCACCCTGGTGGTGGTGAATCGCATCGTTTTCATTTCCGGGGGCATTGCGCATGCGGCCTACGGGGGAGTCGGCATCGCGTTTTTCCTGGGTATTTCGCCGACTTTCAGCGCTGCTGTCTTTTCCCTGGTCATAGCGGCGGTCATGGCGACGGTCACTCTTCGAAACAAGCAGCGAGCCGACACCATCATCGGCGTTCTCTGGGCCCTGGGTATGGCCGTCGGTATCATCCTCATCGATCTGACGTCCGGGTATCGCGTGGATGTGATGAGCTATCTCTTCGGGAGTATCCTTGCCGTTCCCTCGGACGATCTGATCATGATGGTCGTACTCGATGTCGTCATCGTGGCGGTGGTCGCGTTTTTCTACAACGGATTTCTCGCCATGTCCTTTGACGAGGAATTCGCTCAGACAATGGGCGTTCCCGTGAAGACTCTCTATTTTATTCTCCTCGGCCTGATGGCCCTTTCCGTGGTGATGGTGATCCGTGTGGTCGGGCTTATCCTCGTTATCGCACTGCTTACGATACCGCCTTATATTGCCGAGAAATTCAGTGTCTCTCTCGCCTGGATGATGGTGTTTTCCACGATATTGAGCTGTATCTTTTCCTTTACCGGCCTGTGGCTTTCTTACGCTTTCAATCTGACTTCAGGAGCCACTGTCATCCTGGTGGCATCGCTGTTCTTCTTTGTGTCGCTCCTCTGGGGCCGCGCCAGGGTGTCGACCTGAGACTCCCGGCTGCATATCTGCCTGGAAACGCAAAGGGTTTAGCGAGTTATTCATCAATACTTTCGAGTTTACTTGAGAAAATCTTCAAAATGTTATAAGTACTGTCTACTTAAGTAACGGTTACAGGCCGGGGATCGAGGCGCGGTGCGTGGAGCGGTTCCGGCGGAAAGTGAAGTCGGGGCTTGAATGTGCGTGTTTTCTCCATCCGCATACTGGCGTAACGGATCAGCAAGGCTCTCAACCTCATTTGGGTGAATGGATGAATCCAATTACAGGTAAACGCGAAAACATGGCTGAACTCCTCGAACACGAATTTGACTGGGAGGATCGGGGAGCCTGTAAAGATTCTGAATCCTCAACGACGGCCAACGTTTCTCCATCCAGGGGAGACTGGTATGCGAGGGAAGGGACCGAGACCGACGATCTTCAGCACCTTCAGTATTCGGGTGTCCACAGTTCGTGGGTCAGAAAGATTGAGACGGCGATCCGGAACTCGTGCGAGTATTACTTTCGCACTCAACACTCCGATGGTTACTGGTGGGCGGAACTGGAATCGAATGTAACCATCACGGCCGAGTATGTTATGCTTCTGCGGATCCTGGATCTGAAGAATCCCGCCGCTGAAAGAAGCATGGTCAGATACCTGCTCAACAAGCAGATGCCGAACGGAGCCTGGGGGTTGTACTATGGCGACGGCGGCAATCTGAGCACGACCATCGAAGCCTATTTCGCCCTGAAGCTTGCCGGTGAAGATCCTGAGTCGGATGCTATGAGCAGAGCGAGGCAGTTTATTCTCGATCATGGAAGCATCGAATCGGCCCGCGTTTTTACCAAGATATGGCTGGCACTCTTTGGTCAATACCCGTGGGATAACGTGCCGTCCATGCCGGTCGAACTGGTCCTGCTGCCTCCGCATTTTTACTTCAACATCTACGAGTTCAGCAGCTGGGCGAGGGGCACCGTGGTGCCGCTTTCCATCGTGCTGGCTATACGGCCCCGATATACTCTGCCCGAGGAATCCGGGGTGCGCGAGCTCTATGTTTCGGATTCCTCCGGTACCTGCAGGAGATTTCAGTCCTGCACCCATAAGCTTTTTTTCCTTTTCGACCGCATTGCCAAGGCCTTTGAACGGAATCCCGTCAGGTCTCTGCGCAACAGGGCGGTTCAGGAAGCGGAAACCTGGATACTCGAGCACCAGGAAGAGAGTGGAGACTGGGGTGGAATTCAGCCCCCGATGGTGTATTCCGTTCTTGCGCTCTATTATCTCGGGTATCCGCTGGACCACGAGGTGATCAGGAAGGGCTTGAAGGCTCTCGAGGATTTCTGCATCGAGGATGAAGAGGGGTTGAGAATGCAGTCGTGCGTCTCTCCGGTCTGGGATACCGCCCTCACCTGCCTCGCCCTGCTCGATGCGGACATACCCACCGATCACCCTGCGGTGCAAAAGGCCGCTCGATGGCTCATGGAAAAGCAGGTCACCACCGGCGGCGACTGGCAGGTCAAAAACTGCTGCCCTCCCGGCGGCTGGGCTTTTGAATTCATCAACACTCAATATCCGGATGTGGACGATTCGGCTGTGGTGCTGAGCACCCTGAACCGATTCAACCCGGACCGCTGCGATGGACTCACGTGCGTCAAGGAAAGAGGCATGGAGTGGTGCCTGAGCATGCAGAGTTTATGTGGAGGATGGGCCGCCTTCGACAAGGACAACAACATGGTTATCCTGAACAGGATTCCGTTCGCCGACCAGGAAGCCATGGTGGATTATCCCACGGCGGACGTTACGGGCAGGGTGATCGAGGCGATGGGTTATTTCGGGTACGATCGCTCCCATCCCCGTGCTCAAAGGGCCATCCAATACCTGCTGGATCTTCAGGAACCCGACGGCGCCTGGTGGGGGCGCTGGGGTGTAAACTACATCTACGGGACATGGTCTGTTTTGAAGGGCCTGATTTCCATCGGAGAAGCCCCCGAATCTCCTTGTATCCGCAAGGCCGTGCGCTGGCTCAAAGACCACCAGAACCCGGACGGAGGGTGGGGGGAGACGTGTGATTCATACGAGAACCCGGAACTTCGAGGGCAGGGCCCCAGCACACCCTCTCAGACCGCCTGGGCCATCATGTCTCTTCTGGCATGCGGCGAGGAGAAATCGCCGGAGGTATACCGGGGTATACAGTACCTGGTTCGCACCCAGCAAGCTGATGGGACATGGGAAGAGCTGTACTTTACGGGGACGGGTTTTCCGAAGCACTTCTACATCCGCTATCACAACTACCGCAATTGTTTCCCTCTGATGGCCCTCGGGCAGTACAGGCAAAGGCTCCAGGCAGGGGCGTCATCCCTTGGCTGAAAATCCACCGGGTGCCTCAAACGGTTCACCTCCCGTGCGATGATTCGCAGGGGAGGTGAAAGTGACCTATGCGAACGAGTGGAAACGGGTTCGATCTTAGGGCCTTGTCCGGATGACTTCTTTTTTCAGGAAGCGGACAGCTTGGTCATTTCCTTTTCGTCCATGGCAAAACCGTGCTCGGGTCCGGGGAAGATGCCTTTTTCCACATCTTCCCTGTACTGGGTGATGGCAGCCTTCATCGCTTCTCCAAGCTTTGCGTACTGCTTGACAAACCGCGGCGTGAAGCGGTCGAAGAGTCCAAGTACGTCGTGGACCACCAGGACCTGGCCGTCACAATTCGGTCCTGCACCGATGCCGATGGTCGGAATGGGAATGCTTTCGGTGATCATCGTGGCGATGGGTGACGGGATGGCTTCGAGCACGATGCTGAAGCAGCCGGCCTCAGTCAGTGCCTGAGCGTCTTCGATGAGAACCTTGGCGGCTTCGGCGGTCTTGCCCTGCACCTTGAATCCGCCGAATACGGCTGCGCTCTGGGGAGTCAAGCCGAGGTGCCCCTGCACGGGAATGCCTGCTTCCACCATGGCCTTGACCTGTGCAACGACCCTTCTGCCTCCTTCGAGTTTTACCGCCTGGGCCTTTGCTTCCTTGAGAAACAGGCCGGCGTTCAGCAGGGCCTGTTCGATACTCGCCTGGTAGGACATAAAGGGCATATCCCCGACGACCAGCGCTCTTTTCGCACCCCGGGTGACGGCGCGAGTGTGATGAAGCATTTCGGTCATTCCGACCGAGAGGGTGTCTTCATGCCCGAGAACGACCATTGCCAGCGAATCTCCCACCAGGAGCATGTCCACTCCGCTTTGGTCGGCCCACAGTGCAGTAGGGTAGTCGTACGCGGTCAGCATGGAGAGTTTTCTTTTGCCCTTGGCAGCCACAACATCCGGAACAGTAACTCGATTCTTCATGATCGTACCTTCCTCCTGGTAATCCAAGCGTTTGGTGCACGTCGTCCAACAGTTCGGTCCACGCCTGTGAGACACAATGTCCAGGCTCCTCGCCGCCGGTAAATGCAACCCTTCCGGGGGTCATCTCCTGGCGCGAAGACAACATCGCCGCCTTTTCCTTTTTCGTCAAGCGAAAATCGAGCGATCTCGATACAGGACGGCCACAGCGGCGCTACTGCGCCTTCAGATAGTGGGCTTCCAGCGTCTTGATCAGCAGGGTGAGGGTGCGGTTGACGGGGACCGGGATCCCCAGTTCGTCCCCCGCTCTCACGATCGCTCCATTGATTGCGTCGATTTCGGTGCGCTTCTTCCTGTCCACGTCCTGCCCCATGGAGGACCGGTTGATTGCCGTCGCTCGGGCGATGCCCAGCACGCGATCCACCATGTCGCCGGGTATGGAGAACCCTTTCCCGCCTGCCACATCCATCGCCTCGACAACTGCAGCCCTGCACAGTGCGGCGGCCGCTTCCGTCTCGGGGATAAAGCCGTTGCGAATGCCTGTCAGGGCGGTGATGGCATTGATCCCGACATTGACGTGGAGTTTTTCCCAGATGAGTTGTTCCATTCGGCCGCTGGGCTCGGTTTTGATGCCCGCCTCGTTGAACAGGTCGACCACGTTCCTGACTCGCCGGGAAACACCCTGCCGGGGTTCCCCGATATAAGTCGGACCGTTGCCTCCGTGGCGGATGACGCCCGCGTCTACAAGGGTGGCTCCCTGGGCGGTGCTGCCGAGCAGAACCGATTTTTCACCCACCCGTTCCGCGATCTGCTCCCAGTTGCCGATGCCGTTCTGGAGGGTGAGGAAAACAGTGGAGTCACCACAGCACTGGAGTACTCCCGAAACGGCTTTCCGGGTGGCGTAGCTTTTCACCATGACGATCACCAGGTCTGCCTTGATGGGGATATCATGAGCGCGGTGGTAGCTCTCGAGGGTGAATCGGCTGACGCTTCCGTCCAGTTCTTCCACCGCAAGAGAGTTCCGGCCAATGGCTTCAATATGCTTTTGATTGGTGCTGAACAGTACAATACGCGCCGATGTCCGGGACAGCCTGGCTCCCAGCAGGCTTCCCATGGCCCCCGCTCCCAGCATGAGAATATTCATAAATTGCCTTCCTCCTTCCTTCGATTGGTGTTTTCGGGCGGATCCCTCCGTCTCTTCAGAACAGAAACACAAAGAACAGGAGAATGGCGAACACGGTAACGAGCACGGACCCCATCGGGATAACGTCCGAAAGAATGGAAAAATCCGTTTCCCCACGGTTGATATGTCTGCGCAGGTAAAAAAAACGCCAGCCGGCCATAACGATAATGAGTGTCCCCAGCAGAAAGGCTGTCAGCCCGAGGTGGCGAGTGCCTCTCATCTGCCCTGCCAGCTCGGGCCTCGTGGAAAAGATCTGGAGCTCGCGGATAAGGATGTCGAAGCGTTCGATCACAAAACCGAAAGCGATGAGAGAAATCCCCGTGCGGCACCACGAAAGGAATGTCCATAACATTCTCACTTCTCCTGCCTGATGGCATCGGGACGTTCTGTCCGGTATGCCTCAGCGGAGCTTGAGAGTAGCCAGCGAGATGAGTGCCAGGATGCCGGCGACAATCCACAGGCGGATCACGACCTTGGTTTCGGCGATGCCCTTGTGTTGAAGGTTGTGATGGAGGGGAGCCCGGTAAAAGATACGCCGCCCCACCCAGCGGACTCCAATCTTGTCCTGGATCTGGCTGGTGAGAGCTTCAGCAATGAAGAGCCCTCCCAGCAGGGGGAAGAGCATTTCCTGCTTCAGGAGCACCGACATGACGGCCATGGTTCCTCCAATGGCCAGGGACCCGGTGTCTCCCATGAAAATCTGGGCCGGATATGCATTGTACCAGAGAAACCCGAGACCCGCCCCCACGAAGGCCGCTCCAAAGACGGTCAGCTCCCCTGCTCCCCTGAGATACGGGTAGTAGAGGTAGCTGGAATAGATCCGGTTTCCTTCCACGTATGCAAAGATTCCGAGGACAACGGCGACGAACAGGGCGGGAGTGATTGCAAGCCCGTCGAGTCCGTCCGTAATGTTGACCGCGTTGGATACAAAGATGACGAAAAGAAAGATAAAAGCTCCGTACAGATAAGGGCCCGGGTCGAGGAGAGGGTACTTGTAGAACGGGATATAGAGCTTGGTGGAAAGGTTCTCTCCCAGTGGGGCGTAGGGGCCCACGCAGATCCAGGCGAAAACGAGGCCGAACAAACCCTGCAGGACCAGCTTGGTGCGCTCGGAAAGCCCCCTGTCTCCACTCTTCATCCTCACCTTGGACAGGTCGTCCAGGAGGCCGAGAAAACCGAACCAGAGCATCCCGCCCAGAGAACACAGCAAGAAGGGGCTGTTCCAGTTCCCCCATATCAGCATGGAACTCAACACAGCTCCAATGATCAAAACCCCGCCCATGGTGGGTGTCCCACTCTTATCGAACGCGGAATGCACCCCGGTCTCCCTCACCTGGTCCAGGAAGCACTGCCTGTGAACGAAGAGAATGAAGCTTCTGCTGAACAGAAACACGAAAATAACAGAGGTCAAGGCCGCCATGATGGCGCGGAAACTGATGTAGTTCACCAGGCGGCAGAATGAAAAGGCCTCGGATATCTGAAAAAGAAAATTCCCCAGGTGGTAAATCATGTTCAGCTCTTCCCAGCGGCTTTTTCGGACGGGAGACGGGATGCATCGAGTTCTTCCTCGATCATCAGCCTGTCCCGGCAGCCTTTTTGAATCATGTTGAAAGTCTCCTTGATGGAGAAATGAGGCCTGAAGTCCGTCGAGGTCAGGATAAAGCCTGCCATTCGGCAGAGGAGATCGGGAGAGGGGCTGATGACCCGACGTTCCACCAGGCGGCTAAGTCCCTTGAGTGCCGCATCCCGAACCTGCCAGTAGTGAGAATTCTTCAGATTCAGCAGGGCTTCGAGGGCTCTCCCGTCGATGCCCACTTCTCCGAGTGCTCCGACTGCCATCAGCACCACCTCGAAGCAGTCGTCGTCCAGTTTCTTCAGAAGGGTGTTCATCCAGACCTGCCTGCCGGCGATGGCGGATCCGAAATGCATTGCCGTGCGGCAGACCTGCGCCCGGACTTCATAGTAGGGATCGTCAGCCGCTGTGAACAGGGCTTTTTCCACATCCGCATCGAAGTGATTCATCACCTGCAGTGCCTGCACAATGTTTCGCCGGATAAAGCCCACCTGCTCGAAATCTCCACCGAAGATCCTCCTGATTCTCGTTGTGGGTGAACGATCCGTCAGCATATGGAGCAGTGTGGGGATCTTTTCTTTGTAGTGAGTGAGCCCGATGAGCTTGATTCCAAGGTTCCGGTCCTGCCATGCCTGGTGACTGAGAAGCCCCGCAGCCCTGTGGCGGTAATAAATGAGATCGTCTTCGTCGCCTATCACGGCCAGCGGGTCGTAGCTTCGCGGAGATGTTTCGTACGCGGTGCTCAGAATCTGCAGCAGCCGATGATTGCTGAACAGGGCTCGAAAAGGGACAGGAGGACAGCCGATTCCGTTGTTGAAGCTGTTGTCCCGGTAGATTTCGCTCAGGATGCGTTCGATGGCCTGACGCCTCAGAAAGCGATTGGTGTTGGCGGCCATCTTCTCGATCTGGTCCGGATCCTGCAAAAGTCTCAATATGCGTTCAGCCAGGAATTTGCCTTCGAGTTTTTCGAGCAGCCTGCCGTTTTCCATGATGGTATCTTCGAAGAGGATTTCCGCTGCACCTGCGTGCTTCATGGCCCTGGCGTTCATGACCTGGTGATCGCCGGGCAGGTTGGCCTTGGGTATCAGGATGGCCGGCTTTCCCATGCGTGAGATCTCGTTGAGGCTTCCTGCTCCGCTTCTGCAGACGATCAAGTCACTTATCGAGTAGACGTCGGCAATGTTGTGAAAATAATCCTGTCTGAAGTAGAATTCCTCGATCAATACCTGGTCTTCGGGTTTCAAGGCGGATCGGATCCGTGACTCCGTATCTTCGACGGCATGATAATCCGAAGACCGGGCCAGCCCCATGCCATGGATGATGAAGAGCCGGTGCCGATGCGGAAGGAGATGGGGCAGAGCATCGACGATGGCCCGGTTGATCGTCCGGGCTCCCTGGGATCCGCCGAACACGAAAACCACCTGCCTCCCCTCAGGGACTTTGAAGGACAGGCGCGAGAAGGCCTCTTCCCTGGGTACCAGCGTGATGGAATGCCGGATGGGATAGCCGACGACCACGCCGTTGCGGGGGAAGAACGAAACGGTCTGTGGAAAGGTCAGGAGCACCCGGTCCACCCATTTCCCCAGTACTGCGTTCAACTGGCCGGGAATACTGTTTTGTTCGTGAAGAAAGATCGTGGTCGGGCAGATCCGGAAGAGCCGCAGAACCAGCGAGGCCAGTATGACCGGAGCGCTGACGTAGCCTCCCGTGGCGATGATCCAGCGGGGGGCGAACCAGAAAAGGATGATGACGGACTGGCTCACACCGATGCACAGCCGGCACAGGAAGCGAAAGGAACGCCAGGACAACTTCAGGCCCGGATAGCCTTCCGAAGAAACGAAGAGCAGCGGGTATCCCACGCGCCGCACAATGATGGTTTCGGCTTTTCCCCGCACGCCCACGTAGAGGAATTTCGCATTCGGTTCCTTATTCTTGATTCCTTCCGCAATGGCGAGGGCGGGGTTGACATGTCCCCCCGTACCGCCTCCCGAGAGAAGGATTCTCGGTTCCCTGGCGGCAAGCCGTCGCCAGCGGAGGCTTCCGAAGGTGATCAGAACCACAAGGGCGAGTGCAGATAGAAGAGCGATAAGACCGGTCACAGGCGTTTCCATCGGACAGGGTCCGTTATGATCGTTCCTTCAACGGGTGATTACTTCCATGACTCTTTCCACGGGCACGCAACCCGTGCGCACGATACGGGGCGGCACGACGGTCACGTCCACGATGGTGGACGGCGGGCCGCCCGGAAGCAGGCCCGCGTCAACCATGCCGTCCACTTTCGAAATCAGCTCCCCGGATATCCCGTCGGGATCATGAGAGGGCGGCTGCCCGGCAGGATTGGCGCTGGTCGAAATCAGGAGTCCGCCGGCAGCGGATGAGAGTGCACGCGCCACGGGGTGCGGCGAAATGCGCACGGCGATCCTGCCCGTACGACCGTGCAGACTGGGGGGGAGGTGCGGAGCTGCGTGAAGGAGAAGGGACAACGGGCCGGGCCAGAATTTCTTTGCCAGTTTCTCCGCCGACGAAGGCCATAGAGCAACTGCCGCCCTCACAGCATCCATATCCGCCGCAACCAGGGGCAAAGGCTTCGAGGCTGTCCTGCCCTTGATCCTGTAGACGCGATCAACGACGTTCTGGACCGGTTTGCCGCCAAGGCCGTACAGGGTTTCCGTCGGATAGATCAATACGCCCCCCCCTCGAAGCACGGATGCGGCTTCATCGAGCATTTCCGGATCGAAATGAACCGGATCTACCTTCCAGACAGGCACTGTGCCTGCCGGACCGGAATAGACTGCACCCCCGTTCAAGATGCTGAAGCCCCGGTCTTGCGATTGAGCAGGTATTCCTCGAGGTTCCTGTTCTTCCTCTGTATAACGTCGGCCGCCATACCCTTCTTATAATCCACCAGCTTCTGCTGCAGGTCCGGCCTGGATGTGGCAAGGATCTGCAGGGCGAATATCGCGGCGTTGAGGGCTCCTCCTCTCCCGATAGCCATGGTGGCGACAGGTATGCCCGGAGGCATCTGCACCGTGGAAAGAAGTGAATCCATCCCCTTCAAAGGGGAAGAATCAACGGGAACTCCGATCACGGGAAGCGTCGTTTCAGCCGCAACCACACCGGCAAGATGCGCGGCCCAGCCGGCCCCCGCGATCAACACCTTGATTCCTCTTCCCATGCAGTCCCGAGCATAGGCGGACGTTTCATGAGGAGACCTGTGAGCCGAAAGAATGCGAACTTCATACGGAACCCCGAACGAATCCAGGATGCGCAGGGTCTCCTCCATCACGGGAAGATCCGATTCACTTCCCATTATAACTCCCACGAGCGGATGAGTACTCGCTTGAGGCATGTTTTTCTCCCTGGGCCACAGGACCCGGCCGATGCTCCCGTCACACAAAACTATATCAACGGGACGGAAGAGTATCTACAGATAAATATGCGGGATGCCGGCGGGCGACGATCCCGACTGCTACTCCCGCCCGATATCACTTCGATAGTACATCCCCTCGAAAGAAACCTTTCCCACTTCCCTCAAAGCCGTCTCCCTTGCTTCCGCCAGGGTATCCCCGCTGCTCACGATACACAGCACCCTGCCTCCCGTGGTCACCAGGCGGCCCGAAGAGTTCAGTTCCGTGCCCGAATGAAAAACCAGGCAGCCGGGGTCGACCTTGTCCACTCCTTCGATGGGCACTCCTATCTTGTACCTGTCGGGATATCCTTTGTACCAGCCCTTCTTCCCTTTTGTCATACCGCTTGTGGCAATGAGACAAAGGTGGTAGCGCGGATCCCACCGGGGCCGGGTGTCGCTCAGCCGGCCCCCGAGGATGGCTTCGCAGATATCCACAAGGTCCGTTTCGAGGCGCGGCAGGATCACCTGGGCTTCCGGGTCTCCCAGGCGGATGTTGATTTCCAGGACGTAGGGAATGATATCGCTCCCCTGTTCAACGAGCATGAGACCGAGGTAGAGTATCCCCCGATAGAGGAATCCGTGCTTCTCGCGAACTCCACGGATCAGGGGTTCGGCCACTCGAGTCATGATGGTGTGCACCAGGGAGTCGTCGAGCCAGGGGTGGGGGGAATAGGAACCCATGCCACCCGTGTTTTTACCCTCATCGTTTTCCCTGGCCCGCTTGTAGTCCTGAGCCGCCACCATGGGGACCACCGTGTATCCGTCCGTAAAGCAGAAGAAGGAGAGTTCCCTGCCGTAGAGCCGCTCTTCGATGTCCACCCGCAATCCCGCATCGCCGAAGATCTTCTCTTCCATAATGGAATGAATGGCTTCTTCGGCGTCAGAGACTCCTTCACAGACCAGTGAACCCTTTCCTGCGGCAAGCCCGTCTGCTTTCACCACCACCGGGCGGCCCACCGACCGGACGTAATCCCTGGCGCGATCCGGATCGGAAAAGATCTCGAATTCCGGCACCGGAATCTGAAGGTCTCGAAGCAGGACCTTGGTGTCGCACTTGCTGGATTCGAGGCGGCTCGCTCGGCGGTCCGGCCCGATGATCGCCATGCCCCGGCTTTCAAACAGGTCCACGATCCCGGCGGACAAAGGTTTTTCGGGGCCGACGAAGGTCAAATCCACCTTTTCCGCATGTGCGAAATCGGCCATCTCTTCAATCGACTTCGCATGGACACACGTGGCGATCTGTGCGATTCCCGCATTCCCGTGCGCTACAAAGACCTGCTTTACACGGGGGCTTCGAGTGAACTTCCAGGCAATCGCATGGTCTCTGCCTCCACTTCCAATCACCAGAACCTTCATGGGTACTCTCTCTTGTTCCTGTCTTTCCGTCAGATGCCCCGGGTAATCTTCTCGAGGTATTCGCAGATATTTCCATCGTAGGTGTGGGTCGTGCAGAACGCCTTGCAGGCCAGTTCGAGGCTGGTTCTGCGGGAAACGTGGCCCTCGAGCTCCTTCATTTCCTTGAGAATCCGCGGATAATCATCGGGATCGGTCACCACGGCGACGTAGCGGGAATTCTTCGCTGCGGCGCGGATAATGGTCGGACCGCCGATATCGATGTTCTCGATGGCTTCCTCCAGCGTACAACCGGGCCGTTCGATGGTCTTGACAAAGGCGTACAGGTTCACGACCACCATGTCGATGGGCTTGATGCCATGCTCCGCCATGGTCTTCACATGGGTTTCGTTGTCGCGGATTCCAAGGATACCTCCATGAATCTTGGGGTGCAGGGTCTTCACTCTCCCGTCGAGCATCTCAGGAAATCCCGTGTAGTCGGAAACCTCCGTGATATCGATGCCGCCGTCCCGAAGAATCCGGGCTGTTCCCCCCGTGGAGAGCATTTGAACTCCGAACTCCTTCAGACCTTCGGCGAATTCAACCAGCCCTGTCTTATCCGTAACGCTGACTAGGGCGCGACGAATCGGAAACATGATATTCCTCCGTTGAATGAAAAGAAAAGGATTCACCTTCTTCCGCCGCAACGGCTGTCGGCTGGGAACCCATCCACTCCCAACAGCCATTAAAGCGGGTTCTCTAGAACGTTTTATGTTTATATATTCCGAGCAGCCTGTCGAACAGGGATTCAGCGGCCTTTACGACGGGAGCATCGTCAGGCAATGTAATGGTGGGCCTGCCCTCCAGGTCATACTCGGCGAGCAGCGGATCGGCGGGCAGCCCGACAATCCTTTCGGCGCCGAAGGTTTCCAGGACGTCCGGCGGCCAGGATGCAGGCACGGTTTGCAGCTGATTCACCGCCAGCACCGTCTCCCGGACTCTGATGGGAAGACTCCGGACCAGTTCCGCAATCCGGCAGGCGGCGGTCAGTCCGCGGCGGCTGGGGTCCGATACGAGCAGCAGCAGGTCGATGTCCTTCTGGGTCAGGCGGCTGAAGTGCTCCATCCCTGCTTCGTTGTCCACCACCACGTAGTCGTAGTTCTTCATCAGCCGCTCGATGAGTCTGCTCAAGAGATTGTTCGCCGCACAGTAACAGCCAGGCCCCTCAGGTCTTCCCATGGCGATGAGATCGAATCCGTCCCCCTCGACAAGCGACTGCTCGATCTTCATTTCCATGAAAACATCCTTGGTCATCCCAACAGGTACGCTCGTCTTCATCATCTCCCGGGCATCGGACAAAGTTTCATCCAGGGGCACGCCAAGGACATCGTTGAGGTTCGAATTGGAATCCGCGTCGATGGCCAGAATCGGCTTCATGCCCTGCCTGATCATGTAGCGAATGAGCAGTCCCGCAATGGTGGTCTTGCCCGTGCCGCCTTTACCGCCCAGGGCGATACACAATCCCACGATACATCCTCCCCGACATCTGGGCCTGAAAGTCGTCCGGCTGCCTCAGGAATCCCCTTTCGACGATTGAATCCAGATGGCCGCACAAAAACCCCAGACCGCATTGTAGAGACAGACAAATACAGGAGTCAGCCTGCCGAGAGAAAGCCCCAGCATGCCTTTGCCCTGGAGCACGGGGAATACGTAGAGGAGCTGAAAGAGAGTGGGCACGAAGCTGAAAAGGATACCACGGCTGAAAACCCCTACCCAGAAACCGCCTCTCAGGAAGGGCGCAAGAAAAAGAAGCCCCCACAATCCTCCCCAAACCAGACGGGTATAGAGGAAGGAAGAACTCCACTCCGGCGCAAGGGCTACTCCGAACCTCTGCGGAAACCCCGCCCGGCCCGCGTACCATGCCAGGAGGGAATTGACCAGCGCGGCCGCGCATCCGGCGGCGAAACATATACTCAATCGACGAATGAACCGGCTCATGGGAACGCCCGGCTCCATACCCGCGGTCGCCGGCGGGAAAGCAGAACCCGACGCTCAGGCAGTAATTCCAGGGATTCCACCCCTTCTTTCGCCTGTCCTTTCATCTTCCTCACCGGACCCCGACCTCTCGCCACCTGTCCTCGGCAAGCACCACGGAAGTGTCGATCTGCCGGTCCGGGACGTTCCAGTACCTTCTGAGCAGAAGGTTCTTTTCGCTTTCGGAGACGAGCTTGAATCCGCGGCCTTCGTAAAAGCGCACGGCCCAGGAAGCATCCGTCCAGGTCCCTATGAGGATGGGTTTGTCGGTCATCTGCCGGAGATGTGAAAGCAGTTTTCCCCCGATGCCCCGGTTCCTGCGGGCGGTACACACATAGGCGTGCCTGATGAGAGTCACATCAAGAACCTGCTGGATGCCCATCACTCCCTGGATTTCCCCCTCCTCCTCGAAGCCGTAAAAGACGACGCCCTCATCGATTTCGTGGCGAAGCTCCTCCCTGGACATATACGGAGTCTTCAACCTGTCTTCGGGAATAACGCCCCTGTACGCAACGGCGGAGTCGTTGATTACCGAGTAGATCCTTTCAAAATCCCTATCTGTACACCTGCGTATCATCACCCCGATACCCGAATCCAAGTGAAGTTTGCCAACGCCGGATCGAACAAAGTTGATAACATAAGATGAAAGTTTTATAAAGCATTAACAAAGAAGTGCGTGCCGGCCAAATCCGCGGACTGCATCGAGATGCCGGTGATTTCGGGCAGAAAGGCGGCAGCCGGGCACAGACGCATCGACGCTGTTCCCCTGTTGCCGTTTCAGCCGGAAGCCCTGGATTCCGCTTCGGGTATACTTCATGAGAACAGGTTTATCCAACTATCTTCAACACATTGTCAGCTGGCTCCTTTTCATCGTGGCCATGGGGATGCTCGCCTTCCGGCGTCGTGAGCCGGGGTCGACGAACGAGAGGGGATGGCGGTTCATAAGGTATTCGGCAGGGGTTCTCATTCTCTGGAGCATGGCATCGCTGCTGGTTCGTTATTTCGGCCGGAGACACGGCATGGTCGAAGCGATGAATGCCGGGGGATGGAGCGGCCCGATTCGGCAGTTGGACGGCTCGATGGAGCGGGTTCTTGTCTACCTCGACAAGATGGATCACCTGGCGTTGCTGTCCGCGGTGTTGCTTCTCTTCTTCGGCCTGCGCATTCTACTCGATCAGGCCCGGGAAAGCAGGGAATCCGTTGTGGAAAGACGGTCATGACCCCGCCGTTTTCGTCGTACTGGATCGTCGATTTTGTCTATTCTTCCCTTTTGATCATCTTTTCGTCCCTGTGCATCGTCCTGGCAAGGCGGCTTGCCGGGAAGGAACCCCAGGACATTGCCTGGACGTACCTGGAATGGTTGAGCTATGGGCTGGCGGTGGTCGCCGTATCGAGGACACTGGGCCGCATGGCCGCCTGGATGCCGATCGACCCGGAGGCCGCAGGAACGATTCGGGACTGCAGTGACGCCGCAACCTCGATGATGCTCCTGGTCCTGGGATCCGTCACTGTGTTCTTCGATCGAAGCCGGAGGATTCATCAGCAGTTGTTCAGAGAGAAACGGGACCTGGTGGAAACCAGTGACCAGTTGCTTACCACGAACCGCAGACTGGAGGAACTGGTTGCCGAACGATCGGAGAGACTGGCGTCAACCGAGCGCAAGTACCGCAGCTTTTTCGAATCTTCCCGGGATATGATCGTGGTGGCGTCGGAAGACGGGACGGTCATCGAGGTCAATCCCGAGGCTGCGAGGATGTTCGGTGTTTCCCGGTGCCGGGAAGCCGGATCGGGATGTTCGTTCAAGGATTTTTTTATTTTCGAGCAGGACTGGTCTTCCGTTGCCGCAGCCATGCAGGCGGACGGCCGGATTCCCGAGACGGAATTCAGGCTGCGGGGAACGGGTGGAGTGCAGTTCAGCGGGTTGTTGAGCGGCACTTCGGAAAAGTCTTCAGCATGCGGATCGGTAACGATGCAGTTTCTCGTCAAGGATATATCCCGGCGGAAGAACATGGAGCAGCAGCTTCTTCAGGCCGACAAGCTGGCGTCCATCGGGCAGCTTGCCGCCGGGATCGCCCACGAAATCAACAACCCGCTCAGCATCATCCTGGGTTATACTCAGCTTCTGCTTCGAGGTGAACAGCAGGGGACTCAACACTACCAGGACTACAAGATCATGGAAAAGCATGCCCGCACGTGCAAGACGATCGTGGGGGACCTGCTGAGCTTCTCGCGGAGCACCCGTACGAGAAAGGATGTCGGGCATCTCCATACGGCGATCAACGAAATCCTCGGCGTCCTGCGGAATCATTTTGAGCTCGACCAGGTAAAGCTGGAAAAAGAACTCGACCCGGCCATGCCGGAAATGGTCATGGACGAACCGAAGATCAAGCAGGTCCTCATGAATCTTCTTATGAACGCCAAGCAGGCCATCGGGAAGAAGGGGACGATATACCTGTCGACTCGCTACGAAGCCCCCCGGGGGCAGGCAGTTGTCCGGGTGGCCGACACCGGGACGGGTATAAGCCCCGAACATCTTTCCCGCATATTCGACCCCTTTTTCACGACCAAGAGCACGGGTGAAGGAACGGGATTGGGGCTGTCGGTGAGCTACGGGATCGTGAAGGATCACGGAGGCGAAATTCTGGTGGAGAGCCGGCCGGGCAAAGGGAGCGTATTCACGGTGATCCTTCCCGTAAATACGGAGAAGGGCGATCATGATCAAAGAAACCCTGCTGATTGTTGACGACGAAGAAGATCTCCTGCACCTGCTCAAACGGAGCATCGAGCCCGACCTCGAATGCGAGGTGAAGACGGCTTCGTCAGGCGAGGAAGCCCTCCGCATTCTGGATGAAAGGCCTGTGGACCTGGCGCTCGTGGACCTCAAAATGCCGGCCATGGATGGCATGGAGCTGCTCGGAATCCTCCGCCGGTCTCATCCCTGGCTGACAGTCATCATGATGACCGCCCACGGGTGCATCGATCTTGCCGTTCAGGCCATCAAAGCCGGTGCCTACGACTTCATCACCAAGCCGTTCGATCACGAGGCCCTGCTGTTGAGCCTGACCAAGGCGCTCGAACGCAGCCGGCTCATCCGGGAAAACCTTCATCTCCAGAGACGCTTTCAGGATGAAAATGTTTTCCAGAACCTGGTGGGAAAAAGCGCGGGAATGCAGCGAGTGTTCGAAACCATCCAGATGGTGGCGAAGACGGATCTGACCGTGCTCATTACCGGTGAATCCGGGACGGGCAAGGACCTTGTGGCTCGCGCGATTCACTCTTTGAGTGACAGGCGGAACGGGCCGTTCGTGGCGGTAAACTGCCCGACGGTTCCCGAGAATATACTAGAAAGCGAGCTCTTCGGCTACCGGAAGGGTGCGTTCACCCATGCGGCTCAAAACAAGATCGGGCTTTTTCAGGAGGCCCATAACGGAACGATTTTCCTGGACGAGATCGGTGACATAAGCACCGCGATCCAGACCAAGCTCTTGAGGGTTCTCCAGGAAAAAGTGATCAAGCCTCTGGGAGACACAAAATCCATTCATGTGGATGTCCGGGTCATTTCGTCCACAAACCGGGACCTGCCGGAAAAGATCCGGCACGGAGAATTCAGGGACGATCTTTTCTACAGGCTTAACGTGCTTCCCATTGTCCTGCCCCCCCTGCGCGACAGACCTGAAGATATCCCGCTGCTGGTGGATCATTTCCTGGAAAAGCACTGCGGGGAATTGAAACGGCCGCGCAAGAATGTCTCCGTCGAACTCATGAACCTCTTTCTGAGGGCTCCCTGGGTGGGCAACGTGAGGGAGTTGGAAAGTATCGTTATTCGGGGTATCCTGTATGCTCCCGAATCGGAAGTCAGGCCGGAACATGTCGGATTTGACGAAGGGGTCAAGCCCGGCAGGGAGGCATCCAAGGGGACAGCGAAGCAACTGAGCTACAAGGCCGCGAAAGAAGATGCTCTCAGACGATTTCATTCGGAGTACATTTCGGGAGTTCTTTCCGAAACACAGGGAAACGTGAGCCAGGCGGCCAGGCTCTGCGGACTGGAAAGGCAGGCGCTTCAACAGCTCATGCGGCGCTACGGCATCCGGTCCGATTCCTTTCGATCCGGCTGAGTCCCGTTATCCAATGCCGTACTGATCCAAGAATCCATGGAAGGTGGAAGTGGAAAGTCATCCTGATCCATCCATACGTTCGGACGTCGAATCCCCGGCGGAGGAGTCTCCGGCCGGCGAGGAACCTCGGGATATCCTGCTGCGAAGGGATGCCTGCCTGTCCCTCCTGGAACGATTCGCGGCTCTCGAAAACAGAATCCTGGACCGTCTGGACTGCCTGAACAAAAACCGCGAGCTTTCCGGTTTGCTGCATGCCAGGGAACGGGAGCTGGTCCAGAAAGATACTGAAATCGAAAAGCTTCGCAGGGACCTGGTCTACCAGACGCGCCTGCTGGAGAAGGAGTTCGAGGAGCGTCTGAGAAGTTACCAGGAGAAGATGGCAGCCCTCGAGAAACAGTTCCAGGAAAGAGTGGAACTGGAACGCAGGCACTTCGACGAACGGCTTGCCTTGGAACAAAGGTCCTGGTCGGACAAGCTCGACCAGGAGAAGGAAACCTTCGACCGCAAGCTGGTTGAAGCCAAACGCCGGGAGAGCTTCTGGCAGCGGCTGGTCAAGATGATGACGTGGAGCTGAGGCGCTCCCCGCAGCGCCCTGCCCTGCACCGTGCCATCCGCACTGCCCGGCGGCCTGAATGGAGACTTATGAAAGATCGCCTGCTGCAACTCATTCTGGAATATGCCTTCAAGTTCTCGGAAAACGCCGAATTCAAGCTCGTGCATGGAGGCATGAGCCGGTTCTATTTCAACTGCAAGCGCGTGACCCTCGACCCCGAGGGACAGTACCTTATCGGCAACCTGGTGTTCGATGCCTTGAAAGACCTGAACGTCAATGCTGTGGGAGGCCTGACGCTCGGGGCAGACCCGATAGCCGGCGCGGTTTCCTACACATCCTGGCTGAGGCATGCTCCCGTGCAGTCTTTTGTTGTAAGAAAGAAGCAAAAGGAGCACGGAACGTCGAGCCTGATCGAGGGCAAGGTGCAGGCGGGGGATCGAGTGGTGGTTGTGGACGATGTGGTGACCACCGGAGGGTCCACTCTTCAGGCTGTGGACGCATGCCGCGGCGCGGGCATCGAGGTGCTGAAGGTGGTTGTCCTGGTGGATAGGCAGGAGATGAACGGCCGCGAGAACATCATGAAGGAAGTGCCCGACTTTGAAGCCCTTGTGACCCGGGACGAGGTGATGGAACTCTACCGAAAAACGGTGAAATAAGGGCAGGAATCGATTCTTCCGCGGGTGGGAACAAAAAGTGTCGGGAACGGAACCCTGCGCCTGCGGCGGTGGCCGGCACCTGCATATCCATCGACCGGTCGAGGCAGTGAGCCCTTACTCCTTCTTTCTATACAGGGCCACGATCCCCTGGGAACCCACGTCAGGCAGCACGATTTCCATCTTTTCCCCGTAGCGGGGAAGTATCCTGTTGAACCCGTACACCAGGTACAGGGCTCCGGGACGAGCTTCTGCAGCGATTTTTTCTCCAAAGACATCGTGCAGGGTGATGTAGGTGTAAAAGACATCCACATCTGCGAAACCGACGCCGGTTTCCTCCCCCATGCGTCTGTAAGTCTCTGGATCGATGGAATTTCCATTGAAAAGGAAGATGTTGCCTGGAGGCAGAGGCAGGCCGGCCTGCCGGAGCAGACCGTCGAGTCCTTTTCGCCTGAGTGTGTATTCGTTCAGGATCTCGGAGTCTATCTCGATGCCGATGGACCGTCGAACGAAGTAACTCATGAATATGTTCACCCTGCCGTCGGCACAACCCAGGTCGGTGAACACGGTGGAATCCGGATCCAGGAAGCCCAGGGTCCGGAGTTCCCGGATACAGTGAATGAATTTGAACAGGTCCGTAGACTTGCGATAGCCTTTCGTACCCTGGTAACCTACCTTGTATCCGTCAAAAAAAGCCGCGATTGCCTTCAATGCAGGGAAAAGAAGGTTTGTTTCCACAGGATCAACGCCTCATAAATTTCTTGACCGCTTCGTGAACCGTGAAGACCGAATCCATCTCACGGCCCGTTACATCCTGTAGGGCAGCCATCTTGTCGGGGGGCATTTCCCTCTGGATGCGAAGGCACAGGTAATTGATGCACAATATATGGCGCACCTCGAGAACGCAGCCGTGGCGCCCCAGAAAGAAACAGCCGCCCGGCAGGAGACGTTCCGCGGGCAAGTGGACTCCGAGGAGCAGGTTCATGAGAAGCAGGACCGTGTTGTACCTGTTTTCGATGCCTGCTCCACAGCAGCTCCCGCCCTCCTCTTCATCACAGTGTGTACACGTGGCGACGATGCCGAGGTCGAGCATGGCCTTGCGGGAATCGAGGATCTGTCCTTTCAGGGTCTGCAGGAGAAGTGCAATGGATCGGTCTCCCATCAGATCGTTGCCCCAGGTACGAAAAAACCTGTGCGCCTCCAATATCTTTTCCTGAATGGATTCCGCGAAGGAAACCGGCGTGGACGGCAAGCTCGCACCTCCTGTCTCATGGCAATCTGCCCGGCTTCGAGTGAACCCGATATGCGTTGGGTCAGGCTACCTTCTGATGGACAGTCGCCTCATTCTTGAATCGAATGTCGATCGGTTGACGCCGGCCTCCCTGGCCGCTCTTGTGATATGCCACCTGTTTTTCTCGAGCAGATGCAGAACATACGCCCTCTCCACCTCCTCCCACGTGCGGCCCTCAAAGAGCGACGCAACGCTTCCCGCCGCCCGGAATGAAGGGGCGCCGTCTTCTACGGCTGTGGAGGCATTATCTGAAACGTCTGACCCGGGGGAAAAGTGCAGCTTGAGTGTCTTCCCGGTCAGGACATCTTCCTGCGAGACAACCAGGATGTGTTTCACGAAGTTCTCGAGCTCCCGCACGTTCCCTCTCCATTCGTGGGAGAGCAGGAAATCCATGACATCTTTCGAAATGCCCCTGGCGGGTACGTTCAGTCTCAGTGCCTCTCTTCTCATGAAATGGTCGAGCAGAAGCGGGATGTCCTCGACTCTCTCCCGGAGCGGCGGAATGCGCAAAGGCAGTACGTTCAGCCGGTAGAAGAGGTCTTCCCTGAATTCCCCCCTCGCGATGGATTCACCCAGGTCCTTGTTGGTGGCCGAAATAATCCTCACGTCGACCTTCCGGGTGCCTGTGCCTCCGAGCGGCTTGACCTCGCCGTTTTGCAGGACCCTGAGTATCCGTGCCTGCAGGGGAGAAGGCATGTCCCCGATTTCATCGAGGAATACGGTCCCGCCGTTCGCAGCCTCGAAAAGCCCTGTCTTGTCAGAGTCCGCGCCGGTGAAGGCGCCTTTCCGGTAGCCGAACAGTTCGCTTTCGAGGAGCGTGTCCGGTATGGCGCTGCAGTTCTGCACCAGGAAAGGCCTTCCCCGGCGTTTGCTGAAGCGGTGTATCTCCTTGGCGATGAGTTCCTTGCCCGTTCCGCTCTCCCCTGTGACCAGCACCGGGAAATCCGTCCGGGCATAATCCTCGGCAAGCTTCATGACCTTGAGAAAAGACGGGCTCTTGCCGAGCGGAATTTCATCACCGCGCAGAACGTCCAGGGCTTCCTTGAGCTTCATGTTTTCTTTTAGCTGGTCCGAGTAGAGCAGCGAATTGCCGAGAGCGATGGAGCCGATATCCACCAGGTTTTGGAGGAGTTGGAGGTACTCTTTGCGGAGATTGAGGCGATTGCCGCCTGCGCTGGTATCGATAATCTGCACCGCGCCATATACATCGCCGTTCCTGAGAAACAGCGGAAAACAAAGGATGAGCCTGCTCTTTACGGCGATGTTCTTTTCGAAATCCTTATAGTGACGTTCATCCTTTCCCGGTTCCGCAATGGTCATGGTTCGATTTTCGATCACCCAGCCGACGATGCTCGGGTGGTCCGATCTGACCGTGACCCCCGTAATTTCCTCGCTCTGACTTCCCGCAGCCACCACGCACTGGTAGCCGTTCTCTCGCTTCACCCAGATGGATCCCCTTTCAACGTTCTGCAGTTCAAGAAGAGCGTTCAGAAACTTCTTCTGCAGCCTGTCGGGGTCGAGTTCCTGTGAAACGGCCTTGAAGAAATCAAAGGATGTCCTACGCATAAGCTATACTCCATCGCCCGCTGGAAAGGAAGTTTCATCCGGCAAACGAACACCTCCGGTGCTTTTCACGCAAAGGATCGAGGGCATCCCAACGTCATTCGTCATCCCAACGTCATTCCCGCAAAAGAACCGAAAAGAATGCCGCCTCAACGGTCGGAAATTCTTGATCGTTTCGGCGGTGATTATCGTTTCCGGTTCCATACAGGTCAAGAGTGTTTTTTGAACCCGTTCCGGGGGGGTGAGCGGCTCGCAGTCGCGTTTTTCCTCTTCAGATACCCGATTGGGATTTCTCAAAACACCTGCCGGGCATGCAAATTCAGCACCTTCTTCGTCTCTTGCCACAAGAATCTGCTCTATGGCACCTTTGATTCTTTCCATTTCCATTTCCTTTTCAGACGAGTGTGCCCAGAGGGTTTGGCTACCGTTTTTTTGCATTATAACCCGCGCGGAAGATTACTTCTCACCCGCATTGGGAGGACCGGATTTGGGGAGAGCCGGATGACCATATCGGCCGGCTTTGCAGGATCCGGCTATTTCACGATCCAGGGTTGTTCAAAAGGTCCTAACGCAAGACAGCCGGCCGGCCGGCAAGAACTTTCATCGTTCCTTTGCGCCGGATGATATGTTATAAGAGCACGTCCCGCAACGTTGCAGCAGAACACTTTACAGGAAGGCTAGCAAGCTCAGGGCCTTTGACCAATCTCTTCCCGGGCGGGTTCGGTGTCCGGATGAGGAAGGGAGCTCAGACCTATGAGAGCCAGGCAGATATGTGGTATTCAGGCAGGCGCGATGTTTTTCGTCCTGTTCGTCCTTTCGGTGATTTCCTGGGCTCAGCAGGCGGACCAGCAGTCCATGGGGGAGCCGCTTCGTGAACTGCAGGAACAGTGGAGGCAGATCATGAAGAACGAACACAATCCTGCCGCCGTCAAGCCCAACCCTGAAAGGAAGCCGTCCTTCGATGCTCCCGTGAACTCCGACAGAAGCAGCCGGTCAAAATCCGTGGGCAGGAGCAAGACTCACAGCCGGGAGTCCGTCAAGTCCTCCAGGCAGACGAAGAAGACCTCCAAGTCAGGGTCTGCGGTGAAGAAGACACAGACGGGTCGCAAGAGTACCCAGGGAACCGTTCAGAAAGTGCAGAAATCCGGGAGCAAAGCCGCCTCCGGGTCCCCGGAAAAAGTGAAATCGCAGGCGAAGAAAAAGGAGCAGGCACAGAACCGGGACAAGGCGAAACCTCAATCCAGGTCTGCGGAAACAAAAAAGAAAAAATGAATCGACATACCCCGATCAATTCTGTTGTACATTCTGAAAATTGAACTTAGAATGCGCATCGCTTGAAGGTCTCTTCTCAGAGAGGCGGTTCGTTCTTGAGGAGGAAAGGAGCGGGATATGAAGAAAAAGGCAGTGTCGTTGTTGGCAGCGATTCTTTTCGGGGCGACGGTTCTTGTGGCACCGGCCGGGGCCGCGATGAAGCAGGCAACGGAGAAGCAGGCCGTGCAAAGTGAGAAGAAGCCTGCCGCAAAGACCAAGGCAAAAAAGACAACCACGAAGAAGACTGCAAAAAGCAAGACCAAGACCCAGAAAAAGTCAACTAAACCCGTAGCATCAAAAAGTTAGATCGGCTTGATTACCCGGTTGACCCTGCCGCCTCTTTGAGAGTCACTTTCGTTTTTTGACATTATTCATCCGCGGAAGAAGCACCGAAAGAGAGGGGGGCGGGCGAGAGACGCAGAACCGGGTGTTGGCGTTTCCCAGGTCTGTTTATTCTCCCCCTGTACCGCCCCTCTCCATCTTCCTTCAGAAGTCTTCCCGAAGTCTGGCATATTCCGGATTCCACGTCCGAAATGGTCAGGTCTGGCCGCGCTCTGGCCGGTCCCGTCATCGGATCCATCGCAGGGCCATGTTTAAAGCCGGCTGATCTTGACGGCGCAAAGTTTCCCGCACATGGTGCACGCTTCCCTGTCCTCGGTGATCTGCAGGCGTTCCCTGACCAGGTCGGGGTCAAGTGATTCTTTTATGACCCCATCCCAGTCGAGCTTCTGGCGGGCGATGGAAATGCGGCGATCCGCCTCCATGGCTCCGGGAAGGCCCTTGGCAATATCTGCAACGTGGGCGGCGATTCTTGCAGCCATCACCCCCTGGTAGACGTCGTCGGCATTGGGGAGCCCGAGGTGCTCCGCGGGAGTCACGTAGCAGATGAAATCCGCCCCCGCTGCCCCCGCGATGGCTCCACCTATTGCGGATGTGATGTGATCGTAGCCCGCCGCGATGTCTGTGGGCAGGGGGCCGAGGATGTAGAACGGTGCTCCGTTGCACAGGCGCTTCTGAAGCATCATGTTCGCCTGGATCTGCTGGAGAGGCACATGACCGGGTCCCTCGATCATCACCTGGACCCCCCGGTTCCAGGCTCGTTTCGCCAGTTCGCCGAGAATCATCAGTTCCTCGATTTGAGCGCCGTCGGTAGCGTCGAGGATAGTTCCCGGACGAAACCCGTCCCCCAGGCTCAGAGTGACGTCGTACTTGTGTGCAATCTCGAGAAGATCATCGTAGTACTCGTAAAGCGGGTTTTCTTTCCCGTTCTTGCGCATCCAGTGCATGTGGATGGATCCGCCGCGGCTGACACAGGGCATGATCCGCTCGAATTTCTCGAGTTTGCCCACGGAAGCCAGGGTGACGCCGCAATGAACGGTGATGTAATCCAGCCCTTCGGCGCATTGTCTTTCAATGCTTCGCAGCAGCTGGTCCGCATCCATCCTGTCGAGCGGCTGCTGGTTGCAGACCATTTCAGTGGCCAGTCCATAGATCGGAACGGATCCCACCATGACCGGCGACTTTTCGAGAAAGAATCCTCTCAGACTGGAGAGATCTCCTCCCGTGGAAAGATCCATAATGGAATCCGTCTTTGCCTTGATGGCAGCTTCCAGCTTCTTGCTCTCGAGATCATGGCTGTGGCATTCGCCGCTGGTACCGAGGTTTGCGTTGACCTTGGTTTTCAGGCCCCGGCCAATGGCGCGCACAATGGGAAAGGAATGGTTGACGTTCCTGGGCAGAACTGCATGGCCTGCTGCAATGAGATCCCTCAACTCCTCAGCTGTGACGGGTTCGTCCGCCACGGCCTGTTTCATCTCCTCGGTAATCTTTCCCGCTCTGGCGTGATCCAATTGTGTTGCCACGGTGTCCTCCTGTGATGCATAGGAGGAGAGGTGTCGTCCCACTGAGACCGATCAGGATACTGCCCAGAATAAGAAATGGCCGTGCGAGAAAACGGCCATCGAGAAATCACTTCCATCTCGTTCGCCGATTCCTCCGCCAGTATGATCTGGATCAGGTTCCAAGGGTATCATCTCAGCTCTCGCAAAGAGAGCACCCCTCCGGCTATTGAACCTAGTGTAAATCCGGTCGACAAAATCTTACGATATCAAACATACTAGAAAATCAGGAAAATATCAATCAACATCCGCCGGGCGTCTATTATTATTCCACCAGTGAGCATCTTTGATGTTCCTGGGCATCCACTACGGCGAGCGATGTCGTGTTGACAATGTCCTCGACGTCGCAGTTGCGCTGCAGTACATGGATGGCTTCGCTCGTGCCCATGAGGATCGGCCCGATGGCTCGGGCTCCCCCCAGGCGGGACATGAGCTTGAAAGCGATGTTTCCTGCCTCGAGCGACGGGAATATGAGGATGTTCGCCTTGTGTTTGAGTGTGTTGAAGTCGTAGACTCCGTTGAGTATCTCGGGGACAACCGCTGTGTCCGCCTGCATTTCTCCATCGATGATCAGATCCGGTCGCCGTTGCTTGACGATCCTGGTCGCAAGGGCCACCTTGTCGGACCTCGGGTGACGAGTGCTTCCGAAGTTGCTGAAGGAAAGCATGGCAATCCGGGGTTCGATATCGAGCTGCTTTGCCGTGTCCGCGGTGCAAATGGCGATTTCGGCAAGCTGTTCGGCCGTCGGGTCGATGTTTACCGTGGTGTCCGCAAAGAACATGACATCCTTGGGAAAGACCATCATGTACACACCTGCGATAACGGATACGTCTTTTTCCAGGGGAAGAGTCTGCAGGGCCGGCCGTATGGTGTCGGGATAGTGCTGGTTGACGCCCCCCACCAGTCCGTCCGCATCACACATTTTCACCATCATGGCTCCGAAATAATTTGGATTGTAGCGCAGAAGGTGCCTGGCTTCCTGCAGAGTGATCCCCTTGCGGCATCTCAGCTTATAGAACTGCAGAGCATATTCATCGAGACGCTCGAAATTCCTGGGGTCCACAATCACGACTCCCTCGAGGTCGAGGTGAAGTTCAACGATCCTCTTTTCGATGACTTCACCGTCGCCGAGCAGAATGGGCTTTGCGATGCCCTCGTCGAGGATCACCTGGCAGGCGCGCAGGATCTGGGGGTCCCTGCCCTCAAGAAAGACGATCCGCTTGGGATCCCTCTTGGCCTTGTGGATCACTCTGCGCATGATTTCCTGCGAGCGGCCCAGGCGGCTTTCAAGACTGTCCCGGTAGGCTTCCCAGTCCGATACGGGCTTTCTTGCCACCCCCGATTCCACCGCAGCTCTTGCCACGGCCATGGCTTCCCAGACGAGGACTCTCGGGTCGAACGGCTTGGGAATGATATACTCGGGCCCGAACTCGATCCTCTTCATGCCGTAGGCCTTCAGTACCGAATCGGGGACATCCTCCTTGGCAAGATCTGCCAGGGCATTCACGGCCGCAATCTTCATCGCGTCGTTGATTGCCCTGGCGCTGACGTCGAGTGCACCCCGAAAGATAAAGGGGAATCCCAGAACGTTGTTTACCTGGTTGGGGAAATCAGAACGCCCGGTCGCCATGATGATGTCGTCGCGAACCGAGACGGCTTCATCGTACATGATCTCTGGATTCGGATTGGCCATGGCGAACAGGATCGGGCTGTCGGCCATGCTTGCGACCATCTCTTTCGTGACGAGTCCCGAGACGGATACTCCAGCGAAAACATCCGCCCCCTTCATGACTTCGGCGAGGGTCATCGGGCCGTCTCCGTTTGCAAGCCGCTCCTTGTATGGATTCATCCCGTTCTTCCGCCCTCTGAATACCAGGCCCTTCGAATCCACCAGGTAGAGATTCTCCCTTCTTACTCCAAGCTTGATATAGAGTTCGGCACAGGCAATACCCGCTGCACCCGCTCCCGAGAAAACCACCTTGACCTCGTCGATCTTCTTCCCGTTCAATTCCAGGGAATTCAGAAGAGCTGCTCCGGAAATGATGGCCGTTCCGTGCTGGTCGTCATGAAACACGGGGATGTTCATGATCTTTTTGAGCCGCTCCTCGATGTAAAAGCATTCGGGAGCCTTGATGTCTTCCAGGTTGATCCCTCCAAAGGTGGGTTCGAGCAGGCTCACAACCTGGATGATCTCTTCAGGATCTGTCGAATCGAGTTCGATGTCGAATACATCGATGTCAGCGAACCTCTTGAACAGAACCGCCTTGCCTTCCATCACGGGCTTGGCCGCCAGAGGGCCAATGTGCCCCAGGCCGAGCACCGCCGTGCCGTTAGTGACAACGGCCACCAGGTTTCCCCTGGCCGTGTATTCGAAAACCTTGTCCGAATCCCGCCCGATCTCCCTGCAGGGTTCGGCGACCCCCGGCGTATAAGCCATGGCAAGGTCTCTCTGGGTCATGCATGGCTTCGTCGACTTGACCTCGATCTTGCCGGGGCGTTCCTGCCTGTGGTATTCGAGTGCATCTCCTCTGCGTACCATTTCCTGCTACTCCTGAACAAAGTCTCACGACGCCTGAACGGTCATCGAAAGGTTTGAGGGTGCCTTTAAAGAAAGAAACCCCGGCCTCGGATAAAGAATACCCCGTGAAAAAGGTGGTTCATCCGGCAATCGAGTACCTCCGGTGCTTCTCACGCAATGGATCGATGACATCAAAACGTCATCAGGCATCAGAACCCCATTCCTGCATCAACGTCAACACCGTCATTCCCTCCAACATCGTCATTCCCTCCAACATGGTCATTCCCGCGAACGGCGGGAATCCAGTCTAAGCGCGGATCGCCATAGAGATCCCTTCACCCACTGACTGCCTTGCTCCATCCATCTTTGTGCGACAACCGTTATCGATGGAATAGGACTTTTCAACGGAGAGACGAACTTGCTCGTGTGGAAGGTGAAGTCCTGTAAAGTACCAGCTTCTACGGCAATGTTTTCAACTGCGCGCCGGGCTCCTGTTATCTGAAGAATATTTCCTCCACTCCCGTGCAACACAATGGGGCACCCTGAATCGCCCTAGGATACAAAACAAAAAACCCGGTGTCCGTCAACACCGGGTTGTGGCTGGACCTGTTTTTCCATGTGTCTCCTTACGCATGACCCAGCAGCCTCATCCTCTCTTCCGCTGCGGCCACACGCTCTTTTTCAAGCTCCGAACGCAGGGCTCTCAGTCTTTCATACTCCTCCCTTGCCGCCTCCCGTGCCCCCGTGTCAACCGGTGATTCTCCTTCGATCACCTTGATCCGCTCACGAAGCAAACCCGCGTGCGCGCTCGCCTCACGTATCCGCTTCAACACCCGCTGCTCCCTCTCCGTAAGGACGGTTCCTCTTTCAGCGCAACCATAGTCTCTGCTGCCGGCGTCCTCAGCCAGCATGCAGCAGTCACATTCCGAAGCCGCAACCACTTTCAATTGATTCCCGGTTTCCATCTGTCTGCCCTCCTTCCGATATCCGTTCCGGGTGATGCCGTTCCTCCAGCAATCATCCGTGAATTCTTTCATCTTGTCGATCTAATCTAATACTCCTGAAGGGCACAGGAAAGATGCGCCACGAGGACCGACTTTCCGGGCCAGCCTGTGGTTTTCCCCCGGTTCAGTTCAACGCGAGGCATATCTCCCTGTATTTGCAGTCATGTCGGTCGCAGAAGCCGGAGGATCTCCCGAAACAGTCAAAATTGCCCTCGGTGATCTGCCTCCTGCGATATAGCGGAGCCAGGGCGTCCTTCAAACAGCCCGTGCACAACCCGTGCGAATATCCGTCTACCTCCGGCTCTCCTTCACCCCAGGTGAACCGGCATCGAATACACTGGAATTTCATCTTCTTCTCCCTCGTGCTCGGCCTGGGCCGGGCATCGAAAGTTGACTGCCGTCAGCGTGCGCCGGAAACGCGCGCAATGAGTTCGTTTCAATGCTCCATGCCTGCCTGCCGATGCCCGGCAGGGAGTCCCCATTGCACCCGGCTCGAATTTTTCCCGGCCTGATTACCATGAGCAAACGGTATGCCATAATAAATAGTGTAATGATTCGGATAGGCTAGAGAAACAAACCCTCGAAGGGCTTCTTCCCGGGTTACGATTTTTTCTCAAGGCGTTACATTTCTTGCACACGAAAAAGAAGCGATCATGGGAGGTGGGGCCGGCATTTATTTCGGCAATGCAGGTTGATGCCTGTTGTACTGAAGATTCCAGCGGGGTCTTACCGTGGTTCGAAACGGATACTGCCGTGCAGACATGGCGGCGCCAGGCCTGGGAATGATGCCGCGATTCAGGCGGCTGTTCATGCGGGACGAGTTTCAATGGTGCAAGAGATTGAAGGGGGGCACGCGTGGACGGCAGCGAAACCCCCTAATTCAACAGGCGCCGGACCTGCTTGCTGTGCTTGAGGTAGATCTCCTGGGCCAGGTTGGACAGGAGGGTTTCCATGACTTCGGTTCGGGGAAGAACCAGCGGCTCGGGTACGGCCAGGCTTTCAAACGCAACAGGACGCACATACAGCTTTTGATCGAGGGATGCCATTTCAGCGGGCGTGAAGTTCTCTCCCAATACGTTTTTTCTTTCCAGCCCCTGCATGTCCAGGGTGCGCAGAAAACTGAGGATGGTCAGCAGATCGAAATTCTTTTGAAATTTCTCGATGTTTCTGTTCACCGCCCTGCATTCCGCCCGAAGGCTTTCATGTTTCTGGCGGTATATTTCCATCATCCGGTACAGGCGGCTGTAGGCTTCGATCATGAGCTTCCTGAATCGTGCTCTCTCCGTCAGTGCCCGCACTCGGATGAATTGAACGTGTTTGGAAAAGACCGCTTCCATGCAGGCAGACCAGAAGGAGGAGGGTGGAATCTTCAGAATGTTGACGAGCCTCGACATCATCTCGGGGTGGATCATGAGATAGGCGAGGCGGCTGAGTCGCCTTCCCGTATTGTGAGCGCAGGCGAGAAGCTGATCCGCCTGTTTGTGAAGATCCTCGATTTGCAGTTCCAGGAGTCGTCTTTCCTGCAGGTAGTTCTCGATGACCTCTTCCTTGACCTGGCGAGTAAGACTGGAAATGAGATCATCTTCCATGGGAAACGCCTTTCTGCAGCAAAGCCGGCTCCTGATGTTCCGGCAAAGAAATCAAGCTGTGACCAGGTAGGTCTGGGGATTCAGTATGAGTCCACGATCTCCCGGATGATAAACGCCGCTGTCCTTGAGCACCCTCACCTGGACCGCGTCGCTGGTGGGTTCGAGAACGAGGATGGACTGGAACAGACCGTCACACTCGTTGAACGGATAAGGCACCCCCCGTTCGTTCACGTCGGACCTGTGGCGATGAGTGCGCGCGGACATCCACAGGGAAACGCCATGCCTTTGAGCGAACGCCTGCAGTTCTTCTATCATATGGGAGGAAGTGTTGTCGAAATCGAGGCCATCCAGGATGACCATCACGGGATTGAACCCCGCCTGTTCTCTCAGGTTTTTCAAACTGCTTTCAAGCTTTTCCGGCGTGAAGGTCTGGTGCAGATAAGCAAGAATGAAACGCTGTGGTTCCATGCGGTGCTGGATCTTCGCCAGATCCGTTCCCGGGATGGCCCCGATCATGTTCTTGAGCATTTCATGATACCAGACCTTGATCTTATCCGGCAGGACGTCTATGCACACATGGAGCACCGGTTCCCCCCTGAGGAGGTATTCGAGGGCGATGTAGGTGAGGCAGGCCGTCTTGCCGGCCCCGGCCCTGGCCATGACGGCTCCAAGTTCGCCGGGCTTCAGCGGGTGCGCCAGGGCTCTTTCGATTATTCCGGGAACGTCCGTATTTATCGTTCGTTCGGTGGGCATGAAATCATCTCCTTGTACGACGCGTTGGAAAACGTCTGCGATCCAAGGCGTGTGAACCATTTCTTAAAGATCATCATACACCAAGGCGGGACGTCGCAAAGCAAATTCTTTGCCGTCGAGGTATTCCTATTTTTTCACAGCCTTGTGCTCTTCCTTCTGCTTCCTCACAATCTCTTCGGCGATGCTCTTGGGTACGGGATTGTATCGGGCGAATTCCATGGTGAATTCCGCTTTCCCCTGAGTGGACGATCTCAGCACGGTGGAATACCCGAACATCTCGGCCAGCGGCACCTCCGCCTCGATCGTTGAGAACACCCCGTCTTCTGAAGTGCTGATGATCATTCCGCGCCGCTGGTTGAGAGTCCCGAGCACGGAACCCTGGAATTCTGAGGGTGTCTCCACCACCACCCGCATCACCGGTTCCATGATGATGGGCGCCGCCCTGCCGTAAGCCTCACGAAAGGCTCCGATGGCAGCCTGCTGGAAGGCCAGGTCGGACGAATCCACCGAATGGGCCGCGCCGTCATTGATGGTCACCCGAACTCCCACCACGGGGAATCCGGCAAGAGTTCCCTTTGCCATGCATGCCTGAAATCCCTTCTCACACGAGGGAATGAATTCGGTCGGGATCGCGCCACCGGTGATCCGGTTCTCGAAATTGAAGTCCCCCTCGGACCAGGGTTCGATAAACCCGGCCACACGACCGTACTGCCCGGATCCGCCCGTCTGTTTCTTGTGAGTGTAATTGAATTCGGCCTGCCGCGTGAGCGTCTCCCGGTATGCGACTTTGGGCATTCCCGTTTCCACCTCGGCCTGATATTCCCGGCGCATCCTTTCCACGTAAACGTCGAGGTGCAATTCCCCCATCCCGCAGATGATCGTCTCGCTCGTCTCTTCGTCCAGGTAGCTCCTGAAAGTCGGATCTTCCTTGGTAAACCGGGTCAATGCCTTACCCATGTTCATCTCGGCCTTCTTGTCCTTCGGCTTGACCGCAAGCGAAATCACGGGCTCGGGAACATGGATCGAAGTCATGGCATACTGCACACGGCCGTCCGTAAATGTGTCTCCCGAAGCACAGTCGATTCCGAACAAGGCCACGATATCTCCCGCGGGAGCCTGTTCAATGTCTTCCATTTCATCGGCATGCATCCGGACCAGGCGGCCGACTTTCGACCTCTTCCCGGTGCGGACGTTGACGATGGTGTCCCCCTTGCTGAGGATCCCCTGATAAACCCTGACGTACGTAAGCTGTCCGTAGCGGCCCACTTCCAGCTTGAAGGCCAGCATGACCAGCGGCAGCTCCGGCGAGTTTGCCAACTGCACCGGAGCCTCGTCCCTTTCCAGGTCGACCGCCTCGTTGGTGATGTCCAGTGGGCTGGGAAGATAGCGGTACACTGCGTCCAGGAGAAGTTGAACCCCCTTGTTCTTGTAAGCGGATCCCATGAGTACGGGAGTAAGCTGCAGGGAGAGTGTGCCTTTGCGTATGGCGTCACGGATGAGTTCTTCCGTGACCCGGTCTTCAAGGATCGCTTCCGTGAGTTCGTCCGAGAAGAGCGAAACGGCGTCGAGCATCTCTTCCCTCTTCTCCCGGGCCGCCTGCAGCAATTCCGACGGTATCTCTCCCTCTGCGATATTCTCGCCGCTGTTCTCCGAGAAGGTCAGAGCCTTCATGGAAACCAGGTCGATCACCCCCTGGTGGTTGCTTTCGAGCCCGATGGGAATCTGGATGAGAATGGCGTTGTGATTCAATTTCTCCTTCAACTGGCGGGCCACTCGATAAGGATCGGCTCCCGTCCTGTCACACTTGTTCACGAATGCCAGCCGGGGGACCCCGTAGCGCACCATCTGGCGGTCGACTGTCACCGACTGAGACTGGACTCCACCCACGGCACACAGTACGAGAATGGCTCCATCCAGCACCCGCAAGGCCCTTTCCACCTCTATGGTGAAGTCGACATGGCCGGGGGTGTCGATAATGTTGATGGAATAACCCTTCCAGGTGCAATAGGTCGCGGCTGACTGGATCGTAATTCCACGTTCCTTTTCCAACTCCATGAAGTCCATCGTGGCGCCGACCCCGTCCTTGCCCTTCACGTCATGTATTGCATGGATGCGTTGTGTGAAATACAGAATACGCTCGGTCAGAGTGGTCTTTCCGGAATCGATATGGGCGCTGATGCCGATATTTCGTAGTGTTGTCATATTGTTCGACATGGTTTCCTCTTTTTGTGCTCCTTTCGCCGCCGGGGATGCCCCTCGTTATTCATCATTTAAATAGAACATGCTCCAATAGAAAAGAAAAACGGGCACTCAAACAGTGCCCGTCGGGAGCTCAGTCTCTTAACACACTATAATGTGGAAGAAAAGATTTTATTTCAAGGTGCGGTTACATTTCTCCGAACATCCGCCGAGCTGCACCGGCGAGCGCTCAAACTGCACGGTGGTCCCCGGTCAGCTTCCCTTTTTCCCGGTCGTCGAACGGGATGGGGATTCCCTGGATGCGCCGGCGTTAGTGGACTGTGTCTTCACTTTGCCCGCCGCAGGATCCTTGGCGACACGCTTCCCTTCCGCCTCCTTCTTCCTCGTATCCGAAGCCGGAACAGCGGGTTTCGCGGCCGCGACAGGAGACTTCGAAGATACGGGCTGGGGAGCCTGCCGGACGCTCGCGGGCTTGGAACTCTTCACAGCGGGTTCGGTTGTTTTCGAGGAGGCGGATGATTTCGAAACGGTCCTGGTGGAAGCCGGACTTGCGGGAGCCTTGCTGGCAACGGTGGACTTTGCTTGTGTCGAGGATGTCTTGCCTTTTGCCGCTGCAGAGGATGCTGCTGAAGAGGTACCGGATGCCGGCAGCTTCGCCGAGGACGCGTTCGAACGGGTGTTCCCGACGGAAGCGGCAGGAGGAGGTTCTATCGACGCCAACATAATCTGGCGCCCCGGCTTCAACGCATCGCCCTGCTTCAAGCCGTTCATCCGGATCAACGTGTCGGAACTGATGCCCGTTGCCCTGGCTATTTTCTGGATCGTATCACCGCTCTTCACCGTGTAGGTCGACGTGGTGGAGCCGCCGCTCTTTCGAGGCGCGGAAACCGCCTGGTTCTGAGAAGGCTTCAAGTCGCCGGATCTCGAATCCCTGGCAGTCGGAGCCTGCCTTGCAGCAGCAACCCTGAACGTCTGGCCCGGCTTCAGAGTGTTCGATTCCTTTATGTTATTCAGCCGGCAGAACGTCTTGACATCCATGTTGTGCAGCTTTGCGATTCTCGAGGGAGTGTCTCCCTTCTTTGCCTTGTAGGTCCCGTAAGCCGGGGCTGAAGAGGCGCTTGACGAGCGGCGTTCTCTCGAAGAGGTTTCCCGGACGATGATGGGTGCGTCGGAAAGTGTGTCAGTGGACCGAAGTGCGGCCACCTGCACCGGGGGAGTCTCGACGATCAACCCGGGCTGAAGAGACTGGGCCAGCCGGACAGGCTCCATCTCAAAGCTGCGCTTGTAGAAAACCAGGCAGCTGCCGGGAGTGAGCGGATGCGTTCCCGTGATCTGGTTCCAGCGGCAGAGATCCCGCCTGGAAACGCCGAAACTGCTGGCAAGGGTGTCCAGGCTGCGCTCGGATCCCTTCACGTAATAATGGACTTTCTTCGGCAGGTAAGCCTGCTGCGCCATGTCGATAACCATGCGTTTCTGGTCTTCATGGTCACCGATATGCGCGGCAAGAGTCGACCAGGGAGTAAAAAACCTGATGTGCATGTGGTCCACATGGTTGCGCACATGTCGTACGAACGAGCCCCTGTCGTTTCCGAACAGGCGGTCGAGATATGCAGGGTCCGTCCCGCGGGCGGCAGCGTAGTCATAAAGCAGCTTCTGTATCCTCCGGTCAAGGAAAACATACTGCACGCGCTGGGACCGGATGATGTTCTCGAGAAGGCACCATGTCTTGGCTACATCGAGGTTCTCTTCATTCATCGGTATGAAGCCGTCGAGAGTCCGGTTGTCCTTTGCATACATTCCCAGGTCCACGTCCCTGCCGTTCTGATGCGAACGATGATTGCGCATGGGACCGCCCGTGGAATTGGAAAAGTCTCCGATGTAAAGATCGGCCGTGTTGGGGAAATAGTTGCGCACGGCTTCGATGGCGTCAAGCATCGCTCCCACCACCTCGGGAGTCGTATGCGTCTGGTCTTCTCCCCGGATCTGGTAGCCGGGGAACTGCTTCGGAAACGGTACACCGTTGACAAGCCGGCCGTTGTAAGGTTGGCCGTAGGATGCGGTAAGTGCATGAATTGGGTTAACGAAGAAGATGCTTGGGAGGATTATGGAAATGAAAGAAATCCATACAAAATTTAACCCCGAGAGAGAGTTAAATCGCCCCATCTCTGTCCCTCCTGATCGATATAAACGGAAACAAAACTCTTTGGTCAGGATTGTCCTTATCGGCAGTTCGCCTGTTGAGATGATTTTCACTATCGTAAAAGAGTACAGGGTGTCAAACTTTTTTTTGCAGGTGTATTTCGACTGCTGGCTTGTGCGACATTATCAATTAGCTGAAATATCGATATAAAACGATACCCTGCACAAGTGCTCCAGGTGCTTCTGCCATGCGATTGAAAACCTTATGATTCTAAATACAACTGGCTAGGATATTGAAATAAAAGTTGAAAAAACTTTACGCTATAATTTCAAAGTGTTGCGTTGGATTAGGACAATGTTCCTCGAAAAGAGATTCGGGTGATTATTAGCTTCAATTATAAGTTAATATTAGATTAAATCTTTTTTGGGACCAGAATCCGAAAAAGCCTCAAAGCACCCATCGCGTATTCTCGGCCTGCAGGGACTCATGTCAGGTTCTGGGGTTCATTTTTTCCGACAGCCATCCGTACGGATCGCCGAAAAAGATGACCTGTCCACCGTCATTGGACCCTACGGGCAGGTATTCGATAATGATCGGCACCGGGTCGGTGAGCCGGATGAAGACCTGGCGTTCGTTGGACAGGTACGAAGCCGCTTTTTCCGCAGCCGGGTTGGCGTCGTCCTTGAGGAGGATCTCCGCCAGCACGTCCGCCTTTTCAACGCGTATGCATCCGTGGGAGAAATCCCGGCGCGACCTCTGAAAAAGCTGCTTCTTGGGGGTATCGTGGAGGTACACCGCATAATCATTGGGGAACTCGAACTTGATGCGCCCAAGCGGATTGGTGGGGCCGGGACGCTGAAACAGTCGAGGTTCTCCCCATGGATGAGTGGAATTCATCTGCACGTATCCGTGCCGGGTGAAATACTCGGGATCCGAAGACGCCATCTGGTTCAATTCCAGGCGGATGCGGTCGGAAACATACCATCGCGGATTGATGACGACCTGCTCGATGCTGCTGGCCAGCACAGGAGTCTGATTCTCCCCGACCCACCTGCCCTTGACCTTGATCTTCTTGCCGGATGACTTGCCGACAATCACGCGATGCAGGGACTGAGGTCTTCCATCCCTGTAATATTCCAGCATGAACTGGGGAATATTGATCCGGACGTAGCGCTCATTGCGCCGCGTCTGACTCTGCCTCAGCGCCGTAATGCTCGACGCGATCATTTCCGACTTGGCCTTATAGCTCACATTCAACCACTCGAGGGTCCTCCCGCCGACCACTCCGTCCGGATCGAGGTTGTGGGAAGCCTGGAACTGCCTGACCGCCTGCAGGGTCGCCGCATCAAATACCCCCGTGATCTTTCCGTGGTAGAAATCTTCCTGGTGGAGGCGTTTCTGAAGGTCCCGCACTTCGGTGCCGGAGTGCCCCGAGCGCAGAGAAGAGGGCGTGCGCACGGGGTGATGAACTGTTTCGGCGGCCATTTTCCTGTACCGTGCCAGGGCTCGGAGGAGTGGTTCATAGTGGGGGGATGCGGGTACCCGTTCCGAAAGATAGTGTCCCATGGGAACCTGGCCCGAGAGAGCCCGGGCCTGGCTTTCTTCCGAAAAGGGGTCCATTTCCGTGCAGTACCTGACAAAAACCCCGGCCAGCAGGATGTCGAGTTCCGCCGCCGCCTGGTACAGGGCCTTGTGAGTCTCGGGATCAAAAGGGGGCTGATGCTGCGCTGGACCGGCATGACCGGAAGTTGGAGCGGAACTCCTCATTGCTCCAAGGGACTGAATCTTCTGACGGAGCTCATCGAGTTTATAGGGCCTTGGATCGACGGCCCGGGTTTCCAGGTCGTCAAGGTTTTCCAGGAGCACGGCGGCACTGTCGTTCAGTTCGAAGCGGGCAGTGATGAAAAACGGAGTCCAGCCGTTCTGTTGATACGCATCCACCACCACGCTGTGGGTTGGGCTGCGAAGCCATTGCGCCGGGAGGGCTTCCCAGAGAAATGAACGCCACACGGAACCGGATTCGGCGGGAGGTTCCGGTTCAGTTGCAGGCTGAACAACCTTTTGCTCCTGGTGGGAAGACGTTTCCCTGGTGTCGACCTGGGCGGACAGGCCGCACGAGTAGAACAGCAGTGCCAGGAAGACAGTAAAAAGGATAGAGGAGCATCGATTTCCCGTTTTCATCTTCACACCGGTATCGGGCCTTTCAGCCATTGACTTCACACTCCGTCTGTTCTTCGAACCGGGCATTGACCTCTTCGTAAAGGCCGGCCTGTTCATAAGGGTTCAACTTTCGGTCCAGGCTGTGAACGGGCTGCAGTTCCTTTTCCCGGCAGGAATGGCATCGAGCGTCGCTGCAAAACTGGCAGAAATGACAGTCCGGACATGCATGCTTCCTGGGCTGATCTGTCCGCCGGGGCGGTTCGTAGACCAACTTCATGCCCGCAACCTGGACAAAGGGTGCCTGCCGGTGAGGCTTTTCAGCTTTCATCGTTTTTCCTGGCATAGGTTCCCACCCGCCGTATCCATGATCTTCGACATTATAAGATCGGATCGAAGAGAATAAAAGAGCTTTTCGGCGCGAAAGAACTGTGATATTTGCATGAGCCTGCGAAGGAGAGGGTGAAGAGTATTCTGCATATGGACGATCATGAATGCTTCATGGGTATCGCGCTGGACGAGGCCGGCAAGGCTCTGCAGTCCGGTGAAGTGCCGGTGGGAGCGGTGCTGGTCTCGGATGAGGGAACCGTCCTTGCCACGGCGCACAATTCCCCCATCGCTTCCTGTGATCCCACGGCTCATGCGGAGATCGCCGTCCTGCGCCGGGCATCCCGGGTGGTCGGCAACTATCGCCTTCCCGGTTCTGCACTCTACGTTACCCTCGAACCCTGCGTCATGTGCCTTGGCGCCATGATCCAGGCAAGGATACGTATCCTCGTGTTCGGAGCCTCCGATCCCAAGGGGGGAGCGGCGGGCGGTGTTGTGGACTTGACAAGGATAGAGGCTTTCAATCATTATATGGAGGTCGTCGGCGGTGTTCGGGCGGCGGAATGTGCCGAGCTGCTGACCGGGTTTTTCAGAACGCGCCGTCGAAAAGAGGGAAGTACGGGGAGAGGTACCGAAGCGGCCGTAACGGGGTCGACTCGAAATCGACTTGTCCTGTGAAGAGCAGGGCACGTGGGTTCGAATCCCACCCTCTCCGCCACCAGGCTTTCCTCCTGCAGGTGCACTGCACGGATCTAAGGTGAATATTGTGGAGAGATGCCCGAGAGGCTGAAGGGGCACGACTGGAAATCGTGTGTACGCCCAAAAGGTGTACCGAGGGTTCGAATCCCTCTCTCTCCGCCATCCAATCCGCCTTTACCCGAAAGGCGGGCCGTGGGACACTCCGGACTCCATTCTCCGGAAATCGTTCATCCTTGAAGAAGCGCCTCCACATCCTTTGGCGCCGGTCTTCCCAGTGAGCTCATGTCCTATCTCGTCATCGCACGCAAATGGCGCCCTCAGACCTTTGAAGAGGTTGTCGGCCAGCACCATGTCACACGGACACTGCAGAACGCCGTTCTCTCGGGGCGTGTTGCTCACGCCTATCTGTTTACCGGGGCGCGGGGGGTCGGAAAGACTTCCGTGGCCCGGATCCTGGCCAGGTCGCTCAACTGCGAAAGCGGCCCGTCGACGACCCCCTGCAATGCCTGCTCGAACTGCCGGGAGATCACTCAAGGCAATGCCGTGGATGTGCTCGAAATCGACGGTGCATCCAACCGGGGAATCGACAACATAAGGGAACTCAAGGAAACAGTCCGGTACAGGCCCGCCAAGAGTCGCTACAAGATCTACATCATTGATGAAGTGCACATGCTCACCACCGAGGCGTTCAATGCTCTTCTGAAGACCCTCGAGGAGCCGCCGGAGCATGTGGTCTTCATCTTTGCCACCACCGAGCCCCACAAGATCCCGGCGACGATTCTCAGCCGGTGCCAGAGATTTGATTTCCGGCGTATTCCGGCCGAACTGCTGCTGAAGCAACTGAAGGAAATATCCGGCAGGGAGGATGTCCGCCTTTCGGACGACGTGCTTTTCGCCATCGCCCGTGAAGCCGACGGCAGCATGCGGGATGCCCAAAGCCTTCTCGAACAGCTCCTCGCCTTCAGCGGCGAAGGCTTGTCGGATGAAGAAATCCTCGACGTGCTGGGAGTGGTCGACCGGCGCAGCGTGCACAAGGTCGGATCGGCGATCCTGGCGGGCGATGTGCAAACCTGCCTCGAAGTTGTGGGAGACCTCTATCGCAGAGGTATCGACAGCAGGAGGTTCTGCCAGCAGCTCTGCGACCATTTCAGGAACCTGCTCGTGGCGGTCCTGGACGTCGACGGCCGGGCGCCCGAGCTCCGGCTGCCCGAGGAAGAAGACAGGTTCCTGCGGGAACAAGCCGCAAAGACTACTTCCGAATCTCTTTATCTTTACCTCCAGCTGCTCCTCAAAGGAGAAGAAGACATCAGGCGGTCCAGCACTCCCAGGATCGCCCTCGAAATGCTCCTGCTCAGAATGACCCAGATGCCCGCCCTCGAATCCATCGACGCACTGATCGGCAGGATTTCTGACCTGGAGCGGCGCCTGGAGGCGAAGGCCGCCGCAGTACCGTCTGCAGGCACGCGGAATCCGGCGCCGCAGGCTCCTGCCGCTTCGCCGGTAGTGTGGGGCATCGAGAAGGCAGGCAATGAAGTTGCGGAAGCCCTCCCGCCCCGGCCTGCGGATCCCGTCCACGAACCGGTTGCGGACTGCCGGGAAGATCCGCCGGCCTCCATCGATCCTGCCGATATGGTTCAGCGCTGGCCGGGATTCCTCGGCCGCCTCGAAGCCTCGAACGGCATACTTGCGGCTAAGCTGGGTCAGAGCCGGATTGCCGGAGTGGCGGGGAGGACGGTGGAACTGGAGGTCCTGGAGGTATTCGAGGACCATTTCAAAGATCCGGCGGTGCTGGCGGAGCTGGATACCTCCGCCTGTCAGTATTTCGGGCAATCGTTTGAATGGGTGATCAGGAAGAGTGCGCCGAAGGGCGCGTCGGAAAACCGGCAGCAGGGCAGGCGGTCCCGCTCGAATCCCAAGCGTTCGGCAATGGAACACCCTGCGGTCCTGCAGGCTCTCGAGATTCTTGGAGGCGAACTGGTCGAGATCAGGCGACTCAAGGCCGACAGGAAGGGAACAGGCGATTAAACTCCCCGGAGCTCCCATGGTTTCCACAGGTGCGGGACGACGGAGCCCCGGGGATCTGATTTTCAGGAGGAACAATCATGGCTAAAGGCTTCAATCCCATGCAGCAGGTGAAGGCCCTGCAGGAAAAAATGGCCAGGATGCAGGAAGAACTGGCGGCGAAAACGGTGGAAGCATCCGCGGGCGGCGGCATGGTGACGGTGGTGATCAACGGCAGGCAGGAAGTATTGAGCATCAAGGTGGATCCACAGGTAGTGGACCCCGAAGATATCGAAATGCTCCAGGACCTCATTGTCGCCGCGGTGAACGACGGGTTGAGAAAATCCCAGGAAATGGCGGCGGGCGAGATGAGCAAGATCGCCGGGGGAATCAGTATCCCCGGCCTCAAGCTGCCGGGGCTTTTTTGAGTGAGACGGAAGGAGCTTCATGAGCAGCAGTGCATATCCGCCCGTCTTGACCGGCTTGATCAAAAGACTCGCCAGGCTGCCCGGCCTCGGTGAAAAAAGCGCCGGCAGGATCGCCATGTACCTGCTTCAGGCTCCCGCGCAGGAAGTGGAGGGACTCGCGGAAGCCATCCGCCGCATGAAGCAGGAAGTGCGCACATGTTCGCGATGTTTCCACTTCACCGACGAGGACCTGTGTTCCATCTGCTCCGACCCGGCCAGGGAGACCGGAGAGATCTGCGTGGTGGAAAGCACGGCCGATCTTCTGGCCATCGAGCAGTCTGGAGCATATAAGGGGCGCTACCATGTGCTGCAGGGTGTCCTGGCTCCCCTCGATGCGGTGGGGCCCGATGACATCCGCATCGGCGAGTTCCTGAAAAGACTCGACGAAGAAAAGGTGAGCGAGGTGATCATCGCCACGAATCCGAGCAGTGAAGGGGAGGCGACGGCACACTATATCCTGAGGCTGCTCAAGTCGAGGCCGGTGCGCGTTTCCCGCATCGCCTACGGAATCCCCATGGGTGGAGACCTGAAATACACCGACCGGGTGACCCTGGAAAGAGCCATGAAAGGAAGACAGGCGTTCTGACGGGGATGTGTCGGCCCGGGAAAGTGGGCGATCGAGGTTCTGTCCATCGAGGGATGGAGTATCCGGAGAAAATGCATAGGCTTGCAGGTCACAACGTGAATTTTATGTAAAAAAGTCAAAAACTATTTGACTTATTTTTCACAAAGGTGGTATGAACCCTGATGTATACAGGTATGTGTGCTGGTTCGCCGTTAGATTGCTCAGGTTGTAACGGGCTACCTGGGGTGAGCGCAATTGACTTGCAACGTTGAGTGTGGAGACAGATCATGGTTGAAATACGATTTCATGGACGCGGAGGCCAGGGGGCCGTGACCTCTGCCGAACTCACGGCCCTGGCAGCAATTGAAGAAGGAAAGTATGCACAAGCTTTTCCAAGCTTTGGCCCGGAGCGTCGCGGTGCCCCCGTCATGGCTTTCGTGCGGATCAGTGAGAACCCGATCCGCACGCGGGAAAAGGTTTACGAGCCGAATTTCGTCGTTGTCCTGGACCCGACCCTGCTGAAGCTTGTCAATGTTGAGGCCGGGCTCAAAGATGGCGGCATTGTGATCGTCAACACGCAGAAGAGTGTGGAAGAGATCCGCAAGGAAACGGGAATCAAGGCAAAGCTGGCTACGGTGGATGCAGCCACCATCGCCATGGATACCATGCGTGTCCCCATCACCAACACAACGATGTTGGGGGCTCTGTTGAAGGCCACCGGCATACTGCCGCTGAGCAGCCTGAATGCTCCCATCGACCATCGTTTCGGCCCGATTGCTGAGAAGAACGTGAAAGCGTGTACGCGTGCTTTTGAAGAAACCAAGGTGGAGGGATAGGCAGTGGCTAAGGAAACGGGAATCATCAGCTGGAAGAAGTTGAATTTGGGGATTGCTGTCACCGAGCCGGGCAATGCTTCACAGCTCAAGACAGGTGATTGGCGATCCATGAAGCCGATAACCGATCGGGAGAAGTGCACCAAGTGCGGTCAGTGCTACATCTACTGCCCCGACATGGTTTACAGCAAGGACGCTGAAGGCTACTTCGTGCAGAACTATTACTATTGCAAAGGATGCGGGATTTGCGCCAAAGAATGTCCTGTAGATGCAATCACAATGGTGCAGGAGGTCGACTAACATGGCCAAACGAATAGGGGTAGAAGTCTCCATTGCAGCTGCAGAGGCAGTTGGATTGTGTGATGTGGATGTGGTAGCGGCTTACCCGATTACTCCTCAGACTCATATCGTCGAACATCTGTCCGAGATGGTCGCGGACGGTCATCTGGATGCGGAGTTCATCCCGGTCGAATCCGAACACAGCGCCATGAGTTGCTGCATCGGTTCTTCCGCTGCTGGAGCCAGGACCTTCACATCTACATGTTCGCAGGGTTATGCCCTCATGTCGGAAATCTGCTATATCGCGGCATCCATGCGGCTTCCCATCGTCATGGCGGTGGCCAACCGCGCTCTGAGTGCTCCGATCAACATCTGGAACGATCATGCCGACTTGATGTATGCCCGCGATGCAGGCTGGATACAGACCATTGCCGAAAACGGCCAGGAAGTTGTGGACCTGCTCGTTCATGCGTTCAAGGTGGCCGAAGACCACAGGGTCATGCTGCCGGTCCAGGTGAACCTCGATGGATTCACCCTGAGTCACATGATCGAGCCCATTCTTATGCCCGATGCGGCGGAAGTGAAGAGCTTCCTGCCGCCCTACAAGGCTCCGCTCCGTCTGGATCCCAAGAATCCCGTATCCTTCGGCGTGGTCGGAATGCCCGACGTCTATACCGAAGCGCGCAAGGCCCAGGATGAGGCCATGAAGAATTCCAAGCCGGTCATCGTCGAGGCATGGAAGGAATTCGGGGACAAGTTCGGCCGTTACTACAAGCCGGTCGAAACGTATAAGAGCGAAGACGCCGAGACCATTATCGTCACGATGGGCAGCATCTCCGAAACCGCGGCGTCGGCTGTGGACGACCTCAGGTCGAAGGGCAAGAAGGTCGGCCTGGTAAGAATCCGCCTGTTCAGGCCGTTCCCCGGGGATGAAATCATTGCCGCGATCAAGGGCGCCAAGTCCCTGGTGATCATCGACCGCGTCGTGAATTTCAACGGTGGTGCCCTGCCGGGTCCCGTCGCCATCGAGATCAAGTCCCTGTTGTTCGACAACGGGCTTACTCCGAAGGTCGGAAACTTCCTGGCCGGTCTCGGCGGTCGAGACGTGACCATGGAAAACTTCGAGGATATGGTTGAAAAGATGGCCAATGGTGGTGTGGCTGGTGCCTACGAAATCATCAATGTGAGGGAATAAATGGGAATCGCATCTGAAGCTCTGAAAAATTTCAAGGGGTTTAACCTCAAGAATATGCCTGAGGTGGAACCGCTTTCACCCGGTCATCGTGCATGCCAGGGCTGCGGAGAGGTGCTGGCTCTTCGGCTGGCCATGAAGGCACTGGGTGAAAATGTCATCATGTGCAGCGCCACGGGGTGTATGGAAATCATCACCTCGCCCTTTCCGCAGACGGCCTGGAAGGTGCCCTGGATCCACGTGGCATTCGAGAACGCCGCGGCTGTTGCGAGTGGTGTTGAAGGCGCATACAAGGCAATGAACCGCAAAGGCAAGATCAATTCGCCGGATACCGTTTTCGTGGGGTACGGCGGTGACGGCGCGACGATGGACATCGGTATCCAGGCTCTGAGTGGAGCTCTGGAGCGCGGACACAATTTCGTCTATATGTGCTTCGACAACGAAGCCTACATGAATACGGGTATCCAGAGGTCGTCCGGTACTCCTTTCGGCGCCGGAACCACGACTTCGCCTCCAGGCAAGAAGAGCATCGGCCAGTCCACCTGGAAGAAGAACCTGCCCGCCATCGCGGTGGCTCACAACATTCCCTACGTCGCCACCGCCTCGCCGGCATTCCCCGTGGATCTGATGAACAAGGTGAAGAAGGCCGCCATGGTTCCCGGCCCCGCCTACCTGCACATCTACTCCCCCTGCCCCACCGGCTGGCGCTGCGGGATCGATGAAAGCGTGCAGATGGCAAGGCTGGCCGTCCAGTCCAAGGTCTTCCCCCTTTACGAAGTCATCGACGGGCAGTATGTGCTTTCCCGCAAGGTGGCCAAACCCAAGCCGATCACCGAATACTTCAAGCCTCAGCGCCGGTTCCGCCATCTGACCGAGGCCGATGTGGCCAAGATCCAGGAACGCATCGACGCCGAGTACGAAGACATCCTGAAGAAGTGTGGCGGCGACGGCAAGGGCAAGGAAGAAAAAGAATAGATCGGGTACGGACGCCCGTGGGCTGAAGCCTCGACCTTTTGGTTGACAAGCGAGGAGCACTCTGATAATGATGCTCCTCGCTTCATTTTTGATCCCCGGTAGCTCAATCGGCAGAGCGGGTGGCTGTTAACCACTAGGTTGGCGGTTCGAGTCCGTCCCGGGGAGCCAA
>Ga0334886_1000154_pt1 | contig 115178 bp, 99 predicted proteins | sample GraSluR1_MG_9_FD_207232 | JGI IMG/M metagenome (GOLD analysis project Ga0334886, IMG submission 207232) | Sludge microbial communities from methane-producing bioreactor in Wageningen University, Netherlands - Granular Sludge_27_06-R1 | ecosystem: Engineered > Bioreactor > Anaerobic >...
GTTCTCCGCGACGCAAAGCTGCACTCGCCGACCACTATGGTCGCTGCCGGGAACACACAAGCTCCGGCTCCTGGAGTTCACCCAAAGCCACAATATAAGCAGGAATGACGCACTAGAAAAAACCCGAAGAGCCTCTTCTGCCGGAAGCACTCCGGAACTATTTTTTATAACAAGACCCCCTCTTGAGTACCGTATGCAGGGGGTCTTGTTTTTGCTATACTGTTCTAGAATATTGCATTGTGAATTTACTTCTGGAGGTGGTTCTGTATGCGCACAAAAGCAGCACAGATAGGGCACAGGCGGCGAGGGGCTCTCTGGGCTCTCGGGATTCTCTGTCTTCTTCCGGGACTTTTCTTCTCTCTCCCCGCCCTCGGAGGAGAGGATGCCAAAGAGCTTGGAAATCTGGCAAACACCCAGATTCGGGATGCGGAAAAACTGATGTTCGCGGGGAAGGCCGAAGATGCCCGGGATATGCTCCTGCAGGGGCTGGCTACGCTGGAAAAGCTGAAGGAGGTAGCCCCCGGAGACGGCAAAATCAAGGGGTTGGAGAACAAGGCCCGACAGATTCAAAAACAGCTTGAGAGAAAGCTCGGATCGCCGCTTGAGGCCCCATCTGTGGAATCTCCCCAATCCCCGGAAGCGCCAAAATCTCCCGAAGCTCCGGGCAAACCGGAGGCCGCCACAGCAGCTCCAACGGTGACAGCAGCCCCCGCTCCCCCCTCTTCCGGAGGGCCCCAGACTCCTCAAAAGCTCTCCTACCATCTGCGGGAAAAGCTGAAAGAAGCGGTCAAGCTGGAACGGGGAGCCGCAAGCTCTCTGAAGTGGGTGGATACCTATAAGGCAGATGGAGAATCCGCCTCTCGCTGGCTCCCCAAGATAGAGGCGGCGGAGAGCCAGCTTGCAAGCCTTGGAGATCTTCTTGGGGAGTGCGCCGCAGATGCTGCACAAGAGGGGGCTCCGGACCACCCGGATATTCTGGCACTTCAGGAATCTCGGGAAAAGCTGCTTCTTCGCTGCACAGAGCTTCGACAGGAGCAACAGGAAGCTCTCACCCAGGAGGAGGGAGCCGCTGGGGAGGTTATGGAGCGCGGCCAGACAGTGATAGCCTTTTACGAGACGCTGGAGGAGCGGTACAAAGATCTTCTCTGGGGTGCTGCTCTGGATTACGGCAATCTGGAGAATCCCCCCTACGAAGAGGCGCTGCGGCGGCTGGAAAATTTCCGTTCCCAAGAGATTCCCGCCATTCAGGAGATTCTGGCAACGCTGAACCCGCTCTACGGCACCACCCCTTCGGAGATTGAGGAGGAAATGCGCCGCGCGGGATACAGCGGCAGTCAGGCCCCCTGGTACAGCTATTCGCTGCTCGAAGAGGCTCCGGGGAAGGCGGAGGAGACCCGCATCGCTACGGCAAAGGACCTGGCGGCCAAGGTGGAGCACCGTATGGGATACCTTTCGGGGATGCACGACTTTGCCCGGCTGGATACCCACGAGGTTATCCGGGAGTACGCCCGGCTCGCTCGCGCCTTTGCCCCGGAGGATGAGGCCATAGAAGCCATGGCCCAGGGGCTGGAGGAACGGCTCCAGAAGGATAAGCAGCTCTGGATGGAGGCCATCGGTGCCCGAAAGTGGCCCGGCAGCCTTGCGGGAAAAGATGCGGAGGAGAAGGCGGGGATGGCCTTTTTTGAAAACGATCCCGGTTGGGGAAAGCGGGAGGACGGAAACCGCATTCCTCGAAAGGTAGCCATCCGGGGAGAGTGGAGCGTTCAGGCCAAGGATATTCTCGGAAAGCCCACCATGTACGGTATTCCCGCTCTGGTAGCGGTGGAGGTTCCCGCCGAGAGGGGAGATCTCCTCCTCCGGGTTTACAACGTAACGCTCCGAACGGCAGAGCGAGGAGGAATCCAGCCGGAGCCTCCCTTTGTAGATATCACCGTGGGGGATAGCTGGTACATCCCCTCGGAGACCCTGGAATAGAACCTGAAACCTTCCGGCTTCTCGAGGCTTCGATTCATCGCAAAAGAGAGTACAAGGAGCGAGCAGGGAACCCCGAATGGAGGGCTCCTCGCTCGCTCTCTGCTTTAGCTGCTCACTTTACCTTAGAGCGGTTCTCGTTACCGTGTGACATTATGTTAACAGGAGAGCCGGAGCTTGTGTGTTCCCGGCAGCGAGCATAGTGGTTGGCGAGTGCAGCTTTGCGTCGCGGAGAACCTCCTGGTGGCAGGCGGACGTGCCAGCAAACCCCAGTCGCGCAGCTGGACGGCGCGTCTGGAGTGACGGTTCGGAGCAGCAAAGCAAGGGAGCGGTTCGACCACTCGGGAGCAGAGGGGATACACAAGCGGAGGCTCCGTGAAACAGCACGTGACACGTTATTTGTAAAACCGCTCTAGCTATTTACCTTGCCGCATTAGGTGGTTTCAGGAATCCAGCTCATACGGTGCGGTATTTCAGGGGAAACTGTCTCAAGGGACGAGCATTTCTCTCCCGTCCTTCTTCCTGAACTTCCCGAAGGCTCCCAGACTTCTGCTCTTCCTCCGGAAGGTCTCCCTCCAGGGCCTCCTCCCGCCGGGAGAGAAGCTCCCCTAAATTGGCGGCACTTCCTCGAACGAGATGGATCTCCGATCCCAGCAGGGTCATCTGCTCTTCCACCTGCTGGATCTTCTGCTTGGAGGATCGCGCCGTCTCTTCCACCGCCTGCACTGCCTGAGCTACCCGGGCGCTCTCCTCAGCCTGGTGTACCGAGGCCTCCGCAAGATTCCGGATAACCTCTCCGATCTCCCGGGTACGCTCTCCAAGGACCTCCAGAGATTTTTCGGTCTCTTCAAAAAGCCTTTGTCCCGCAAGCCCCTTCTGTTCTCCCTCTCGGGATGCCTGGAGCACCTGCTCCACCCCTTCGAGAATCATCCGGGCCACCGCTCCCACTCTCTCCGCCGCTTTTCGGCTGGCCCCCGCAAGGCTTCGCACCTCCTCCGCCACCACCGCAAAGCCTTTGCCCGCCTCTCCGGCCCGGGCGGCTTCGATGGCAGCGTTCAGAGAGAGGAGATTCGTTCGGGCCGCCACGGCGGCAATATTCTCCACCAGGCTTTCGATCTCTCCCGCCTCCTGAAAGAGGTTCTCCGAGAGATGCCGCACATGCCCGAAGGAGCCCATCATGGTATGCACCCCATCGGAGGCCTGTTGACGCCCCTCCTCCACACGGCCCATCTCCTGCTCCAGGAAACCCGATTGCTCCAGAGCGATCTCCGCCAGGGAGGCGGAACGTTCCGCCTCTTCCGCAATCCGTGTAACCCCCTCGCCGGCGGCGTGCATATTTTCTAAATTATCCCCCATCTGCTCCGAGAGGGTGGTGCACTCCTCCCGGATGCGCTCCCCGATATCCTGGGTTCGTGAGGCGATCTCCTCCAGAACGGAGGATTCCCCCTTCACGGCTCCCCCCTCTTTCCGAAGCTGCTCCAGAAGCCGTTCCTGCAGCTCCAGAGCCTCCTGAAAGGCCCGGCCTACCCGGGCAATTTCATGATCTCCCTGAAAAACCAGGGGTTCTCGGGAGGTTCCTTCGAGAACGCTCCTCGCAGCGGCATCCAGCCGTGAGAGAGGCGATGCCATGCTTTTCCAGAGAAGAGAGAGAAGCCCCCCCGCAAGAAGTGCCACAAAAAGGGATACTCCCCCCTGCTGAAGGGCTACGCGCCGTACAGGAGCGAGAAGGGAAGCTTCGTCGATGATAAAAAAAACCTGCAATCCGTGAGGAAGGGCATAGCTCCAGACCCGTTTAGAGATCCCTTCCACGGAGATGCGTTCCATCTCTCCCGAGCTACGAGCACCTTTCCGGAGAAAGGAGAGATCTGCGGGAATCTCTGAGGAGCCCTCGACGATCTCGGAAGCTCCGGAAGCCTCCCCCTCGGGTTGCTTTCCCCCCTCTTCCCCCGAAGGTTGAAGGTGCAGAAGATTGTCCTGGGCATCCAGAAGGGCCACCAAGCTCCCCTGGGGGAGTGCAAGATTCCCCATCACCTCCATGAAGGCTTCCAGAGAGAGATCTCCCGCGAAAACCGCCAACAGCCGGCTGTCGTCGTAGAGAGAGCGTACGGGCACCGCCATGGTGAGCACGGAACCGCCCCCCTTGGGATCTTCCCTCAGAGGAGTAAGCACCGTTTCTCTGGATGTTGCCGCCTGCTGGTACCACTCCTGCTCTCTCGGATCGTACGCCTCCGGAGGAAACCAGAAGGTGCCGTCCAGAAGCATGCCGTTAGGGAGAGCGATATAGAGATCCCGGAATCCCGGAGAAGTGGCATGTTCCGTAAGGTCCCGCACGTAATCCCCCATGGTTCCTGGGAGAATACCGAGATTTTCGATCATGTACGACATGTTGCGAGAGGCGTTGTGAAGAAGATTTTCCTGCCGCTCCATCCAGTCTCCCAAGGTGGCGGAGGCGTTACCGCAGGCTGCCCGCTCTCCTCGATCCGCTTGAGCAGTCACCAGGGAAAGCCCCCGATAATACGAAAAAAAAGCCATCCCTCCGAGAGCCAGAAGAAGCCCCAGAGAAATGGCCAGAATGCGACCCCGAATACTCATATCTCCATCCCCTCCTTCAGATTCTCTTTCAGATTCTCCTTTAGATTCTCTGAAAAGACGTTGCTCCGGAGCCAGAGGCTTCGCCCCTCCCGGGCGGTGTACTCCTTAACCTTTCCCTTGAGGGCCGCCGCGGCATACGAAAGATGCTCTCCCGGAAGAGATTCTTCTCCATCCCCCATATCCACCGCCGCACAGCTCAAGGTAACAAGGGGGACAAAGGCTCTCTCACCGGAGCGGGCCTTCGCCACGTATCCCCCCTGAAGAAAATCCCGCTCCTCGAAAAGGCTTTTTTTCTCTTCATCAAAGAGGCGGCAGAGTTTCTCAAGAGCCTGATCGGTTACATCGCTAGGGCAGACAAGAACAAAATCATCTCCCCCCACATGGCCCAAACGACTGCCGCAGGGGAGAAAGGCGAGGCTCTTCCGGAGCACCGATGCGGTGAGACTAATCATCCGGTCACCCTGAAGAAAGCCGTACCGATCGTTATACTCCTTGAAACGATCCAGATCCACGTAAAGAAGCGTAGCCTTCTCTCCGGAATAGCGGGCCCCCGCAATCCACCCCTCGATACGGGAGTTTCCCGGAAGACCGCTAATGGGATTACAGGATCGAGCGAGGGCTACCTCCAGCGTACTCGCGCGCTGAATGATACGTTTCATGGTGACGGTGCCGAGAAAGTGCCCCGAAGGATCCACCACCACCAGAGGATCGTAGAGATTTTTCCGATCCCTCTCCATGGCCTTCCTGGCAGCCTCTGTAACAGGGCAGGAGGAAGGAACCGTCAGAAAAGCGGCATCCGCGATCTCCTCCACGGGATGTTTCTGATAGAGGTGGTATCCGAAGGCCCCTCCCGTACAGAGGCTGTATTCGTTTCGGGTGAGAAGCCCCATGGGGCGCCCTTTTGCAAGGATCATCAGATGATCCGCCTCTTTATGTCTGGAGAAGATCCTTCCTGCAGCCTCCACATCCAGAGATCCCTCCTCGGCAAAAAAATCCTGCTCCAGAAGGGAGGCCACCGTTTCGAGATCCTCCTCCAGGAAGGGGCCAAGGGTCTTCCGAATCTCCCGAACGCGCTCCGTAGTCTTTCGAGGATGTATCTCTTCGGGGGGGAGGGGCTTTTCAAAGAAATATCCCTGGGCATAGCAAAAGCCGAGGGAAGCCAGAGTTTCCAGCTCCTCTCTCGTCTCCACCCCCTCCGCTATGACCTTGGAGCCAAGATTTTCCGCCAGCTCCCGTATCCCCGAGAGCACTTTCTGACGGCAGGGATCCTGAGAGATGTTCCGTATCAGCGAGATATCCAGCTTGATGTACTCCGGCGAACAGAGGGTGATAGTACGGATACCGGAGTATCCCGCTCCGAGATCGTCCAGAGCCATGGAGTACCCCATGCTCCGGAACTCTTCCGCAGCACGGCGCACATCGCCGTAATCTTCCGCTCGCTCCCCCTCGGTAAGCTCAAGGACGACCTGACGAGGAGAGAGCCCGTATGTTTCGAGATGCTCCGGCAGAAACATTTTGCGGAAGGAGGGATCGCAAAAGGAGGAGGGGTTTAGGTTGATAAAGAGATGCTTTATGCCAAGATTTTTCCAGGAACCTGCACTTCGCAGCGCCTGAATGCAGCAGGCCCGGTCAAGCTGGCGATGGAGAGACCAGCTTTTGGCCGTTTCAAAGAGCACCGCAGGGTTCTCCAGGGGGGCAATCCCTCGGGAGAGCGCTTCGTAGCCGAAGATGTCACCTCGCTGAAAATCCACCACGGGCTGCAGAAAGGTTCGCAGGGCGTTCCCTTCAATGCTTTTCTGAAGCGCTCCGAGAGGGCTTTCTTCGGAGACCGTACTTTCTTCGAAGGGCCAGTACCAGGAAGTCTTGTTTCTGGTGCAATCCTGTATCATCACATGAGCCACTTTTTCTTCCTCCTCCCAGAATATCCGGACGTTACTCTATACGGAGAAGGTGACGAAGAAGTTGCACTTTCTTTCCAGTTTCGTTACAAGAGATACCCTTTACAAAAAAGCCCCTTCGAAAGAGGCCAGGAGGCTCTTTCGAAGGGGCTTACGTTTTCATCCGCTTGGGCTTTCCACGTGCTGTTTCACGGAGTTCCACATGTCAACAAAAACCGCTCTAAGGCTTTCGATTCTACGGCTCGATAACTACCTTCATCCCCAGGGTTATCTTCGGTTTGAGTTCTCGAAGATCTTCGTTGGTGAGGCGGATGCACCCTTCCGTAACATTTTTGCCGATAGAGCTTGGATCATGGGTACCGTGAATGCCAATCCCCTTCCAGGGGCCTGCACGCAGCCGGATAAACCAGGGGCCGTAGGCTCCTTCGATGGGCCCCTTGCCGTCACCGAAGTCGTGCACCCAGTAATCGGATTTCTGCATCTGCTGCACTTCGAAGGTTCCTTCGGGGGTTCGGCGGTCTCCCACCTTCTGCTTATCTCCCGTATTCTCCCCCACCGCTACGGGGTAGCTCCGCACAAGGGCGCCACCATCGTAGACGTACATGACGTGACGGCCTTTGACGATACGAATCCACATGGAATCTTCGGGAACGTTTTCAAGGCTGGGGACCGCCTTTTCAAGATTCTGCCGCAACGCTTCGTTCTCGCCTTCCCCTGGCAGAGGAACCTGGGCCACATCCGGGATGGTTCCGGACGTTTCCAGAAGCTGAGGCTCTGCATCAATGGTCTCTGGTTTGGAGGGAGAGACCGAAGAAGCCTGAAAGGGCCAGCCTCCGCGGAAATACTGCGCTCCCGCCAGAACTGCCAGGGCAAGGAGCAGAAGAAAAAAGAACTTCCCCAAAGAACCCTTTCTTCGGGCGCTCGTATGGTACCGTCGCATACCGCCACCTCCGCTGCAATGTTTGTATCCTCACGCCACTTTCCACCGTGCCCTCCATAATACCCTATTCGGGAGAGAACTGCCAAGGCTCCTGAAGAAGCTCCTGATACCGGAAACATGAGACCAGGTGATCATTCACCATCCCCACCGCCTGCATGTGGGAGTACCAGATCACGGGGCCCACGAAGGAGAATCCCATACCTTTCAGCTCCTTGCTCATGGTTCTGGAGAGGGGGGTCTCACAAGGAAGTTCCTCAAGGCTCTGCCACCGGTTTATCCGGGGAACCCCCTCCACAAAGCGCCACATCCAGGCAGCGAAGGAGCCGTACCGCTCCTGCACCTTGAGAAATGCCCGGGCATTGGTGACAGCAGCGGCAATTTTCCGGCGGTTCCGGATAATACCGGGGTTTTGCATGAGATTCTCCTGATCCTTCTCGGTAAGGGCCGCCACCGAGAGGGGGTCGAAGTTGCAAAAGGCCTTTCGGTAGGCCTCCCGTTTGCGCAGGATGGTGATCCAGCTCAGCCCCGCCTGGGCTCCTTCAAGGATCAGAAATTCGAAGATCCTGCGATCCTCCTTCACCGGAACCCCCCACTCCTCATCGTGATAGGCCACGTAAAGGGGGTCCCTCCCCGCCCACCCGCAGCGACAGCGGGATTCCTTCGTCTCAATCATCCGAGGCTCCTCTCGTATGCTCTTCTTGCACCTTTTTCATCTTCCTTCTCTGCAGGAGTTATTCCACCAGCAGCAGCACCAAGTCGTTCACGTTCGTCCCCGTGGGGCCTGTGATGATGAGATCCTCCGAGAGTGCCAGGGCATGATAGGCGTCGTTCTCCTCAAGATATGTCCGGGGTGAAAGCGTTCCTCGTGAACGTATACGTTCGATAGTCTTTCCGTCCACCACTCCCCCGGCGGCATCCGTGGGGCCATCGGTGCCGTCGGAGCCGAGAGAGAGAAGCACCGCCCCCGGCACTCCTTCGAGGCCGAAGGCCCCCGCCAGAGCAAGCTCCTGATTGCGCCCCCCCTTGCCACTTCCCCGAAGGTGCACCACCGTCTCCCCACCGGCCATGAGGGCACAGGGAGGAGTAAAGGAACGCTCCCCCTGCCGGATGGTTCGAGCAAGGGAGGCGAAGAAGGCCCCCGCTTCCCGGGCCTCACAATCCAGAGAGGTGGTAAGAATCCAGGGGGTAAAGCCCCGACGGCGGCACTGCCGAGCCGCCTCTTCGCAAAGAAGAGAGACCCCACCGATAAGCTCCCATGCCGCATGGGGAAGCTCGTCGGGAGTCTCCGCTTCGAGAGCTTTTCGGGCTTCCGGAGAGAGCAAAAGGTCGTACCGGGCCAGAATATCCCGGGCCTCCTCCCATGTGGTAGAATCCGGAACCCCGGGCCCCGAGGCGATGGCATCCGGTGCATCCCCCAGCACGTCCGAAAGCAGCAGCGAGAAGACCCGAGCGGGAAAGGCCCGCTCCGCAAGCCTCCCCCCCTTTACTCGGGAGAGGCGTTTGCGAAGGGTATTGATCTCCCGGATATCCGCCCCCGCTCGCAGAAGCTGCCCCGTAAGCGATTCCAGCTCCTTCAGGCTAACGCCTTCGGCAGGAAACTCGAAGAGGGCGGAACCCCCTCCGGAGACGAGAAGAAGCACCGTGTCCTCACAAGAGAGGTTTTCCACGAGTTCAAGCCCCCTGGCTCCCCCCCGGAGGGAGTTGGTATCCGGCAGAGGATGCCCCGCCTCGATAATCTCCAACCCCTCCAAAGGTCCGCGGGAATGGCCGTACTTGGTGACCACCACTCCCCGGGAGATGCGGGGCCCCAAAGCCTCCCGAGCCGCCGCCGCCATGGTCCATCCCGCCTTACCCAGAGAGATGAGCACCACCTCCCCCGGAAAGGAGCGCCCCTGAAGAGCCCGCAGAACTCCCTCCCGAGGATCCATGCGGCGCACAGCCTCCCGGGCTATCTCCAAAGCCTGATGGCGTACCTGATTACATGCTTGATTGCGCACGTCACTGCGTGCCTGATTACATACATCCATACCTTTCTCCTTTCACTGCCGAGGGGGAATCAAAAATGCAACGTATTAACGAAAACCCCTTAAGAATTCCTCTGGGGGGCATAATCCTTTCAGAGCATTGCAAAAACAGGGTTTCCATGACCTTTCTGGAGAAACTACCGAGAAATTCCGAAGCTTTCGAAATTCTTCAAAAAAACCCTTGCATTACCTTTGGAGCCTGCTATAATCACGCTAAGGATAGAGGAATTTTTTTTAAAAGACTATCTCAAAAAACCTTCTATTTGCAAGGCTTCGGAAGAAACGCTCTTCTTTCGGAAAGGAGGCAGGAATGGGCGGATTCTCTTTTACCTCTCTGCGGGATTTTTATCTGTTTTCCCCTTTCTTTCATGAAAGGTATATATTTTTCTTTTTATAAAAGGAGGAATACCACGAGATGAACATTGGCGTTTCCCCCGAGGAAGTGCCTCCTTTGCGCGTAGGAATAACCTACAACCTCAAGAGATCCTTCCACTCCGGAACAGACGACCTTTTCGAAGAATACGATTCGGAAGAAACCATCCTCTCCCTAGAGCGAGAAATTCAGAAGTACCACTGTACCCCCCTTCGATACGAACAGGATCATACCCTTCAGGAACGACTGCGGCATAATCCGCCGGACTTCGTCTTCAACATAGCCGAAGGCCTTGGGCAGGGGCGCGGCCGGGAGGCCCAGGTGCCCTCTCTTCTGGAGAGCCTGGGAATTCCCTTCAGCGGCTCGGACTCCACCACCATGGCGATAACCCTGGACAAATACCTCTGTCAGTCTCTCCTGGCACAGGCCGGGGTGCCTGTGCCGGAAATGCGCCTACTCTCTCCGGAGACGCTGGAAAACACCGAAAATGGTCTTCTGCAATCCTGCGGTAAAATTCTCCTGAAGCCCCGATGGGAGGGATCTTCCAAGGGGGTCTTTCCGGATTCTCTGGTGACAGAGCCGGAAGAGCTTGCCTTTAAGGCCCGGCGGATCTGGGAGCGTTACCACCAGCCCGCCCTGGCAGAGGAGTATCTCCCCGGAGATGAGTATACCGTAGCCCTTGTGGGAAATGAAACACCGAGAGTGACGGGAATTATGCGCATCCGCCCAACCCGCAAGGAGGATGATTTTCTCTACTCCCTTCTCCACAAGCGGGAATGGGAGGAGAGGATAGCTTACGAGGGGCCGGAGTGCCTGGACGAGTACACCTTGGCATCTCTGGAACAGAGCGCCATACGGGCCTTCCGCACCTTGGAGCTGCGGGATTTTGCCCGAATCGACTTCCGCAAGGATGCCCGAGGGCTTCCCCGGATCATCGATGTAAACCCCCTTCCGGGATTGCGCCCGGAGTACGGAGATTTCACCATCGCCTCCAAGCTCTCGGGACACTCCTACGAAGAAATCCTACGAGATATTCTTATGGAGTCTCTCGGGCGGTGTGGCTTTCCGGGGAGGAGAAGAGTCCATGCGGGAGCTGCCTAGGATGCCTATGGTAGCAGCTCCCCTCGTAGCGGTTCTTGCGGGGAGGGAGTCCACCCTTCGGGCGGATGTGCTCGACGTGCTGCGGTGCCGCCAGAGCGTTCTCCGGGCCCTGGAGGAGCGGGGCTACCGGGGTATTCCTCTGGACATCTACCCCCGGGATCTTCAGAACCGGGGGAAGGGGCTGCTCAAAAAGCTGGAAAAGCTCAATCCAAGCTGCATTTTCAACCTCTTCGAGGGGTTCAGTTTTGATGCCTCTTCGGAAATTCTGATCTGCTCTCTTCTGGAACGCTCCGGGATTCCCTTCACAGGGAACGGTTCCCGCCCTCTGGAACTCTGCCTGGATAAGGACAAGGCCAAAAGGCGGCTTGCTGCGGCAGGGCTTCCGGTTCCTCGGGGGTACTCCCTGAAGAAGGGGCAGAGACGAACCGCCCCCTCCTTGAACTATCCTCTCTTCCTCAAACCACAGCACCAGGATGGAAGCCTGGGGATTCGGGAGAGGTCGCTGGTCCGTACGCCCCAAGAGCTTGAACGCAACGCCGCCCTGCTTCTGGAGGAATTTCCCGAAGGGATTCTTGTGGAAGAGTTTCTCTCCGGTGCGGAGTACAGCGTGGCCTTTATGGGAAACCGTGAGTACCGCCCTCTGGGAGTTTCGGTGATCTGCTACGAAGGGGGGGAGTTCTCCTTTCTGAACTACGACTCCAAGTGGACCCCGGAATCCCGGGAGTTTCGTGAGATTGCGGTGCTTCCGGAGAGTCACGTACTCCCCCAGGTGAAGGAGCTTCTCTTCTCCCTCGCCGCCCGGGCGGGGCGATCACTGGGCTGTCGGGGGTACTTTCGGGTGGATTTCCGGGAGCAAGGGGGGATACCCCACATCATCGACGTGAACCCCAATCCCGATATCAACGAAGATAGCGGTTTTGTGCGGCAGTGCGGAGAACGCAGCATCTCCTATGAAGATCTGGTAGAGCAGCTTGTGATTCTCGGTATGAAAGAAGGAGAGGGACACCTTTATGGATTCCGGGCTTCTCGAAAAATGTATGGCCATGGCGGAAAATACCGGAGCCTTTCGGAGCGAGGAGATTACGGTACTCCTGGAAGTGTTGGAGGCCTCCTCGGAAACGTCGGAGGATTACAGACTTCTCGTTGAATTTTCTTCTTCGGAAACCTCAGGGGAAACCAAAAAGATTACCGGCTTTCTGATCTACGGCCCCACCCCCATGACCGAGAGCAGCTTCGATCTCTACTGGATTGTGGTGGATTCTCAAGAACAGGGAAAAGGGGTGGGGACAGCGCTACTTCGGCAGATGGAGGAGGCGATTCTCCGTAAATTCCCCAGAGCCCGGATACGCGTGGAGACTGCAGGAAAGGGCGAGTACGACTACCAGCGGCGATTTTATCTCTCTCGACAGTTCCAGGAGGCAGGAAGAATTCCCGACTTCTACAGCCCCGGAGATGATCTTGTGATCTTCTGGAAGGAGCTTGGAGCAAACCCCTGACTCCAAGAAATCCAGAATAGGGATGAACGAACAACGTATCCGCAGAGTTGAGCAGAATCTGCCCACTCTGCGGATACCCTTTTTAGAGCTTCCTCTGTAAAACCTTAGAGAGGCGAAACCTGCTCACCATCAGGATATGGAACTATCTCTACTTCTCCAGAGCCTGGGCTACTGCGGCGCTCTTGGCATCATCCCCGATCCAGGCCTTCCAGTTTTCGGAATACTCCCGAAGGAACCAGAGAGCCGCCTCTTTGGGGTCCACCTCTTGAGCCTTCATGTAGGCCAGGGCCTTGTTGTTCTGATCCAGGGTGGTTTCGAAGCGCTCCAAAAAGCCTCGTACCTCGGGATGCTTCTCCAGAAAAGCTGCGTTGGCCATTTTCCAGACCCGGGACCGGGGATAGTCGCATCCATAATCCCCCTCCACCCAGCGCTCTTCGCTGTAGGGAATTTTATCCTTGAGGAGGGTCATGTCGTAAAGCCCCAGAAGCCAGCTCGGCTCCCAGTAGTAGATGAGCACCGGAAGCCCCCGCTTGTACGCCGTGGCAGCAGCGGTGGAGAGGGCCATATCCGAGCCGGGGAAGAAAACCTCGAAATGCTCATCCAGCCCGGTGGTCTTGAACTTGGTCTCCGTAATGGTGCTGATAACCCATCCCGTGGGGCCGTTGTAAAAACGCCCCTTGGTGGGAACCTCGGGGGATTTGAAGAGTTCCCAGTACTGAGGAAGATCCTGAATATATTCGAGATCCGGCGCCACGGGCTCGATCCCCCGTTCGGGATCTCCCTGAATAACATAGGTAGGGACATACCACCCCTGGGGCGCTCCGGGATAGTTCTCTCCCAGAGGGAGGATCTGTTTGCGGACCTCGGCCTTTTCGTACCAGTCGCCGTAGTTATCCACCCAGACCTCCATGATAACCTGGGCCTCTCCACGCTCCACTCCCATGAGCCCCGGAAGGGTCTCCGCAAAGAGATACTCCGCCTCAAAGCCGTACCCCTTTTCGAGGATAAACCCTGCAATCCGGTTGAGCACCTGAATGCTGTCCCAGCTGTTGTCCACGAAGACCACCTTCTCTGCTCCTCCAGCCATGAGGGGAAGCACAAAGAGCCCTACCGCCACCAGCAACGAACAGAACAAACGCCTTTTCACACAAACCATCTCCCTTCTTTGCAACTCTTATAAAAACAGACTATTACAAAAAACCGCCTCTCTATTTTACAGGAAAAAGGCACTTCAGAATAGGCGAAAAATGGGAAATACTTTATTTGAAGGATTTCTCCCTTTCCTGGAGAGCAGAGAGATGTTATATTGTTACGTGGATTTGAATAACTTTCGAGATCCCCCATGCATATCTTCCGTTGGAGGTTCTAAAATGGAGAGAGAACGTACCCTTGAACTTTTACGACAGAGCAAGGTAGAGTTGCAAGCCCGCTTTGGTGTTGTCCGGCTGGCCTTGTTCGGATCCACAGCCCGGAATGCTGCAAAGGAAAACAGCGACGTGGATGTGCTGGTAGCCTTTAACGGCCCTGCCACCTCCAAACGCTATTTTGGTGTGCAGTTCTACCTTGAAGACCTCCTCGGCTGCCCGGTAGATCTCGTCACCGAAAAGGCACTGCGGCAGGAGTTGCGTCCCTACGTGGAAGAGGAGAGAATCAATGTCTGATGCCAGAAAGCGAGAATGGCATTTTTATCTTGATGACATGATCGACTTCGCTCAAAAAGCGTTGACCTACACCGAGGGACTCCGCCAGATCGATTTCACCACAAGGCAAGTTATCTATGACGCCACGCTGCGAAATCTGGAACTGATTGGTGAGGCCGCTACCCATATTCCCGATGAAATTCGATCGGCTCACCCCGAAATTCCCTGGAGAATGATTATTGCTACTCGAAATCGCCTTATTCACGGCTATCTCGGTATTGACAACGACACTATCTGGAGCATCGTCAGCGATGATGTTCCAGAACTACTGCCGTTACTAAAAGCCATGAAGAACAATATTCCCTCCTGACCTCCTCTTTACACCGGTTCCGTTTTTTAGACATCATCGTCTGCAAGGAGATCTTTATATGCTCTATCGAACTATGCCACATATGCCGAAGGGTTCGAATCCTCTTTCCATTCTTGGATTTGGCTGCATGCGTTTTCCCGAACACTCTCTGGGGAGGATCGACGAAAAGAAGGCCCTTCCCCTTCTCTACCGCGCCGTAGAGGGGGGGATCACCTACTTCGATACCGCCTATCCCTATCACATGGGGAACAGTGAGGCCTTTCTCGGCAAGGCCTTCGAGCGACAGTACCGGGAGCAAGCCCTTATAGCCACCAAGCTTCCCCACTGGTCTGTGCATCTTCCGGAAGATCTGGAACGCATCTTCATGCAGCAGCTGCGAAACCTGCGGCGGGATCATGTGGATTTCTACCTCATGCACAACATCAACCGCATCTCCTGGAACAAGCTCAAGCATCTCGGAGTTATGGAGTGGATGGACCGGCTGAAAAGATCCGGGGCGATAGGATCCCTGGGCTTCTCCTTCCACGCCTCTTTCGAGGAGTTCCAAGAGATCATAGAAGATTATGATTGGGATTTCTGCCAGATTCAATACAACTATCTGGATGTGGAAAATCAGGCGGGGCGGAAGGGGCTTGAGTATGCGGCTTCGAAAGATCTCGGGGTGGTGGTGATGGGGCCTCTCCGGGGGGGGAATCTCGCCAAGGAGCCCCCGAAGGAGATCGCCCGGCTCTGGGAAGGGGCAGAGACAAAACGCACCCCTGCGGAATGGGGGCTTCGCTGGGTCTGGGATCACCCCGAGGTGACCACCCTGCTTTCGGGGATGTCTCGTCTGGAGGAGGTGGAAGAAAATCTCCGTATCGCCGGGGAGGCGCACCCCCGCTCCCTCTCGGAAAAGGAGCGGGAGATGCTGGAGGAGACCCGGAAGATCTATCTGAGCCTCATGCCCGTGGCCTGTACCGGCTGCCGCTACTGTATCCCCTGCCCCCATGGAGTGAACATCCCCCTCTGCTTCGAGCACTACAATACCTTCAAGCTCTTCGGAAATTCCCGGGGCAAGTTCTCCTACACTTCCATGCTGGGGGGAGCTGTGGACGGCGCCCCCGGCCTTGCCTCCCAGTGCGTAAACTGCGGAGCCTGCCTTCCCAAGTGCCCTCAGAAGCTGGAGATTCCGAAGCTTCTCGTAGAGACCGCCACCGTCATGGAAGGCTTTTATACCAAACCCCTTACCTGGCTGATCCGCCAGTTCTTCCGGCTGCAGCGATGGCGAAGCTCCCCGAGGCAAAGCTCTTCAAAAAGAAGCGAATAAAAAAGACCACGCCCCGGAAGGTTGCTCTCCTTCCGGGGCGTGGCGTTATCCAAGGTTCCTCAAAGCTTCTCGGCCTGCGAGAATTTCGAAGGCTCCAGAGGTTTTTAGAAACCCTGCTGCACCTTCTACTTCACCTTATAGACCGAATCAATGATGGTACCGTCCCGGTACTCCACCAGGGCTACAACTCTATCGGTATCAAACTCTACCGGCTCGGGAGTGCCCGTAAGCTTCTCTACCTCGGCCTTAAGGTCGTGAATATCCTTCACGGGGAGCTTTGCCGCCGCAGCGAGTTCGAGAAGATCCTTACGGTTGGGGTTGATGCAGATCCCCCGCTCGGTAACGATGGCATCCACGGTCTCACCGGGGGTAACCACGGTCTGCACCTGCTCCTTGATGGAGGGAACTCCTCCGCGGAAGGCCGGAGCTACCACTATCGAGAGCTTGGCTCCCGCGGCGGTATCGGAATGGCCTCCCGAGGCACCCCGGAGAATGCCGTTATTCCCCGTCATAACGTTGACGTTGAAATCCACGTCCATGTCGAGGGCCGCAAGAATCACCACGTCGAGGTTGTGCACTTGGCATCCCCGGTTGATGGGGTTGGCGTACCAGGACTGGTCGATCTCCATGTGCCGGGGATTGTCGAGAAGAGAGTGCTGCACATCCGCATCAAAGCTCTGCACGTCAAAGAGAGCCTCAAAGAGACCGTCTTCGAGCATCTGCACCATGTACCCCGTGATGCCTCCGAGACCGAAGCTCCCCTTGATCCCCTTTTCCTTCATGTACTCTCGCACGTACTTCGCCACCGCAAGGGAGGCCCCGCCGGCTCCCACCTGGAAGGAGCATCCCGGAGCGAGAAGCTCCGAGGCCACCACCAGTTTGTAGGCATTCTCCGCCACTTTAAGATCCACAGGGTTCCGGGTAATCCGGGCAGCCCCGGAGGCGATCTTCTTGGGGTCTCCCAGGCTGTCGATGACCACCACCTGATTTACCAGATACTGGGGGATGGAGATCTTCGGCATGAGGGGATAGTCCACCAGGTTATCGGTCACCGCCACAACGTGGCGGGCATAGGCAGCGTCTACCTGGGCATATCCCAGAGAGCCGCAGGCGGATTTCCCCATGGCCCCTGTCATGTTCCCCAGGGGGTCGCAGGCGGGGGCTCCCAGGAAGGCCACGTCAATGGCGGCGCTCCCCTCTTCGATGGATCGGGCCCGGCCGCCGTGGCTCCGGATAACCGCGGGAATTTCCAGCTCTCCCGCAGAGATCATCTTCCCCACCTCTCCCCGAACTCCCGAGGTGAAGATGCGGCTGATAACGCCCTTGCGTACATAGTCTGCCACGCAGTTATGGGCATCCGTAAGCGAGCTGGGGGCGATGGTGAGATCCTTGAAGCCCATCTCGTCGAGGGCGCTCATCACCAGGGGGAGCACCGCATCGCCGTTCCGGAGATGATGGTGGAAGGAGATGGTCATACCGTTTTCAAGACCCGAGTTCTTGATGGCGGTCTTGATATCCTCCACCACCTTGCTTCTGGTGGGAGGCACTGCCTTCATGGGAGCAGCCATTCGGGGAGCCTGATAGTCGCTGTTGATCACCCGGGAAAAGGGCCCCGCATAGGGGGCAAGTTTGCCGAGCCCCGGTACTTCTTCCGGTACAAGCCGGCCGATACTGTTTTTGATCATTTTCATGGGGGTTACGCTCCTTCCATGCCGCAGCTTTTGGCGAGTTCGATGAGGTGATGGGCCCGCTTGACCACCGGAGCATCCACCATTCTGCCGTCCACCGCCACAACCCCTTTGCCTTCCCGCTCCGCCTCTTCTGCAGCGGCCACGATGCGCCGGGCCTTGGCAACTTCCTTCTCATCCGGGGCAAAACCCTTATGGATCGTTTCGACCTGGCCGGGGTGGATGGCGGCCTTACCGGTGAAGCCCAGCCCAACCATGCGCTTCGTCTCCTCAAGAAGCCCCTCGTTATCGTTCACATCCGCCCATACGGTATCAAAGGCGCCGATCCCCGCAGCCTTGGCGGCGGTGATGACCCGGGTTCTGCCATAGAAGAGTTCGTCCCCCTCTTTGGTCTTCTGAACCCCGAGATCTGCGGTAAGGTCCTGACCTCCGAGAGTAAGCGCGGTTACCCGGGGCGACGCTGTGGCCACCTGAAAGGCCTGCTCGATTCCTCTGGCAGTTTCGATCATGGCGTGGATCTTCACGGTTCCTTCGGGGATACCGTTTGCCTTTTCCGCCTCCGTCATAATCCGATCCGCCCGAAGCACATCTTCAGCGGACTGGCATTTGGGGATACGGATAGCATGGGGCTTGCAGGGAACGACCGCGGTGAGATCCGTTTCAAAATAGGGGGTATCCGCAGCGTTGATACGCACGGTCACCATCATATCCCCAAAATCCATAAAGCTCAGAAAGTTACATACGAGATCCCGGGCGGCATCCTTTTCTGCCAGAGCTACCGCATCCTCAAGATCCAGAAGCACGCTATCCGCTCCGAAGGCGGGGCAGTTCTGAATCATGGAGGGGCTGTTGCCGGGGATGTAGATCATGGATCGAGTCAGTTTTGCCATAGCCTTAGGCCTCCTTCGATGCCCGAGCGAGGGCCGTGCTTATCCGGGCCACCATGGTGGGCTCCAGAGCCCCCTGATCCTGGATCTGGATATCCGCATCGCCGATGCCCTTTTGCTTGAGAAGAGTCTCTACCAGTGTATGGGTACGTTTCTGGAAAAGCATAGCGTTTGCGCCCCGATAATCCAGGTTGATCCCTTTGCCCGGAGATACCGTGACTACGCAATCCGATGATTCCAGCGTGCCCGCCTGGGCTGTGCGCTTGATCATGTTGCCACCGCCTTTGGTTTGATTTTTGGGAACGTTCTTTTAAAAAAAACATTATTGCACGCAAAAACATTACAGCCAAGGGAAAAGCCGCCCCAGAAGGAACCCAGCCTCACGGCTTTTTGTACCTGGGATCACTCCGGAGCGGCTTGGGGACTGCGTTTAAGACCCTTATGTTTACGGGTACAGGTACTGGGTACTGCTACGGCTCTAACTAACGATTCATTAGATGCCGTCGATGATGGCGTTCAGGGTTGCACTGGGACGCAGAGCCTTGAAGGCGAGATCATCGTTGGGGCGGTAGTAGCCCCCCACATCCACGGGAGATCCCTGGGCGTCGTTGAGTTCCTTCACGATCTTCTGCTCGTTCTCGGTAAGAGCCTTCGCTACGGGGGTGAAGAGCTTTTTCAGCTCCGCATCCTTATCCTGAGCGGCGAGAGCCTCTGCCCAGTACATGGCGAGGTAGAAGTGGCTTCCCCGGTTATCCAGCTCTCCCACCTTTCGGGAGGGAGATTTGTCGCTGTCCAGGAACTTGCCCGTGGCCTCGTCAAGGGTATCCGCAAGAACCTGGGCCTTGGAGTTCTTCTCCTGAATGGCGAGATGCTCCAGAGATACCGCCAGAGCGAGGAACTCACCCAGAGAATCCCACCGGAGATGCCCCTCTTCGTTGAACTGCTGCACGTGCTTGGGAGCAGAACCACCCGCACCGGTCTCGAAGAGGCCGCCGCCGTTCATGAGAGGCACGATGGAGAGGGTCTTGGCGCTGGTACCCACCTCAAGGATGGGGAAGAGGTCCGTGAGATAGTCCCGAAGCACGTTTCCGGAGACCGAGATGGTGTCCTTGCCGTCCTTCATGCGCTCCATGGAGTAGCGGATAGCCTCCACGGGGGACATGATCTTGATCTCCAACCCTTTGGTATCGTGGTCGGCAAGATACTTCTCCACCTTTTTGATAAGCTCCGCATCGTGGCCCCGCTCCTTGTTAAGCCAGAAGACCGCGGGGGCGCCGGTGGCACGGGCGCGGGTTACGGCGAGCTTCACCCAGTCCTGAATGGGGAGATCCTTCACCTGGCACATTCTCCAGATATCTCCGGGCTCCACGGAGTGCTCAAGAAGGGTCTTGCCATCTGCATTCACCACCCGGACAGTACCGTTTTCTTTGATCCAGAAGGTTTTATCGTGGGAGCCATACTCCTCCGCCTTCTGAGCCATAAGCCCTACGTTGGGAATGCTCCCCATGGTGGTGGGATTGAAGGCGCCGTGCTTCTTGCAGAAGTCGATGGTCTCACGGTAGATGCCGGCGTAGCAGCGATCGGGTATAACCGCCTTGGTATCCCGAGCCTTGCCCTCTTTATCGTACATCTGGCCGGAGTTCCGGATCATGGCGGGCATGGAAGCGTCGATGATCACATCGCTGGGCACGTGCAGATTGGTGATCCCCTTGTCGGAGTTCACCATGGCCACATCGGGGCCCTTGGCATAGCACGCCTCAATATCAGCCTCGATCTCCGCCTTCTTGGGGTGGTTCGCGATCTTGGCATAGAGATCTCCCAGACCGTTATTGGCATCCACACCGAGTTCCTTGAAGAGATCCGCATACTTCTCGAAGACATCCTTGAAGTAGACCTTCACGGCCTCTCCGAAGATGATGGGATCCGAGACCTTCATCATGGTGGCCTTCACGTGGAGAGAGAAGAGGATTCCCTGCTTCTTCGCATCCGCCACCTGCTCGGCAAAGAAAGCCCGAAGAGCCTTGGCGCTCATCTTCGTGGCATCAATAACCTCACCGTCGAGGAGGTTGAAGTCTTTTTTAAGAACCTTCACATCTCCCTGGGGATCCACGAACTCGATGCGTACCGTGGTAGCCTTTTCTACGGTGACAGACTTCTCGTTGCCGAAAAAGTCGTCACTGGTCATGTGGGCCACATGGCTTTTGGAATCTGCCGACCAGGGACCCATGGAGTGAGGATGCTTTTTGGCATATTCCTTCACTGCCCGAGAGATCCGACGATCCGAGTTACCCTCACGGAGTACGGGGTTTACGGCGCTTCCCTTGATCTTGTCGAACCGGGCCCGGATATCCTTTTCCTCATCGGTTTTGGGATCTTCGGGGTAATCGGGAATCTTGTAGCCCTGAGACTGAAGCTCCTTGATGGTGCCCTTAAGCTGGGGGACCGAAGCGCTAATGCAGGGCAGCTTCATGACGTTCGCCTCGGGCTGCTTCACCAGCTTGCCGAGATAGGCGAGATCATCGCTCTGCTTCTGCTCCTCGGTGAGATACTCCGGAAAGGCAGCGATGGTTCTCCCCGCCAGGGAGATATCTCTTCTCTCGAACTCCACACCCGCAGGCTTGGTGAAAGCCTGAATGATGGGGAGAAACGAGTAGGTAGCCAGACCAGGAGCTTCGTCAACCTTGGTGTAGACAATCTTGGACATGCTTCTTCCTCCTTAGGTTTTCTCTCGAATAATAGTCTCTCGGAATAGTGCTCAGGAGCGCTGGGCCCCTCGTGCGGAAGATCCATCCACCCTTTCTCCGCCCCCCTGCACAGGAAAGCGGAGAAAGGGCCATTACGTTACGTCTTTACTTCTTAGCGTCGCGGATCTTGATCCAGTTCAGCTGGCCGCCGGCCTTAACGACATCGACCTCGGGCTGGCTCAGGGGGCAGTTCACCTTGATATCCTTGCCCTTGGTAACATTCTTGAGAGTCCATGCCTCACCGGCTTTGAGAACCTTGGTATCCAGCTCAAGCTTGTCGCCCTGGTCAATGCCATCGTAATCTGCAGCGTTGACAAAGGTGAGGGGGAGAATACCGAAGTTCACCAGGTTTGCCAGGTGGATACGGGCAAAGCTCTTCACGAGCACAGCCTTGATCCCCAGATACCGGGGGGCGATGGCAGCATGCTCCCGGCTGGAGCCCTGACCGTAGTTCTCGCCGCCGACGATGAAGCCGCCGCCCGCCTCAAGAGAGCGCTTGGGGAAGGTACTGTCCACCACTTCGAAGACGAACTCCGAGATGGCGGGGATATTAGAGCGGAAGGGGAGAATTTTGGCTCCCGCGGGCATGATGTGATCGGTGGTGATGTTATCCTCCAGCTTGAGAAGGGTCTCGCCCTCAAGCTTGTCGCCCATGGCGCTCATATCCGGAAGGGGCTTGATGTTGGGACCGCGGCGGATCTCCACCTTCTCGGGCTCTGCGCTGGGTGCGAGGAACATGCTGTCATCAATGATAAGAGCCTCGGGCATTTCGAAGCAGAAGGACTCCAGACCAAGCTCCCGGGGATCGGTGATAACACCGGTGATGGCGCTTGCAGCAGCGACTTCGGGGGAGACGAGGAAGACCTTGCCGCTCTTATGGCCGCAGCGGCCGAGGAAGTTCCGGTTGATGGTACGCAGAGAGACGCCGTCGCTGGGGGGTGCAAACCCCATGCCGATACAGGCGCCGCAGCTGGATTCGAGGATACGAACTCCCGCAGCTACCATTTCGGAGATGGCTCCGTGCTCGGTGCCCTCAAGAATAACCTGACGGCTTCCGGGGGAGATCCCCGCATCCACGTTCTCGTTTACCTTCTCGCCGCGGAGGATATGGGCCACCGAAAGGATATCCCGAAGGGAGGAGTTGGTGCAGCTTCCGAACATAACCTGATCAACCTTCATCCCCTTGATCTCGCTGATGGGGACCACGTTGTCGGGCTGGAAGGGCTGGGCAGCCATGGGCTCCAGCTTGGCGAGATCGATCTCGATCACTTCGTCGTACACAGCATCTGCATCCGCCTCAAGCTTGACCCACTCGAACTCCCGAGCCTGGGCGCGGAGCCACTCGCGGGTAATGGTATCGCTGGGGAAAAGAGAGGTGGTAGCGCCAGTCTCGGCACCCATGTTGGTGATGGTAGCCCGATCGGAGACAGGGAGGGTATCCAGGCCGGGGCCCGCATACTCAAGAACCTTCCCCACGCCGCCCTTTACGCCGATCCGGCGAAGCACTTCAAGGATAACATCCTTGGCGGAGACGAAGGGCTGCAGCTCCCCGGTAAGGTGGACCTTCACCATCTTGGGCATGGTGAGGTAGAAAGGCTCTCCCGCCATGGACATGGCGACATCAAGCCCCCCCGCACCGATGGCGATCATACCCACGCCGCCGGAGGTGGGAGTGTGGCTGTCGCTACCGATGAGGGTCTTGCCGGGACGGGCAAAGCGCTCCACGTGAAGCTGGTGGCAGATGCCGTTTCCGGGACGGCTGAAGACGATACCGTACTTCGCAGCGATATCCTGGAGATAACGGTGGTCATCAGGGTTTTTGAAATCTCCCTGAATCATGTTGTGATCCACGTAGGAAACGGAAAGCTCCGTCTTGACCTTCTTCACACCCATGGCCTCGAACTCAAGATACGCCATGGTCCCCGTGGCATCCTGGGTAAGAGTCTGATCCATGCGGATGGCGATACGCTCCCCCCGCTTCATCTCCCCTTCTACCAAATGCGCCTTAATGATTTTTTCAAATACTGTCAGTCCCATGCCTCTTGCACCTCCACAATAGTTTGAAACGCCGAAAACAACAAAAAAGGACTACCAAAAGGCAGCCCTTATACACAAGCCATATAGACCCAGCACAGAATGCAAGGAAAAGGAAGCCCATGAAGGATGCGGACACTACGGCTTCGGCTTTGCCCATTCAGAAAGGAATCATTTCGCCCCATAGGTTCTCATCTCCTTTACTGTGCACCAGCGCCATGAATTTTGCAACCCCGGTTCAAAAAGGAGCACATAAAACACTACCCTTTCGAACTACATGCACTTTACGGGAAAGAGGGCGATATGTCAATAGATACCGTCTAAATCAAAATTCTTTATACAATTTATTTTTGATTTATTTTCCGGTTATTCCCTTTTTTCGTACCGAACCCCCTCAAAGGGCTGGGGGAGGATGGAGCTTCGGAGCAGCACCTTTTCGTTATCCATCTCAAGAGTCTGAAGCTTAAGGGGGAACATGTAGCGCCCCAGATCGAGAAGGGGCTGCAGCTCCTCCACCGCAGCGCGGGTAAGGCTTTCGGGGACATTTACCTTGTTGACCTGGAAACGGTAGTTCTCAAGCCAGATCTCCTGCCCCTTCCGAAGCCCCAGCACGCCGTAAATCTCTATGAGCATGTCAAAGGTAAAAAGAAGCTTCACCCGATACTTCCCCTGAGCATGAAGCCCCTGGGGGGTAAAGTCCAGATAGAGATCCCGCCAGTCGTTATCATTCCCGAATTTCTTCTGCAGCAGATCATCGTTGAGATCCTTTTCGGTGATAATGCCTTCGGCGTAGGTATGGAGCACCTCCTTCACCTCCAGAGGATCTTCCACAGGGCGGTTCCACTCCACCACGGGGTTGAACTGCACGTCCCAGGCCTCCACCGCAAGCTTTTCAATGCGAACCCCTCCGAGACGAGGCCCGGTAAGATCCATGTAAATATGCCGCACCCGGCCATCTTCCCGGGGCTCTTCATCAAGAATCATGGTCATCTCCTCGGGAGAGAACTGCTTCAGCAGAGCCTGAAAGAGAAGCTCCCCCGCAGGGAGATTCAAAGAAGCATCCGAGGAAGGAACCTCCGAAGCCCCCGCTTGAACCTCCCCGAGAAGGCCAAAGAAAAGCACGAAACACGCTGTAAAAAGAAAGAGTGTATTTTTGAATCCTTTTGGCTTGAAATCCCCTGGAAACCCTCTGATTTCCATAAGTATCACCTCCGCTCTTTATTGTAGCATGAGGAGGGAGAGTGCGGTGCGGGTTCTTTTTTGGGGGGGCTTGATTTGACAAATACAATCTGCTTTTTTCGATCTACAAAAATCCGGCAGTGGATGTTTCGATATTCTCACGGGATACCCGCATGGAGGGCATGGGCATCACATCTTTTCCCGATTTTGTGTTTTGTGGAGCGGGAGGGGGAGAAGACACTCGCATCCTCGCCACCTCCCTGAAATTTAGAACTCCCCGTTGACACTTATTTTTATCAGCGTTAGGATGATGACTGCAGGGGGGTGATTCACATGCCGGATTACAGTTCCCGCAAGATCATCAAAACGCTGAAATCCGACGGTTGGTACTACATTTACAGTCGAGGCGGGCACGACTACTTCAAACACCCGCAAAAGCCCGGGAAGATCACCGTACCAAGCCACGGTAAAAAATTGAAACCCGGCACCTACAACAGCATACTCAAACAGGCGGGGCTGAAGTAACGGCCCCTCCGGAAAGGATATGACCATGGCGAAGAAAAAGGATCTGCGCATCTACCCCGCCGTTCTTTATAAGGATGACGACGGTTACAGCGTCTATTACCCGGACCTTCCCGGATGCCTCACCTGTGGAGACGATCTGGAAGAAGCCCTTTCCAACGCACGGGAAGCCCTGGAAGGCTTTCTTTACGTTTCGGAAGTGGACAACGACCCCGTTTCCCCTCCCACCCCGATAGAGGAGCTTCGTCTTCCCGAAGGGCACTTCCCCACCCTTATCTCCGTCCGCATGGATATCGTCCGAGAGGAGGAAGCCCAGCGGAGCATCACGAAGACCGTCACCATTCCCGCATGGATGGATAAGCTGGGACGAGAGGCGAATATCAATTTCTCGAAAGTTCTCCAGGAAGGGCTGCGAGACCGGCTTCAAGTTTGATCGTCCAAACGTAGCTGCCATCTACTGAAGTAGATGGGTTATTTGTAGCGGCCCAACCTCCATGTCCGGGATCAGATCTCTTTCTGTGACCACTAAAAGATCTCTTCCTGGGTGCCCGTGAGGGAGGGATATAATGACCCCCTTTCCAGGCTCAAGTTCTATGATACAGCCAAGCCTCGACTTTAACTTACCAGGTGATCCCATTTTCGGGGGGCACTATATACCCACTTCCCTTGTTTCACCAAAAATTCCCGGGCTTGTTGTTTTGCCACGCTAATCTCATGACGAGAGATTTTCGCTCTTTTTAAAAATCCCTTATCCCGAAGGTCTTCGTGGGTGTCGTCTATTCCCGTGTCGATGACGGCCACCACAAAGCTTTGGTCTCCCCGGGTTATATCCCATGCTTCTTCGGCGGAGATCATCTGGAGGTAGGGTTGCTGGTTCGGGTAGTAGGGTTCCGAGGGGGTGAAGAAGAGGTGGTTCCTGTTCGATGTAGCCATGCTTCGTACTCCTGGAAGGGCTGCGAGGGTTTGAGGATCTTCTTCGCTGCGAAGGATGCCGAGGCCGAGATGAGGCAGGGGAATGAAGGTGCTTTCCCCTGCCGGGAGAAGAAGATGGGATCTCTGCTCAAGCTGAAGGCAGTAGACTTCTGCATGCAGGGGAGCAGAGAGAAGAAGCACCCCCAGGAGGGCTTGCAGGAGAGTTGACAGCATTTTCTTGGTGGCTCTCTTTGGGTTTCTTGTCATGTTTGCGAGCCTCTTCTTTCTTCCGGGGGGAAGGCTGCAGGATCTTCCCAAAGGCAAGCACCGGAGGATGATCACGAGGCATAATGCCCCATGGCTTTTAAGGATACACCATGGTTATGCAAATATGCTTCACATTTGTTGGGGCTTTTTGATGGTTTTCCGAAGCTCTTTAAGCTCCTCCGGGATAATCTGGGTAGGGAGATGTCACTCTCCCGAGGATGCTGTCTTGAGAATGTGCTCCACCTCTCGAAGATGCAGCAGCATGGTGAGAGCTTCCATGGGGGATTCCTGAAAACCATGATGCAGGTAAAACTTTTTTGCCTCTTCGGATAAGGCGTGAACCAATAAGGCCCGGATCCCTGCCTGCTTCGAAACCCCATAGGTTCGCAGCACCGCATCCCGGAGCAATCCACTGCCAAGCCCCGAACTTTGCCTTCGAAGATCCACCCCTAGACGGCCCAAAACCATTACGGGGATGGGATCCGGCATAGCCAGCCGGATATTCCCGGGAGCCTTCTGCCTGAGGATGCTCCCGGTAGCCAAAGCATAATAGCCCACCACCAGATCCCCCTCTTCACACACCACAAAAGACCGGGAAGCCCCGGAGATCTCGTTTTTCAACGCCTGTTGGCGAAGCCACTGATTGAGAGAGTCTATGCCGCAGTCAAAGGCATCCACCCGGTGTTTCGATGTGAGGGGCTCCGGAGCCCTCAGTTTTCCCATGGGGCTCTTGCACTCAAAAGCTTTCGAAGAGCAGGATTTTCCCCCACGGGAGCTTGTAGGGCCAGTTCAAAAGCCGCATACTCCTCTTGGTTGAGAAAAAACAATCTTCGATCCAGCAAGACATGCTCTGCCTCCCGACAAGCCGCCTCGAGCATGAAATCAGAACGGGTCTTCTTTTGTACCGCCGCAGCCCTGTCGATCAAATTCCTCTGGGAGTGCAAGGCTCGAAGATTGATGGAAGCCTCTCGAATCTCCGTATTCTTCATGACGTACCTCCTATTTGTATATACGATCAATATACGTTGAGGTGCGTTCCTTGTCAACACGAATCTGGAATCCATTTTTCCCAAAGATGGTCGTCGTTGATGTGCATGATTCCCTCAATAAACCAGAGCAACCCTACCTTCTCCTCGTGGCTCCTTCAAGATATGTTCTGCCTTTCAAAGATATGATCTCACAAAAGGCAGACATGTTAACCTGGATTCCCGCCTAATCCTAACGAGGGAGCCGGGGAAGCCACCGAAAACCCAGAAACAATCGCTCTTTGGAAATTTTTCTCATTACCCAACACCTCGTTATGCGTGACCGGGAATCCAGGATGTTAAGATCGGAAGAGGAATCAGGAAGTTCGTGACAAGCAGAATACAGAACATGGGAACTTGGCTGGCAAACACCGGATGAAAGTCTGCCTGTTCAAGCCCACGGGCCGGGAGCTATCCAGTTTACGAAAATTGGCCTTCCAGAAGCAAGGCCCCTGATGATAGGCGACAAAAAGCTGTCTACTGAAGCTACGATTTCCCTGAAAGAAACCGGAACGTGATTCTCCCCAAGTCTTTTCCTGAACGCCGCCCACTGAGTTTGTTTGGCTTCGATAAAGAAATCCGTGAATGCCTCTATCTCCAGAGGCATTTCCGTGTTGCGTCGTTCAAAAGTCAGACGAAGGGCTTCAAGCAGTTGTGTACCATCAAAATTAAACTGCCTGGACAGCAACCAGATGTCATAGAAATCCTTCATCCGGCTGTTGAGTGTCCCCAGCTTGACCATTGCTTCAAGTTTTTCCGCAATAGAGCTTTCACGACTATAACAGAACAACCTGGGCGCTGGGAAATTGAGCATAGTTGGAAATTCTGATTTTTCAGGCTCTGGATAAACCGCATCTCCAAAGCCGATGTCAATCTGCATAGTAATTTTTGCCGTTCCTAATGCGCCCAAGAATCGAACCCTGATCCCTTCGTAATCAGCATCTTCGGTAATCCGCTCAGTCTGAATAGAATCAGGATCGAAAGCAAGTCCATCGTTTTCGACATTCACAGTCAAAATATCTTGAATCTGTGCGACCATGCGGGCTTCCTCGTTACTTGTTTTTCCCAGCATATCAATATCCATGGTGGGACGAACCTCCGGTGATCCCCAGACCCTCAACATGAGGGCTCCTTTGAGAATGAATTGATCGGCATAAACCGACTGGGATAGCCGGTAGAGGAATCTCTCCATGGCGTAGTATTGGAGCAACTCGTTAAATGGCCTCTGGTCACTCCTGGCACGATTAAGAAGGCGTTGCCGAATGGAGGCAGGCATGTTTTTAGGAGAGGTCATAGAGTCGCCTCCAGATAGGGTTGCATCACTCTTGCGACCCGGCAAATCCTGGCATATCGAAGCAGTTCGCTGGGACGAAACTTCTTTCGCACCTTGTAGAGTTTCAGTGCTTCCAGCACCACGTCCATTCCAATTTTGTTACGGAATTTAAAGCAGTCCGCCAGAGTTTTTTCAAGGCTGTAAACCTTAAGGGCTACTCCATCAATCGAATGTTCTTCAATACCTGAGGTATATGCCTCATTTGAGAATCTGTGGGCTTGGATGGGAGGATGGTCGAGGGAAGGTATCCGAGAGTCTCTTGAAACTGCCACGGAAACAATATGCGGAATCTGGGTTGTGATCTCATGGTAGGCCAGTGCAGAGACAAGACAGATGATGGCGTTTGGAAAGCGAAGGCTCACCGTCACCAGATCGGGATTGCTGATCGGAGGCAGATTCACCAGCCGATAGACACCTCTACTCACTGGCTCAATGACGCCCTTATCCCTGAGCGAATACAACATGTAGCGCGTGATGCCCTGCTTTATAGCCTCGCTCATTCGAAGCTGACCACCGTGCTTACGGAAAATTTCTTCGGGTTGTTCTTTCATTGCAACCTCCAGACAAAATGTTTCCAGTTATTTATAAGTGGCAATAGTATGTCTGGAATCGACCAGAAAAGCAAGGGGAATTTGCCTGCGCAAAAAACGGTGCGGCACTCTGGAGAGCTTCTATCCCCTGGATTCTTTGAACACAAGGAGATTATCCCTATAGTGGACCCCGAAAAGGTTTCCCCGTGAGTTGGTTTGGTCTTCTCGTCATGTTTGCGGGCCTCTTCTTTCTTCCGGGGGGAAGGCTGCAGGAGCTTCCCGTTTACGGCAAGCTCCGGAGGATGATCACGAGGCATGACGCCCCATGGCTCTTAAGGATACACCATGGTTATGCAAATATGCTTCACATTTCTTGGGGCTTTTTAGCGTCGAACTTCTTCCATGCCAAGCTGCTCTTTAATGGCGTGCTGAAGCAGGGCGGAGTAATTCAGTTTTGCATGATCCGCCTGACTTTTCAACCAGAAGGGAATAGTGGTGGTTACCTTGGTTGCCCTGTTCTCTCTGGCATGACGGAAGGGAGGCATGAAGACATCCACCGATACGACATATTCGTCTTCCGGAAGGTTTTTCGTAAGGCTCTGGTGAGAGGACGGCTCGGGGATGGGTTCTCCTTCTTTTTCACTATCCCACAGGTAGAGCGCAAGGGCCTCTCTGGCGCATCTAATTGCCTGAGCTTCCGTATCCGCACAGGTAACGCAGCCGAGGAGATCGGGAAATTCTACGGCGTACCCGTCTTCATCGTGCGTAAAAATGGCGGGAAAAATATAGGTGTCCTGCATAAAGCGCACCTCCCTGTAAAGTATTGCGGGGCTACTTGGGCCCCGCCTGCTTCCGTAACACGTATATATGTACGTTTCAAAGGAGGTCTGAGAAAGAGGCTACCCTATAGAACGCTGGCGGGTCTCCTCTCCCCAGAAGAAGACCACTGCGGCAGCGGCGAGGGAGAGCACGCAAACCAGTGTAAGCACCCCGGTAACGCCTCCGTAGCCATCGAGCATCCATCCGGTGATGACCGGGGCTCCCATCCCCGCCAGCCGGGCAGAGGCCCCGGAAAGCCCCGAAGCGCTCCCCCGAAGCGAGGTAGGGTAGAGTTCCGGCGTATAGGCGTAGACCACTCCCCAGGCACCGAGGCAGAAGAGCCCCACTGCAAGGGCGGCGGCGAGAAATCCCCCGGAGCTGGTAACCCCCATGAAAAAGAGGGAGGCCCCCCCGGTGCCGGCGAAGAAAAAGGCGAGAGAGCGCACCCGCCCCCAGCGCTCCACCAGCCACGCCGCAAGAAGATATCCCGGAATCTGAATGGCCATGACGAAGAGGGTGAACCATCGGGCCTTTACCACCCCTATGCCGGAGGAGGCAAAGATTTTCGGTAGCCAGAGAAAGAGGGCGTAGTAGCCGAAGGAGACCACAGCCCAGGCGAAGAGAAGCACTAGGGTTTTACGCAAAAATTCCTTTCGGAAGAGATCCATCCAGGGGTGGGAGGGAAGGGCCTCCATGACGGCGGGGGCCTGACCGTACCGATCCTGAAGGGCCTTTTGCTTTCCCTTGGCAAAGAGATACCGGGGGCTTTCGGGGCCGAACCAGAGAGGGAGCGCCACCAGGCCGAGAAGCACCGGAAAGGCTAAAACCCCCCGCCACCCCCAGAAGGAGAGCACCCCCACCGCCCAGAAAGCCATCCCCAGGGAGCCGAAGGCCCAGCACATTTCGAGAAAGACGAGAATCCTCCCCCGGTTAGCCCGCCGGGTAAAGTCACAGAGATAGGCGAAGAGTACCGGCCCGAGACCGCCGTAGGAGACTCCCGCCGCCATGCGCCATAATCCCAGGCTCTCGGGAGTTTTTGCAACCGTGCAGGCCGCACCTGCAAAACCTCCTAAAAGAACGAGAAGAATCCCCACAAAACGCCGCCCCCAGCGATCTGCCATCCACCCCCCGAGAAGGGCCCCCAGAAGCATGCCGAAGAAGGTTTTGCTCGCCACAGCTCCCCCCTGGGCTCCTGAAAGCCCCCACTCCTCCATAATGCCCGGAAGAGTAAAGGAGAGAGCCATAACCCCTGAGGCCACAAAGCTCCACCCAAGGCCAGCTATAAGAAGAGCCCGAAACCAATCCTTCTCTGCCGCCACGTCCTCGATAAAACGATCCATATCCATAATGTATCCAAATACCTCCCCTCAAAGACCCCCCAAAGGAGTCAGACCAGCAGATACCCTTTCTCACCAAGTGCCTTCTCAATGGCATCAAGAGCCTCTTCGCTCTGGGCCTCCACCGTATGAAGATGCACCCCTCCGGAGAGCACCAGAAGAGGCTCCGCCCCTGCGGTTTTGAGAAGCCCCACGAAACGGAGCACATCCTCCCGGCTTGCTACGTCGATATTCCCCCGGATCTCTCCGTAGAGGGGATGCTCCACCAGCACATCCAGCACCCGCCCCCCTCGTGAGACGATGGCAAGAAGCTCCTCCGCCACCTCCTCCCGAGAATGAGAGAGAGCGAAGAGCCTACACCTCCGAGGCTCCTCCTTACGCAAAAGATACCCCCGTGGAGTAGCCTCCAGCGGAACCCCCCGGCTCCGCAGCAACGCTACATCCTGCACGATGGCCTGGCGGCTTACGCCGAAATGCTCCGCAAGATCTCTTCCCTGAAGCGCTCCGGAAGCTTCTGTAAAAAGCCTCTCCAGAGCCTGTAATCGCGTGTTTCGCTCCATAAGATCCCTCCTGCTAGTTGCAGCTAGTTTCAGGCAGAATACTCTGCTTTGTCGAAAAAGGCAATTCCCTATAGAAAAAGAGACGAGAAAAGTTTCTAAACGTGAAAGATATGCTATTCTTGGGGGAGAAGAATGGGCAGAGGAAATATACCTTTTTACGAAGAAATACGGGGGAAAAGAATGAGCGAAAAGAGCACTCCGCAGGAGAAAGAAGTTCTCGTGGTTCTTCGGGGAATTTTGCGTATACAGCGTAACACCAACGAACGGGTGGAAGGGATGTTTTTTCTCATTACGGGGAAGAACTCCTACTACAACCATGCCATGCGTTTTTACCAGCAGAAGACTCCCGAAGCGCCGGGAATCCCCGCTCTGGGGAAGATGGAGCTTTTCCCCTTTCTCGACAGAATTTTAGAAGATCCGGATGCAAGAGAAAACGACTCTCCCTTTATCCGGAATCTCCGATCCAACCTCGAATATGTCCTCACGCGATTCTTTACCCCCAAAGATATTGATGCTGCGTCGAATGATCTTGAGGGAGGACGCAAGAATACCGCTATGAATCTGACAAACTACCTGGAGAATAACTACGGGGTGGAGACCTCGGTAGACGTGCTCTTCGAGAGAAAGGAGAGGGGGCTTCTTAAACGGTATCTGGCCCCCCCCCTTCCTCCTCTTCCGGGGGAAGAGAAAAAGACTCCTCCCAAGGAAACTCCTGTTGCAGCAGAGGCTTCTGCCGTAGCAGAAACTGCTACTGGGGCAGAAGCTCCTCGGGAGGTGGCTCCTCTCTCCTGCTCGCTCCTCATTGATCCCATTCAGGGGGTGGCTGCAACCTCCCTTGCCAAGGGGTGGCGCCTTGCGGTGGCGTTTCCCGAGAACAGCGGCCCCCTGGCTTTCGGGGTGACCCCTCCCCCAGGCTCTCCGGGAAACCCCTTGCCCGCCACCGTTACCCATGTACACCCCCTGGAAGACGGAAGTTATGTTATCCAGCTTCTTCTGGATGGAGAGCCTCCCGCACCGGCAGAGGCATCCCTGGAGGGAAACTACAAGGTGCGTGTCTGGAAGGATGCTTCACCGTCTCGCCATACGGCAAATCCCTCTCCGGGGGAGACGATTCCCCCGAGCGAAAAGGCTCTTTTCTACATCGCCATCACCATCGCTCTGGCGGCGGTACTGGGGCTTGGGTATTACTTCTTCTCCTGATCTTCCGCTTTTCACAGCGTTTCAGGCTTCGCCTTTCCTGAAGAGAAACCAGCAAGCCCCCGGAAGATGCGCATCTTCCGGGGGCTTGCTACAGTCCTTTGAATGGGCTATTCGTGGGCGTGACCGTGGCTATGCCCGTGCTCTCCCCCATCATTGAGAGCGCGCTCCTCCGCCTCCCGCATGGTGCGGTAGAGGTTGCCGATCACCACTCGTTTGCTCTCCAGAGCGTGGATCAGGGCATGTTTCACCTCGGCATCCTCAATCATGTGCCAGTGCGCCATGAGATCCCCCATGGATGTCAGCTCCTGCACCAGACTGTCCCGGACGAGTTCTGCGATGCCAATGGGGGCATCCACATGGGCATGTACATGCCCCTCTCCGTTATCGGGAGTAATAATTCTGCACATATGCCATTCCTCCTTTGCAAGGGCTTTGCAAGGGCTCCTCTTTTTGAGACAATGAAACCCCTTGAGGATTCTACTCCAACAGGGAGAGATTTCAAAGGGGATGCGATAAAAAACATATTTCCAAATCACATAACCACATTCAAGGAGGGTATACAATGTCTCAAAAAGCGGGATGGAACGAACATCGGAAGGCTCATGCCCGGATTCTCGGGGCCCAGGTGGCGGCGGAGTGCTCTAAGAAGGGGTTTCAGGCGGTCTATGCGGATTCTTCTGAGGAGGCCCTTGAAAAGGTGCTCTCTCTCATTCCCGAGGAGGTTGCCGTAGGGATCTCGGGAAGCGTGTCGGTTCGGGAGATCGGAGCGGTGGAGGCTCTCGAAAAACGAGGCAATCCGGTGGTGCAGCACTGGGATCCGAGCCTCAAGACGGTGGAAGAGAAAAAAGCACGGCTTCTGGAAGAGGTCTCCTGTACGGTACATCTTACGGGGACAAATGCCATTACCCAGGATGGGATGCTGGTGAATATCGACGGCACGGGAAACCGCACCGCCGCCATGTCCTGGGGACCGGGAAAGATCATCTTCGTGGTGGGGATCAACAAGATCTGCCCGGATCTGGAGAGTGCCATCCGGCGGGTGCGGGATGTGGCGACCCCTCCCAACGCCCTGCGACTGGGGATAGAGACTCCCTGCGCCAAGACGGGGCACTGCATGAACTGCAACAGCCCTCAGCGGGTATGCCGAGCGCTTCTGATTCTGGAGCGGGCCACCATGGGGAGAGAATCTCATGTGATTATCGTGGGCGAGTCGCTGGGATACTAAGCATGTACCACTAGTGGGCTGTTCCACGTTATAGTGTGATCTTGGATGGGAGCCTCCGCTTGTGTGTTCCCTCTGCTCCCGAGTGGTCGAACCGCTCCCTTGCTTTGCTGCTCCGAACCGTCGCCCCAGACTTCCGCCGACCAGCTGCGCGACTGCGGCTTGCTGGCACGTCCTGTGCCAGCACCGGTTCTCCGCGACGCAAAGCGGCACTCGCCGACCACTATGGTCGCTGCCGGGAACACACAAGCTCCGGCTCCTGGAGTTCAACCAAAGGCACAATATAATGTGGAACGCCCCACTAGCAAATTATTGTCTTCAAAGGAGGTGTCCCATGCATTCCAACGTTCCCCCCTGGGGCGAGATTATTCCCATCGCCTTTCTCATCGCGGGCAATCTTCTGGGAGCAGGCATTCTTGCCCTCCCGGTAAACACGGGTTTTGCAGGGTTTATCCCCGCAGTAACCGCCATGATAGTTCTCGGAGGGGCCATGTTCTTCTCTGCCCTGATACTGGCCCGGGAAGCCACGGAGGTTCGGGAGGAGAACTTCAACTACCCCTCGCTCTACGAGAAATATCTCGGCAAAACGGGAAAGTGGATCGCCACAGCCACAAACGCCCTGATACTTTACGGGCTTCTCACAGCCTACATCGCGGGGGGGAGCAAAATCGTAGCCTCCATGGTGGGCTTTTCTCAGGTGCCGTGGTGGCTCATGACTCTGGTAACCGCCCTTCTTACGGGAATTACCGTGCTGGATATGAGCATCATAAAAAAATATAACGTGCTGCTTATGTGCGTCATGCTGGGGGCCTTCGTCCTTCTTATTGGCCTGGGACAGAGGGAGGTGCAGTGGGATTTCCTGTTTCAACAGGACTGGATCTTCCTCGCCACGGCGGCCCCCATCATCCTTACGGCCTTTCACTTTCACAACATCATCCCTACGATCTGCAAGGATATGCGGTGGAACCTAAGGAGTGTGGGAATCGCCATGCTTCTCGGTATGGCTGGAGGTTTTATCATCAACGCTCTCTGGCTCCAGGTGGGGTTGGGGATGCTTCCGGTATGGGAGGGAGCAAACTCCATACGGGCCGCAGTGGAGGCGGGCAATCCCGCCACGATTCCCATGGGCAACATTCTGCAGAGCAGACTCTTTAACGGAGGAGCCATAGTCTTTACGGTCATCGCCATCGCCACATCCTACCTCGCCAACGGGGTGGGGCTTATGGACTTTCTGCGGGACGTTACGGAGCATCACTTCCAGCGAAAAAATCGCCCTCTGGTGATAACCCTTACGTTTCTCCCCCCCTACCTCATCGCCCTGATCAATCCGAACATCTTCCTGAATGCTATCAATCTTGTGGGAGGGGTGGGGATCGTACTGCTCTTCGGCATTCTGCCGGGGGTAGTGGCCTTCTGTAAGGCTCGAACTCGAAAGATGCGCGTCTTCTGCCTCGGTATGATTCTGCTTTTCTCTCTGGCCTTCGGCCTGGAGATGGCCCACGAGGCGGGGCTTCTTGATTCCCGGCTTCCCAAGGATCGGGAGTATTGGCATCTGGAGCATGAAAAGGACATTCTCCCTTCAACGTCACCATCCTCCGGAGGGGGAGCGTCATGAAGTCGCTTCGAGAGCTTTACCGCATGGGGCTGGGGCCTTCCAGCAGCCACACTATGGGGCCCCATAACGCCGCGGTTCAATGGAAACAGAAGAACCCCGAAGTAGCTTCCTTCCGGGTCTCACTCTACGGTTCTCTCTGCGCCACCGGCAAAGGACATCTTACAGATACGACCATTCTGGACGCCCTGAAACCGACCGCTACCGAGATTTTTTGGATTTCCGAAGCCCTTCCGGAACATCCCAACGGGATGCGTTTCGAAGCCCTGGATGCTTCGGGAGAGGTCACACATTCCGAAGTGCTGTTCAGTGTGGGAGGGGGGGCGGTAAAGACCCTGGAGGAGATGCAGCACCCCCGGCAGGATGCGGGGGAGATCTACGCACTCTCTTCCATGAAGGAACTTCTGGAGTGGCGGGAAAGGACGGGGAATCCCCTCTGGAAATATGCGGAGGAGTGCGAGGGGGCCTCCCTGTGGGAATATCTGCGGGAGGTGTGGCAAGCCATGAAGGAGAGCATCCATCGGGGGCTAACCTCCCAGGAGGCAATTCCGGGGCCTCTTCACCTGGAGCGCAAGGCCTTCCGGATCTACCAGCAGGCAAAACGATTGAAGGATAACCGCACAGCGCTCATGGCCTCCTACGCTCTGGCAGTCTCCGAAGAGAACGCTTCGGGAGGCAGAGTGGTTACCGCCCCTACCTGCGGCTCTTGCGGGGTGCTCCCCGCCCTGCTCTACTATCTGGAAGAATATTTCCCCCTCCCTCAGGAGGAGATACTGCATGCCCTGGCAGTGGCGGGGCTGGTGGGGAATCTTGCGAAAACCAACGCCTCCATCTCGGGGGCCGAGGTGGGGTGTCAGGGCGAGGTGGGGGTGGCCTGTGCCATGGCTTCCGCCGCAGCGGCCTATCTGCTGGGGGGGACGGCGGCGCATATTGAGTACGCTGCGGAGATGGGGCTGGAGCATCATCTGGGGCTCACCTGCGACCCCGTGGCAGGGCTGGTGCAGATCCCCTGCATTGAGCGCAACGTCATGGCGGCGTTGCGGGCTCTCACCTGCGGCGAGTACGCCCTCCTCACGGATGGCAAACACTACGTCTCTCTGGATCAGGTGATCCTCACCATGAACCGCACAGGGCACGATCTTCCCTCCATCTACCGGGAGACCGCCGGAGGAGGGTTGGCGTTGCTCTTTCCCGAGAAGAGAGAAGAACAGTAAAACCAAAAAAGCGGGATCCCCAAAAATGTGCTGTATGGAACTGCACCTTCGGGAATCCCGCTTTATTTTAGCGTCTCCAGGTTGCGGGCAACAGCAACAGCAGCACCGTATAGATTTCGAGACGCCCCAGAAGCATGAAGCCACAGAGGATCCACTTCCCTGCCTGGGGGATGGCGGCGTAGTTTTGCACGGGGCCTACCCCTCCAAGTCCCGGGCCAATATTCCCCAAGGTGGCGGCCACACTCCCCACAGCGGTGAGTACATCAAGCCCGAGCCCTGCCATGAGAAGGGTTCCCAGAATAAAGAGCCCCATATAGAGGATAAAAAAGGCGGTAATGGAGGCTACCACACCATTTCCCAGGGATTTACCCCCCATCCGGACGGGAAAGACCCCCCGAGGATGCAGAAGCCGCATCATCTCCGCCTTGGCCTGGCGCAGCACCACCATGACCCGCACGTTTTTCATACCCCCTCCGGTGGAACCCGCACACCCCCCAATGAACATGAGCCACAAAAGAATAAGTTGGGTGCAGAAGGGCCAGAGTTCGTAATCCGCCGTAACAAACCCCGTGGTGGTAATAATACTCACTACCTGAAAGGCGGCGTAGCGCAACCCCGTGAGCCAGTTATCATAATTCCCCCCCAGGAGCACAAAGGCAGTGATCACCAACGTGGCCCCCAGGATAAGGAAGGCGTAGAAGCGAAACTCCGGATCCCGAAGGAGCACCTTTGGCTTTCCCCGAAGCACCATATAGTGGAGAGCAAAGTTAGCCCCCGCCAGAAACATGAAAAAGGTGATCACCCAATCCACCGCAGCGCTTCCATACTGCCCCACACTGCCGTTGAGAGGAGAGAACCCCCCGGTGGCCATGGTGCCGAAGGTATGGGTAAGGGATTCGAAAAGATCAAGGCCGCAGAGGGTGAGAGCCACAGTTTCCACCAGAGAGAGAAGCATGTAGACCCCCCAGAGCAGAAGGGCGGTCTGTTGCACCCGGGGGGTGAGCTTCTCCGGTATGGGGCCGGGGACCTCAGCTTTGTAGAGCTGCATCCCCCCCACGCCGAGAAAGGGGAGAATCGCCAGGCTGAGCACGATGATCCCCATCCCCCCCAGCCAGTGGGTGAGGCTGCGCCAGAAGAGAATCCCCCGGGGAGCCGCCTCGATATTCGTGAGCACCGAAGCCCCGGTGGTGGTGAATCCCGACATGGCCTCAAAAAAACCCTCGGTAAAGGTGGGAACTGTGCCGTGAAGCCAGAAGGGAAGCCCCCCGATGATGGAGGCGAGGATCCAGGAGAAGGTCACTACGCCAAAAGCTTCTTTAATGCCGAGATCCGAAGCCTTTCCCTTGCGCCCGAGGAGATAGAGCACCAGGGAGATCACCAACCCGGTGAGCATGGCCAGGCCAAGAGGTTTCAGATCCCCCGCCTTGTCCACGTAGGCCCACACCATGGGCCAGAGCATGCAGAGAGAGACCACTCCGCCGATAAGGGAAAGCACCTTGGCGACAATCCGGATTCTCACAACCCTACACTCCCAGAAGATCCACGGCTTCGCTCATGAGATCCGAAGCTGCAAAGAGAATGACCCGATCCCCCGCCATAAGCTCCGCATCTCCCCAGGGGACGAAGATATGCTTTCCCCGCTCCACCAGAGCGATAATGATCCCCTGGGGGAGGCCAAGACTCATGATCGGTCCCCCCAGGGCGGGACATTCCTGGGGAAGCACGCCTTCGATCATCTCCGCCCCGATATTGTCCAACAGAGAGAGATGCCCCCGGCTCCGGGGAAAGCGCATCTGCTGCATGATGGCCGAGGCAAGAGAGAGATGAGGGTTCACCAGAGCATCCACAGGAAGATGCTTCTCCATCTGCATGAAGGCCTTTCGGCGTACCACCGCTATGGACTTTCCCACCCCAAGGCTCTTACCGAGAATGCCGAGAACGATGTTGGATTCATCGCTGGCGGTGGTGGTGACAAAACCGTCCGCCCCAGAGACTCCCTCATAGTTGAGGAGATCCTTATCCGCCGCATCGCCACAGATAACAATGGAATGCCCCAGCTCCCGGGCAAGGCGTTCACACTTCTCTCCATCTTTGTCGATAAGCCTGATATCGAGGTTTTTATGGTGCTGTTCCAGCCGCTGCACCACCTGAAAGCCGATCTTCCCCCCTCCCACCACAAGAACCCGGCGCAGAGCCTTGCGCCGCTTGGGGGGGCCAAACAGCTCCTCCAGCTTCCATACCTGGTTACGAAAGGTTACGGCGTAGCAGAGATCGCCAGGCTCAAGCACCGTATCGCCTCCGGGGAGAAATCCCGAAGAGCCCCGCTCCACGAAGACGATAATGCTCACCAACTCGGGATAACGCTTTCGAAACTCCTTGAGAGAGAGCCCCGCGAGGGGGGCCTTCTCCGCCACCCGAAAGACGTAGACTCCCGCCCTGCCTCCGGCAATCTCCACGGTACGGAGGGCCGAGGAGACCGCCAGAAGCTCTTCGATCTCCCGAGCCACGGAACGCTCCGGGGAGATCAAAAGGTCGATACCCAGCTCACGGGCCCAGCTTTCGGAATCGGTAAACTCTAAATTTCGTGCCCGGGAGATCAGCTTGCGGGCACCGTTTTTCTTGCCGATCCAGCAGGCCAGGAGATTCGCCTCGTCCTTCTCGGTACAGGCGATCATGAGATCCACGGGGCTCTTTTTGGTTACCCCTGCCTGCTCAAGCACCTGGGGGCGGGCCCCGTTCCCCCGGATCACCATAACATCAAGCTCGCTCTCCACCTTCTCCGCCCGAAGGGGATCCAGCTCGATCACCGTCACATCGTGCCCCTCCCGGGCCATCTGGCCAGAGACGGTATAGCCCACTTCCCCGGCCCCTACGATGACAATCCGCATGTTTCAGGCCTCCCGACTTCATGTATTCCTCCGAGGTCTTCCGGCTTTTCAGGCGCAGCACCCCGGAGATCCTTGCTTCTCAAAAAAATCCTGGTTCTTTCCAGTTCCTGGAGAGAGGATTTCCTCTTTTTCCCTTTTAGTGATACACTCGCTCTGTTCATTCGAGGAGGTGTTTGCCGTGACATCCGAACGAGGAAAAGTCGTCCTTGTGGGGGCTGGAAACTACTGCTATCCTCCGGGGACTCCCCAAAAACAGGATCCCGAAGAGGCCCGGGCCAGCGCAGCAGAACGGATCTTCAAGGCGCTGCCACCCCTTCCGGGAGATGCAGTCTTTGAGGTAGTGGAGTGGAGCCGCCAACCCAGCAGTCACTATACCATACAAATGACCATGGATCTCATCGAACGCCTTCGAACCCTTGTCCGGGGAGGTGCCCGGGGGGTTGTGGTCTCCGCAGGCACGGATGTTCTCGAAGAGATGGCCTATCTTACGGATCTCCTCTGGGTCTATCCGCAACCGGTCATTTTTACGGGTTCTCTTATCCCCTGGGACAACTTCGGCTCCGATGCAGCCATGAACCTTTATCATGCTCTCCTGGCGGCGGCATCGGAACACACCTGGGGGCTTGGTGCCCTCGTCTGCATTCAGGATCAGATCTTCAGTGCCGCAGAAGTAACTAAGGAGATTCCTCAGCGTCGGGATGCCTTTCGTGCCCCCGGCAAGGGGCCTCTAGGAACTGTCATGGGAGATAAAATAAACATCAAGAGACGCCCCCAGCGCACCAGATCTCTGGGAGAAGCCATCGTAACCCTTCAGAACATACCCATTTTCTATGCCAGCCTCGGAGCCAGCTCGCACCTTCTGGACTGCTGTGCGGAGAACCCCAAAATCGACGGTATCGTCCTCGCGGGATTCGGCCTGGGGAATATTCCCCCCGAGTGGCTTCCCCCTTTAAAGAAAATTCTCAAAAACAACCTCCCCGTAGTGATTACCTCGCGATGCCATCAGGGGACCGTGCTTTCCCGCGACACCTTTGAGGGAGGGAACACCAAGGTTCTGGAGATGGGAATTCTCTCCGGAGGAAGTCTCTCCCCCGCAAAGGCAAGGCTTCGCCTTGCAGTAGGGCTCGGAGCGGGGCTTACCAGGGAGGAGCTGAAACAGTACCTCCTTGAAGGCTCGTAAAGAGATCTGCACACCAAAAATTCGAGGAGCCTCTTTTTAAGAGGCTCCTCGGCGCTTGCACTCCCCGACTTCCTGCCATCCACCAAAAAGCTCACGAGAAAAGCGATGAGTAGAGCATCTTACCCGCACTAGCAAGAATGGCACCCACAAGAATATACCGAAGAGCACGGTTCCCCTGCATCACCGTAAATCGAGCCCCCAAAACGGCCCCCACCATGTTTCCCAGAGCAAGAGCTATTCCCACGGGGAGATTCACCATCCCCCGGGAAAAGAAGAGCCCCAGGCTCAGTACGGTGTAGCACGCCACCAGAGTTACCTTGGCAGCGTTGGCGTGCACCAGGTCGTTCCCCATGACCCCCACAAGAGCCCAGATGAGAAAAAAACCTACCCCCGCCTGAATAAACCCTCCGTAGGCACCGATGCAGAAAAAGAGAAGTGCCACAGCCCAGAAGGGCCAGGGCTCTTCACGAACCTCCTCCCACATGCGGGGGCGAAAGATCAGAAGAAGCGCCATACCCGTGATAATCCCCGCAATAACCAGCCGCAGAACCTGCTGATCCATCTCAATGGCCACGAGGGTTCCTCCCACAGAACCGACCATGGCCGGTAGCGCCAGGGGGAGAACCTTGCGGAAATCGAGAACTCCCTTCGCCCGAAAACGCTGTACCGCCACAAGATTCTGCAGCAGTATGGCCACCCGGTTGGTGGCATTTGCTACTCCTACAGGAAGACCGAAGGCGTCGAGAATAGGCAGAGTAAGGAGCGTCCCTCCTCCCGCTACAACATTGAGAAATCCCGCAGCAATACCCGTTATAAAGATAGCTCCGTACCATCCATAGGCCACGAGAGAGAACTCCCTTCCTTATGCGTTATACATACGTTATATGCAAAAAATACATCAAAAACTCTCCCTGGAATATTTGCATAACCCCCTCTTTTTGTGATATTATAACCAAAAGGAAGTTCTTTCCATTTTTGAGAAAGAGGACTTCCGTGTTATGGGGGAGTACCCCCTTTCAATACCGGATTTTTCCACACTTCAGGAGTTCTTCCGGAGAGGTTCGGCATTTCCTAAGGAGGTGAGCGCCATGAAACACGTCGTAACAGATGAGATTGTGGCAATCCGTCTTGCCGAAGGAGACGAAGTGGTGGAGGGAATTATCCAGGCCTGTAAAGACGGGAACGTCAATGCGGCGGTTATTCTGGGAGCCGCAGGGATGGTGCGGGACATAACTTTCGCATGGTTCGATGGAACCCAGCTCGTGCAGAGCACCGCCAAGGGCCCCTTCGACATTGCCTCTCTGGGAGGGAGCGTAAGCGTCCGGGATCAGAATCTTTTCGTTCACATGCACGGATCTATGAGCGGCGAAGATCACGTCTGCCTCGGAGGCGATATCCGCAAAGCCACCAGCAGCCCCAATCTGGAGGTCTTTCTTCTCCCCCTCCGCAAGGTGGCCTTCCTGAGAAAGATGGACGGCTGGCTTGAGACGCTCCACCCCGAGGTTCGAGGGGAATAACGCTAACGATCATCTCCTGAAAAGACAGACGCGTCAAAGCTTTCGAAAAACAGGAGTAGCCGGGAGAAGGGGCTTTAAAGCCCCTTCTCCCTTTATTTTTTGATATCCCCCTTCTCCCCTCGGGTGTACTCCCGAAGCTTTTCCGGAGCGATGGGGAAAAAGGCGTGATCCGTCCCCGCTGCGGCCCAAACCGCAGGATACTGAAAAAGATCTTCGTCGAGAAGGGCGGGGAGCGGTTCGGGATAGCCCAGGGGAGGCACCCCTCCTACCTGAAAGCCCGAATACTCATAGACAAATTCCGGGGTGGACATCTTCACCCTTTTGGCTCCCAGAAGAGCCTTTACCTTTTTGAGGTGCACCCGGTTCACCCCAGAGAGAAGTACCAGCACGGGGGCGTCATCCACCAGAAGCACCAGGGTCTTGAGAATCTCTTCGGGGGGAACCCCCACCGCCCGGGAGGCATCCTCCACGGTGAAGATGGTCTCCTCGGAAAAGACGATCTCCCCGGAGTATCCCAGCTCCTGAAGGGCCTTTTCCACTTTCTGTACCGGTTCAGTCAAAGAAGCAACCACGCTACTCATCCTTTCCTGCCAAGTTTTCTCTGCTACGGTCCCCGATCCTCTTCATCCTCCGAGAGAGGCGCCTCCGAAGGGGTTTCGCTGCTCTCTCGGGCCAAATCTTCTCCGTAGAGCATCCGGTAGACCGCATAGTTCCCCATCACCCGACGCACGTAGTCGTTCGTTTCAAGATAGGGTATATCTTCAATCCACTCCTCCAGATCCTTTTCAGAATCCTCCCACTTGCGCACTGCTCCGGCTCCGGCGTTGTATGCCGCCGCCGCCTTGGGAGCGTTCTGAGAAAAGAGCTTCATCCGGGAGGCAAGATAGAAGGTCCCCAGGTGAATATTGGTCCCCGCGTCGTAAAACGAGGGGTTCTCCAGCTTGAGCTGCCAGGCCACTTCTTTTCCCGTGGCGGGCATAAGCTGCATGAGCCCCATGGCCCCCACGTAGCTGGTGGCCCCCGCATCGTAGCCGCTCTCCTGACGCATCACCGCCCAGACAAAGTTGGGGGAGACTCCGTAGCGTTCGCTCTCCCGAAGAACCTCCTCTTCGTAGGCGCGAGGATAGAGCATCTCCAGCACCTCCCGTGGGAGATAGTTCAGGTTCTGCGCCACCCCCGCGAAGCTGTTCGCCAGAAGATAGGCTCCCCTCACATCCCCGTCCCAGAGAGCGATGCGGGCAGCCCGAAGACGATCCGAAGCCTTAGAACTCTTGGCGAGGGAGAGCCGGGCATACTGAAAGAAACCCCATTCCTCCAGCAGGGAGGGGGAACTTTGGAGTGTCTGAGGGAGTTCGTCCTTCACAGGCTTGCTCCCTTCCGGAAAGATAAGAAACGAGTAGTAACTCAGGGGGTAGAGAGAGCCGAGCTGTTCCCGAAAACGCTTCGCCTTATCCGGACGCTTGAGAATGTCCTGTGTCCTGGCTATCCAGTAGAGAAAGCGCGGAGGCCAAGCTGTTCCCGTGGCATGGGGTAACCCTCGGCTCAGTTCGTTGGCGGCCCGCTCCATATTCCCCGATTTCCAGGCATCCCAGGCACCGTTCCAATAGCTCTGAACCCCGTACTTCCCCGAGGGAAAGGATGCCCGGAGTTTATCCCGCCAGAAGGGCACCTTATGGGAGGGGCCAAGTTCGTGGGCGATCACCATGAGGTAGTAGAGGGCGGTCTCCTGAATGCCGCCGCTCTTTTTCTCCGCCAGCTCCTCCAGAACCTCCACCACCGGAGCCTTGATACCACGATAGGCACATATCCCTATACGCCGGGTGGAGCTTTCGGCGTAGGAGGCCCCTCGAAGGGCGAGAACCTTCCACTGATCCAGAGATTCCTTGTAACGCTTGAGCTGATAGAGGGAGAAGGCCCTCCAGTACTCTGCCTTTCCCTTGGCCCCCTTGGCAAGAGCCTTATCGAAGATCTCCAGGGCTTTGGTATACGATCCTTGAGCATAGGAGGCATATCCCAGGGCGGTAAGCACCTTGGCAGAGGGATTCTCCACCTCCCGAAGCATTTTCAGGGCTTTGTCGTTCAGAGGGAAGTCCTCCAGCATGCGCAGGGCATCCTCTGTGGTGGCTCCCGGAAGAGCGAGAAGCGCCGTAAGGGCGGGCTGACGATAGCTCTTTCCCTCCCCCAGATCCGCCATGATCCGGTACCACCCGGCGGCCTCGGAGATGTTCCCCGCGTTCTTTTCGAGCCTCCCAAGAGCATAGGCCACGTAGTACCGGAGGAACTCCGGCGGCGGCACCTTCCAGAACTCTCGGGCCACCGCAATCCCCCGTGCACCCTGACCGGTACGCTCGTATCCGAGAATCTGGAACATGGTGGCATAGGGGAGAATTTCCTGAGGAAAGCGCTCTTTCCCCCCCTCGATAAGCTTCAGAGCCTCGGCATAGCGTTTCTGGAGCCAGAAAGCATTGATGGCAAGAGACAAATCCTGCGGGGGGAGCTGCGAAAAATCCGCAGAGGCCGCCTCAAGAACGGCATCGACCTCCACCCACTGACGGGCGAGAAAGAGATCCTTCATGGTAGAAGCCTCTGCGGAAGTCCCTACACCTCCCATAACGAGAGCGCAAAGAAGAAAGCCTCCCAAAATATGCCGAAAGGCGAAGGCCCCTCCTGTATGAGCCCCTCTCAGGGGGCTTCCTCGTTTCGAAATAACAGCGGTATTTCTCATATCTGTATCCTCCTCTTGCACCTGCTCGGGATTTTTCGGGAATCTCGGCTCCCGGAAAACGCACATCTTCAGGGCATTGTAACACACCCCTCCGAAGAAGAAGGAGCCCCCTAAACAAAGAGCCTAAACAAAGAAACCCGGGAAACTCCCAAAGGGAGACATCCCGGGCTCTTCGCTTGAAGAACGGCAGAGGTAAGGCAGAAATCGCTTTCGCTGCTGCTATGTGCGATCTCTACCCGGCCCGCTGATCTTGTGATCTACAGAGCTACTCTTCATACCCCAGGTTCTTGGCCTCGTCCTTGTAGCCCAGCTCCCAGAGGACGTTCCGGTAGGTCTCCAGATACTTCTGGCCTTCGGGGGTCTTCATGCACTCCTCGTAGACGAGCTGCTGCCCCACTGCCCGGGCCTTTTTCTGATCCTCGTCACTCCAGGTGATCACTTCGAGATTGGGAAGGGCCTTCCACTTCTCCCGAGCCTTGATCTCGTGCACATAGACCATGGCGGAGAGATAGCGGGCCTGATCCCGGGCAACGAGGATGATATCTTTGAAGTTCTGGGGGAGGGCCTCCCACTTCGCCTTGTTCACCACGAGGGGGAAGTACTCACAGGTACCATTCTGGAAAGCGGGGTCAAGGACGTAGTTGGAAACCTCGTGGAATCCCATGCGCATATTCTCATCCCAGAAGGTCCACTCCGCAGCATCGATATTCTTAGTCTGCAGGGCGGTGTAGATCTCGGGGGAAGAGAGGGATACCGTGGTAGCTCCGAGAGCACCGTAGTAGCGGGCGCCGAACCCGGAGGTGCGGATCCTCAAGCCCTTGATATCCTCCAGAGTGTTGATGGGAACCACCGAGAAGAGCTGCTCGTAGAGAGGGCTCACCATAAGGTGTCCCAGGTACTGCATGTCGTACTTGCCGTAGAGGTTCTCGAAGTAAGGGAAGAGCTGCTCATCCAGATAGGCCCCCTCAGCGTAGGTGCTCAGAGGGCATCCGGGACGGGTCTGGAGGATAAAGCCCGGATCTTTGCCGGGCCAGTAGGCTCCGTAGACCATGGAAGCTTCCACCACTCCCATGCGAAGGGAGTCGAAGGTTTCGAAGACCGGGAAGAGTACCCCCGCCGGGAAGGGTTGAATAACGAACTCCCCTTCAGAGAGGGTCTTCACTGTCTCGCAGAAGACTTCGGCGATGCGCTGCTGTTCTGTGCCGGGGGCCGCGTGGGTCACAAGGCGCCACTTCACGCTGGCCGCACAGACGGCGGTAGCGCTTGTTACGATGAGAAGCACTGCCAGAAGAACCAATCCATATTTCTTCATGCTCGTAGAACCTCCTTCTCGATTTTAGCATCTTCCTAACATACCAACTCTTCCACAAGGTACATGGCCGCTTTTTCTATGACTCTTCGTTTCCCCTCCCTTCTCTCGAAGTCATGGATCTGGAAAACGGACTCTATTGAAAAGACACTCTCTCGAAAAAGCAGGAGCCCCTCTCCCCTCTCTTCGCCTCCCTACAGGCCAAGGACCAGCCGGGGCAACCAGAGGATCAGGGAGGGGAAGAAGAAGATAATCAAAATACAGATAAACTGTAACCCGATGAAGGGGACGCTGGCCTTGTAAATATCGAGAATGGTAACGTCCGGCGGCGCCACCCCCTTGAGGTAGAAGAGGCTGAAACCGAAGGGGGGGGAGAGATAGCCGCACTGAAGCAGCACGTTGAAGGCCAACCCCACCCAGAGGGGATCGTACCCAAGCCGGGCGAGAATGGGGGCCACGATGGGGACCGCAAAGAAGATGATCGCCCCAGGCTCAAGAAACATACCGAGGATGAAGAAGAAGATCGCCGAGGCGAGAAGCACCATGCTGGGGCCTCCGGGCATGTTCATGGCGAGGTTCGCGATAAGCATGTTCCCCCCCACTCCGGAGAAGACGGATCCGAAGGCGGTGGCACCGATCATGGTCCACCCTACCATGGCGGTGATGGAGAGAGTTTCGTACGCCGAAGAGTAGACGATCTCCCAGGTAAGACGACGATTAAGAACCCCTATAACCAGGGCTCCCCCCGCACCAAAGGCGGCAGCCTCGGTAGGCGAGGCTATACCGAGAAGGATGGTGCCGAGCACCAGAAGAATGAGCAGCACCGGAAAGATGACGCTCCGGAGGGCGAGAAGCTTTTCCTTGGGGGAAGCTCTCTCTTCGAGAGGCAGGGCAGGACAGAAGCTTGGATCCCGGAGCCCCCGGATAATCACGTATCCCACGTAGAGAAGCCCCAGAATCAACCCCGCCATGATACCCCCCGCAAAGAGCCCCCCGATGGAGACCCCCGTGACGGCGCCGTAGAGCACCATGTTGGTACTGGGAGGGATAAGCTGCCCCAAGGTTCCCGAGGCCATGACGGTTCCCAGGGACATTTTTTTATCGTATCCATGTTTAAGCATCTGGGGAAGCCCGATGAGCCCCAGACCGATAACCCCCGCCGCCACAACTCCCGAAACGGCTCCGAGAACCGCCCCCACGATAACCGTAGCGATGGCGAGGCCTCCCCGCAGCCCTCCGGACCACTTGTAGAAAGCGCTGTAGAGATCTTCCACCACGTTGGTCTTCTGGAGCACGTAGGCCATGTAGATAAAGAGAGGTACCGCGATGATAACGAAGTTGTTCATGGCTCCCCAGGCAGCGGAGACCAGGAGGTTGAGCGCTCCGGGACCCCAGAGGAAGTAGGAGAAGATAATCCCCACAGCTCCCAGGGAGAAGGCGATGGGTACCCCCAGAGCGAGGAGAACGAAGAGGGAAGCAAACATCAGAAGAGGATAGAGTTCGGATGCCACGAGCTACACCTCCTGTTCAGAAGACTTTTCCCCGGGAGGAGCGAATCGGGGAAAGATGAAGCCCAGCATGTTTCGGAGAGACTGCCAGGACATGAGAGCACAGGAAAGAGGGATGATCCAACGGAACCACCAGACCTGGGGGTTGAAAGGAGTCTGATGCATGGAACGCTCCTTTACAGCGGTGGCTCGAAGGGCGGCGGGAACGCTCACCCAGAGAATGACAAGCACTACGAAGAGCACCACCAGCTCGGAAAAAACTCCCTGGATTCGTTGGAACCAGGGGGGAGCGTAGTGTTTCAGCACATCCACCGAGACATGCTTGTTCTCCATATGACAGTAGGCGGCCCCGAGCATAAAGAAGGAGCCAAAAAGAAAGAGGGATACTTCGAAGGTCCAGATGGGGGTTTTTCCCGTGATATACGCCTTGAGGGTACTGTAGATGATGATACCGATAAGGGGGAGGATGAGAAGAGAGATCAGTCTTCCGAGTTTTCGCACAGCAATGCACTCCTCACTTTCACTCGCAAACAAATGGGGCACGGAAAGGCAAAAGCTCTGCACATGCACAGATTCACCGGCAATACCTTTTACGGGTATTCTCGTGGTGCTTTTCACTCCTCTCTCTGTAAACACTCGTCCGCACCAGCACGGACACCTACTATAGCATTTTTTGAAAAGCCTTCCTACCCCTGGGTTCCCCCATCTCTGTAGCAGCGTATCAATCCCCCCTCTCCCAAAAAAAGCTTGCACTTCCTTCTGCAAAAAGGTACCCTACTTTACGGAACTTGTTTTTACAATTCGCCTCTTAATTCTGAACTTTTTGGAGGAATTTCCATGCCTTCTGCGGCCCTTTACGGAGGATTTGCTCATGCGTCAGCGCTCTGGGAGGTCTACGTGGCCCCTAAGCCGGGGCTTGTGGACCGTCTGGGATCCGGAGCACACACGGATATGCACTACGGCACCTTTGTATCGAGCGCCCTGGCCCTGGCCCCCTTCTGGAGCCAGCAGTGCGAAGAGGGGCTCTCCGGGCTTTCCCCTGGAAAAGCCTTTCCCCGCCTTCGAAGCCGAGGGGTGGCCATGGAAGAGGTCATGTTTGCAGCCACCAAGGGGATTAACACCCATAAGGGACTTATCTTTGTGCTCTCCCTCCTCCTCTACGGCACGGGAAAGGCTCTGGAGGAGGGAGAACCCCTTTCGGCGGAGCGTATCTGCGCCCGAGGAGGCTCCTGCGTGGCGGGGATGGTAGAGGCGGAGCTGGAGCCTCTGAAAAAAAATCTTCCCCCTCGCCCCCTCACCCACGGGGAGCGGCTCTATCTGGAACACGGCATTACAGGCATTCGGGGGGAGGCGGAGCGGGGTTTTCCCTCTCTCTGGAGCGCGGGGCTCCCCGCCCTGGAGAAGGCTCTGGGGGAAGGGCACTCTCTGCACCATGCGGGGCTCTATGCGCTGCTCCACCTCATGCTTGCCACGGAAGACAGTACCGTGATCCATCGGGGGGGGTATGCTTTCTGGAAGACCGAATACCGGGAGATGATCCGGGAGGTTCTTCTTAGAGGCGCTCCCTTCTGCTCTTCGGGAGAAAGCGCCCTGGTAGAGCTGGATCGGGAGTTTTCCCGTCGCCGTATCAGCCCCGGAGGGTCTGCAGATCTGCTCTCCGCCACCTTCTTTCTCCATTTCTGCCTCCTCCGGGAGCAACAGATGCGGCTACACGGCGCTGCCGCAACATCTCCCCCGGAAGAGAGCAAATTTGCCAGGGAGATGATCTTTTCCTCATGAAGAGACTCCCCTTTTTCCTCTCCATGGAGGGCTGCCCCGGCAGGTGCAGCTACTGCCAACAGGAGAGCATCACCGGGAAAACCGCCCCCTCCCCCGAAGAGGTAGGGATGCTACTGGAACGGGAAGCAGAGCCCCTAGAGGTCTGCTATTTCGGAGGGAGCTTTACCTGTCTTCCCGAGGGAAGACGCCGGGGCTATCTGCAGGCCTTTCGCAAAGCTCCGGCGGGGAGCCTTCTGCGCTTTTCTACCCACCCCCGGGGGATCTCCCCCGCCGTGATGGAGGAGCTTCGGGAGTATCCCCTCTCGCAGGTGGAGTTGGGGATATCCTCCCTGGAGGATGGGGCGCTTGAAAAAAACCGCCGGGGGTACAGCTCCCGGGAGGTTTTAAAGACTCTGGAGTACCTGCTTGGAGAGGGATTCCCCCTGGGGTGCCAGATGATGATCGGTCTACCGGAACAGACCCTTTCGGGGAGCCTGGAGGATCTGCAAAAGCTTCGGGCTCTTCCGGGAAGTTCAGGAATGCATCTCCGGCTCTACCCCTGCCTGGTGCTTCGCCATACCCTTCTCGCTTCGTGGATGGCCGAGGGAACGTATACCCCGCTTTCGCTGGAGGAAGCGGCAGCCTGGGGGGGAGCCTGGCTCCTGCTGGCGGAGAGCCTCTCCTTCCGGGTGCAGCGGGTGGGGCTCTGCGATACCCCTTCCCTCCACCGGGACGTTCTGGGAGGCCCTCTTCACCCCGCCCTGGGGGAGCTGATCCGAGGGGAGGCCCTGGGACAGAGGCTGCTGCACGAAGCTCCCCGAGGCCCCTGGAAGATTTCCCCGAAAGAGCAGTCCTTTCTTCTGGGGCATGGTAAGAGGGGAGCCCAAAGCATGGCCGCACGAGGAGGGCTCTCTCTGGAGGCTCTGCTGGAGCGGCTTGAGATCACCTTCTCTCAGAGAACGGTTCCGATGCTATAATACCCTCCGATCTCCTTTTTGAACAAAGAGTACCGAGCATAGAGAAAAGGACGTGGCGAGTGTGAGCAGAACAAAAAACTTCGTCTCCATGGGAGAGGGGCCTGTGGGGTCGGTTCTTCTGCGGCTGGCTCTGCCGGCGGTAGCCACCATGCTTCTGCATAACCTCTTTCATCTTGTGGATACGGTCTTCGTCTCTCGTCTGGGAGGAACCGCTCTTGCAGCCATGTCCCTCACCTTTCCGGTGATCTTCGTGATGTTCGCCCTCTTGAACGGCATGGCGGTGGGGTGTACCGCTCTTATGAGCCGCTTTCTGGGGGAAAACTCCTTTGACCATGCCCAGGATACCGCCCGATCGGGCTGCATCCTGTTGCTGTTGCTCTCTCTTCTTCCGCTCCCTCTCCTCTACGCTCCCTGGGGCGAGAGATTCTTCGCCTTTCTGGGGGGTGATCCTTCGGTAGCAGCTCTCTGCAGGGAGTACATGCTCTGGCTTCTTCCGAGCATCCCCTTCATGGCCTTCACCCTTTTGGGGGAGAGCGCCTTCCGCTGTCAGGGAAACACCATGATCCCCCTCTACAGCATGATTCTGGGAAACGGCATCAATATGCTTTTAGATCCCCTCTTCATCTTCACCCTTGAGATGGGGATCCGGGGGGCGGCTCTCGCTACCTTTACGGGAAGGCTCTTTGCGGCCCTTTTCATACTCCACCGGCTCCACAGGGAGAGCCCTTTGGGAATTCTCCCCCGACTTCCTCTCCCTTCAAAGCTTCTCTCCCGATGGGGAGCCATTATCCGCATCGGCTTTCCCGCCTCTCTTACCCAGGGGAGCATCGCTCTGGGGATCATCCTTATGAACCGCATTCTCTCGGGGTACGGCCCAAACGCCCTAGCGGCGTGGCTTTTAGGAAACCGGGTGGAGGGGCTCGCCTTTCTGCCGATTATGGGAATTCGCAATGCCCTTACCCCCTTTATTGGCTATAACTTTGGCCTGCGGCAGGAGGAGCGGATTCGGGAAGGCCTGCGATGGGCCGTGAAAGGGGCACTCCTTCTGATGATCTCGGTGGGGGTTCTTCTCTACCTCTTCCCGGAGGCAATTCTCGCCATCTTCGCCCCCTCTCCCGAGGTGGAGCGTATGGCAGTGGCCTCCATTAGGGCCTCGGTCTTCGGCTACCCCTTTGCGGCGGCAGAGATCACCCTCATGGCGCTCTTCGAGGGAACCGGTAAAACCCTCTTCAGCATGACTTCCCAGATCTTTCGGGCGCTTCTGCTTCGCCCCCCTCTCGGATGGTTTCTCGCCACATCCTTCGGCCTCGGGGCCTTCTGGTGGTGTCAACCCCTTTCGAGCGCCGCTTCGGGATCTCTCACCTTTTTTCTAACCCTCCTCTTGCTCCGCTCGCTCTTCCAGAGAACACATACCATTTGACCTGTGACATGGGAAAAGCTACACTCATACGGAGCCACTGGAGTAAATTTTTGACCCCTGTAAGTTTAGTTTTCTGTGGCCCAAGAAGTTCAAAACACACATGGAGGAATTGTCTTTATGGACAGCAACGAACTACAGATCCTGATGCAGGAGAAGATGATGCACCTTCCCAACAAGGCCCATCGAGTGGTCTCCTATCTTCTCCGAAATATGCGGGAAGCGGCGTTCCGCTCCATTGGCGACGTTGCGGAGGAGCTGGATGTCTCCAAGGCCCAGCTCGTCCGGGTGGCCCGGATGCTCGGCTTTTCGGGGTACACGGAACTTAAAGAGGCCCTCAAAGAGGCCATTCTCGACCAGGTAAATCCCTCGGCCATGCTCGCCCGCTCCCAGGATATGGAGGAAAATATCGCCCATACCATCCTCCGGACGGAACACGCCAATCTGGAGGACACCTGGACCCAGCTTTCGGAAGAAAACATTCATACGTTCTGCTCTCTGGTGGAGAAGGCACGAACGGTCTACTGCATGGGGTGGGGGATCTCCTCCCTTGCCATGGAATCCCTCTTCATGCGGCTCCGGGTAATGGGGATCAACGCCTATCTCCTCAAGCGGGGGAGCCTCACCATGCAGGAACAGTCTCGAGGCATCACCCCGGATGACCTGATCATCACCTCCGCTCTCCCGAGCTATGTCGCAGAGGTTACCGAGGTGTGTGAAAAGTGTAAGGAGCGGGGTATTCCCATCGTAACGATTACGGACAGCCCCGCCGCTCCGGTCTGCCGCTTTGCGGAGCTGAGCTTCTACGTAAGCGCCAAGAGCCCCACCTTTGGAAGCAGCATTATCGCCCCCCTCTTCCTCGTTCATGTGCTTACATCGGTGCTGGCCATCTCTATGGGAGAACGGGTTCGCAAGGCTCTGGAGGAACAGACAGCCTTTCTTCACGACACCCGGATCTTCCATCCTATTTTCGGCCTAAAATATTAAAATTTAAAGGCAAAAACGGTAAAGGAGAGCCTCTCCTGATGACACAACACGAAACTACGGGTTTGCGAAAAATATGGAAGCGCACCCCCTCCTCGGAGTGGGTGCTTGAGGAGGATCCTCTTATTCGGGAGGAAGAGTTTCGGCTCTTCCACGAAGGGGATCTGATTACCCAAGGGCCTCTCTCGCCGGAATATCTGGAAGAGTGGGGGCGGGGGCATCTGGTGAGCGAGGGATTTTGCTCGCCGGAACAGCCCCTTCGGATATGGCGGGAGGGAAATAACCTTTTCGCTGCAAAGATCCCCTCTCCGGAGGAGCTTGGGAAGAAACCCTCTTCGCCAAAAACCCCATGCTGGAGCGTTACAGAGGAGATGCTTTTCAAGGGCATTCAGAAGGTTCAGGAGGCCCCGCTCTACCGTAAAACCGGGGCGGCCCATGTGGGGGCGCTCTTCTCAAAAAGCGGAGAGCTTCTGGTGCTTCGGGAGGATTTGGGGCGGTACAATGCGGCGGATAAGGTTCTGGGGTGGGGGGCTGCCCAGGGGGTAGATTTTACCGAAACCTTTTTTCTCTTCTCCGGGCGTATGCCCCGGGGGGTGGTGCGCAAGATCGCCCAGGTGGGGATTCCTTTGGGGGGAAGCGTCTCCGCCCCCACCTGGAACGGGGCGGCCCTGGCGGAGGAGCACCATATCACCCTGATCGGCTTTTTACGCCCCCCCCGGATGAATCTCTACGTAAAGGGAAAAATCTCTCTGGAGGGAGTTCTTCTTCCCTGAGGGGGCTAACACAAACCAGAAAATCCCCCACGCGCTCTTTGCGGTGGGGGATTCTTTTTTAGGGAACTTTTGAAAGATCTGCGATTATCTCTGACTCCACTGTTCTACAGCTCGAGAGCCTCCCCCGGAGCGAGGATGAGCACCTCCGCCATGCTTCCCACTTCGCGAAGAAACTCCTGAGGATCCGCCTGAATCACCGGAAAGGTGTCGTAGTGCATGGGGACAACCTTTCGGGGACGGATGAACTCCACCCCCCGGGCGGCGTCATGGATATCCATAACGAAATTCCCGCCGATGGGGAGAAAGGCGAGATCAATCAACTCCTCCCGGAGAAGCTGCATATCCAGGGTAAGCCCGGTATCTCCCGCGTGGTAGATCTTCTTTCCCTCCACTTCGATGAGAAACCCTGCCGCCACGCCTCCGTAAAGCACCTGATCCCCCACCATCACCCCGGAGCCATGCAGGGCGGGGGTCATCTTCACCTTGCCGAAGGGAAAGCGGAAGGTCCCTCCGATATGCATGGCGTGGGTGGCAATCCCCGGATTTCCCAGAAGGGCGCAGAGTTCGAAATTGCTCACCAGAGTAGCCCCGGTTCTTTTCGCAAGCTCCAGAGCATCCCCAAGATGATCTCCATGACCGTGGGTTACGAAGATGTGGGAGAGCTTTGTATAGTCTCCGGGGGAGGCTCCCGCCTGAGGATTTCCCGAAAGAAAGGGATCGATCAGAGCCTGGAGCCCCTCCCCCTCAATGTAGACCGCCGCATGACCGAGATACTGTACCCGCACCATGAGAGATTCGCCTCCTTACGTTACAGTTCACCCTGGAATGCTTTCTGCCAAAAGAGCTACCACAATAGTGCTCTACTCCTTCTCTTCTCCGCCGTTTTGCGAGGGGACTACCGCAATATACAACTCCTCAAGCTGCCGGGGCTCCACATCTCCCGGGGCTCCGGACATGAGGCACTGGGCCTTCTGGGTTTTAGGAAAGGCCATAACCTCCCGGATGGATTTGGCACCGCAGAGGAGCATCACCAGCCTGTCGAAGCCGAGGGCGATCCCTCCGTGAGGAGGGGTACCGCTCCCCAGAGCCTTGAGGAGAAAGCCGAAACGCTCCTGGGCATCCTCGGGAGAGAAGGCGAGAGCTTCAAAGACCCGGCTCTGCATCCGGGGATCGTGAATCCGGATAGAGCCTCCCCCCACTTCGTTTCCGTTAAGCACCAGATCGTAGGCCCGAGAGCGCACCTCTCCGGGGTTTTCCGCAAGAAGGTGCAGATCCTCCTCCTTGGGGGCCGTAAAGGGATGGTGCACCGCCACCCAGCGGTTCTCTTCATCGTCCCAATCGAGAAGGGGGAAGTCCACCACCCAGAGGAAACGCCACCCCTCCTCCACCAGGCCATGCTCCCGGCCAAGCTCCAGTCGAAGCTGCCCCAGCACGGCACAGGCTTTTTTCCAGTCCTCGTCCGCCACCACGAAGAGGGCGTCCCCGTCAGCAATGCCCCCCAGAGAGCAGAGTTTTTCCTGTTCCGCATGGCTCAGGAACTTGCAGAGAGGCCCCTTGAGAGCCCCTTCTTTTATCTGAAAGACTCCGAGCCCCTTGGCCCCAAGCTCTTTGGCGCGCTCTTCCACTAGGCTGAGCTGCTTGCGAGAGAGAGATCCCCCCTTGGGAAGAGGCAATCCCCGCACGGCCCCGCCCCGGGCGAGGAGAGAGGCAAAGGCCTCCATGGAAGAACTTTCAAAGACCTCCCGCAGATCCACGATTTCGAGAGGAATCCGAAGATCCGGCTTGTCGCTGCCGTAGCGGCTCATGGCCTCCTGCCAGGAGATCCGAAGAAAGGGGGTGGTAATGGATTCTCCGAGAACTTCCTGAAAGAGGCCGGGGATGTACCCTTCGAGAAGATCATAGATCTCCCTCTCCTCGGTGAAGCTCAGCTCCACATCCACCTGGGTGAATTCGGGCTGCCGATCCGCCCGAAGATCCTCATCCCGGAAGCATTTGGTGATCTGAAAGTAGCGATCACAGCCGGAAATCATCAGAATCTGCTTGAAGATCTGGGGAGACTGGGGGAGGGCGAAGAAGTGCCCCGGATTCACCCGGCTCGGCACAAGGTAATCCCGGGCCCCTTCGGGGGTGGAGCGGGTGAGGAAGGGAGTTTCCACCTCCAGAAAGCCCCGATCCGCAAAGAAGCTGCGGGTATAGCGGGCCACCTGGTGCCGGATGCGCAGGTTTCGCTGCATCTTATCCCGCCGGAGATCCAGATAGCGATGCCGAAGCCGCAGATTTTCATCCACCCGATCCGCCTCGTGCAGCTCAAAGGGGAGAGGAGTACTGGGAGAGAGCACCAGAAAGTCCTTTGCCGAAAGCTCCCAGCGTCCCGTGGGCATACCGGGATTCTCCGTTCCTTCAGGGCGCACCCGGAGGGTACCCTTTACGGCGAGAACGAACTCGCTTCGGAGCCCCCGGGCCTCCTCCTGAAGCTCCTCGTTGAAATGCTCCGGATTGATCACCACCTGCAGAATCCCCGTGTGATCCCAAAGCTCTAAAAAGAGGATTCCCCCCAAATCCCGACGGCGGCGAAGCCACCCGTTAAGAACGATCTCCTGGTTTTCCTCCCGGGAGCTTACAGCACCGCAGTAAACCGTACGCTTCCAGGTTGCATCGAAATGGCGCCTCTCCATACCACGTTTCCCTCTTTTCGATATTCGTTCATATACACCCCATTCTCTCTTCGAAAGCGCACAACTCTCGAAGAGAGAATGGAGAAATTGATACTTCCTTCAGGGCTTTGCTCTAAAAAAGCTACTCCTGGAGCATCTTCGCAAGATAGGAAGGGATCTCCTGAAGCGGCACGTTTTCCTGCTCTCCCGTGCGGAGGTTTTTCACTCCCCCTACACCCTGGGCAACTTCGTCTCCCCCGAGGATACAGACTGCCTGAATACCCTCCTGGGATGCCGTCTTGAGCTGGGATTTCATGGTCTTTCCCGCATAGTCCATGGAGGCGGCGATACCCGCCTTCCTGAGGGATGCGAGAAGCCCCATGGCCTCCACCCGAAGGGAGGGCTCCAGGGGGATCACCGCAATATCCACCCGGGGAGGCTCTCCGAGAGAGCGCCCCTGCTGCTCCATGGTGAGCACGATGCGCTCCACCCCCGCCGCAAAGCCCACACCGGGAACAAAGGGGCCTCCGATGGCCTCCGCAAGGTGATCGTAACGCCCGCCACCGCAGACCGCATTCTGGGCACCCAGATCCCCCGAGAGCACCTCGTAGGCGGTTTTGGTGTAGTAGTCCAGCCCCCGAACGAGCCTTTTATCCAGGGTGTACCGGGCTCCGATGGCCTCCAGCCCCTGCCGAACCGTATCGAAGTGCTCCCGGCACTCCTGGCAGAGGCTGTCGAAGATGGAGGGCGCTCCCTCGGTCTTTTCCTTGCACTCGGGCCTTTTGCAGTCGAGAATGCGCAGGGGGTTTCGATCGTAACGCCCCTGGCAGGTCTCGCAGAGATCCGGGAGAAGGGGCTCCAGAAAGTTCTGCAGCGCTTCCCGGTACTTGGGACGGCAGGCAGGGCAACCCACGGAGTTGATTACCACCTCCAGGTTGGTCATGCCAAGCCGCCGGTACAGCTCCAGAGAGAGATGAATGATCTCCACATCCACCAGAGGATCCTGCACGCCGATGGCCTCGAAATCAAGCTGCCAGAACTGGCGATAGCGCCCCTTCTGGGGGCGCTCATAACGGAACATGGGCCCCGCACACCAGAGTTTTGCGGGTTGCCGGGCATCCTTGTTCATGCCATGCTCCAGATAGGCCCGCACCATGGAGGCGGTAGCTTCCGGTCGCAAGGTAAGGCTTCGGTTCCCCCGATCCTCGAAGGTGTACATTTCTTTCTCCACCACGTCTGTGGTATCTCCTATACCCCGGCAAAAAAGCTCCGTATGCTCGAAGATGGGGAGATGCACCTCCTCGTAGCCGAAATCCTCCGCCACCTTCCGGGCCATTTTGAGAACATAGGCCCACTTCCAGGACTCATCCGGGAGGATATCCCTCACCCCCCGGGGAGCTTTGATACTTTCTGCCATAGCCACAACCTCCCTTGTAATTTTCGAAGGGGAGAGAGATCGCGCCATCTCTCCCCCGATATTTCCGACATTTTTGCAGCCCACAGCAGCGCTGTGTTTCTACGAAAATCTCTTTCTCTCCGCTCTTCTCGCCGGGAGAGTCCGGGGAGAAGAGCGGAGAGAAAGAGAGAGTATGCAAATTCAAGTATCATAACATAGGAGAGCAATTTCCGGGAAAAGGAATTTTTTCAGGAGAGCCCCTCTACGCATCAGCTGAAGGAGGCAAAAGAGACTGCCGCTCCTCTTCGTGATCTGCAAACTGCAGGGCTATGGAACGGAACTTTTCCGCAAGCTCCAGAAAGGCATCCACCATGGCGGGATCGAAGTGAGAACCTCGTCCGGCCCTGATGATCGCCACCGCCTTCTCATGCCCGAAGGGCCTCTTGTAAACCCGCTTACTGATCAGGGCATCATAGACATCCACAATGGCCATCAGACGGCCGGAGATGGGAATATCCTCCCCGGCAAGCCCCCTGGGATAGCCGCTGCCGTCCCACTTTTCGTGATGGGAGTAGGCGATCTCCCCCGCCAGGCTGAGAAAGGAATGAGCCCCAAGTTCTTTCTCAGCCACCTCCATGGCTTTCAAACCGTAGAGACAGTGCTGTTTCATCTCTTCAAACTCCTCAAGGCTCAGGGATCCCGGCTTGAGGAGAAGGTAATCCGGCACCCCCACCTTCCCGATGTCGTGAAGAGGAGTGGATTTGTACAGAAGTTCAATGGTCTCATGATTGAGAAAGTGCGCATAGGAGGGGTGCTCCCGGAGATGTTCCGCCAGGATTTTCATGTACTCCTTGGTTCGGCGGATATGCCCCACTGTGCCAGGATCCCGGTACTCCGCCAGGGTTGCCATGATTTTGATGGTCACATCCTGGGTCGACTGCAGCTGATGCGTCCGTTCCCGCACCATCTCTTCGAGATAATCCTGATGGCATTTCAACAGCAGATGATTACGAACCCGGGCCTTCACCAGCATGGTGCTGAAGGGCTTGGTGATGTAGTCCACCGCCCCGAGGGCAAGCCCCTTGGCCTCATCCTCTTCTTCGTCCTTGACTGTGAGAAAGACTACGGGAATATGCCGGGTGGCGGGATTTCCCTTCAGCCGGGCACAGACTTCGTATCCATCCATATGGGGCATCATGATATCAAGAAGGATAAGATCCGGCAGATGTTTTTCCGTGTATTCAAGTGCGGAAAAACCATCGGTGGCGACACTCACCTCGTAATCATCCTCCAGCGATCTGACGAGAATATCAAGGTTCGCTTCCGTATCATCTACAAGTAGCACGGAACATTGAAAAAGACTTTTCATAAAAAACTACCCTCCCTGCCTATCCAGCTTACGCACCAGTCCTTCCAGAACCCTTCCGGCATCGGCAAACTTGTATCCTCCCAGAAAATCGCCGAGAGAGACAAGCTCCGAGGCATACTCCTCCGGCCAGGAATAGGCGTTGACCTCTGCAAGAACTTCTTTGGTCTGTTTCGGTTTGTGCTCCTCCAGAGGAAGCCGCATCTGAAGAAGTTTCTCCCGAAGAAATGCCACATCTCCCGGGGGTAAAACCTCCGGCACAAGGTCTCTCTCCTCCGCCTGAAGATCCTGAAGCCCCTCCAGAACCACCTGCAGCTCTTGAGCGAGATCCTTTAGAAGAGGCCCCAAGGAAGGCCCCTCTCCGTTTTCCAATGCCTCTTCCAGGGCCTCAGCCACCGACCGAACCGAGTTGGCACCGATATTCCCCGCCACCCCCTGCAGGGTGTGAGCAAGCCTTCGGGCGCCATCCAACTCCCCCTGGCTGAGGAGACGGGAAAGTTCTTCATGGGCAGCACCAAAATCTCTCCGAAATTTAACTAAAAGATGCTGATACAGCTCCTGGTTCCCTCCCAGCCTCGCAAGCCCTGTTTTGCCGGCGATCCCCGGAAGCTCCCTGAGGGAGGGGAGATTCTCAGGGGCTACCGCAGAGGGGCTCGAAAGGTTCCCCTCTGGAAGAGCCTCTTCTCTCGGCTTGATCCATTTCAGTAGCGTTGTAAAAAGACGTTCCGGATCAATGGGCTTACCGATATGATCATTCATACCTGCGGCAAGACTCTTCTCCCGGTCTCCCGTCATAGTATGGGCGGTCATGGCAACAATCGGGATTTTTCCAGACTCTCCGGGAAGCTTTCGGATCTCCTTTGTGGCGGCAAAACCATCCATCACGGGCATTTGAATATCCATCAAGATCAGATCATATCTTTCGATCCTTGCCATAGCCACCGCCTCTTCTCCGTGGATCGCTAAAGAGACCACAAACCCCGCATGTCGAAGAATCTCCTCCCCGATCTGCCGGTTAATCTCGTTATCCTCCACCAGAAGAATGCGAGCCCCTCGAATACCAGTCAGCATAGCATTCTCCATGGATTTCACAAAGCCGGATGTCTCCGGGGGAGATCCCTCCTTGCCGAAGGCAGCCATGATGGTATCGAATAGCATAGATTGGTTTACCGGCTTGATCAAAAAACCGTCCAGATCCGCTTCCGCAGCACGCTGGATGATCTCTTCCCGCCCATAGGCCGTAACCATGATAATTTTCACACTGCTCACGGGAGGATCGGCGCTCCGAATCTCCCTGATGGTGGCAAAACCATCCATCTCGGGCATCTTCCAATCCACCACCACCAGGTCGAAGGGAGATTCATCCGAGGCATTTTCCAGCTCCTCAATCCCCTCGGCTCCGGAAGCCGCAGGAGTAACGTGAAAGGACATGTCCTTGAGCATGGTTTGCAGGATTTCACGAGAGGTGGCGTTATCATCAATAACGAGAACCCGCAGGTTCAAAAGATCCGGATGGGGGTCCAGGACCTTCGATGCAACCACAGATGCCAGAGGAAAGAGGGCGGTAAAGCTGAAGGTGCTCCCCTCCCCAACAACGCTACTGACGCGAATCTCTCCCCCCATCATCCCCACGAGACGTCTACTGATAGCGAGCCCCAGTCCGGTGCCACCGTATTTGCGAGTGGTGGAGACATCTCCCTGGCTGAAGGCCTGAAAAAGGCTGCCCTGCTCTTCCTGACTGATACCGATTCCCGTATCCTGAACGGAGAAACGAAGGCAGATTACCCCCTCCCTGCGACTCTCCTCCTCCACACTCACCAGAATCTCCCCGGTGTCGGTAAATTTAACAGCATTTGTAGTAAGGTTTGCAAGAACCTGGCCGAGCCGCAGAGGATCCCCCACAAGCTGCCGAGGAATTTCCGGAGGGATACGAACCAACAGCTCCAACCCCTTGCTCTGGATCCGTTCCGCAAAGAGATGCGAGAGGGTTTCGAAAACCTCCTCAAGGTCAAAAGAGATAGATTCCATTTCGAGCCGCCCCGCCTCAATCTTCGAAAAATCGAGGATATCGTTAATAATTTTCATAAGAGCTGCCGATGCGCTGTTCAGCTTCAGGAGATACTCACGTTGTCTCGGGTTCAGCTCTGTCTGCATCATCAAATGCGCTATGCCGAGAATGGCATTCATGGGGGTGCGGATTTCATGGCTCATATTGGCGAGAAAATCGCTCTTGGCCCGGGTAGCTACCTCTGCCACATCCTTGGCCTCCTGCAGAGCCACCTCCGCTCGTCGGCGTTCACGAATCTCTGCCGCCAGGCGTCGGTTCCAGTAGAGGAAGATGCTCAGCAGTAATACGGCAATGAAAAGGATCTTCCAGATCAGAGCATAATCAATACGCCAGTACGTGACGGACATCCATTTCCGGGAGATCTCCTGCCGCTCTTCCGGAGAGAGCGTATCAAGAGCCTTCTGAAGCAGCTCCGCCAGTATGGGGAGATCTTGTGCCACCCCCATGGAGATCTCCTCCACAAAGCCGGTCTGCCCCGCCACCTTAACATTCGTGAACCCTTCATGGCGGATATAATGGGTGGTAATCAGGATACTCCCGATATAGGCATCCACCCTCTTCTGCTGAAGCTCACGAAGTGCTTCGGAAACATTCTCTACCTCTGCAAGCTTGAGAAGAGGATAGTTCTTTCTGATGTAATCGGTCACCGCACGCCCAGGAATCACCGCTACTTTTTTACCTGAAAGTTCCTCAAGATCGCTGACATAGAGAGACTCGCGGCGATTGAAAATAACCATGGGAAGAGAGATGTAAGGTTGGGTGCGGAAAAAAGAATCCTGCTCCTGGGGCACATCTCCCACCACCGGACAGAACTGGATAGCCCCCTGATAAAGCTGTCCCATCTTTTCCTTCCAGGAGCCAAAGGCTTCTATTTGAAAAGCCACCCCGAGAAGATCCTCCATATATTCAAGGTAGTCTGCGGCAATCCCCCGAAAAGCACCGTTTTCGTCGAGGAATTCCAGGGGCCCCCCATGGGGGGTAATCCCCACGGAGATCACCGGATGCTCTTCAAGCCAAGCCTGCTCTTTGGGCGAGAGGAGTAAATCGCTGGGAGCACCACCCCATTTTCGGTATATAGCATCTACCTCTGGGAAAGGAAGAGAATCAAGGATTTTATCGAAAATCTCTGCCAACTCGGGCCAGTCTTTTCGCACTCCCATGCTGTTCACCGATGCGGTTTCGCGAAGCTTTCCCTGAATCTGAAGGTTGGAGAGCAGCTCTTTTTGTATCAGATAGGCCGCCACGGCTCTGCTACCTACATAAGCATCTGCCTCACCCTTATTCACCGCATCCAGGGCATCGCTGGTGGAAGCATATTCCACAACCTCAATATCCGGATAATGCTTTTCAAGATGGGCCGCCACAAAAAAACCCCGTTCTACAGCCACCTTTTTTCCCATCAGGTCACTCAAGGTATGAAAATAGGGCCCTTTCTTCAGGGCCACCATGACGTGGGGAATGGTGACATAGGGCATAGTAAAGTTAAAAAATGGCTTACGGTTCTCAAGTGGGGTAATATCCATGAGGACATCAAGCTCTCTCCTCTGCCCCTGGGCATAGATTTGCTCCCAGGATCCCGGAAAAACCTGTAGCCGTCCCTCCAGCCTTTTATTCAGAGCCTCCACGAAATCCACACCGATTCCCCGAGGGGTTCCGGTGGTGTCCACAAAATTCATGGGAGGCCAGGAATCCATAATGCCCACCCGAATAACCGGATGCTCTTCAAGCCATTTATAGTCCTCACCTGTCAGGGGCGTGCTGGCAAGAAGAGGATCCTCCCCCACAGGAGTTACCCAGCGGCTTTGGATCTGCCGGATTTCCAGTGGCGTAATATCATCCAGAGCCTTCTGTGCAATAGCATGAAAAAGGGGCCAATCCTTACGGATTCCCACAACGAGGATAGATCCCTCTTTGCGTAGCCCCCCGTGAACCTGCAGGTTGGTCATGACATTTTTTTCTATCAGAAAGAGGGCCACCCCCCGGTTACCCGCATAGGCATCCGCTTCCCCCCGGGCTACAGCCTCAAGAGCCTCAGTGGTATCCCGGTATTCCCGGATTCGGACATCGGGGTAGAACTCACGAAAATAGCTCACATTGCCGAACCCCTGCTCCAGAGCCAACACCTTTCCCGTGAGATCCCCCTCGTTACGCAACGTAGGAACTCCCTTGGGGGCGATGATGACATGAGGGACGTTGAGATAGGGGGTGGTGAAGTTAAAATATTTCTCCCGTTCCAGCTTGGGGGTAATATCCAACAGGCCATCAAGCTCTCTCCGGGAGGCTCTTTCATAGATATCCTCCCAACTGCCCGGGACAATGCGAAGCCTTCCCCCCAAGCGCTTGTTGAGCGCCTCAACCAGATCACTGCCGATACCGCTCGGGTTCCCCTTGTGATCGATGAAGTTAAAGGGGGGCCACGCATCCATGGCACCGAGAAGAATCACCGGATGTTCTTCAAGCCAAAGCGCCTCCTCCTCGCTGAACGCGAGCATCGAAACGGAGGAGCCGGAGGTTTGCGGTGCCGGAGGGGAGGACGCAGAAACGACCTCGCCGAGAAAGACGAAAAAGACAAGAGCACAGCAAAAGCATCCCATGAGGGTGCTTTTTTTTCTTCTGCGAATACATCCCATGAGTCGACTCTCCTCCCAAAGGTTCCAAGGCAGCGAATAGATACCACAAAGCCCGGGCAACCGGAAGCCTTCTGCTTAGGCTCCCCGCTCCCGGGCCTTTCCGACACAACCTTTTGGGGCTATGCAAAGGGTTGCTATCGATGCTCTATCTGGAACCGGATAGCTGTGCGCTCTTCTCCTTCGATCTCCACCTTCGAAAAAGCGGGGACACAGACCATGTCGATACCGTTAGGAGCTACGTAGCCCCGGGCCACCGCAATAGATTTTACCGCCTGATTGACCGCCCCCGCACCTACTGCCTGCAGTTCTACGAGACCCTCCTCCCTTAAAACCGCTGCAATGGCTCCTGCGACAGATTTCGGCTGTGACTGTGCTGAAACTTTGAGTATTTCCACCCTATCCGCCCTCCTTCAAAAAAAACGCTCCCGCGAAAAATATGTGTGCGCTACTGCATGGCGGATCACAAGAAACCGCCCCGAAAATTATAACTATTAATAAAAGACTTTGCAAGCAGAATATTCCGTTTTTTTCAGGGAAACCGCATTTTTGAGTCAAAACGACCATCCCGAGTAACTTTTTTTCGGGATTTTTCGAAAAGTATCTCGGAGAGCATAAAAAGAGAGGCACTTCCCTTAAGGGAAGTGCCTCTCTGATTCGTACCTTATGATCCTGAAAGTGCTTTTGGCTTCTCAGGACGTAAAGGGTTTTTTCAAAAAGCCCTGTTACTATGCCTTCTGAACGTTTGCCGCTTGCTCTCCCTTGGCGCTTTGGGTAACCTCGAAGCTTACCCGCTGCCCCTCGCTGAGGGTTTTGAAACCGTCGCCCTCAATAGCGCTGAAGTGGACAAAGATATCCTTGCCATCATCGCTCGTAATGAACCCATACCCCTTTGCGTCGTTAAACCATTTGACTGTGCCCTGAGCTGCCAAAATTCTACCTCCAGAAAAAATAATTGTGTTGATCTTTGAAACCAACCACAGTCAATGTACTCTATCCTGCGCCTTATGTCAAGTACCTCAAAATACTTTTGTGCTCGAAAGCGTTTTCTTTCTTTTATTTCGCAGCACTCCTTATCATTTCGTGGCACTTCACATCATGTTTTTTGAAGTTCCAGCCCGAGTATGACTCGAATGGGCCACTTTATCTCTCTTTTCGTGTATCATAGGCGAAAGAAAGCATTTGATTATTTGTCCGGCAGGTTCGCCTTTCCTTCCGGGAGACATATTTCCAGAAGCATTGAGCAGTTTAGCGAGGAGGGCACAGGAAGTTATGGAACAGCATTATTCCCAGAGCATATCCAAGCAGCTTCATCTCCGCCCCAACCAGGTACGGGCAGCCATGGAACTTTTCAGCGAGGGGTGCACCATCCCCTTCGTCGCCCGGTACCGCAAGGAGGCCACCCAATCCCTGGACGAGGTGGATCTGACGAATATCCGCGATCTCTGGCGCTCTCTGGAAGATCTCGACAAACGCCGGAAGGCCATTACAGACTCCCTTGCAAAGAGAGAGATTCTCACAGAGGAACTCGCAAAAAAACTTGCGGAGGCTCCGAGCCTTACCGCTCTGGAAGATCTCTACCTTCCCTACCGCCCCAAAAGAAAAACCCGGGCCTCGGCAGCTCGGGAGCAGGGGCTGGAACCTCTTGCCCTGGCCCTTTTCGCCCAGAAAGGGATTGATCCCGATGCAAAGGCCCGGGAATTCCTGAACCCCGAAAAGGGAGTCAATACCATCGACGACGCTCTGGACGGAGCTGGGGACATTATGGCGGAGTATATCAGCGAAAATCCCCGGGCCCGCCAGGAGCTGCGAAAGCTCTACGTCTCCCAGGGAGTGCTCCGATCGCTTCGCTCTTCGAAAAAAACCGATAAAGAGGCCGCCCACTATGCGGACTACTTCGACTACAAAGAATCCCTGCGATCCCTCCCCTCCCACCGTATTCTCGCCCTCTTTCGGGGAGAGACCGAGGGGATGCTCTCCCTCTCAATCCAAATTCCCGACGACAGAGCGATTGCCCTTCTCAAGGAACTCTTTCTCTCAGGAACCGGCGCCGATGCGGAGGAGGTACGGGATGCCCTCGAAGACGCCTGGAAACGGCTTCTCAAATCCTCTCTTGAGACTGAAGCCCGAAAGGCGCTGAAAAGCAGGGCAGATGCCGAGGCTATCCGTGTTTTTGCGGTCAATCTTCGCAATATTCTCATGGCCTCCCCTCTAGGAGAAAAGGCGGTACTCGCATTGGATCCTGGATTCCGCACGGGGTGTAAGGTAGCGTGTCTGAACTCCCGGGGAGAACTTCTGGAACACCGGGTAATCTATCCCCACCCTCCTCAGAAAAAAGAAGAAGAGAGCCGTACTATCCTTATGGAGCTGATCGAGAAACACGCTCCTCAGGCAATAGCGGTGGGAAATGGCACGGCGGGAAGGGAGACCCTCTCTTTTCTGCGAACGCTCAAGCTCTCCCCCCCTCTCCCTCTGGTAAGCGTGAACGAGAGCGGAGCCTCCATCTACTCCACCTCGGAGATAGCCCGAAAGGAGTTTCCCCATCACGATGCCACCGTGCGGAGTGCGGTCTCCATCGGGCGCAGGCTCATGGATCCTCTGGCGGAGCTTGTAAAGATTGACCCGAAATCCATCGGCGTAGGCCAGTACCAGCACGATGTGGATCAAAAGATGCTGCGCCAGGCCCTGCAGGATACGGTGGAACAGTGCGTGAACGCCGTGGGGGTGATGCTCAACACCGCCAGCCCGGACCTGCTCACCTACGTTTCCGGACTGGGGCCCCAGTTGGCGGCGGGGATCGTATCGTATCGCGAGGAGCACGGCCCCTTTCGAAACCGCCAGGAGCTTCTTAAGGTTCCCCGGCTGGGAGAAAAGGCCTTTCAGCAGTGTGCAGGATTTTTACGCATCCGCTCCGGCACAAATTCCCTCGATGCAAGCGCGGTGCACCCGGAGAACTACCCTGTGGTAGAAGAGATGGCGAAGGATATGAGCTGCTCCGTGGAGGAACTCATGAAAAACCAGGAGATCCAGAGCCAGATAGATCTCTCCCGCTACGTCACCTCCAAGGCGGGAATGCCCACCCTCGAGGATATCCAAAAAGAACTCGCACGCCCAGGAAGAGACCCACGGGAGATTCTGGAACCGCTTCTCTTCGACGAAAAGGTGCAGAGCATGGAGGATCTTCTGCCGGGGATGGTGCTTCCGGGTATCATTACCAACGTCACCGCCTTCGGCGCCTTCGTGGATATCGGGGTGCATCAGGACGGGCTGGTACATATCAGCAAGATGGGGGATCGCTTTATCGCAAGCCCCACCGAGGTTGTCAGGGTGGGAGAGCAAATCTCTGTGGTAGTTCTTGGGGTGGAGCTGGAGCGAAAACGCATATCCCTCTCTATGCACCCCGAGGACTTTCCAAAAGATCTCTCTCAAGCTACGAATACCGCCGAAGAAGATGGCGTATAATATGCGGAAGATTCCATCGCCTGATCGTACAGAGTGACGCATTCTAAGCAGCCTGTCCTTTAAAGGAGGTGTTGCGCCATGACCAGCATGGAAGAGATCTCCTCCGCCCAGGATCCGGGGCGGAGCATTGCGAATATGCGCCTCTTTCAGGAGGTTCTCGGGCAGATCGCCCGGAAACGCATCATCCCCCGGAGCATCTCTACATCGGAAAATCCCCGAATCTCCTACCCCGGCGCAGAGGGAGAGAGGGCGGAAAAGGATTTCCTCCTGGATTTCGACTGGCATCTTCCTCCGTCACATCCTCTGGAGCCCGCCCCCTCCCCTCCGGAGAAGCGCGATAACCCCGACCGCCTGCCCCTCTCGCACACTTGCAAACCTCTCGAGAGAGTCAGGAAAACCTCCAGCGGGTGCGAAACTTTTCTAAAGATACGGTCTTCGAGAAGCTTCTGGAAAGGCCTCATCGTGAACTGATCCTCTCTTCGGAGACCGAAGGAGCTTCGACTCATCTCGTCCTTAAAGACAGCATCACCGGAGATATCGTATGGGAGATACCCCTTCAGGAAGCCCGGAATATCCTGCTTCGGGGAACCCCTCTCAAGGGGCTGCGTTACAGTTACCAGGGGTGACAGGGCGAGAAAACGCCTTTGACGTAAATATTCTTGAAAAACACCCCTTTCCACAGGGCTTTCCCGTGGTACAATGGGACGTAGGATGGTTATTTCCATTCAAAATTTATATAACTAAAGGAGGAATCGGCATATGTTTCGCAAGTTCACGGTGTTCGGGTTGGCGGTGCTTCTCTCTCTGGGGATCTTTTCCGCTGCTTTCGGAGCCCCCCGTTCTCTCGAAGAGATCAAGGAGAGCGGCGTTCTCCGAGTGGGCGTGGAGGACGAAACCTGGGGGGTTTTCCACATCTGGGAGGGAGACCAGCTTTCGGGGTTCGAAATTGATCTCTGCAACGCCATCGCTGCTGCCCTGGGAGTTTCCGCGGAGTATGCGGCGGTTCCCTGGGGAGAAGGCGAAGAGGGTACTATCACGGGGGCGCTGGAAAAGGGCGTATGGAAAGAGTGGGACATGCTTGCCGGAGGCGTTACCATCACTAAGGAGCGTCAGGAATTTGTCGCCTTTGCGGAGTGGATGTTCAACGCCGGGCAGGTGCTGATCGTACGCAAAGACAGCGGCATCAAAGATCTGGAAGATGCAGCAGGAAAGAAGTTCGGAGCCCAGCAGAACACCTCCAGCATGGAGACCATCGACACCCGTCTGAAGGGGGCCGAAAGCGTTCCCTTTGAGATGGTGCAGCAGGCCTTCGAGGCCCTCATGGATGGTTCCGTACAGGGAGTTGTTATCGACGCCCCTCTCGCCTTTCAAGAGGCCAAGGCCCATCCGGATCTTCTGGAGGTGCTGGAGAGACCCCTTACCCGCGAACGCCTGAGTCTGGTGCTTCCCAAGGACGTCGATCCCAAGCTTCTTGAAATCATCAACGCAGTTATCGAAAAAGAGCGTAAAGACCTGTACAAAAAGTGGTTCTAAGAAAGTAGCGTAGGGCTTTTATTTTTTGGCGACATTCGCTTTATCGGGCGCTTCCCCTTCCGGGGAGGCGCTTTTTTTGTAAAAACGCAACAGCCAGTGCCATGCGCATACGGGAGGATCCCAGAGAAAAAGTGTGTGAAAAACTCAAAAACCCTTGGCAACACACCACTTTTTGATGGAAAATTTCTTTCATTTTTTTTATATGACGGAACTTTACTTCCCCGACAGTCCCTGTTACAATGCTAAAGGGTTCTTATGAACCCTGGGAATACCATTATCAGGGGAGGTATGTGATCATGTTTCGGAAGTATGCAGTTGTCGGTATGGGGTTGTTTTTCTCGTTGGCTCTTTTCTCCGGGATTGCCTTCGGGGCTCCCCGCTCCCTGGAGGAAATTCAGGTAAGCGGCACCATCCGTATTGCCGTGGCAGATCAGAGCTGGGGGCTCTTTCGCATCTGGGATGGAGATCAGCTTAAGGGGTTTGAGGTGGATCTCTGCAACGCCATTGCGGAATCTCTGGGAGTCACCGTGGAGTATAAGGCGGTTCCCTGGGGACAGGGAGAAGAGGGAAGCATCACCGGTGCTCTTGGAAAGGGCATATGGAAAGACTGGGACATCATCGCTTCAGGGGCTACCATTACCAAAGAGCGACAAGAGGTAGTGAACTTCGCAGACTGGACCTTCAACGCCGGGCAGATCCTCGTGGTACGCAAGGATAGCGGCATAAAAACCGCGGAAGATGCGGGAGGCAAGAAAATCGGTGCCCAGGAAAACACCTCCAGCCTGGAAGTTATTGGCCTGCGGCTTACAGGAGCCGAAGCAGTGCCCTTTGAGATCGTGGAAGAAGGCTTTCAAGCTCTCCTTGAGGGATCTATCCAGGGGTTTGTCATTGATGCACCCCTGGCGGTTCAGCAAGCCAAACTCCATCCCGAGATCCTCAATGTAGTGGAACGCCCGCTCACCCGTGAGCGGCTCGGCCTTGTGCTGCCTAAAGATTGCGATCCCGAGCTTCTTGAAAAGGTGAGCGCCGTTGTCATCGAAAAACGCAAAGACCTTTACAACAAGTGGTTCGAATAAACAGATCCCGCATAGTATCACGGCAACTTTTCCGGTGCTTCCCCTTCGGGGGAAGCTCCTTTTCTTGTATTTTTTCCCTTAAAAACCATGGTATACTCAAAAGGATAGTATACGCTATCAAAAATGAATATTGCTTTATAAAAGGGGGAGATCTGTATGTCGCTGCGAATAAAACTGTACGGAATTATTCTCGGCATGGCGGTACTGGGGATGGTTATCATGGGAAGCCTTAACTACACAGGAGCAAAGAAACAGCTCATTGCGCTTGCCCGGGAAAACCTGGAGAGCACCGCCAGGGAGATATCCGAGAACGTAACCCAAATTTCCGAGCGCAACGCAGGGCTGATCAAGACCATCCGCCCCATCATGGTGGGGCTCTATGATCAGATGGCAGACGACATGATCATCAAGGATACGCTCCAGCAGGTGGCCGCCGCAAACCCCCAGATCCAGCAGCTTTTCATCGGCACAGAAGATGGAGAGATGCTTCTGGTCCCCGCTGCAAACCTCGAAAAGGACTACAACCCCACCACCCGTGCATGGTACACCCTCGCCGCAGACGATAGAGTCACCGTCTTAGGCCCCTACGAAGATGCCGCTGCAGGGAAAACCGTTATGACCTACAGCATCCATCTCACCGGGGATTACGGCGACGATATCGGCGTTCTGGGGCTGGATGTCTCTATGGAGTCTTTCCAGGATCTTGTGGCAGATCTTCGGGTGGGGAGAACAGGAAACGCTATCCTCATCGATAAAAAGGGGAGCATCGTGGCAGATGCCAACGAGGGACACCTCGGAAAGAGCGTGGGGGTCTTCGGAGAGGCCATGGAAGATCTGGGGCACAAGGTGGTCTCCGGAACTTCGGGGATCGAAACGGTTTCCGTGGAAGACAAGAAAAAAACCGTGTACTACAGCCCGGTGACGGGGACAGATCTTTTCGTCTTTGTCTGCCAGGATGAGCAGGAGATTCTCGCGCCGGCGAATATCCTCTACCGCAACGCCATGATCACCATTCTTATCTCCACAGTAGTGCTGGGATGTATCATCTGGCTGGTAGGACACTCCATCATCGTGCCGGTAAAAAACACCGCCGAGGCGAACAAACGTCTCGCCGCCAAGGATCTTACGGTCACCTTTCCCTCCATTAGGGATCCCCTACTCCGTCAGTTGAGCGATAGCTCTACGCTTCTGCTGGAATCCTTCCAGCATCTCATGGAAAACCTTCTCCACACCACCCAAACCCTTCACGGCAACGCCCAGGGAGTTTCCCGGGCCTCCGAAAGAACAAGCCACTCCGTGAAGACTATAGAGGCCGCCATGGAGGCGGTGCGAAGCATGGCTGAGGCTACCTCCGCCGCTATTGAGGAGACCAACGCGGGGATCGAAGAGGTGGCTTCAGGAGCCCATACCGCCTCTGATGCGGCGAGAAATGCCAACGACGCCGCCAAGGCTCTGCGGGAGAACGCCGAAGAGGCTGGGCGCGATACAGAGCAGACGGTTCTCCGGGTACAGGAGATGGCGCAGTCTTTCGATGAGGTTACCACGTCGGTGGATGAGCTGAATACCCTGGCCTCCAGAATTGGCGAAATTGTAGGAGCCATCACCAAAATTGCGGATCAGACAAATCTTCTGGCCTTGAACGCCGCCATTGAGGCGGCTCGGGCAGGAGAGGCAGGGCGAGGCTTTGCGGTGGTAGCAGAAGAAGTGCGCAAGCTTGCCGAGGAGAGCAATGATGCGGCAGGACAGATCGGGAGTCTGGCAGAGGAGATTCTTTCGGGTACGAGCGTAGCGGTGCAGAAGGCTCGTGAGGGAAAGGAAATTGCCCAGGAGGGCGTTTCTTCGGTGGAGCAGGTGCGCTTCCGGCTTGATGAGGTTGTGGAGGCGATCAACACGATCACCAGTCTGAGCCAGAATATTGCTGAGGCGGTACAAAGTCAGTCTGCCAGCACCGAGGAGATGGCCAAAGCTATTGATCACGTAGCGGGGCTTACCCATGAACTTCGTGAAAAGGTTGTGGAGGTCGATTCCTCTCTCAAAGAAGCGGAGGAGGCTGCCACAAACATGGAATCTGCTTCGGGGGAGCTGGACAAGGTTTCGGAAGAGCTGGAAGCCATGGTAGGAGAGTACAAACTCGCTGGAAAAACAGCTCTTCAGGAGTTATCTGCCTGATCTCTGCCTGAAGCGTCTCCCCTTTGTTTGTGATATCGCAATATAATATCACGAGGAGGGCCCTTGAAGGGCCCTCCTCGCATTTCATATCCGGTATTTTTGAATGGGATCCTGTAATTCTACTCCGAAACCTTCTCGTCGGCCTTCGGCTCTTCCCCATTTTCGGTCTTTTCGGCATCTACAACTTCGGGGGTCTCCTTCAGGATCTCTACAGGATATTCCTCGTGCAGATCTTCGAGCTTCTGGAAGAAGGCCTCCTGCTGTTTTTTCTGGGTAATCATGCTCTTGATCTCTCCCGACACATCCTCCAGGGGGACCACTGAGGAGGGCTCTTTCTCCTCCATCATGATGATATGCCATCCGAACTGGGTCTTCACGGGTTCGCTGATCTCTCCTGCTTCGAGAGCAAAGGCAGCGGTTTCGAACTCGGGAACCATCTGGCCTTTGCTGAAAAAGCCGAGATTGCCCCCCTCCTCTTTGGAGGGGCAGGAAGAAAACTCCTTCGCAGCCTCTTCGAAGGGCTTTCCTGCGCGGATTTCTTCAAGAATTTTGGCAGCCTCTTCTTCGGTCTTTACAAGAATATGACGGGCCCGAACCTTTTCGGGGAGAGCAAACTTATCGATATTCTCGTCGTAAAAAACCTGAACTTCCTCATCCGTAGCGCTTACGTTTTCGATGATGGCCTGCACCGCGTAGTCACGCATCAGATTGCTCCGCAGGCGGGCAAGATCTTCGGCAAAGCCCTCACGGGTATCCACCTTCTGGGACTCTCCCCAGAGGAGAAGGAGTTCCCGGCTTACGAGTTCCTCTACTACCTTTTCCTGCCCTGCGGGGGTTTTAAAAAAGGCTGCCTGCTCCGGGGGCAACTGGTTCACGAGCTGATCAACCTGCTGCTGGGTGATCTCCGCATCTCCCACCCGAGCCACTACCTTGGAATCCGCCGCAAGAGCCGCGGAGCTGCACAGTAAGAAAGCCGTCACAACGCCAAAAAACAGTTTGTTTCTTTTCATAATAGACCGTAACCTCCTCAAAAATTTTTGCTTGCCTAGTGTATCACGTTTGTTTCCAGAAGCCATGGTAATTTTACGGGCTTTTCGAGAGGTCCCCCGGATCAAAAAGATTCCATTTTCGGGCAACCCCATAGGAGAGACCGCAGAGGATGATGGCGGGGAGAAGGGCGGAAAAACCACAAAGCTCCACGAGAAAAACCACCGCCGCCACAGGGACGTTTGCGGCCCCGCCGAGAACCGCTGCGGCTCCGAAGAGGGCGAAGAGTTCCGGAGCCTGGAAAAGGTGATGTGCAATGAAGCTACCTCCCATGGCTCCCACAAAGAAGGTGGGGCCCACCATGCCCGCACTTCCTCCGGCCCCCACGGTAATCCCCGTGGCGAGGGATTTCCAGAGCCCCTGAAGAAGCACGGAGCCCCCATCTCCCCGAAAGTAGAGCAGGAGATCCTCCTGGCTGGTACCACAGGCATGTCCCCCCGAAAGAAGATGGATGGAGAGCACGAGAAAAGCTCCCCCCAGGGCTCGAGAAAGGGGTGTTTTCCAGAGGCGGTGTACCCCCTGACGGGCATGTTTCAGCAGAAGCACGTGCAGTATGGCAAGCACGCCAAAGAAGAGGCCGCCCCCGGCGCAGCAGAGCAGAAAGACAGGGGTTATCTCAGGTACCAAGGGGGGGATACGGACCATGTGGGGATGCGGTATCCACCCGAGCCATTGGGAGCATTGCCATGCCCAGAAGCTACACCAGTACCCCCGAAGAAAACGCTTTCCGGGGAACGCATGAAAAAGAGGCTTTTCGAGGCTTTCCATTACAAAAAGGGTAGCCCCGAGAGGGGTTCCAAGCACCGCCGCCACACCTCCTGCGGCACCGCACAGGATATTTTCCCGAAGCAGTGTGCTCTTCGGAGAGGCGGAAGAGAAGAGAGATGCCCCCACATAGGCGGAGGGTCCCACGATGCCGCCGCTTCCTCCAGAAGCCAGTGTTACCAAGGTACGCGCCCCCTTAAGGAGCCAGGCAAGAGGGGGAAAGGGCTTCTCCCGCACATAGTGACGCCGCAAGCTTTCCATGCCGTGCCCCGCCACTCCGGGAAAAAAGCGTTCTTCCAGAAAGCCGCATACGAAAAGTGCTGTGGGGAGAAGAAAAAGCCTGCTCCAGGGGATCGAACCCACTGCGGCCTCCCCCATACCGATAAGTGCTATGAAGAGGGAGACCCCTCCCCCCACAAGGATTCCGAGAAGAGCGAGAAAGAGAATCTCTACAGCCCCTCGAAAGAAGGGGTTTCTTCTCCAGGAAAAAGGGCCTTCCCCCTCTTTTAAGGCTTGCAGCCTTTGCACCACCTGCCATCCCTCCATGCCCCGAAACCGATATGCAGCAGTATTTTTCTGCTCTCTTCCGCTCTGATCTCCGGCGGGGAGAGGCACCCCTCATCTACGTTCCCAAGTTTGCACTTCCGATGCCATCTTAGAGCGGTTTCAGAAATAATGTGTCATGTTCTGTTTCACGGAGCCTCCGCTTGTGTGTCCCCTCTGCTCCCGAGTGGTCGAACCGCTCCCTTGCTTTGCTGCTCCGAACCGTCGCCCCAGACTTCCGCCGACCAGCTGCGCGACTGGGGCTTGCTGGCACGTCCGCCTGCCACCAGGAGGTTCTCCGCGACGCAAAGCTGCACTCGCCGACCACTATGTCGCTGCCGGGGACACACAAGCTCCGGCTCTCCCGTTAATATAGTGTCACATGGCAACGAGAACCGCTCTTGAACACCGCAACATGAGATTGTGAGTACCTGTTTTTTACAGACTCAGTTTGTAGATACGGCATTATTCCCCTTGAGCACTCTTTTGCAGCAGATCCCGCATCTCCCGATATGCCCGGAGAAGCTCCTCCCGGAAACGTTCCAGAGAGCCCTCCAGATGCACCCTGCTAGAGAGGCAGAAGTGCATCTTTTCGGAAAAGATGAGATAGCGTACCCCGAATCCCTCCTCCACCACGGGGCCGAATCCTGCAAGCTGCAACCCCTTGGGAGCACTGGTGCTGGTGGAGAGGACGTTCCGCAACAGAAGCTGCCACCCCGGCGAAAGAAAGAGGGGGGGGAGGCCCTTAATCTCCAGAGAATCTCCCTTTTGACGATAGATCTGCAAAAGCCCATAGAGATGCCGATCCACCCCCTCTCCCCTCCGGCAGAGCTTCGCCCGGGCTGCATGCTCTTCCACCGCTTCTCGCAGGGCGGCAGCCCGATCTTCGTTAGAACAAGCCTTTTCTTCCATAAGGGCGACAAAACGGCAGGATTGGGGAGAGACCGTGCGGATAGCCTCGGTACGGCCATGAAGAAAATTCCGGGTCATCACCGGCTCATAGCTGTTGCAGAAATGCCCAAAGGTTCGGTAACGGGCGAGCTGCAGCCCCATCTGCACAAAGCCGTCGGGGCTTACCTTGAGAGACTTGATAACGTCCTTGCCAAAATCCTTGAAAACCAGCGTTTTCAGAGGCGTTTTAGAGCAAAGCTCGTCGTAGGCATCTGCGGCATCCCGGAGAAGTTTTCGGATCTCCCAGGAGAGTACAGGGCTCATCTCCTGGAAGGAGGGGGAGGCATCCTCCCCTGAAACCGATGAAAGCTCTTCTTTCTGAAACGTAAGATGTGCCGCCAAGGTGGACATGATGGAGCCGTCTGTAACGGAGTGCTCCATATTGATGGCCGCTTCCCCCCCAGGGGTAACGATAAAGTGAAGCGTCTTATCGAACCACCGGGAACGCCCGTCCCCATGAAGAAACGCCGCCGCCAGGCCATCAAGAGCGGCAGGCTGCTCATGATCCAGAGCCATCACAAAGAGAGCCTCTTCCAGGGCGGCGAGAAGAACACCGTTTTCCTCCGGGGCATACTCCAGAAGCATCTCCCGCCCTCGGGCCCAGGCATCCCGGTTCCAGGTAGTGAAAAGCCCCAGACTCTCTTCATCCGGAAGCAAGGGGCGAGGATCGTCGATAATTTCCTGCAGAACCTCCCGGAGAGCTTCAGCAGAGCAGAGGTTTCTTTCGGAATCCATGAGCGGAACTTTATAGAAACGCCCCTTCCGAAGCACCATCATATGCCGGGGATCCCTCACGGGCTCTACTTCGGTGGAGGTCATGTTGCGGAGAAGGTCTCTCCCCCTGTGGGGGATCCGGGAGGCTCCGAAGACCAGTCGATACTGGGACATACAGAGAGGAGCAGCTCCTTCCATACTCGGAGGAAAACGCTCTTCCCGAATGGAGAGATAGAAGGCAGCCCCCCGAAGGGCCAAAACGGCAGCCCGCTCCGCCTGCTCCAGGACCGCCCCTTTTCCGGGGGATTCAAGGAAGTAGAAAACATTGCTGTGGACGGGGAGAGGCAGATCATTGCAGAGATAACCATCCTTCCAGAAGGGCTCAAGCCAGTTAGGAAGATCCCCCTGAGATGCGTGATCTTCCAAAGCCCGCTGCAGAATGAGTCCGTCCCCGGATGGGGCGAGAAACTGCTCTGCTGCCCCGACAGTTTTCTTGCGCTGCTCCTCCGTAAGAAGAGGCTCGGTCCACTCCAGAAAGCGCCCTACCGTCTCCTTCAGGGTTGGTACGGGAAGCCTGGGAAGTGTACCCTGAAGGCTGAAGGTGGCACGTTCTTCCGCATGCTGCTCCTTTGGAGAACCCATGCATAATCCCTCCCTTAAGGTCGTTTTCTCCTCTCTTTCTCCACACGATCTCTCCTTAATCAAAGATTCCGCTTGAGACGAAAGGAAAACCTGTTCTCATCATAGCACTTTCCAGGTGCAAAAATCACAAAAAGAGGCTCGCGAAGAACCTCTTTTCGAATGTGAGTGCATGCGTTTTGAGAAGGGTCTCTCATGAATGGCTAGAAAAGCAACTCGCGATACACCGTTAGCGTTTCGGGGGCTCCCACTTTCTGGCTATCCCCTGGGTGATCCTATCAATGACGATGGCCATGGCCACCACGCTCGCCCCAGCCTCGAACCCCCGCCCCACATCGATGCGGTTGATGGAGAGAAGCACCTCCTGCCCCAGTCCACGGGCACCGATCATAGAGGCCACCACCACCATGGCCAGGGCCATCATGGTGGTCTGGTTGACCCCCGCAAGGATGGAGGGCATGGCCAGGGGGATTCGAACCTCCTTGAGGAGCTGCCAGTGGGTGGCACCGTAGGCCAAGGCGGCCTCTTCTACCGAGGCCGGAACCTGCTGGAGCCCCAGGGCGGTGAGTCGTATTACCGGAGGAAGGGCGTAGATGAGGGTGGCCAGCACTGCGGGAACCTTCCCCAACCCGAAGAGCATCATGGCGGGGATAAGGTAGACAAAGGAAGGCATGGTCTGCATGGCATCCAACAGGGGCTTCAATACTGTGGCGGCTCCGGAAACCTCCGCCATAAATACCCCCAGAGGGATTCCAAGAAGAAGGGCGAGGATAACGGCGGTACAGACCACCGAAAGGGTCTCCATGGCGAGTCCCCAAAGGCCAAAGACCCCGATGATAAAGGGGAGAAAAGAGAGCAGCAGCGTGGGAAACACTTTTTTCGTGGTGCTCCAGACGGTAAGAGCCACCACGGCAATAATAACCCACCAGGGGACCTGGTTAAGAAATCCGTTGATGGAGAGAAGCACCTTGAGAATACCCGCAGAGACGCTGTCAAAAAAAGGCGCATGCGAAACTACCAGCCAATCCACAAAACGATTTATCTTCGGAGCGATGTGAAACTCCAGGCTTTGAGGAAACATAGCTGTTCTCCTTCCTAGCCGGCGGCCTTGTCCGCCATGCGGCGTTCCGCCCGGCGAAGCTGCTCCCGCTCATCCTGAACGAACCGGGCGACGTACTCGTCCACCGGGTCTGAAATAATATCCTCGGGAGTCCCCACCTGCACCACCCGCCCATCCCGCATGACCGCCATGCGGTCTCCTAGACGAAGGGCTTCGCTGAGATCATGGGTAACGAAGAAGATCGTTTTTCTGATCTCACCCTGAAGGCGCATGAGTTCGTCCTGAAGCTCCCGGCGAATGAGAGGATCAAGACCGCTGAAGGGTTCGTCCATAAGAAGAACGGGAGATCCCATCACAAGGGCCCGGGCAATGCCGACCCGCTGCCTCATGCCTCCGCTGAGAGAGACCGGATGATGATCCTCCCACCCCGCAAGCCCCACCTTCTGAATCGCCTCAAGAGCCTTTTCACGGGCTTTTTCGGCAGGCTCTCCTCGAAGCCGAAGACCGAAAGAGACATTCTGCAGCACCGTACGGTGGGGGAGCAGGCCGTAATGCTGAAAAACCATGGCCACCTGATTCCTCCGGAAGGCGACAAGCTCTGAAGAGGTCATGGAGGTTACCTCTTCCCCGTTTATCTTTATGAATCCTCCCGTGGGCTCCACCAGGCGGAGAAGACAGCGGATCAGGGTGGATTTACCGCTTCCGGAAAGCCCCATGATGATGAACGTCTCTCCCGGAGCCACCCAGAGAGAGACCCCCTTTACGGCAAAGACGGCATCGCTGTTTCCTTCGAGGGCACGAAGTTTTTCCGGATTGCGGAGCACTTCGGAACCGTAACGGTTTTTCTTGGTTCTCGAATAGATTTTCCAGAGATCTTCGATTTCTATGGCTTTTCCCACAGATTCCACAGCGGTCATGTGTACCTCCTCATCTTGAGACGCTCCGACCAAAAAGAAGGGCGGAGAATCTTCGCAATATTATGATATAAGGCTCCTCAAAAAAGCTTCCCTCTCTGCTCAGAAAACACTCCGCATGGAAGCTCTCTCTTCCGGGGTCTGCAACAGGACTCTTCAGTTACGGGGAGAAACAATAGCATGGGTTGGCGGATCCATTATAACAAATAGCCGGAAAAGTGACAAAAATATAGAGGACAGCTCCTGTGCACAAGATAGCGGGGGCTTTCTTCAGAAGGTATATGCGTTACAAAATGAGGGGCGATGAAAATTACTCCTTGCATTATAAGGCCCGTATGCGTATAATGCCCCCTTGGCATCGTGGAGACAGAAAGGGCTCATCTCTTTTGGAGAGAGTGGGTTCTTGTCAGATACATTTGTGTTCCTGAGATGGTTGCAATGGGATTGGGATTTTCTTTCCGAAAGGAGCGGTGCTTCTCCTTTCGATGGGTTCCTCGTCGCAGCCATACAGGATGACTTCGGAGTTGCCGGAGTCTGTATGACTGGTCGTAGTTCCTTCGGAAAAAGAAGAGACCCCTTCCCCCATGGCGCCACAAAATCCACGAACACGCAGAGCTTCCCTATGCTGTTCCAAAAAACGAGGTATATACATGAAACGATTTGATGAATTCGGCTTTTCCCAGGAGATCCTTCGAGCCATTGAAGATCTCGGTTTTGAAAACCCCATGCCTATTCAGGAAAAGGCTATCCCTCTCGCTCTGGATACCGATCAGGATATTATCGGTCTCGCCCAGACGGGAACAGGCAAAACTGCCGCCTTCGGCCTTCCCCTCATCCAGAAGATCGACCTTTCTCTTTCCAAGCCCCAGGGGCTGATCCTTGCCCCTACCCGGGAACTCTGCCTTCAGATCTGCCGCGATCTTCAGTCTTTTGCATCCCATCTTCCGGGCCTGCGGATTCTTGCGGTGTACGGCGGAGCCGATGCGGAGCCGCAGATCACTGCCCTTCGCCGGGGAGTGCACATTATCGTCGCCACTCCGGGCAGGATGAACGACCTTCTGAATAAACGCCGGAAGATCGACCTCTCCGCCATTACCCGGGTCATTCTCGACGAGGCGGACGAGATGCTGGATATGGGCTTTAAAGATGATCTGGATGCCATTCTTTCCCAGACTCCGGAGACCAAAAAAACATCGCTCTTCTCCGCCACCATGCCCCGGGAGATGCAGCAGATCGCTCAAAATTACATGACCGACCCTGTGGAGGTCAGCGTGGGGATCAAAAACAGCGGATCCGAAACGGTGGAGCATCTCTGCCATATGGTACGCTCTAAAGATCGCTACTCCGCCCTGAAGCGGATTGTGGATTTTCGCCCCGAGATTTACGGCATCGTCTTCTGCCGCACCCGTCAGGAGACCAAGGATATCGCCCAGAAGCTGATTAACGACGGCTACGATGCGGACGCCCTGCACGGCGATCTCTCCCAGAGCCAGCGGGAGTACGTTATGCAGAAGTTCCGCCAGAAAAATCTCCAGCTTCTGGTAGCCACGGATGTGGCCGCCCGGGGGCTTGATGTTCAGGGAATCAGCCACGTGCTGCATTACAACCTTCCGGATGATCCCGAAGTCTATACGCACCGGAGCGGACGCACCGGAAGAGCAGGGCACGAGGGAATCTCCATCGCTATCATCAATCTCAAGGAGAAGCATAAGATTCACTCTATCGAGAGAAGCCTCAAGCGGAGCTTTGCCTTCCTTCCTGTTCCCGGGGGTAAGGAGATCTGTGAGAAGCAGCTTCTTAACCTTATCGACAGGGTACAGAGTACCCCGGTGGATCACGAGGATATGCAGCAGTTCCTCCCCATGATCTCGAAAAAGCTTGAGCATCTCAGCCGGGAGGAGCTTATCAAGATCTTCCTCTCCATGGAGTTTGAGCACCTTCTCGCCTACTACAAGGATGCCGAGGATCTCAGCGCTCCGGATCGCCGGCGCGATGCAGAGGAGTTCTCGGACTCCCGCTCTTCGAAGGATCGTTCCTCCTTCGATCGAAAGGGGAACTTCTCGCGGCTCTTTATCAACATCGGCGCCATGGACGGCCTTGCTCCGAAGGATCTTATCTCCTTTGTAACGAGGCAGATGGGCAAGCGAGGTCTCCCCTTCGGCAAGATTGATATCACCAAGAGCTTTTCCTTTTTCGAAATCCCCCGTGAAGAGGAAGCCCAGGTTCTTCGGGCTCTTGAGAAGAGCGTCTACAAGAACCGGAAGGTTCAGGTGGAGCTTTCGAACAAGACCGGAGAGAGAACTTCTTCGAAACGCTCCCAAAGCCCTTACGGGGAGAAGCGCTCTTTTCGAAACAAGAACACCAAGGTTTCCATGGCATCCTAAACAACGTACAGCATCCTAGAGAACATGCTAAGAGGGAGGAAAGGGCTTACGAGCCCCTTCCTCCCTCTTTTTCATCCCCTCAAGAAAAAACGAGGACTATTCCTTTCTTCTCACATACCACTTCATATTGGAACTCCGGGTTTCTACAAGATCTCTCTTTTCTGCATCCATGATAAGTTTTTTCAGCTTGGGATATTTATATTCCTTGATGTTGATGCCCCGCTCGATAAGGGCATCGCTCACCTGAGCAAAGTGAATCCATTTCTGGTGAGGGCATAGCGCATGGATCACATCCATGAGATGCCGGATAACTGCGGGAATATCGGAAATCCCCTCGCTGGAGGTGATTTTGTAGGGGGAAAGGGTCATCCCCTTGGGAGTGCTCTGGGCCCGGATCACATTGCAGCGGAGGGCATCGTTGAGAAAATCTCGCCAGGTGGAGTACCCCTCCACATCGCCGGAAAAATTTTCGTTCAGAAGCTGCATCCGCACCTTTACGGATCCCGGAGTGGGAATTTTCTTTCTGCGGATCATCACGTCCACCGCCTCCGCAAGAAGTGTGAAGGCATCCTCCCGCTTCAGGGGCTCCAGATCATCCTCACCGTTCGGCTCTTCCTCCTCTTCATCGGGGATCAGCGCCCGGTAATCAGTATACTCATCCGCGAATTCCAGTAGATGTTCCGATGCGGTATTCGAGTCGCAGACGACGATAATCTTCTTGCCGTGCTTCTTCAGAGTTTGAAGAAGGGGGCGAAAATCGATATCCCCGGTAAGAAGAATATAGGTCTTTATGTGAGGATACTGAAAGATCATCTCCGTGGCCTTGGTGATGAGCACGAAGTCCGAGCTGTTCTTCTTGCGTTTGTTCTTCTCCTCCGGCTGAGGAAGGTGAATAAGTTCAAACCCCTTTTCCGAAATGTTCACCGCCAGGGTGTTGTTGATGGAGCTACTCCAATTGCCGATGGCCACCGCCGAAGAGATATTCCCGATATGCCGGGCATACTCCAGAAGCCCCTCCACAAAGAACGAGTCCGCCGAAGGGGTCACGTTCTCTACATCCCATAATATTGCAAGATTAACATCCACTCGTACACCTCCTTAAATATTTTCTGTTGCTTTGCCACCCCATTATTGTACACCCTTTATCTTCCAGAACAAAAAGCTGGAAATCGGGAGGGGGCTCTCCTTTTCTTTATGAAAAAAGACCGGAGAACATCTTTCACAGGTGAGGATTCTCAAAATAGCGAAGATCCTCCGGAGTATTCATCCCCCGGAAGGAGCGGCGGTATCCCGGCAGAGAGGCAAAAAGGGACTCTTCCGCCACAGTGACCTCCACGGAGGCATAAAAACTTTTCAGCCTGTTCTCTCCTTCCTTCAGAGCCATCTGCACCGAAGCGAGGCAGGAGCGAGCATAAAAGGCGTGGAGAGGCTCCAGATATCCCTCTATCCGGGCGACCAAGGCCTGGCTTTTCTCTTCCCGAGCCTCCCAAAGAGTACGCACCACTATCTCACGAACCCAGGGCATGTCACACCCGATAAAAAAACCCCACTCCGTAGAGAGCGCCTCAAGACTTCGGGCTACCCCCTCTAACGGCCCTCTTCCGGGAGAGCGATCCTCCACAATCTTCAGAGGGCACTCCAGAGAGATTCCCGAGAGAAGTCTTTTCAGAGGCTCTCGATCTTCGGGGCCCACCGAAAGAAGGATCTCCTGAAAGTACGGGGAGAGTCGAAAAAGAGCGCTTTCAAGAAGAGGAACCCCCTGATAGGTGAGAAAAAGCTTGTTCCCCCCCATGCGCCTCCCCCGACCTCCCCCAAGAATAACGGCAGAAGCGGGAAGTTTCCCGCCTCTGCCGCATTTCGGTACGGTAGTCATCAATGGAACTCGCAACTGTGCCTACTGGAAGTCCTCAAGTTTTTTCTGGAATACCAGGTAGTAGAAGACCGCCACGAAGAAGATGCCTCCTACCATGTTCCCCAGGGTGACGGGGATAAGGTTCTGGAAAAATCCGCCGATTCCTACGCTGGAGAGCTGCTCCGCCGAAAGCCCCGAGGCGGCAACCACCGTATCGCTCCCCTTGATAAAGATTCCCATGGTCATGAAGTACATATTGGCGATGCTGTGTTCGAACCCGGAAGCCACAAAGGCCATGATGGGAAAGAAGATGGCCCAAATTTTGCCCGCCACGTCTACTGCGGCCATGCTCATCCACACCGCCAGCACCACAATCCAGTTACAGAGAATTCCCCGGAAGAAACCCTCCATAAAGGGAATGCTCATCTTCCCTGCGGCGATCTTCAGGGCATTCGCTCCCACCGCACCGGTGGCGAGGCCAGAGTAGTAGATAAGAATCGCCACGAGGACAGAACCGAGGAAGTTGGCGATGTAGACCCAGACCCAGTTCCGGGCTACCCCGTAGAAGGGCTGGCATCCCACAAAGCTACCGAGAACCATCATGCAGTTCCCCGTAAAGAGTTCGCCTCCCGCGATCACCACCAGCATAAGTCCCGTGGAGAAGACCGCCCCGGTAATAAACTTGGCCATGCCGACTCCCACATAGGTGGCGAGATCCTGAGAAACCACGGTGGCAAGAAATCCCGCAAAGGCAATATAGGCCCCCGCAAGGGTTCCCATAATGAGAAGCTGGGGTACGGACCAGCTGCTTTTTGCCTGCGAAGCTGCACAGGCACCTTTGGCGATTTCCACGGGGCTCTTAAACGCTGTGTTCATTTAAATAACTCCTTCCCTTACTCTCCGATATTTTTTGTATCTTTACTCCGCAAAAACGTTGTGTGGCTGAAACTGCTATACCGCTTTGAGAACTCTTACCGCACTGATCTTGTAACCGGGGGTCTCCGAAACGGGGTCGATCTCTGCCGCCGTAAGAAAGTTTGCTCCGGACTCCGCAAAGTGGAAGGGGAGGAAGACCATCCGGGGAGGAACCCGATCGGAGATCTTAGCCTTTCCCTCTACCACACCCCGACGGGAGGAGACCGAAAGCATCTCCCCCGGCTCTACCTGAAGCTCCGCCGCGTCCGCGGGATGGATTTCGATATACAGTTCGGTGACGAACTCTCCGGGAGCGCTCCGGCGGCTCATGCTCCCCGAGTGGTAGTGATAGAGCAGGCGCCCTGTGGAGGCGAGGAAGGGGTACTCCTCGTCGGGCCACTCGTGGGGAGGCTGCCACTCGCAGGGGGAGAAGATGGCCTTGCCGTTGGGTCGGGGGAATTTCCCCACATGAAGATTTGCCGTCCCGGGATGCTCTGCGTTCGGACAGGGCCAGGAGAGTCCTGCCTGGTCAAGCCGATCATAGCTCATGCCGGCGTAGCTCGGGGTGCATGCGGCGATATCGTCGAAGACCTCCGAGGCGCTCCGGAACTTCCAGGCTGCCCCCATGCGGTTCGCCAGAGCCGTGAGAATCTCCCAGTCAGGCCGGGCCTCGCCAGGGGAGTTGACCGCCTTGCGTACCCGCTGTACCGTCCGGGTGGTGTTGGTGAAGGTACCTTCCTTCTCGCCCCAGCAGGCGGCGGGGAAGACCACATCCGCAAGCTGTGCCGTTTCGGTGAGGAAGATATCCTGAACCACCAGAAGCTCAAGATGTTCCAGACAGTGGCGCACATGGTTGGTATCGGGATCTGTCACCATAGGGTTCTCTCCCATGATGTAGAGCCCCCGCATCTCTCCGGTTCCTGCGGCTTCCATCATCTTCACCAGGGTCTTGCCGAGCTTGTCCGAGAAGGCCGCCCCTTTCCAGAGCGTAGCAAACTTCTCCCGCACCTCCGGGAGGGCTACCTTCTGGTATCCCGTGAAGACGTTGGGAAGGGCCCCCATGTCGCAGGCTCCCTGCACGTTGTTCTGTCCCCGGAGGGGGTTCACCCCTACGCCGGGACGCCCCATCATGCCACAGAGAAGGGCAAGATTGGCGAGGGAGCGGACATTGTTGGTCCCCGAGGTGTGCTGGGTAATCCCCATGGTGTAGAAGGTGGCGGAGTTAGGGCCCTGAGCATAGATCCGGGCGGCCTTTTCCACATCCTCCGGAGCAAGACCGGTGATCTCGCTCACCTTTTCGGGGGTATAGGCCTTGACGGTCTCTTTCAGAGCTTCGAAGTTCTCTACCCGCTCCTCAATGAAGGCCTGGTTCTGAAGGTTGTCCCGAAGGATCACGTGCATGAGGCCATTCACCAGAGCCACATCGGAGCCGCTCTTCTGACGAAGATAGACATCCGCATATTTGGCAAGTTCGATCTTCCGGGGATCGCAGACGATAAGTTTCGCCCCGTTGCGCCGGCGTTCCTTGATCCAGGAGCCGATGACGGGGTGTGCTTCGGTGGTGTTGGATCCGATGACAAGCATCACATCCGCCTCCATGATGGAGGCAAAATTGTTGGTCATGGCGCCGCTTCCGAGGGTCTCACCGAGACCCGCTACAGTAGCACTGTGTCAGAGATGAGCGCAGTGGTCCACATTGTGGGTACCCACCACCTCCCGGGCGAGACGCTGCAAGAGATAGTTCTCCTCGTTGGTGCACCGGGCGGAGGAGAAGAAGCCCAGGGCGTCGGGGCCGGATTCTTGCTTGATGGCTCCCATCTTTTGGGCTACGTAATTGAGAGCTTCATCCCAGGAGGCCTTCCGGAAGGTGTCCCTCTCCCGGATAAGGGGGGTGGTGAGACGCTCATCGCTCTGGACATACTGCCAGGCAAAGCGCCCCTTCACACAGCAGCGCCCCTCGTTGAGGGAGGTGGAACTGGCGTAATCGGTGGTGACGTTGGCGATACGCCCGGTTTTTGTGTTCACCTGGATGTTGAGTTCGCACCCCACACCGCAGTAGGAGCATACAGTTTTGGTGCTCTCCATCTCCCAGGGGCGTCCTTTGCCTGCGGCGGTCTTCTCCGAGAGCGCTCCCACAGGACAGAGCTGCACGCACTGACCGCAGAAGGTACAGTCCGAATTTTCCAGTTCTTTGCCCACCGGAGGCTGCACCATGGTATGGATACCCCGGTTCTGAAAGTCGATGGCGTGGTACTGGGCGAGACTGTCACAGGCCCGGATACAGCGGCCACAGAGGATGCACTTGTTCATATCCCGAGTGTAGAAGGGATTGGCGTCCTCGAAGTTGTGCTCCCGGCAGGTATCCCCCTCCTCGGCGAAACGGGAGGCTTCGATACCCAGCTCGTAGGCCACGTCCTGAAGCTCACACTTGCCGTTACTCGGGCAGGAGAAGCAGTCCAGGGGGTGCCGGACGAGAAGCAGCTCCACCACAGCTCTCCGGGCCTCAAGCACCCGGGGGGAGTGGGTGTGGATAACCATGCCCGGGGTCGCCGGAGTGGTGCAGGAGGTGAGAAGCTTGGGGTTCCCCTCCATCTCCACAAGACAGACCCGGCAGGCCCCTGCGGGAGGAACCGCCGGATGATCGCAGAGTGTGGGAATACGGATATTCGCACTTCTTGCGGCTTCAAGGATGGTCATCCCCGCCTGGGCGGTTACTTTTATACCGTTAATCGTAAGCTCTATGCCTTGCATTTTTGTATGACCTCCTGGCTACTTTCTGGAGATGGCCTTCACAGGACATGCATCCATACAGGCACCGCATTTAACGCACTTTTCCTGATCGATCACATGGGCCTTCTTGACCTCTCCCGTAATGGCCTCCACCGGGCAGACCCGGGCGCACTTGGTGCAGCCGATGCACTTCTCCGCATCAATGATGAACCGGGTAAGCTCCTCGCAGGCTCCAGCGGGGCAGCGATGCTCGTCGATGTGAGCCTCATACTCGTTCCGGAAATAGCGCAGGGTGGTAAGTACGGGGTTCGGAGCTGTCTGGCCAAGACCGCAGAGAGAGGTGTCTTTGATCATCTTGCCCAGATACTCCAGGTTCTCGATATCCTCGGGCTTCCCCTTACCGGAGACGATACGGTTCAGGATGTCCAGCATCTTCTTGGTACCCTCCCGGCAGGGGACACACTTACCGCAGGACTCCCGCTGGGTGAACTCCAGGAAGAAGCGCGCCACATCCACCATGCAGTTGTCCTCATCCATCACCACAAGACCTCCGGAACCCATGATGGCTCCGGCTCCCGTGAGGGATTCGTAGCTGATGGGAATATCCAGATGCTCCTCCGTGAGGCAGCCTCCCGAGGGGCCGCCGATCTGCACGGCCTTGAACTTCTTCCCTCCGAGAACGCCGCCACCGATGTCGAAGACCACTTCACGCAGGGTGGTCCCCATGGGAACTTCCACGAGACCCGTGCGGTTTACCTTGCCGGTGAGGGCAAAGACCTTGGTTCCCTTGGATTTCTCTGTGCCGATGGAGGCGTACCAGGCTCCACCTTCCCGCAAGATGGCGGGGACGTTGGCCCAGGTCTCCACGTTGTTGATGTTGCTCGGTTTCCCCCAGAGCCCCTTGTTAGCAGGGAAGGGGGGACGGGGACGGGGCATGCCGCGTTGCCCCTCGATGGAGGCCATGAGAGCGGTCTCTTCACCACAGACGAAGGCCCCTGCACCCTCTTTGATGTGGAGGTGGAAGCTGAAGTCCGTTCCGAGAATGTTATCTCCAAGCAGTCCGTACTCCTCCGCCTGCTCAATGGTCCATTTGAGCCGACGAATGGCCAGAGGATACTCCGCCCGACAGTAGATGTACCCTTCATTTGCCCCCATGGCATAGGCACCGATAAGCATACCTTCCACCACCGCATGGGGATCCCCCTCCAGAATGGAGCGATCCATGAAGGCCCCGGGATCGCCTTCGTCGGCGTTGCAGATAACGTACTTTTTATCTCCCTTGGAGGCGGCGCAGAAGCTCCACTTCAGCCCCGTGGGGAAACCCCCGCCCCCACGACCGCGAAGTCCGGAAATCTTAACCTCTTCGACAACCTGTTCCGGGGCCATCTCGGTGAGAACCTTCACCAGAGCCTGGTAGCCGTCCCGGGCAATATATTCATCAATATTGTCGGGGTTGATATAGCCGCAGTTGTGCAACGCGATACGGTGCTGCTTGCTGTAGAAGGGGATATCCTTGTAGTGGGGGATCTCCTCCGCATTATGGGGCTCCTTGTAGAGAAGGCGCTCCACGATACGCCCCTTGTAGAGGTGCTCTTCGATAATTTCCAGCACATCTTGAGGGGTAACACGGCAATAGAAAGTTCCCTCGGGGTAGATCACCACCACAGGCCCCATCTCGCACATGCCATGGCACCCCGTGGGGATAAGAGCTACTTCCTTATCCAGCCCCCGGAGAGCGAGATTCTTCTCAAAGGCCTCGGTTACCGCCTTGGCACCACTGGAGACGCACCCGGTACCGTTACAGATCAATACGTGGGATCGATAAAGACTCATAGAATTTCTCCCCTAGTCCGTCCGGCCAATGACCAGGCTGTCAACGATCTGGCCGTTCACCACGTGCTCTGCGATAATACGGGAAACATCCCCGGGAGAGACATTGCCGTAGGTTATCCGGGATTCTCCCTGCCGGATAACATCAAGAAGGGGCTCTTCCTGACACATGCCGATACAGCCCGTGGTCTCCACGGTAACATCCTTTAACCCTCGGGTCTCAAGTTCTTTCATTACCGCATCAAGAATAGCCCGTGCCCCCGCAGCGATACCACAGGTTCCCATGCCGATGATAATGCGGGTCCTGCCTTCCGAACGAGCAGCGGTAAGATCTGACGCACGTTCCTTGATTTTTCTCAAATCCGCAAGATTCTGTATCTTGGGCAACGCGTACACCTCCACCAGATAAATTCCTTCAAAACGAATGGTTCTGCCACAAGGCACATCCTGATTTTTTCCGGCATATCCTGAGAGGAATTCCGAACTTTTCGGTAATCCGCATCATTCTTCGGAAAAAATCCGCATGAGGGATTACTCAAACTTACTAATAATACCCTCCACCATGTCCACCGTAAGGCGTCCGAAGGTCTCATCATTAACCATAATCACCGGAGCGAGGCCACAGGCCCCGATACAGGCCACGGGCTCCAGGGTGAAACGGAGATCCTCAGTGGTGCCGTTCTCCTCCACATGAAGAAGCTCCTTCACCCTCTCCAGAATCTTGAGGCTCCCCCGCACATGGCAGGCAGTGCCCCGACAGACCCGGATGATATGACGCCCCCGGGGCTTGAGATGAAACTGAGCATAGAAGGTTGCCACACCGTAGATCTCCGCTAGCGGAATAAGCATCTCCTCGGAGATGGTCTCCACGGCATCTGCAGGCAGATAACCGAACATCTCCTGGGTTGCCTGAAGAACCGGGATGAGGCCTCCCTTTTTCTCTTTCCAGGGGGCCACGATATCCCTGGTTTTGGAAATGACCTCTTCCTTTACAATAGCTGTAGTCATTCTCTCCCTCCTTCAAAACGAAAAACCCTTCTCCGTACGGTTTCCAGGTTTTCTCGCATTCCAAAACATCCAAAGCGCCTTGTTAAAAAAAGAACATACGAAGGGGCAAAAAACAAGCCCCGGCGCACAAAAAGGCTTCCCCTCCTCGGGGGGGAAGTTTTTTCGCAGAATAGGCTTTGAAACATTGAAAACATTTCTTCGAGTCTTTGCTAAGGATACCATCTTTACCTATACCATGACAAGTCCTATGAAGAACTTTTGGAACCATCTACAAGTGCAACATATATCAAAGGTGGGGAGGAACATCCACGTTCCTCCCCACCTTGCCTGTAGCAGCTTGGGAATACTTCCGGTACAGAAAACCGTTTTCGCTAGGCGTAACCCATGAAGACCGCCAGGGTGACCGCTGCAAAACCGCAGAGAATCCAGATTGTCATAAGGGGCCAGAGGAACTTGACCCACCGCTCGTAAGGGATCTTCGCCATAGCGAGAGAGGCGAAGAGAGTTCCCGAGGTGGGGATGATGGAGTTGGTAAAGCCGTCTCCAAACTGGTACGCCAGAACGACGATCTGCCGAGAGATTCCCACAAGATCCCCCACGGGGGCCATGATGGGGATGGTTACCGCAGCCTGCCCGCTTCCGGAGGGGATGAAGGTGTTGATAATCACCTGGACGAGGAACATTCCTCCCGCACTGATCGCCTCGGGAAGCCCCTGAACCCAATGGGCGAGGGAGTAGATAATGGTGTCGATAATCTGACCGTCCGTAAGAACCACAAGAATTCCCCGAGCCACACCGACGATGAGCGCTCCAAAGGCGATCATTCTCAGACCATCCACAAAGGCTCTCGCCATGGCGTTGGGGGTAAGCCCTCCAAGGACACCTGCGATGATACCCATGGCAAGGAAGATTCCCGCCAGCTCATCAATATACCAGTCGAGCTTGAAGACGCCGTAGATCAGCATGCCGAAACCCGCCAGCAGCACGAGCCCCACCAGATTGTGCTTTCCCTCATACTTGGGAAGGGCGGAGAGGTCATCCCAGTGCACCGCCTCGGCCTGATCGAGGTCGTACATGGGGCTGAGTTCGGGATTTGCCTTAATCTTCTTGGCGTAGCGCATAACATAGACCACGGCGATGAAGAGAATAACCACGTAGACCCCAAGACGGAAACCGATGCCGGAGAAGATGGGAAGCTCCGCAATTCCCTGGGCCACGCCAACGGTGAAGGGATTCATCCAGCCTCCGGTAAATCCTGCTGCCGCTCCGAGAGCCACCATGGCCATACCCGTAATGGAATCGTACCCCATGGCCCGGGCAATGGCTACCCCAATGGGGATGAATACGATGGTCTCCTCCGCCATACCGAAGGTAGCTCCTCCCAGGGAGAAGAGGAACATTGTAAAAGGTATGAGAAGCGTCTCCTTACCTTGGATTTTCCCCAGAATCTTTCCGATCCCGGCCTCTACAAACCCCGTGGCCTGGATGATGCTGAAGGCACCTCCCACGAGGAAAATGAAGAAAATAATCCCCGCGGCCTGCTTCATGCCATTCTGAACCGCCAGAAAAACATCAAAGGGATGGGTGGGGGTAGCTTCCACGTGATGGAAGGAGGCCGCATCAACCACGGTTCTCCCCGTGTGGGGATCCTTTACCCGCTCATAGACACCTGCGGGAATAACATAGGTCAACAGAGAACAGAGAATGATAACGCTAAACAAAAGAACATACGTATGCGGGAATCTGCTTTTCACCGCTATCGCCCCTTTCTTAAAAAAAGACATGCCACACCGTTCTTGTCCTTTCCATAAAGAAAAAGACAACTTCGGAAGAGAACATTCCTGCGCACCATCAGCTTCTTCAGTGTATCTTCCCAGGCCCCACCCTCTCTCTTCTGTTTTTTAGACAATTTGCACGTCATGAGGGTATCAAACTACTTGCTGTGGGTCAAGATTCTCCAGCCCTTTGTCCGAGAGAAGAGCGCATTTTGGTGCAAAAAACATCGCTCTGGTTGACCCTTTTTCCGGTAAATGGTAGAAAACATACGGGAAGGTCACAAAATCTACCCACGGGAGGTCTGATACGTATGAACATACTCCAGCTTCTTGACAGGGCGATTTCCGAAAAGGAGATCGTAGAACTGCTTCAGGATCTTATCCGCATCCCAAGCCACAGGGATACTCCGGGGAGAGAACGGGAGATCGCCCTCTCCATGCACGACTTTCTTCGTCGCCAGGGGATTGAGGTAGAACTAATGCCGGTTCTCGACGAGCGGCCCAATGTGGTGGCGGTTCTTCGTGGTTCCGGAGGGGGGAAGAACCTCATGCTGAACGGACATACCGACACGGTTCGCCCCTACCGCATGGAAGCCCCCTACGATCCTGTGATCCGGGAGGGGCGCCTCTACGGCCGGGGAGCCTGCGATATGAAAGCGGGGGTGGCTGCCATGATGATGGCTCTGCTGGCTCTTCAAAGAGCGGAAATCCCTCTCAAGGGAGATGTGATCTTTACGGGGGTCATCAACGAAGAGCTGCAAAGCGAGGGGACCGAGGCCATCGTCACTCGGGGGCCTAAGGCGGATTTCGCCATCGTGGGGGAACCCACAGAACTCTCCATAGCTCCGGGCCATCGGGGGCTGGAGTGGCTGGATATCGTGATTGAGGGAAAGACCGCTCACGGAGGGGTGCCGGAACGGGGGATCAACGCCATATCCAAGGCGGCCAAGCTTATCCGGGCCATTGAAGAGGATCTCGTCCCCCGGCTTGCAGAGCGGGAACATCCGGGGGTGGGAAGGTCGATTCTGAACTTCGGCACCCTCCATGGAGGGGATCAGCCAAGCAGCGTGGCGGGGCGATGCGTGCTCCAGCTTGACCGCCGCTATACCCCCAAAGAATCTCTGGAGCAGGTTCTCCGAGACTTCGAGGAGATTCTCGAAAAACTCCGGAGAGAAGACCCTGAGTTCAAGGCTACCCTTCACCGAAACCCGGATAACATGGCCACCATGGACCATCTACCGGTCTATGTAGAGCCGGAGCACCCCCTGGTACAGGCACTTTTGAAAGCCCACCGGGACGTTCGCGGAGAAGAGGCCCAGTGCCGTCCCAAAACGGGGTGGACCGATGCCTCTCTTCTGGCAAATTATGCGGGTATTCCCGCGGTCAATCTCGGCCCCGGCTCCGTGGCCCAGGCACATACGGAAGAGGAGTACGTGCCCATCTGCCACCTCAAGCCCGCCGCCCTTATCTACGCCATGGCAGCGGTGCATCTCTGCTCCTGAGAAGCTCCAAGACTCCGCCCGCAGAGTAGACCCACAAACTAGAGCGGTTTTACAAATAACGTGTCACGTGCTGTTTCACGGAGCCTCCGCTTGTGTGTCCCCTCGGCTCCCGAGTGGTCGAACCGCTCCCTTGCTTTGCTGCTCCGAACCGTCGCCACAGACGCGCCGTCCATGGCGCGACTGCGGCTTGCTGGCACGTCCTGTGCCAGCACCGGTTCTCCGCGACGCAAAGCTGCACTCGCCGACCACTATGTCGCTGCCGGGGACACACAAGCTCCGGCTCTCCTGTTAACATAATGTCACACGGCAACCAGAACCGCTCTAAGGAGTAAAAACACAGAAATCCCCCGGAGGCTTTGGAGAGAATCCAAACCTCCGGGGGATTTATTCGGCATCTATTCTGCAAAAAACTGGTTAGATCTTGTGCCGTTTAAAGTAGTGCGTGTGGAGCAGATGATGAGACTTTTCGCTCAAGGGTTTGCCAAAATACTTCTCGTAAAGTTCCACAATATAGGGATTCTCATGGGATTTCCGGATCGGCTTGTTCCGGTCTTCTTCGTAGATCGCCTCAGCCCGTTTCCGGATGATCTCCATCTTGCCGTGGTGGTAGGGCTGGCCGCCTCCGCCGATACATCCCCCGGGGCACGCCATAATTTCGATGGCATGGAAAGGCTCCACGCTCCCCTCCCGGATGGAGTCCAGAAGCTTCCGGGCATTGCCGAGACCGTGGGCGATGCCGATGTGGAGTTTGAGCCCCGCCACCTCAAGCCAGGCATCACGAATGCCGTCCATTCCGCGGAGTTCTTCAAAGTCGATGCGCTCCAGAGGCTTCTTGGTAAGGATCTCCACAGCGGTACGCACCGCTGCTTCGATAACCCCTCCGGTGGCTCCGAAGATCACCGCCGCTCCCGTGGAGGCTCCCAGGGGATGGTCAAAGTCCTCTTCGGGGAGGCGTTCGAAGTTGATGTTCGCCCGCTTGATGAGGTGCGCCAGCTCCCGGGTGGTGATGGAAATGTCCACGTCGGGATTGCCGTTGTGAGAAAACTCCTCCCGGGAACATTCGTACTTCTTGGCAAGGCAGGGCATAACCGAAACGACGACCATCTTCTCCCGGGGAACGTTCAGAACCTCGGTAAGATAATTCTTTGCCACCGCTCCGAACATCTGCTGGGGAGATTTGGCGGTGGAAGGGACATCGAGAAGATCCGGATAGTTGTGCTCGAAGAACTTCACCCAGGCGGGGCAGCAGGAGGTAAGGATGGGAAGCCGCACACTGGTATCCCCCTCAAGATGCCGGGAGAGCCTATCCAGAAGCTCCGTTCCTTCTTCCATAATGGTGAGATCCGCCGCAAAATCTGTATCGAAGACCCGGTCGAAGCCGAGCCGCCGCAGAGCCGCAGCCATCTTTCCCGTCACCAGAGTACCCGGCTCTAGACCAAACTCTTCTCCCAGAGCAGCCCGCACCGCCGGAGCGGTCTGAACCACCACGAACTTTTGGGGGTCTGCCAGAGCCTGCACTACCTTCCATACGTAATCCCGCTCTGCCAGGGCCCCCACAGGACATACCGCCACGCACTGCCCGCAGAAGGTGCAGACAGACTCTTCCAGAGGCATTTCAAAGGCGGGAGCCACCACAGCCTCAAACCCACGGTTAATGGCAGAGAGGGCTCCCACGGTCTGGACCTCGTTGCACATGGTTTCGCAGCGGCGGCACATGACGCATTTGTCCATATCCCGACTGATAGCGGCGGAGACATCCTTCTTGTAGGAGGACTGCACCGCATCGGGGCAACGGATCTCACGAAGCTGGAAGCGCTCCGCCAGCGCCTGGAGTTCGCAGTCCCCTGCCTTGGAGCAGATAAGACAGTCTTTTGGATGATCCGAGATGATCAGCTCTAGCACGGTCTTTCGGGCATGAAGCACCCGGGGAGTGTTGGTACGCACCACCATCCCTTCCACTACAGGAGTGGCGCAGGAGGGGGCAAGGCGGGGACGCCCTTCCACTTCCACAACGCAAATCCGGCAGGAAGCGGTTTCGTTATGCATGGGGGTATTTTCGAGTTCCATATAGCAGAGAGTGGGAATCTCCACCCCTATCTTACGAGCCGCATCAAGAATGGTGCTCCCCTTGGGGACCTGCACGTTGTACCCATCAATGGTGAGAGTAATATTTTCCATTCGTTCACCCTCCGCTATCTCTTGGAAATGGCCGCAAATTTGCAGGCATCCACACAAGCACCGCACTTGATGCACGTGGCCGCATCAATCTCATGAACTTCTTTGACCTTCCCGGAGATGGCCTTCACCGGGCAAATCCGAGCACAGGCGGTGCATCCCACGCACTTCTTCGGCTCAATAACGTAGCGCACCAGATTTTTACACTTTCCTGAGGGGCAGCGATGTTCCGTTACATGGGCTTCATACTCATCCCAGAAATGCTCCAAGGTGGAGAGCACGGGATTCGGGGCGGTCATGCCCAAACCGCAAAGGGCGGTATCCTTGATAACCAGTCCGAGTTCCTTAAGACGCTCCAGATCATCCAGGGTGCCTTCGCCATCGCAGATCTTCTCTAAAATCCCCGAAAGACGTTTGGTTCCCACCCGACAGGGGGTGCACTTGCCGCAAGATTCCTCCACGGTGAAATCCAGGTAGAACTTGGCCACTGCGGGCATACAGTCATCCTCATCAAGGACGATCATGCCCCCGGAACCCATCATGGAACCCGCCCCAAGCAGGGTATCGTAATCAATGGGGGTATCAAGGTGCTTCTCCGTAAGGCACCCTCCCGAGGGGCCTCCGGTCTGCACGGCCTTAAACTTCTTACCGTTCCGGATGCCTCCGCCGATGTCGAAGATGACCTCCCGAAGGGTAATCCCCATGGGAACCTCCACGAGCCCCACGTTATTCACCTTTCCTGCGAGAGCAAAGACCTTGGTCCCCTTGGATTTTTCGGTACCGATCTGATTAAACCAGTTGGCTCCCTTGAGGAAGACGGCGGGGACATTAGCGAAGGTCTCTACATTGTTCACGATGGTGGGCTTTCCCCAGAAACCTGCCTCGGCCGGAAAGGGCGGTTTGGTGGTGGGCTCTCCCCGCTCTCCCTCCATGGAGTGGATGAGGGCCATCTCTTCGCCGCAAACGAAAGCTCCCGCTCCGTAGCGGATCTCAATATCGAAGGAGAAGTCGCTTCCCAGAATGTTCTTTCCCAGCAAACCATATTCCCGGGCATCCTTAATAGCCTTGGTAAGGCGCTGCACCGCCAGAGGATACTCCGCCCGGATGTACACCTTCCCCTCCGAAGCCCCGATGGCGTATCCTGCGATAATCATGGCCTCTACCACCGAATGAGGATCCCCTTCGAGGATGGAGCGATCCATGAAAGCCCCGGGATCGCCCTCGTCGGCGTTACATATCACGTACTTCTGATCCGCCTCGTACTTGGAGGCGAACTCCCACTTGAGTCCCGTGGGAAAGCCCCCCCCTCCACGGCCCCGAAGGCCCGAGAGCTTGACTTCGTCGATCACATCGCGAGGGCTCATATCCTCAAGGATCGTTCCCAGAGCCTGGTAGCCGTCCCGTGAGATATATTCATCGATACTTTCGGGATCGATGAAGCCGCAGTTTCTCAAGGCGATGCGAAGCTGTTTTTTGTAAAAATCCATGTGCTTGGAATCCGAAACGTGCTCTTTTGTTTCGGGATCCACGTAGAGAAGCCGCATAACCTGACGCCCTTTGATACAGTGCTCCTCCACAAGCTCCGGTACATCCTCGGGGGTTACCTGAACGTAAAAGGTATTGTCCGGAGCGATCTTAACGATGGGCCCCTGCTCGCAGAAGCCAAAACACCCTGCCTCAATAACCCGCACCTCTTCCGCAAGGCCCCTCTTGCTGACCTCGTTTCGAAAATTCTCCACAATCCGGGTACTCTCAGCGGATTTGCATCCCGTACCCCCACAGACCATAACGGTAATTTTCTCAGCCATCAGGCACACTCCTTCCGTATCGCCGGGATTAGTCGTTGATGGTCTTATAGGCTTCGGGAATCACACCATCCACAAGATTCCCACCCATGACATGCTCTTCCAGAATTTCCTTCACTCTGACCTTGTCCACATGGCCGTACACTGCCGGAGGCTGCCCGGGGAAGGTGACCTCCACGGTGGGCTCGGCGTAGCAGTATCCCATACATCCCGTCTGGGTAACGACAACATTATCAAGATGGCGTTCTTTCGCCCCCTCAATAAAGAGATTCATGATTTCCCGAGCCCCTGCGGCGATACCGCAGGTAGCCATACTCACCTTGATCTGCACAAGATTTTCGATATTGCTTCCCTTCTCACGCAGCTCCGTGGCATCTTTGATCTTTTCCTTCAGAGCCCGGAGTTCCTTGAGATTCTGTATTTTTGCCATCATCGCACCTCCACTCTCTTATGCTCGAAAACTAATCCTTGTAGTTCTCAAGAATGCCCTCTACCATATCCGGAGTAATCCGACCGTAGACCTTCTCACCGATGAGCACCACCGGAGCAAGACCACAAGCCCCCACACAGCGGAGTGTATCCAGAGAAAACTTGCCATCCTCCGTGGTCTGCCCCGGCTGAATACGGAGCCTTTTGGCAAACTCCTCCACGATCTGGTCTGCTCCCCGAACGTAACAGGCGGTACCCATGCATATGGAGATGGGATGTCTTCCCTTGGGGGTCATGGTAAAAAATGAGTAGAAGGTGATCACCCCATAAATTTTCGCCAGGGGAACCTCCATCTTTTCCGCAATAAAAGCCTGAACCTCCCGGGGAAGAAAACCGAAAATCTCCTGGGCTTTGTGGAGCACCATGATCAACTCTCCCCGCTTGTTCGGCAGGGAGTCGATAAACGCCTCAAGCTTCTCGTACCCTACCCCGGTCTCCTTTGCACTACAGGCTCCCATACTAGCGCCTCCTTCACTTTTTAAATGCAGAACAAATCAGATTTGCCCCTTTGAACCCTACCAAATGACACTCTTTTCACTAAGGAGATCTAGAAACACTTTACTTCTCCTTTTCCATGATACCATAGAACAATCTTGACATAACAGCTTTTTTCGGAAAAACCTTTATGCAGGAGAGAGGCAAACTCAAGGACCACCTCTCTCCTCTAAGTCAGTTTTGTGGCGGCTCTACCGCCTCTTTTTTGAGGCGATAGAGCTTTTCCTCCTTATTGCTGCACCCTCGACAGGTAGCACCATGAGAGGGGGGATAGGCTTCGCCGCAGAGGGAACAGATCACGGGAGGTTCCTTAGGACGAAGCTTCAGAAGCTTCTCCACCATCACAACCTCCTGGCAATCAAAAAGATCCGCCCCCGCACGGCTTATCTCTTCCAAAATGGCGTACAGATTCTGCTCTTTCTTGGGGATGAGCTTAAAAAACCACTCCTCCACCCGGGGCCAGTTCGGAAGTTTCTTCATGCTGAGAGCAATACGAACACCTTCACCCGTTACTTTATCATAAAAAATAGCGGCGAATTTTCCGGTGTCCACGATACGCAGCCAGTGATTTCCCACGGTACAGGGGGTGAGAAGCTGCACCGCATCCGCCAGACACTTCCGGGTTTCACAAATCACATCCATAAGGATTCCCTCGGGAAGGAGTTCCCAGGCCAGGTTCACCATCTGCAACCCCACCACACCTCCCGGAGCAGGTTTGCCGTGAAAAAGCTCCAGCTCCCTCAGGAAATTTTCGTAGGTTTCAAAGCGTCCGTATCGCATCAGGAGGCAGTTTTTTCGATGCGTACCGCACATGCCTTGTAGGAAGGCGTGAGGGTATCAGGATCAAAACTCCCGGGGTCCCCGTTGAGCAGATGGTTTGCATTGGTCTCCCAGAAGTGGAAGGACATCCATAGCATCCCCCGGGGAATCCGCTTGGAGACGTTGGCTTTGATCTTCACCTCTCCCCGCCGTGATTTGACGAGAATAGTCTCCCCATGCGCGATGCCGAGAGCCTCCGCATCAGGGATAGAGATATCGGCGAACTCCTCAGGCATGCGCTCATTCATCCCCTTGGCCCGTCCGGTCTGAGTCCGGGAGTGGTAGTGAGTAAGACGCCGCCCGGTGCTGAGCACCAGCGGATACTCTTCATCGGGAAGCTCACTGCTCGGTGCCCAATCGATGGCCTGAAAAGCTCCCTTGCCCCGGGTGAAGTTACCGTCCTTATGGAGAATGGGAGTACCAGGATGATCCTCCGAGGGACAGGGCCACTGAATTCCCCCGATGGTATCAAGACGATGAAACTTAATCCCTTTGAAAGCAGGGCAGAGTTCGGCGATTTCCTTATCCCAGATCTCCTGACCGCTGTTCGAGGCCCATTCGTATCCGAATCGTTTCGCCACTTCCTTGAAGATCCACCAGTTCGGTCTGGCCTCCCCGGGGGGTCTTTTAACCGTCCGCACCCGGCTGACACGGCGTTCGGTGTTGGTAAAGGTTCCTTCATCCTCGCACCACGCTGCGGAGGGAAGGATGACGTCTGCGAAGACGGTCGTCTCATTGGGGAAGATATCCTGAGCCACGAGAAACTCCGCCGAGTTGAGGCAGTGCGAAATATGACGGATATCCGGCTCGGTGGCCACAAGATTTTCTCCAAAGATCCAGAAAGCCTTTACTTTTTCACTGGCAAGGCCCTGGGTCATGTCGGCGATCTTCATTCCCGGAACCAGAGACAGCTCCGGCACACCCCAGAAATCGGCAAACTTGCGGCTGACTTCGGGAGAATCCACCTTCTGATAACCGCAGAACATGTTGGGAAGAGCCCCCATGTCGCAGGCTCCCTGCACGTTGTTCTGCCCCCGCATGGGATTGACGCCCCCTCCGGGAACTCCCATGTTCCCCAGAAGCATCTGGAGATTCGCCAGAGACATGACGTTGCGTTTCCCCGTGACATGCTCTGTAATGCCCAGGGTGTAGATCACCATGGCGGGCTTGATGCTTCCAAGCATCCGGGCGATGGAGATAATGGTCTCCTCGGGAACACCGCTTATCTCCGCAGCTCTGCTGGGGGGATACTCCGCCACCTTTGCCGCCAGAGCATCGAAGTTTTCACACTTTTCTTCCACGAATTTTTTGTCGTAGAGATCTTCCTTGATCAAAACATGCATGATGCCATTGATAAAGGCAATATCCGAACCGACACGCAGCTGGGCAAAGATATCTGAATAATCCGCCAGCTCCTGACGGCGCGGATCCACCACAATGAGCTTTGTTCCGTTTTTAACCCCGTTTTTCAGATAGGTTGCCGCCACGGGGTGTGCCTCGGTCATGTTGGTACCGATGCAGAAGAGGAGCTTTGCCTTGGCAAATTCTCCTACGGTGTTGGTCATGCCGCCCGCTCCAAACGTAGACAGTAGCCCCGCTACTGTAGGGGCGTGTCAGACCCGTGCACAGTGATCGATGTTGTTGGTTCTGAAAACCATGCGGAAAAGCTTCTGCATGTTGTAAGAATCTTCGTTGAGACTGCGGGCGCAGCTCACCCCTCCAACGCTGTCGGGACCGTGCTTCTGCATCACCTCCTTCAGGCGCGATGCCACGAGATCCAGAGCCTCATCCCAGGAGGCCTCACGGAAGGTGTCTTCAGAGCTTTTTTTCTCGCCCTTTCTTTCACGAATCAGAGGCCGGGTAAGCCTGTCCTCGGAGTAGATAAAGTCATACCCAAAACGCCCCTTCACGCAGAGCCTTCCCAGATTGGGCATGCCATCCTGCGTTCCGGTGACCCGGGCGATCTGCTCTCCCTTCATATGAAGATCAAGCTGACAGCCCACACCGCAGTAAGGGCAGGTGGTGCGCACCACGCTGGTCTCCCAGGCGCGCCCCTTTCCAATGGCTTTCTTCTCCACAAGAGCCCCCACGGGACAGGCCTGAATGCACTGACCGCAAAAGACGCAGTCCGACTCCTCAAGCTTTTTTCCTATGGGAGGATTGATGGTGGTGAGAATACCTCTGTTCTGAAAATCAATGGCGTGATAGCCCGACTGCCAGTCGCAGGCCCTTACGCAGCGACCGCAGAGGATACACTTGTTCATATCCCGCACGAAGAAGGGATTGGTGTCGTCCAGCTCGTGCTCCGTGGCCACATCTCCTTCCTCCCTAAAGGGAGAGGCTTCGATGCCAAGTTCGTAGGCGAGATCCTGAAGCTCGCATCGCCCGTTGGATTCGCAGGAAAAACAGTCCAGAGGATGCCGGATAAGCAGCATCTCCACCACTGCTTTTCGTGCTGCCAGAGCCCTGGGGCTGTGGGTGGCGATGACCATACCCGGCGTAAGAGGAGTGGTACAGGAGGGTAGAAGCTTGGGATGATTTTCCGCCTCCACGAGGCAGACGCGGCAGGCCCCGCTGGACTCCAGGGCAGGGTGGTAGCAGAGGGAGGGTATGTGAATGCCCGCAGCCCGAGCCGCTTCCATAATGGTGGATCCCGGTTCCGCCGTCACGGTTTGACCGTTGATAACAGCGGTAATCGTTTTTTTCTCCATTATCGTTCGTTCTCCTTTTTCGAGTTTTTCAGCATGCCGCAAAGGCACATGCGGGATACGCACAGGATGTACAACTTCTGCACAACCCCCCCCTTCCCCAACGTCTAACTTCCTCCCCCGTGGGAGGTGTTCCCGCAAAAAGCCTGGAGAGCACCATATCGAGAGAGGTGATCTCTTTAAATACCGCTGCGGCGGGAACCCCCAGGAGAAAAACCTCTCCTCTTTTTGCAAGCATGAGATTTCCTCCGGGAATGATCGGGAGACGACGAAAAATTTCCCGGTCCCCCACCGAGCGTATCGCCAAAGGAGTGCGGTCATCCGCATCCACGCTCATTCCTCCGGTGCAGAGAATAATTTCCGCACCCCGAGAGAGCCAATGGCAAAGAGCCTCCGTAATGGCAGACTCCTGATCCGGTACTAGAGAGCTTCCGAGAAAAGTTCCTCCGTACGTACGGATTTTCTTTAAAAGCCTCGGCTGAAAAGCATCCTTCACTGCTCCTTCGTAAATTTCCCGTCCCGTGGTAATGAGAGCCACCTTTCGCGGAAGCCAGGGGAGCACCGCCATGGAGTCCAGGGACTCTATCCGGAGCACCTGCTCCTCCCTGACGGTGAGAGGCCCCACACGAAAGGCCGCCACAACTTCCCCCTTCTCAACAGAGATTTTGTTCGGGAGCGTGGTAAGAAGCCACTCGGGGTCGTCATTCACAAAATCCACCTGATCATCGGAGTAGGAGAGCAATCCGCTCCAGAGAGACCGTAGAGAACACTTTCCCTCTTGAGGGCCTTCAAGGGCAAGCCCTGCTCCCGCAAGCCGCTTTCCAAGACGACATGCGGCTTCATCCTCGTGTACCTCCCCCGGCTCCGTCTCCAGGAAGGAGATATGAAATTTCCCCATACGCTTGAGAAGGGTCACATCTTCAGGACGAATCTTCTCCCCCCGGAGGAATCGGGCTCCCTTGAAGCCCTGCTCCGGATCAATAAGAGTGAGGTCGTGAGGAACAATTTCTCCCACAGCATGTTCAACAGGAACAGTTTTGATCTTCATTAAACCCTCTCTCCTCCAACATGTTACAAAATGCACAAAGGGGGTACTCGTCCAGCAAAGACGAGTACCCCCGTTTATAATCACGCGGTTTTCCCCATCCTCCTTGCCAAACACGGGAGGCATGTTCGTTTCCAAACATACCCTGACGGCCGCATTCCATAGAGTAAAGGCTCCACAGGAAGTACGGCTCGGAGGTAGCTATATAGTTTTTTAGTTAAGACTTTTGCGGGGCTAGAGATATCTAAAATTTCTTCGGTATATCTCGACCCGAGGAAATTATACCCCTTTTATCATGTCGGGCCAAGTCCCAAAATAGATCTCCTTCGATCGGAGTAGTTTCGTGGCTCCGAAAATATCACAAACCCAACACCACCGCAGCAATAGCAAAATACAGCAGAAGCCCCCCCACATCCACAATGCTGGTGATAAAGGGACCGCTCATCACGGCGGGATCCAGCTTAAAAAAACGGGCCATGAGGGGGAGGAAGGCCCCGGAGAGATTGCCGAGAGCCACCACTGCCACGGTGCTGACCCCCACCACAAGAGCCATGCCATACCCCGTATCAAGCATGAGAGCCCGGACAGCCCCGAGAACTCCCAAGGCCCCTCCAAGCACCACGCTCATAAGAGCCTCTCGGGAGAAGATCCGAAAGATATGTTTTCCCTGGATCTCCCCCAGCGTCATACCGCGAATGATAAGCGTGGAGGTCTGGGTTCCTGAATTGCCCCCGGTACCGATAAGAAGGGGTACGAAATACGAAAGAGCCACTACTTTTTCAATGGCTGCGGAGTTCCACTTCAGCACCGTAGCTGTTACGGCATCAATGAGAATACAGATGAGAAGCCAGGAGAAACGCTTCCGGGCAAGGCTAAAAAAGCTGGATTCCAGATAGCTTTCACCGGTGGGCTCAATACCCGCCATACGTTCAATATCTTCCGTGGCCTCTTCTTCCATGATATCAAGTACGTCATCCCAGGTGATGATCCCCACCAGGCGCTTTTCCAGATCTACCACGGGAAGGGCGTGAAAATCGTAACGGGAGAGAACCCGGGCCACTTCTTCCTGATCCGTGTCGGTGTAGACATAGACGGGGTCATCGTTCATGAGATCCCCAATGGACATTTTCCGCCCTGCCAGAACCAAATCTTCCAGCTCCACCACGCCCATGAGCTTTCTTTGAGAATCCACCACAAAGGAGGTGTAGATGGTCTCCTTGGTTCTTGCCTGGCGCCGGATATTTTCCAAAGCCTTTCCGGCGGTCATGCCGACCTTGAGATCCACATACTCCGGAGTCATGACTCTTCCCGCAGTATCTTCCTTGTAATTAAGGAGGGTGAAAGCAAGTTTTCGCTCTTCCGGGGAGAGATGACGGAGAAGCTTTTTGACGGTCTTCGCGGGAAGTTCATCCAGGAGTTCCGTCCGGTCGTCATCGGACATGCTTTCGATGATCTCCGCTACTTCATGATCCGTAAAGTGCTCCATAAGCTCTTCACGGGTCTGTTTTTCCATCATTTCAAAGACATCAATGGCAGTATCCTTGGGAAGAAGCCGAAAGAGAAGAACCCTTTCCTGGGGAGGAACCTCTCTCATGAGATCTGCCGTATCGGGAGCCTCCATGGCCGAGAGGAGTTCTTTAACACGTACAAACTGACGGGATTGCAATGCTTGGCTAATTTCAGAAAAAGAGATTTCCCAGCGTTCCATAGGGGTGTTCACCTCCGTAAGCATGCCCCGATCTTTCCGAGGCAGAGGCAGAAAGGCACCCGGAAACTAGCCGAAAAAGACGGGGAGGGAGAGGAAAAAGCGTGGTTGCAGCTTATAGGTTCGTTGCGGGACGGTACTATCGCTTTCCATGAGGGACCTCCTTAAAAAATGTGATCGTCCTTGGCAGAATCAGGAGCGGGGAAGGCTATGTTCCATAATTCTCGCGCCGGGTACGATGATAGCACAGTTCTTCCACCTTGGGCGAGCTTTCTTCATTGCTTCTTTTATGAAGGGTTGCAACGCCCTGTTCTCTGGAGGAGAACGCTACAAAAGTAAAAGCGGAAAATCCTGAAAGGACTTTCCGCTTTTTGAGTGGTGTCGTGAGAGGATGAACCCCTTGTTTAACGCTTGGAGAACTGCTTGAGAGCGCGGGCTTTGCGCTGCCCGTACTTTTTGCGCTCCACCATACGGGAGTCTCGGCTGAGATAGCCAGCCTTCTTGAGGGTGGGGCGAAGCTCCGGATTCAATCGAAGAAGTGCTCGAGCGATACCAAGGCGAACCGCCCCGGACTGACCGGTGAGCCCTCCGCCATGAGCACGCACGAGGACATCTACCTTATTCTCCAACCCCGAGGCCTTCAAGGGCTCCAGGATATGGATACGCCACTGATATCTGGGGAAATAGTCCTCCATCTCCCGGTTGTTGATGAGGATTTTTCCCTCTCCGTTGCGCACCCGTACCCGGGCGACAGCGTTCTTTCTTCTTCCGGTTCCCCAGAAATAAGACTGAGAACTCATCATGCCTTATCCCCTTTCAAAACATCGTTCCAGACTTCAGGTAGCTGTGCCGCATGGGGATGGTTTTCCCCGGCATAGACCTTAAGCTTTTTAATCATACTTCTGCCAAGACGGGTCTTGGGAACCATTCCCCAGACAACTCTCTCCACAAGACGCTCGGGCTTCTTTTCGAGCAGGACCCCGTAAGGGGTCGCCTTGAGGCTTCCTTTGTAGCCGCTGTGACGGTATACCACAGACTGCTCCGCCTTACGCCCTGTGAGCTTCACCTTTTCTGCGTTGATAATGATGACAAAATCACCGCAGTCCACATGGGGGGTATAGGTGGGCTTATGTTTTCCCTGTAATACTTTGGCCACCTGAGCCGCAAGACGGCCCAAGGGTTTATCTGTGGCATCCACCACAAACCACTTGCGCTCCATCTGCTCCCGTCTGGCCATAAAACTTCGCTTGCCGATCATGTATGGTCACTCCTCATCGGGATGAACTTTAAATATATTGCCGTTCCCTGGGGGGAAACGACCTTCGCAACAGCTTGTTCTTTCCTCAGGTCTTGAAAACGTGGGGAATTCTCGCGACCTGAACGAAGAAAAGCCGAAACACGCAACAGTATAATACAGATCCGAAAATAATCTAGGAGATTGTACGAAGCTTCGGATTTTCCTGGATTCCCGGAATCCGACCCCGCTTCGCCACAGGCTCGCCGTTGACCTCTTTGATATCCATGGTCATATCCCGGAAGACACCGTGAGCGATGTAGCTCCCTACGCCGAAGGCATCCACAGGCTCTGCCACAAGACGGGAGATACGCTCGGGGTTGAGCCCCCCGGAGACGAAAATCTGTACTCCCGGAAACCCTGCTCCATCCAGACGGGCACGAACCTCTCGAATAAGGCCGGGGGTAACTCCTCCCCGTTCGCTGGGGGTATCCAGACGTATTCCCGTAAGGCGCCCTTCCAGAGCGCGGGCGACACGAAGAGTCTCTTCCGCCTCGTCCTTGAATGTATCTACCAGAACGATCCGGGGGTCGTCATCCCCGAGAAGAGCGTCATAGGCAGAGGCCACAGAGAGCGTATCCCCCGCCACGATAATTGCTGCGTGAGGAATGGTGCCCTGAGGCTCCTGGCCTCCGAGTTTCGCTCCCAGAATGCAGCTCGCCCCCTGGCAGCCTCCCACGATCATGGCAGTTCTCTCCATCACCGGGGCTATGGCAGGGTGCACGTGTCGAGCACCGAAACAGAGAACTTTTTTGCCTTTGGCGGCCGCCACACACTCGCGTGCGGCGGTGGCCCATCCGGTAGCGCTGGCAAGCATGCCGAGGAGCACTGTTTCGTAGGCTCCAAAGGCTCCGTAAGGGCCGCGAATGCGGAGGACCACGTCTTTAGGAGCAAAGCTCTCCCCTTCAGGGAGCATCTCCATAGCGAGTCCTCGGTTTTCGAGAAGACGAAGGACCTCGTCCCCTCCCGCAAAGTATCCGGAACCACGGGCAAAGACCTCCGCCGTCACATGAGCATTCAGAAGACCACAGGAACGAAGAACATCCCGAGTACGGATAAAATAGACATCCGTTGTATGACCAGCAAGGATCTCCTCATGTTCCGCCGAATAGAGGCGTTGAGGAGAGACCTTCAGAGAGTGGACATCATCAAGAGAATCCAGGGGATTCACCGGAGCACGTCCTTTCGCAACGATCTAACGCAGTACGAAGACGAGAAGAAGGGAAGAAACCATGAAAACAGCTATAAGCAACACGCTCAGCTTGCTGAGTGCGGTAAAACGCTGCCATTGGCCCCCTCCGGCATCCGCCTGGGTTCCTCCGCCAAAAATGCCGGAAAAACCGCCCGTTTTTCTCTGTTGTAGCAACACTGCCCCCATAAGGCAGATCCCGATAAGTACATGAAGAACGCTGAGAAGGATCTTCACTTTAGACACCTCCTGCTATATTTGCAGATACACACAGAGAGGGATTATAGCACATTTTCCTCTCTAAGAATACGTAAAAGAGCGAGAGTTGCAGAATTTCGATGGGAAATTTTGGATTTCACCGCTTCCCCGAGAACCCCAAGTGTATCATCGTACCCCAAAGGAATAAAGAGGGGATCGTAGCCGAATCCACAATTCCCACGGGGGATCTCTCCGATGCTACCGTAACAGTATCCATGGGCGGTAAACTCTTCGTTTCGGGCGATGTCGCAGTAGGCGAGGCACGCCACAAAGCGAGCCTTGCGGTTGCGTTCCCCCTCCATGGCACTGAGAAGCCAGGCCATGCGCTCTCCATCGTCTCTCCCCTTCCGGGCAGAATAGATACCAGGGGCCCCTTCCAGGCTCTCCACCTCAAGGCCGCTGTCATCTGCCACCGCAGGAAGAGCGGTCGCTTTCGACCATGCCCGGGCCTTCAGCAGGGCGTTCTCCTCGTAGGAGGAGCCGGCCTCTTCCACCGAGAGCTTCTGATAATCCCCCCCGAAGAGAAGCTCCCCCGAGAAGGAGGAAAAGAGATGCCGAAGCTCCTCGTATTTATGCCGGTTGGTGCTCCCCAGAAGAATTTTTTTTCCCATAGTTGTGAAGGGCCTCCATTTCCTCCGGTGTCAGAGCAAGAATCTGCTTCTGAAGAAGAATCAGCTCAGCTACGCCGGCTTCGGCCATGTCGAGAAAACCGAGAAGATCCCTTCGGGAAAAGACGTTCCCCTCGGCGGTTCCCTGAATTTCGACATACTCTCCCCACTCGTTGAGCACCACGTTGCAGTCTACCTCGGCGGCACTGTCCTCCCGGTAATCGAGATCAAGAAGGATTCTCCCCTCTACACGCCCCACGCTTACCGCCCCCAGAAAACAGGAGATGGGGATAGACGAAAGCGATCCTTTACGCCATAACCCCCGAAGGGCATCCGTGAGCGCCACGAAGGCCCCCGTAATGGCGGCGGTGCGGGTTCCGCCATCCGCCTGGAGCACATCACAATCCAACCAGATGGTGCGCTCCCCGAGAAGAGAAAGATTCACCGCAGCCCGAAGAGAGCGGCCGATAAGACGCTGGATCTCGTGGGTTCTCCCCTTTACTTTTCCAACGCTGGATTCTCGTGGCGTACGAGTTCCGGTAGAACGGGGGAGCATGGAGTATTCCGCCGTAACCCATCCAGATCCGCTTCCCCGGAGAAAGGGAGGAACTTTCTCCTCCACCGAGGCAGTACAGAGGACCCGGGTGTTGCCAAAGGAGACGATAGAGGATCCCTCTGCATGAACATTGACCTCGCGCTCCATGCATATCTGCCGGAGTTCCCCCGGCCCTCGTCCGTGGGAGCGCAAAACTTCCTGGGTAGCAACCATAAAGACAACAAATCCTTTCTTTTCATTAAAGAAGTTCTTTACGATGCGGGAGCCAGTGTCCAGGGTACCGTGAGATCCAGGGGTTCTGTGACCTTCGAAAGTTTGCCGTCCACAAAGAAGAGCACCTGTTCTGCGGGGGAGAAGTTTTCCACCATGCTCCTCATAAGCCCTGTCATGATGAGCGCTGCATTTTCGTATCCCACCGCCTTGAGGGCACTGACAAAAGCAGCATTCATATCGATATAGAGCACATCCCCAGCGCGAAAGACGTGAAGCACCCGAAGAGGCTGCTGGGTGCCGCTGGCAACCCGAAGAGGTGCCAGCACGTTTTCGAGAACCGTTACGATATCCTCCTCAATCACTCCCGGAGCAATCTGTAGTATCCTGCGTACCAGAGCACCGTTTTCGAGAACATAGGCCGCATACTCCTTACGGTATACGGTAATATCCTCCTGGGAGGATGCCATGAAACGCTGAGCCTCCTCGGAGCTGGCAAGAACATTGTTCGGGGCCCCCACCCCAAGTTTGTTGAGAAAGCGAAGCCCCGCCCCCGCCACGAAATACCCCGCTCCAAAGAAAATTCCCAGAAGACCCAGCCATACCAGTATGCGTATCGCCAAGGGGATACGTTTTTTCCTGGGCTCCCTCTCTTCGGAACGCCCAGAGCGCCGAAACTCTCTCGTTTCCCGCACCTGTTCTTCCTGTTCGTCGAAATCACGCACTGCCATGCCGCACCACCTCCGAAAAAGCGTCCTTTTCTTGTGAAATTCCAGAGTCCTTCGTGAAACGTCACAAGAAATCTTCTACATGTCCTTGAGAAACCGCACAATTCCTTCGCTTAAAGCCTGGGCAATCTTCTGCTGGTATGCAGCGGTACCGAGCATGGCGGCTTCGCTCTTTTCCGTAAGGAATCCCGCCTCCACCAGTACCGAGGGCATTCCCGCTCCCCGAAGCACAAAGAAGGGGGCCTGGGCGATACGCCGCATGGGAAGCCCCACCACCTTTCCCTGCTGGAAAAGCACCTCTGCAAAGGTCATGCTGTCGGTAATTTTTGCATTCTGCTGCATATCTCCGAGAATGCGGAGAAGCATTTCCGTTCGTGCATCCGATGCGGCAACATCTGCACCGCCGTTGGATTCGCAAATTTCACGGTTTTCGATCTTCGCAAGCTCCATGGCATCTTTATCCGAAGGAAGAGCCATGATGTAAATCTCCATCCCCTTGGCATGACGCCCCTTGGGAAGGGCATTTACATGAATACTCACGAAAACATCCGCTTTATGTTGGTTGGCAAAATCGGTGCGCTCCTGAAGCCGAAGATAGCGATCATCCCCCCGGGTAAGCAGCACGGTGCACCCCTTTTTCTGAAGTTCCGAGGCGAGATATTTCGTGATGGCAAGATTAATGTCCTTTTCCTTCAGCCCGTTTGCCACCGCTCCGGGGTCTTTCCCCCCGTGCCCCGCATCGAGAACCACGAGAGGTTTATCCCTCCTGGGAACCGAAGATGTAATCTCCGGGATGATCTCCTGCACGGGCGGTCGCTCCTTAGGTATCGAGGGAGCCATGGTGGAAGCCGCCACCGGAGGAGCCGAAGAATCGAAGAAAAAATCCACCACGAAACGAGGAGGACTCGCGAGAGAGAAGGTCTCAATGCTCTTTCCGCCATGCTGGAAGACCAGGGATGTCTCAGAGCTTCGGGAAGAGACAACCTTTCCAGGATAAGGAGAAGAGAGCCCTGGAAAGGATTGAGGAAGAGGGGCTGTGAACGTAAGGGTCAGCTTTCCCGAACTCTCCTGGGGGCGGGGGAAATCCTCCCTGGCCATATCAAGCACCAGCCGAATTTTTTCAGGGTACTCCTTCCAGCGAAGCCTGCGAAGAGTCCCTCCCGATTCTTCCTTTGATGCGGCGACAGGGGCAAAACTTTTACGCCACTCCTCAAGCATACTCTCCATAGAAAGATCGTTTTCGGGCTTTTCCGAAGAAACGGGAGAAGCGGAGGGAGCGACAGGAGGTTTTATCGAACTTCCTCCGGTCTCCCCACCCTTCCAGGTTAGAGCGAGGGGGGGAGGAGAGGAGCCGTGAAGCACCATGTCGAGAACTTTTAAAAGACCATGGACCTCAGCCCACCAGGAATTTCCTTCCTTCCGGATAGGGGCAGTGAGAGGGAAGATCTCTCCGTTCACAAAAACCATCACATCTCCGGGGACAAAAGAGGCCTTTCGAGAATCAGCAAGGAGGACCAACGCCTCCTTCTGGGACTCCCCTCGAATTCCCAGAAGGGCCGCTGCATCAAGAATGGAGGCCATGCGCCTCCCCTCCAGCGAACGTACGGGGACACTCCCCAAGGCCTGGGATTCTCCCCTCCAGAGGGTCCAGCTCTCTTCTCCGAAGGCGTGAAGAGGGGGAAAGCCAGGGATCCCCCCCCAGAAAAAGATCTGCCAGAGAACGATCCAGAGGGTCTTTTGAGGGAGAGACATGCTTCGGAGTTTCATGAAGCTCCAAGTTCCTGAAGGATAGCATCTGCGGCAGTGCGCACATCCTCCTCGGTGATATCCAGATGCGTTACGCAACGGATGAAGTTTCCCATACCGCCAAACAAAACCCCCCGAGCGGCACAGCGCTTTGTAAGATCCGAAGCGCTACAACCCAAACTCCCGGCATCCAAGAAAATCATGTTCGTGGAAAAGTCATCGTACCGAACCTCTACCCCCTCCCGGCGAAGAAGTTCCGCCAGGAGCGCCGCATGGCGATGGTCATCAGCAAGCCGGTCGAGATTGTTCTTCAGAGCATAGATTCCTGCAGCAGCAAGAATCCCCGCCTGCCGCATCCCCCCCCCTACCATTTTGCGCCACCCCCGGGCACGCTCCACTGCCTCACGAGAACCGCAGAGAAGAGAGCCCACCGGAGCCCCAAGTCCTTTGGAAAGGCAGAGCTGCACAGTATCGACACATTCGGTATAGCTTCGGAGAGGCACCCCGTACTTCACTGCAGCATTCCAGAGTCGGGCACCATCAAGATGAATCAAAAGCCCGTGATTGCGAAGGTTCTCCGCAAAGGCCCGGAAGGTTTCGGGGGGTACCGCTCTGCCACCGCCACGGTTATGGGTGTTTTCGAGGCAAATCATTTTGGGGGAATTAAAATGCACGTTTGCAGGACGGCACCAGGCCAGAACATCCTCTTCCACAGGAAGTCCCTCGAATTCCCGCACCAGCAGAGGCATAAGACCCCCCAGAACCGCAAGGCCTCCGCGCTCGTAGTTGTAGATATGGCTATCGGCTCCGAGGATCACCCCATCCCCCCGAGCACACTCGCCGAGAAGAGCGATAAGATTCCCCTGGGTTCCCGAGGCCATGAAGATGGAAGCTTCCTTTCCCGAGATCTCCGCTCCCAAAGCTTCGAGTTCATGTATGGTGGGATCCTCCTGGTAGACGTCGTCTCCCACGGGGGCAGAGAAAACAGCTTTTCGCATAGCTTCCGAAGGCATTGTTACCGTATCGCTTCGCAAATCAATGGTTTTCATACACCGCACTCCTTTGACAGTTCCTGGTTTCTATTTCCCGCTTACAGTTCGAGCCCCAGCCGCGCCCAGGGGAGAGAGGACTCCTCGAAGGAGATTCCCAAATCCCTGCCGGAACGGTTATTGCCGTGAAAATCAGATCCCCCTGTAGGATAGAGCCCCACGCGATCTCCCATGCGAAGATAGGAAAGCTGCTGCTCGGGAGTATGCATGGCATAGAGAGATTCCAGACCCCAGAGCCCCTGATCTTTGAGTTCTTTTAGAAGGGCCTCCAGAGCATCATCATCAAGCCCTGTCTGTACCGGGTGTGCAAGCACCGCCACCCCACCAGCAGAACGAATCAGGCGGATACACTCCTCCGGGGAGAGACGATCCCTATCCGCATAACCGGGCTTCCCCCGTTCGAGATATCTGCTGAAAGCCTCTTCGGTGGTCTTCACATATCCCCGACGCACCATAGCCTTGGCGAAATGAGGACGCCCCAGCACCTCCTCTCCCGCCTCCCGAAGCACTTCTTCCGTGGAGAGAGGCATGTCAAGTTTTTCGAGGTTTTCGAAAATGCGGCGATTACGCTCCCCCCGCCCCTGCCGAACATGCTCCAGTGTTCTGACAAGTTCTTCGGAGGCAGGATCAAAGGCATATCCAAGGATATGCATGGTATGGGGCGCTTCGGCAGAAAGCTCCACCCCCGCAAGCCCCTGAAGACCACAGCGCCTGCACCCTTTCAGAAAGCGAGGAATTCCCGAAACCGTATCGTGATCTGTAAGGCTCATTACCCGAAGTCTCCTCTGTTTTCCAAGGAGAGCAAGCTCTTCAGGGGTACGGGTTCCATCGGAAAAGGTGCTGTGGAGGTGAAGGTCGATACGCATCATGGGAGATCCCTTCTTGGTTAAAGAAATTATAAAAAATGTGCGCCAAAGCCCTCATAGAGGCCCTCAGTGCACACCGCATAGCCAGAGGAAACTCTTGCAACACCATTGTTTTGAAGGAGCTACTCCTTTTCGTCTCCCTCATCAAGCTCAAAAAGGTTCGCAAGATCAAGGAGAACGATAAGACGCCCATCATCGGCCTTGGCCACCCCCCGGAGATATTTTTTATCCACACTGGCCTCCATGGAAGCGTCCGCAGATTCAATCTGAGATTCCCATATGGTGCTGACCTCCCGTACCGCATCTACGAGAAAGCCGAAGAGCACATCATCATCAAGAACAGCCACAACGATACGAGATTCCGGAGTAATCTCCTGGGGTTCTCCTCCCATCTTCTGGGAGATGTCCATGACCGGAATAACGGTCCCCCGGAGATTGATAACACCCCGAACATAGTGGGATGCATTGGGTACCCGGGTAATAATAGGGGGAACTCGTACAATCTCCCGCACAAGATTGACATCAAGAGCATAGTTCTCCCCAAAAAGATTGAAGACAAGGACGATTTCCTCGCCACCACGATAGTCTTCCGCCATCTCCTCATGCTGCGAAATTCCTGCATGCATTTTTTCTGTTGTCATCTAGCGTATCCCTCCTACCCTTCTCTTCTCTTCCGAAAAATCCCGAAGAGTTCAAGGTTCACATCATTATACTCGACATCCCCTTCTCCTAGAAGAACTATTCCCTCAACTTTTCAGGAAAAATTTCCAGAATATCGTTCAGGATAGCGGCGGCAGTCGAGCGTCCCCCTACACCGGAGCCTGTAAGGCAGAGATCTCCATGAAGATCCGTGGTGAGAAGAACACCACAGGTAACCCCTTCAATGGAGGCGAGAGGATGGTTATTCGGGATCATCTCCGGTGCCACCCGAAGGGAACACCCCCTGGAATCCCTGGTAATTCTGGTGATAAGACGGATAGAATTTCCCTTTCTTCGAGCCGTCTCCATAGAGCTGGGAGTAATCTGGCGTATACCCTCGATGGAAACCCGGGAGAAGATATCCTTTCCGGCCCCCATGAAATCCTGTGCCACGATCATACCCTTGAGGGCACTTTCGAGGCCGTCGATGTCGATGCATGGATCCGGCTCGGCATATCCTTTTCTCTGAGCTTCCATCAAAGCTTCATCGAAAGAGGCTCCTTGAGAGATCACGTGAAGCATATAGTTGCACGTGCCGCTCAAGGCACCCTCAAAGGAGAGAATAGATGCCCCTCGAAGTGCATTCCTGCAGAGCGAAAAAAGGGGAATCCCAGAGAGAACTGACCCTTCGTAGAGAAAGCGTCGCTTCATCTCCCGGGCTATCTTTTGAAGCTCCTGGTAATAGTACGCCACAGCTCCCCTGTTGGTGGTCACCACATGGGCCCCCCTGGAAAGTGCTCTCTCCATGTAACCCGCTCCCGGCTGCCCTCGTTCATAGTCGTTTCTCGTACACTCCACAAGGATATCATAGTCCAGCATGTAGATGAGATCTTCAGTGGCTCCTCCAGCGAAGATCTCTTCTCCCTCTTGGGGAGTATAGGATTTCGATCTATGCCAGGAGAGAATCGAGGCCTCTTTTAACCCTTCGGAGTTGCATAAAGCTCCTCTGGTCCGGGTAATCACCCCCGTAAGAAGGGGAGCCACTCCGTAAGAGTCCTCAAGGAAGGAACTCTTTGCCGAAAGAAGCCGAAGGAATTCACGCCCCACATTGCCTAATCCCACCAATACAATTTTCGGTCTCATAACCCCACCTCGTTGAGCCTCTGTAAGGACTTCGCATGACCTCTCCGCAGTCCTTACACAAAAAGGCCTTCGCTGATTTTCGACAGTCTTGATCTTTCCAGGTTTTTTGCGATTTCCACAAACCCTGTTTCTCTTCGGAGACATCCCGCATTATAGCAACAATTCCGCCGGGAAGGTATGGAAGAAAGCTTCTGAAAACTGAAAGCCGAGAAGACATACTCTCTCTGAGCCAGAATCATAACAAATCATTCCCGCCACCAAGGGTATAAAAAGCACAAGCTCCGGAGTTCTCTTGCAACAAGAGGACTCCGGAGCTTGTGTATCATTTCGAAAGAAAAAAGAAAAGGTTTCTGGCAGTGACCTACTCTCCCACGGGTACCCCCCGCAGTACCATCGGCGCTGGAGGGCTTAACTGCCGGGTTCGGCATGGAACCGGGTGTGTCCCCTCCGCAATGACCACCAAAAACCTTTTTCTTCTCTTTACCCTGCACGGGTAAACTACCGAAACATGAATGAAACAGTATGAGGTTAAGGCTTCGGTGTATTAGTATCGGTCAGCTCAACCCCTCACAGGGCTTACACTCCCGACCTATCTATCCGGTAGTCTTCCGGACACCTTATTCCTGTTACAGATGGGGTATCTCATCTTGAAGGCGGCTTCCCGCTTAGATGCCTTCAGCGGTTATCCGTTCCGCACATGGCTACCCAGCTTATGCATCTGGCGACACAACTGGTACACTAGTGGTGCGTCCACTCCGGTCCTCTCGTACTAGGAGCAGCTCTCCTCAAATACCCTACGCCCATGGTGGATAGGGACCGAACTGTCTCACGACGTTCTA